>Ga0181520_10001801_pt1 | contig 42256 bp, 40 predicted proteins | sample PEATcosm2014_Bin_29_FD_132451 | JGI IMG/M metagenome (GOLD analysis project Ga0181520, IMG submission 132451) | Peatland microbial communities from MTU Mesocosm Facility, Houghton, MI, USA - PEATcosm2014_Bin02_30_metaG | ecosystem: Environmental > Terrestrial > Soil > Wetlands > Peat | place... | reverse complement strand
CACCCGCGAGAATTGAAGGCTGTTCGTCGAACATCTCGAAGTGCGGGCGCCATCAAGGATGCCCCGCTCAGTCCTTCCTTAAGCTCAGTTTCGCTCTTGTGGACGAACAAGCGGCGGCGCTCGATCCCGGCCTGGTAATCGAAGCCTCAGGTGTCGTCGTCTGCGGCACCCCGGCCGCGATCCCAGGCAAAACCATCTCCAGTCGCTGCTACCGGGGGCTATCCGAAAGCCGTGGCCCTCTCACAGCCGGCGATGGAGTGGGCTTCGCTGCAAGCACAACCCGGAAAAAGTCCGCCCTCACCCCACTTGGAGAGGTTTTGCCGAATTCCGTACTTGGCTGGAAGAGGCGTCAATACTGCTTCCCGCACAGTATTCGGATCGCCGACAGGTCGAGAATTACAGTCCGCTTTTAGTCCGCCACGGAGCCAAAATGAGGCCAATTTTGGTCAATTTTTCCAAATTCAGCCACAATGAGGTCAAAGATTCCTACCTTTGTAAATTGTTTTATTTCAGTGATTTACGAGGAAAGTTTGGAGGCGCGGGGCGGAATCGAACCGCCGAATAAAGGTTTTGCAGACCTCTGCCTTACCACTTGGCTACCGCGCCTCGCTTTGTAGGGGAGGCTGTTCATCTGGGCAATCTGCGGGGAGCAAGCGCCCCATCATGGCAAACCCTCGCGCGTGGGCGAGGGCCATAGAATCACTGGAGCGGGAGACGGGATTTGAACCCGCGACTTCGACCTTGGCAAGGTCGCACTCTACCACTGAGTTACTCCCGCTCGACTGTTTCATCTTAGACAAAGCCCTTTGCGGTGTCAAACGGGTGCAAGGCCTAAGCTGTGGATTCCCCGCGTATTTACTGCATTCCGGGCACTTGCTGGGCAGCGCCCGCCCACTGCGGGTCGAGCTCCGGAGTCACGAGTTGGCCGTCGCGGAAATGCAGAATACGATTGCCGAAGCGGGCCGCTTCCGGATTGTGGGTGATCATCAGCACGGTTTGCCCCAGCTCACGGTTGGAACGCTGCAGCATCTCCAGCACTGCCGCAGAGTTCTGCGTATCGAGGTTTCCAGTTGGCTCGTCGGCCAGCACGATGGCCGGTTTGTTAATCAGCGCCCGTGCCAGGGCAACGCGCTGCTGCTCGCCGCCACTCAGTTCGCTGGGGCGGTGATCCAGACGCTTGTCGATGCTCAGCAGCTGAGTGATATTGCGGAAGTGCTCGGGATCGTGTTTGGCCGCATCGCCTGCAATGTCGAGGGCAATCTGAATATTGTTGCGGGCGGTGAGGGTGGGCAACAGATTGAACTTCTGAAAGACGAATCCAATTTTCTGCCGCCGCAAGTGGGTGCGTTCGGAGTCGGTGGCGCGGGCGAAGTCCGTGCCGTCGATGAGCACCCGGCCAGAATCGGCCTGTGCCAATCCTCCGAGAATGTAGAAGAGAGTGGACTTGCCGCTGCCGGAAGGTCCAACCACGCTCAGGAATTCTCCCCGCTCTACGGTAAAGGACACACCGCGTACGGCGGGCACGTCAACTTTGCCGATGCGATAGGTTTTCGTGACATTCTCAACCTGGATAATGGCAGCCATTTGGATATGACCCTATCTTACACGAGCAGCCATTGCCGGAATCTGCCGCCGGAAGCGAACGGCGGAGCCAGGATATGCTCCGCCGCCGTCTACCGTAGAGCTTGCGCTTACCAAGCCGTAAAGTTCACCTTATCCAGCCACACGTCGTAGTTGACCGCCTTGCCGGTCTCGTCCATCTGGAAGGCGACGTTCAACTCGCTGGCGCCGGAAGCTATGGGGGCGTAGGAGCGGTTGATGTAGTAGGTCTTTCCGTTAAACGTGAGTGAGATGAAGTGAGTCTGGCCGTTAAGACGTTCGAGCTGCCACACAAGGTGGTTCCACTTGTAGGTTGGCGGAGCCGGACAGGCGACTCCCGTTGACGCCCAAGCATGGCCATTCCAAACATCCCACACCTTGGCCGCTACGTTGCACTGCGTGCCGAAGATATACTTTTTCCCGCCCACTGACTGGTTGACATCGAACTCCAGTGCTTGTGGGGCGCTCGCGTTGGTGTAGTAGAAATACAGATCGTAAGTAAAGTGAGTGGCGCTGGGGTTGGCCCCTAGCTGCTTCCACCATAGGGCATCGCCGTACGGGGTTTTTCCGCCGATCCAGAAGTGTGCCGATCTGCCGTCCATCGATGGCGAACCGACGTTCTCTACCATTGAGAAAGGCACAGTAGGACCCTTGCCGTTGGCTCCGGCGCAAGCTCCGCAATTGGACCATCCGCCCATCTGATCGATGTTGCTGTAGGTGGTTGCGGCGCTTGCAGTGGCAACTGCGACGAATGTTATGGCGGCAGAGAAAAGCGTGGTAGCTGCGATTTTTAGATATCTTTTCAAAACAGACCTCCCTGGGGGGATTGAGCTGGCTGAGGAGAGACTAATGGCCTAGAACAGTGCAGCACCCCGGTCGAAGGACCTATTCTTTCCTAGGTTTTTACCTTAGGGGTGCTAAGGTGGTTTGCTGAATTGAGAGCTGCTTGCAACATGGGCCGTTCTAGGTGAGTTCCACACTAGGGCCCGCGACTGCGGGAGCGCAGCTCAGCCTTGCCAGGTCGAGGCGCAGATTCGTGCCTTGGTTTGAAAGTCGTAGTTAGGAATCAGGAGCTGAATTAACAGGCGGTGGCGCGGCGCGGCATGGACGCATGGTCCGCACGGCGTGGTCCACGGCGCTTCACCAGCAGGAGCCGGATGCGTTCCAACAACTCCGCTGGCGCATAGGTGCCTTTTCTCAAAAAGAGATCAACTGGCGCGTCGGTAAGGAAGGCGCGTTTCTGAGCGCTCAACAATACTATCGGGAGCTCCGGAGAAAGCTCTTTGATGCGGCGGACCAGCTCCAATCCAGGAGCATCGGGCAGATCGACGTTGCTCAACACCAAGTCCACGGTTCCGTTGCCGAAGATGCTCATGGCTTCCAAGGCGGTGTTGCATGTCATTACGCGATAGCCTCGGGTTTCGAGTGTGACCTTCTGGATCGAGAGGCTCTGTTCATCATCCACGCACAAAATGATCTTTTTCACAGTCATCACAAGAAACTCAATTTCTCCTACGATCCGGACTGCAGGGATCGCATGGTCGGGGGCGCATTTGCAACAGTGTCGAGAATCCTACGGAGAAGATTGTTCTCTGACAAGTGCCCAGTTTGCCAATTGCATTTATGGTCACCGTAACGATGGTGGCATGTCCCCCAAAAACTGTTGAAAGTAAACAAGTGGCTGTTTATCGCAATACAAACTCTCCGCGCGCCAACTCCACCACTCCGCCGCCCACGCGAACGTTGATTACGCCGTCTCCAGCTTTCTGGCCACAGATTTGCAAAAAACTGGGGCGCCCAATCTCCATTCCCTGTTCGATCCAAGCGTGCTCACCGCTTGCGAGCACACCGTGCTGCACTGCCCAGCCGGTGCAGCATCCAGCCGCCGAACCAGTTGCGGGATCTTCGCCACCGTAAAACTGCATGCGGGCGTGAAGAGTGACGCCGGGTGTCTCAGTCTCGCGCGAAACAAAGTAGAAAAATTTGCTGTCATGTGCGCGGGTGAACGCACTGGCACTCTTCTGATCCACGCGCAAGTCGTGCATCGCCGCCAGCGACTTCAGCGCCACAATCGTGAACGGGGTTCCGGTGGAAACGGTTTGGATTGGCAACGAAGCGTCGATGAAATCCAGGGGCACTCCGGTCGCACGCGCAACATCATCCGCATGAAAAAACTCACCGAACTCAGGATCGCGTTGCCGCATCTCGCCGATCATGCATCCTTGGGCGTCCGCGCCAAAATGGACTGGAACCTTGCCCACGTTTAACGCCAATTCCACCAGGTCTACGCCACGCTGCTTTCGCAGAACCCACGCAGTTCCAAGGGTGGGATGTCCGGCGAATTGCATCTCCTCCTTCACGGTAAAAATACGAACTCGCACTCCCTCATCACACTCCACCTCGGCCTGGCGCGGAAGAATGAAAGTAGTTTCACAGAGGTTGGTTTCGTTGGCGAGAGCCTGCATCTCCGCATCGCTCAATCCGCGTGCATCGGTAAACACCGCGAGCTGATTGCCTTGTAATGCGTTGTGGGTGAACACATCGAGCAGCACATATTCGTAGCGGCGCACTCTGGTCCTCCTTGTTTCCTCAATCATCGTACCGCACACGGTTGGAATCGTGATTTACGGCTCGCGCCATGCCGGGTGCTAAAATCGCGGAGAGCCGGCTCATCCGGAATGGAATCTAAATGACAGCTTCTCCCGCCGCGCCATCCACGCCCGTTCCTATGCTTGACTTGAAGCGCCAGTACGCCACGATCCGTGAGCTGGTGCGCACCGCAATCGACCAGGTGTGCGAGTCGCAGTCGCTGGTGCTGGGCGAAGAGGTCGCCGCCCTGGAGCGCGAAATCTCAGCGCACCTCGGCGTTGCCTCCACTACAGGTTGCTCCTCGGGCACGGACGCCTTGTGGCTGGCCCTGGCCGGAGTCGGCGTCACGGCGGGCGACAGCTTCCTTACCACTCCTTTCACCTTCTTTGCGTCGGCCAGCTCCATCACTCGCTGCGGCGCCCGTCCGGTTTTTGCGGATATCGATCCTGAAACGTTTAATCTATCGCCCGCTGCGGTCGAACAGGCAATTGAGAGCAAGCACCCGGTGAATCTCAAGGGCATTATGCCTGTGCATCTCTACGGCCAGTGCGTGGATGCCGATGCGTTCAATGCGATTGCGGCAGCGCGTGGACTGGTGATTGTGGAAGACGCCGCCCAGGCCTTTGGGGCAACGTGGAATGGCCGCTACGCCGGAGCGCTTGGCCGCAGCGCCGCCTTCAGTTTCTATCCCACCAAGAACCTGAGCGCATTCGGTGACGCCGGTGCTGCAACTACAACCGATCCCGAGGTGGGCGAGCACATGAAGCGCCTGCGCAATCACGGCGCCGCTCATCGCTACTATCACGATGAGATTGGCTGGAACGCCCGCATGGACGCTATCCAGGGCGCAGTACTCCGCGTTAAATTGCAGCACATCGAGCAGTGGAACCAGCGCCGCCGCGAGATCGCCGACAGCTATGATCGTCTTTTCCAGCAAGCGGGTCTCGGTGGCGGGCGCGGTACATCGACACATGTCGATGCACCGCATCCTATTGCGCTGCCTGCCACTGCTGCCGCAGCGAAGCACATCTTCCACCAATATGTAATCCGTGCGCATCGCCGCGACGAACTAAGCGAGTTTCTGCAGACGCGCAGAATTGGCTGTGCGATTTACTATCCCGTTCCCTTGCATCTGCAAAAGTGCTTTGCGTATCTTGGCTATAAGGCTGGCGATTTTCCGGAAGCAGAGCGCGCCTGTACGGAAGTTCTGGCTTTGCCCATCTTCCCCGAACTCACGGAAGTCGAGGTGCAGCAGGTCGTCGCTGCCATCGGGGAATTTTATTCGGAGTAATCAACACGGGCGCTTGACTCAAGCTATGCGCAGCGAAGTATTCACTGATTTCTCAGGGGTTTTCTGCTCTGTTTGTTTTGGGCGCAAACGCAGGGCCTCAGCCCGATACTTCTCGGCGTCTCGCATCAGCAGTGCCTCGTCGTACTCACCCTGCATGGCCGCCGCAGCCATTCTCGACCAACCGAGGCAAAAAGTGGTGTAGGCCAGCAGGTAGGGCGCGAGCCTTGCGCGAACCGCGTCACCCGATTGCGCCTCATACTCGCCGATGAAACGCTTGCGCATTTCGCCATCCAGCTTCCACTCCACAATTGCTCCAGCCACGTCCCACGCAATGTCACATGCTCCGGGGAAAAAATGATTATCGCCGTGAGTGCAAGCATCGAGCTTCAGCAACTCACCGCGATTCGTGCGCAGCCACTTGTGCGGCATCATGCGCCCGTCGCACACCACCACCCGCTCCATACGCAATCGCGACTCGGCACGCCCGAGTTCTTCGCCGAATTCAACCTTCCAGTTCCATCGCAGCATGGTTTCCAGCTCTGGGGTCTGCCGCGTATCGGTGGCAAAGGCTGTGGCGCGCAGGGCAAGATAGGAGGCCATTCGCTCTAACAGCTCAGGCGAACGGTCGGCGAGCGCCAGCGTGCGTCCAGAGAGCAGCGCGTATTCGCCAAATCCAAAGCGGTTGCCGAGGTAGCGCGGAGCAAAGCCGCGCTCCGCCAGCAATGCTGCCCTATTGCCCGCAGCTTCACCATAGTGCCCAAAGCCCTCGAAGCGAAATATGCTTTGCTCATCACGGCTCAGGAACTTGGCCGGTTCCAGTGACGCCCAGGAGGCAGGCATCGCGCTCGCTTCGCAAGGGAAGTGCCTGCGCCATGCACCGCCGGAAAGACTTTCGCCCGCACACGCTGGAGCCAGCGGCGGGCTTTGCATGACATGGAAGTGGAAATGCGCCCAGCGCTCTCGGGCGTTCACGGCTCGCAAGGTAGCGGAGTCCACTTCGCGGCTTCCAATCAGGTGAATGCGGCCGGGTTCGACGCCACAGCTTGTCAAGGCTTCGGCTACCGCCAAGAAGGATGAGCCGCTTATGCCCGGCCCTTCATCCACCACCAGAAAATCTGCGTCGCCTGAGCCTTCCACCCACTCGCGCAGTTGAGCTGTCACTTCCAACTTGCGGTCATAGGGGTGTCCCGCGGGGCGCACGGTGATGCGACGGCAATGGATGCCACGCATCCGCAACGCCGCGCAGGCAACAGCGCTCAGCGTAACTCCGATGCTGCGAATTCCCAGCACACTCACCTGAGGTTTCAGCGTGAGAGTCTCCAACAGCATGGCCACCTTGCGCGGGTGGAGAGCGTAATAGGCGAAGCCCTCCTGCACGGCGGCCTGATACTCGATCTGCACACGGAGTTGACCAACACGATCAACGACCGGATCGAGCGAACAGCTCTGCCCGGTGAGCAAGGCATGGGCTAAGGTCTCAGTAATCTCTGAGGCAATGTCGCAGGATGCGCTGGTATCGTTGCCGGGATCATCCAGCAGCGCGCATTCCAACTCTCCAGCGGCAATCAGCGCAGCCAGCACAGAATCCTCAGCGCAGGACTCCGGCGCGCGGCTACAACGGCCGAGCGCAGCCTTGAGAGCGGAGATCAGCGTAGCTCCGCTTACTGTTTGCCTGCCGTCGCGGAACACATACATGCTCCAGCCCGGGTTGTTCATGGCATGGGGTGCAGGGCGGACGACACTTCGACTGGCATCAGGCTGCCTTCTTCTTCTGGCCGCGCGGTGAGCGCGATATGTCACCCTGCTTGTCGATGAAGTAGAGATACTGGTTATCGCGCTCGACAGCGTGTTTTACCAGCACTTTCGATTCACCCTCTCCGCTCTTGGGTTTGTGGCAGACGTTGCCCTCGCCGTCGATAAAATACAGATACTTCTTATAATCCCTTTGGAGGTCCAGCTTCTTGATTTTCTCGGCCATGGCAAACTCCCCGTTCAGAAGTAGGATTCGCTTTGGCCCTGAGGGGATGGATTGCACCGCGCAGAAGTTCTCGAACGAGTTCGGTTGTGAAACTTAGGATTGGGTGTTGTCCGGAGATCAGAGCCCGATTACCGGCCTGTGACCTTCTTGCCGTGCTTGGGTTTCTTTGCCTGCAAATCCTTCTTCGGCTCGTCGGGAGAGTGTGCAGCCTGCGGTGACTGTTCGCCGGGATTGAGCACCTGCCGCACGATGTTGCCGATAACACGATATTTGCGGTCGGTGATCGAGCCGTCTACGTTCTGCTTGCGAACGGTGAACACCGGCATGGTGCCTTCCTTCCCGAAGTTTTCCGTGGATACCGTAGCCGGGAAATATCCGATGATGTAGTGCTCGCGATAGCCGGTTTCATAACGATGCCGCTTCAGGTTCCAAGTGAAGACGCGGACCTGGTTGAAGTCGTAGGGAAGGCCATCCTTGTTCTCGTTGAGCAAGACCAGATACTGAGGGATTGCACCTTTCTCTTCGTCCTGCACGGTGTTGAGCACAAATGCTGCCTGGATGCGTTGGCCTTCGGCGTACTGCACCACGTCGAGAGGAATGTCCAGATCAACCATGCGCGCCAGCACCCAGCCGGTGCGGCCCTGCTGATCGCGCACCAGCCACCAGTCATCCATTGGTTTCGGCTTTGGTTCTTCCGCATTTGCCGCGGGCGGAGTTGCGTTCGGCGTTTGGCTCGGCGCAGGTGCGGGCGCCGGAGCCGCGGCGGGAGCCGGTGTTTTCGCGGGTTGCGGCTTGTGCGAGGAGCTCTTCTTCGGGGCTGTTTTGGCGGTCTCGCCGGTGGCTCGCGCCAGCTCGGCTGCCCGCTTGGCCGCAATCTCCTCTGGAGTGGCGCGTCCGGTGGTGGCGCGCTTGAGCACCTCTACCTTGGAATTCTCGGCGAGTTGGTAGAGAGTATCGGTCTCGCGTCCGGGAGAGACGTGCATGTTCAATTCGACACGGGTAAGGCCGTGGCCCTCAACCGGAGTGGCGCGGTTGTCCTTGCTTAGCTGCTGGAACTGATCGTAGATTTCGTGGGGCACAAGCGCACGCAACTCGATCCAGCCTTCCACTTTTTGCGAGGTGCGCACGCGGACAAAGCGCTTTTGACGCTCGAGCACTTCGACCCGTTCTCCGTTGTTTACCGAGCCGACGCGGTTGTAGATGGTGGCAATGTGATCGCGCAGATTGGCTTGCGGAGCCGAGACATACATGATTTCTCCGCTACCGACGGGACCGGAGTGCTTGCACGAGGTGAAGCACAGTGGCGCGAGAGAAAGCGCGAACAAAAGCGACAGACGCAGGCAGAGCGGGCGGAAACGGGAGTTCAGAGGACGCAATGGCTTCTCTTCTGGATGAGTCTCCACTATAACCCAGCGCGCCTGAGCTGCGGAATGATTTACTTATCTGCCAATCGTTGAAAAAGCAAGAATTACCAATCGGTACATCGTCGCGCGGAATTGGGAACGATTGGCCGAAAGGTAAACTCCTGGTGAACCTAGTGACCGCAGAGGCAATGGGGTGGCTTCATCAAATGAGAACCCACATCTGCTAACTGCGGCAGATGTGGGGCACCAAAATTCGTCGCCCTGCGGTGAAGGTTATTCGTCGCCGAAGCGGATGCCGACGGAGCGGGCGGTGTTGACCAGCTCGCCGTGAGGATCGACGGATTTCATTTTTCCGATGGCCTCGGCGATATCGACGAACTCGATTTTGCCGCCGCGCAAGGCCACCATCTTGAGGAAGCCGCGTTGCGCGACGAGGTCGACGGCGGCGACACCGAAGCGCGTGCTCAGGATGCGGTCGTAGGGAGATGGCGAGCCGCCGCGCTGGGTGTGGCCGAGGACGGTGACGCGGACTTCTTTCTTGGAGCCAGTGGCGATGGCTTCGCCGATTAGATTGCCGACGCTGATGCCCTTAGGAATGGAGCCGTAGTGCTGGATGCAATCCTGGCGAATCTGCTCGGGAACCTGCACGCCTTCAGCCATGGAGATGATGGTGTACTTCTTGCCGAAGATGTGGCGCTGGCCGATGTAGGAGCAGACGCTATCGACGTTGAAGGAGATCTCTGGAATCAGGATGATGTGTGCGCCACCAGCTAGGCCGGCGTGGAGGGCGATCCAGCCCGCGTCGCGGCCCATGACTTCGACGATCATGACGCGATGATGCGACTCGGCGGTGGTGTGGATGCGGTCGATGGCGTCGGTTGCGACGTGAATGGCAGAGTCAAAGCCGAAGGTGACATCGGTAGCTGAGAGATCGTTGTCGATGGTCTTGGGGACGCCGACGACGGGCAGACCCTTGGCAGCCAGGTCGAGGGCGATCTTCTGCGTACCGTCGCCGCCGATGACGATGAGCGCGTCCAAGCCGAGGGCCTTGGCGTTCTTGATGACTTCATCGGAGAAATCGCGCACCGACTCCTTGCCGTCATTGGTAATGCAATAGGAGAAGGGGTTGCCGCGATTGGTGGTTCCAAGGATGGTTCCACCGCGAGGGAGAATGCCGCTCACGTCGTTGAGCAGCAGGGGGCGGCTTTTCTCAGGCCAGATGAGGCCGTCGAAGCCGTCACGAATGCCAATGACCTCATAGCGATACTTGAGGATGGCGGTTTTTACGGCAGCGCGAATGACAGCGTTGAGTCCAGGGCAGTCTCCGCCACCGGTGCAGATTCCAATTGTTCGAATTTCAGCCATGAGTTTTTATCTTCAGGAATGATTGGGAATCAGGCCCGAGAGCCATCCGCAGAAATTGTACCGCAGCAGGCGTGGTGAGCGTAATGAGGGGTATTACAGAACGGTAAATGCGGTCAGGTGTGAGGAAGGGCAAGATCGCAAACGGAGAAGAGGTGGGGGGTGTTGCTTCCCACCTTAGCCGCGCAAGAGCGGCGCGTCGAAGGTGGGGCACCCGCAGAGAGCTGCGCCGCGAATCAGCCGATCCTGGAGTTAAATGACGGTGAATGTGAGAGTGCTGTTGACGCTGGCTTGTGGAGCTACGGAGCCGAAAGCCGCCTGGGCATTCACGGTGAAGGTGCCTGCGGTCGCCGAACTGGGAACGGTTACAACTCCGGTGGAGGAGATGGTCGAGCCAGTGGTGTTGCTGGTGAGGGTCCAGGTTACGTAGTTGGAGATGTTGGTTGAGACGTTATTGAAGGTGGCGAAGGCGGAGACCTGGAACTGGGAGCCGAGAGCCAGGCTGCCGGGCACGATGGTATTGGGATATTGCAGCGTGAGAGTCGTGGGGGCGCTTCCGGTATAGGTCAGAATGGAGCAAGTGCCGCTTTGTCCGCTGTCGGTTGCGGTGATGGTTGCGGTTTGGTTGCCGGTGGTTCCGGCTGCGGTGAGGACGCCTCCGCTGGCGGCAGTGACCACAGTGGTGGCGCTACTGGTCCATTTGGCGGTGCTGGTGTCACTTTCGGAAGTGCCGCCGGCGGTGACGGCGGTTGACGAGAGGGTGTAGGTATCAGCCGGCGTGTTTCCGGCTTTGAGGAGGACGGCCGCGGGGCTGACGGTGACGGATACGATGGAGTTGTTAGAGACGAAGAATCCGGAGCAGGAAGTGCCGAGCACGAAGAGCGGGAGCAGAGGGATTAGACGGGCTACCCGGCGACACCAGAGCATGATTCCTCCACACTACAATCAGCGATCATTGTAAATCCATCCGGTGGAATGTGAGCGCGGCGGATGCGGTTCGGCAGGAGAGGATAAGCAGCTCAGACGACGGATGAACGAGGCGGGAAAAAGGGCAAATGCCCCACCCTCCGCCCAAGAGCAGGGCGGAGAGTGGGGCACCGGAATAAACATTTCTACACGCTGCGGGCGCTAGGAAGCTTGGCGGCGGGTACGGGCCAACGGATGGCCCTCCGGTCGCTGACGCTGGCTAGGGCAGCATGGTTCCGGTCTTCAGGAAACGCTCGTGGAAGCCGTGCGCCTCGCTGAGAATGTGAGGCGTGTGCAGACCGGTACCGCTCTTCTGGGCGCGGTCAAAGTAATCGGCGAGCATCGGCTTGAAGACGTCTCCGGCGCAGTTGTCGATGACGAGGCGGGCACGCTGTTTGGGCGAGAGGCCGCGCAGATCGGCAAGACCATGTTCGGTGACCAGTACTTGGGTGTCGTGCTCGGTGTGGTCGACGTGGCTGACCATGGGAACGATGGTGGAGATGGTTCCCTTGGCGGCCTGCGAAGGTGCCATGAAGATGGACAGGTAGGCGTTGCGGGCGAAATCGCCGGAGCCGCCGATGCCGTTCATGATTTTGGAGCCCATGATGTGCGTCGAGTTGACGTTGCCGTAGATGTCAGCCTCGATCATGCCGTTCATGGAAATGACGCCGAGGCGGCGAATGATGCCGGGATTGTTGGAGATGTCCTGGGTGCGCAGCACGATGCTCTTGCGATAGTGGTGCAGATTTCCGTAGACCTCCTTGATCATGTCAGGGCCGAGCGAAAAGGCGGTGGCAGAGGCGGAGACCATCTTGCCGGAATTGATGAGCTCGATCATGCCGTCCTGAATGACTTCGGTGTAGGCCGTGAGGTTATGAAACTTGCCCTGCCCGAGGCCGAAGAGCACGGCATTGGCGATGTTGCCGACGCCGGACTGGAGGGGCAGAAGATCGGCGGGCATGCGGCCCTTCTTTACTTCCCACTCAAGGAATTCGAGGATGTGGCCGGCGATTTGCTGTGAAGCTTTATCGGGCTCCTTGAAGGCAGTGTTGCGGTCGGGGGAATGCGTCTCAATGACTGCAACTACTTTCTCGATGGGGATTTGCAGGTAGGGAGTGCCGATGCGATGGCCGGCATGGATGACGGGGATGGGTTCGCGACGCGGCGGAGCGTCAAGGCCGTAATAGATGTCGTGCATGCCCTCAAGTTCGATGGACTGCCAGGAGTTGACTTCGAGGATGACGCGTTTGGCACACTCGAGCCATGCCTTGTTGTTGCCCAGCGAAGTGGAGGGGATGGCGCGGCCATCCTCATAAACCGCAGCTACTTCGATGACCGCAAGATCGAGGTTGCCGAGGAATCCGTATTCCATGTACTGCGCGACGTGGCTGAGATGGATGTCGACGTATTCCATGTCGCCGTCGTTGATGCGCTTGCGGACTGCGGGATCGGACTGATAGGGAAGGCGGACCTGCATGCCATTGGCGGTGGCAAGGGCGCCATCGAGTTCGGGACCGGTGGAAGCGCCGGTGAATACACCTACGCGAAGGGGATTGCCCTCGCCGCGCGCTTTGTCCATGCGGCGGGCAAGAGCAACTGGGAATTCCTTGGGATAGCCTGAGCCGGTGAAACCGCTCATGCCGATGTGGTCGCCATCGTGAATCAAAGCGGCTGCTTCATCGGCGGACATAATGCGCTGACGCAGTTCCGCGTTGAGAACGCGAGTTTGCGATTTGGATGTAGGAGAGGAAGTAGTGGCAGTAGACATAAGGACCTTCTAAAAAGAGGAATATATAAAAACGCGTGACATTTTAAGGCTAGGTCCAGCCGGATGATTCGTCAACGGGGATTCGGCGTAGAACGGTACAGGCAGGGTTAAGGCGAGTAGTTTTTGGATCGCTGGCGAGGGGAAGCTGACTACGGGTCCGGGTGAGCCGGATTGCAGGAGCTGGCCTGGCTGCTTCCCATTGATCCGCGTCTATTCTACGATCCGAACGGAGGAGAAAGATTATGGAAATGAGTGGAAATACCATTCTGATCACAGGCGGGGGTTCTGGCATTGGCCGCGCCCTGGCCGAAGCCTTCCATGCGGAAGGGAACCGGGTGGTGATTGCGGGGCGTCGGAGGAATGTGCTGGACGAGACGATCGCGGCGAATCCGGGGATGAAGGCCGCAGTTCTGGACATTGAGAGCGGAGAGGCGATCCGAAAATTCGCGGAGCAAGTTAAGAAAGACTACCCGGAGCTGAACGTGGTGATCCACAACGCAGGAATTATGAGACCGGAGGCAGTGCAGAAGTGCGCAGTGGCCGATGCGGAGGCGATGGTGGCGACGAATCTGCTTGGGCCGATCAGGCTGATCGCGGCGCTGCTGCCGTTGCTTGAGAGGCAGCCCAAGGCGGCGATCATGACGGTTTCATCCGGACTGGCGTTTCTACCCTTGGCGATGACTCCGGCCTACTGCGCGACGAAGGCAGCGATCCATTCCTATACACAATCGCTGCGCTACCAGCTCAGAGAGACTTCAGTGCAGGTTCTGGAACTGATACCGCCTTATGTGCAGACGGAGCTGATGGGAGCGGGACAGGCGACGGACCCCCGCGCGATGCCGCTGAAGGACTTTATTGCCGAGAGCATGAACATCCTCAAGACTCAGCCCGACGCTACCGAGATATGTGTGGAGAGAGTGAAGGTGCTCCGCTTTGCGGAGGCAAACGGTGGCTATGAGGCGTTCTTTGAGAAGTTCAACGATGCGATGGTGGCACCATAGCCAATCTTGTGCGGGAATTCGGAAACTGACTCGGCGCTACTTCTTCTCGAGGTCTTGCTTTTCGAGGCGGAGCGAAGCGGAGTTGATGCAGTAGCGCAGGCCGGTGGGGTGCGGGCCGTCGGGGAAGACGTGGCCTAGGTGGCCTCCGCAACGGGAGCAGGTGACCTCGGTGCGGGTCATGCCGTGACTGCGATCTACGTGCTCCTCGACGTGCTCCTTGTTGAGGGGATCGTAAAAACTTGGCCAGCCGCAGCCTGAGTTGAACTTGGTTTCGGCGGGAAAGAGCTCGAGGCCGCAGGCGGCGCAGAGGTAGACACCGGGATCGCTGGTCTCGGCGTACTGGCCGGTGTAGGGACGCTCGGTGCCTTTTTCGCGCAAGATGCGGTACTGCTCGGGAGTGAGCGAACGGCGCCACTCTTCGTCTGACTTGTGAATTTTCTCCATGGTTCTCCTAGCGGGTATTAGATGTGGACAGCGGGGAAAAAGCTGCGGGCGGTCTATCTGGCGGGCGAAGCGGAATCGGGTAGAGTTAAGGCGCAAAGACACAGATGTGGGAGCGAAAATAGGGAAGAATGAGGGCACGATGGCGGTGAGCAAGATTCTGCTGCGGGCGGAGGGGTTGCGGCGCGAGGTGGACGGCAAGGCGATTGTGCGCGAGGCGAGCTTTGTGCTCGGGTCGGGTGAGGTGGTGGCGATCACGGGACCGAGCGGGGCGGGGAAATCAAGCGTGCTGCGGCTGCTGAACCGGCTGGACGCGCTGACGGCAGGGCGGGTGCTGCTGGAGGACGTGGATAGCGGCAAGCTCGACGTACACGAGCTGCGGCGGCGAGTGGGGATGGTGATGCAGCAGGCGAACCTGTTTCCGGGGACGGTGGCGGAAAACGTGGGCTACGGGCCGGGACTGCGGGGCGAAGTGCTGCGGGATTCCGAGGTGGAGGAGTTGCTGGGGACAGTGGGGTTGGCGGGATATGCGGGGCGAGATGTGAGTGGGCTCTCGGGTGGCGAGGCGCAGAGGGTTTCACTGGCGCGGACGCTGGCGAATCGTCCGCAGGTGCTGCTGCTGGACGAGCCGACTTCAGCTCTGGACGACGCGGCGAAGCTGGTAGTGGAAGAGGCGTTGCGGGCAGCGATGGCACAGGTGGAAGGTGCGTGTCTGATTGTGACTCACGACGCGGCGCAGGCGGCGCGGCTGGCGCAGCGCACCTTGGTGATGCGCGAAGGAGTGCTGCGCGACGGCGCGGCAGAGCCGGAAGCAGGAGGCGGCGATGCCTGAGCAGATGATCGAGCGGTGGATGCATTCGCAGGCAGGGTTAGGGCTGCTGCAGGCGCTGGTGGTGAGCGGACTGGCGCTGGGTGTGGCCTGGCTGGGGCATCTGCGCAAGCTGGAACTGGGACGCGAGACGGTGACGGCACTGCTGCGCGGGCTGGGACAGATGCTGGCGGTTGGACTGGTGCTGGTGTGGCTGCTGAAAGGCGCGGCCTGGTGGAGCTTTCCGGCGCTGGCGGCGATGTGCGCGGCGGCAGCACGGATGGCGCAGCGCAGGACGAAGACGGCACCACGCTCCTACTGGCTCTGCCTGCGGGCGATTGCGACAGGTTCGACGGTGGTGATTGCCACGATGACCTTGACGCGGGTGATTGCCTACAAGGCAATGGCGCTGGTGCCACTGGGATCGATGATTATTGCGAGCTCGATGAACACCTGCTCGCAGGTGCTGGAACGCTACGCCAGCGACCTGAAGCTGAACTCGGGACGGGTGGAGGCGGCGCTGACCTTGGGCGCGAGTGCAACCGAAGCGGCGCTGCCGTATGCGAAGAACGCGACGAATGCGGCACTGATTCCGAGTTTGAATTCGCTGCGCTCGCTGGGGATTGTGTGGATTCCAGGCTTTGCTGCTGGGATGCTGCTGACGGGGAGCGATCCGGTGTACACGGCGATTTATCAGTTCATGGTGATTGCGATGATCTATGCGGCGAGCGGAGTGACGGCACTGGTGGCGGCCTCAGGATATGAGCGCACGGCGTTTGTGGAGGAGCGGCTGGTGAGCGGGCGGTGAACGAAGGCGGCGTACAATCTGGCATGGCAAATTTATCGCTGGTGTACGGTTTGAGGTTGCTGCCGGAGGGTGAGCTGGAAGAGGTGGGCTCGGGCGAGCTGAGATTGAAAAACGGACGCAAGGAACACGTCACGCTGCATTTGCTGGAAGGCAGCAAGGAAGAGATTGAGGCACAGCTGAAGCAGAGTATCGAGGCGTTCTTCGATATTTATCCGGAGATACAGTAGAGGGCATTCCTCACAGAAGATTAGCTGCGGTCACCACTGGGTTCGTTTGCATCCTCGGAAATCCATGAGCTGAAACCGGATGGCTGGACAGGTGCGGCGTCGGGTAGGGCCGCAGAGGGTTCGTCGGCCACGGGCGTGGCACACAATAGCTTGTGGGTCGGGGCGATCATGATCTCGCAATCGGTCGCCCGGAAAAACGACGGAGGCAGGATGGTATGCACCCGGCGTTCAGCCTCTTTCAGGTCCTTGGCATGGATGACGAATCCGGTTTTGTTGTCTCCCCGGAATTTCCAGCGGAGTAATACCATCCAAGTTGCCGACATGGGTGCTTACCCCCCTTTTCGGACGGGTGAAGAGAGTGCGAGCGCAGTTTGGGAGACAAATACCCACACCAGCAGTTTCCTAACTCGCCGCTAAGTTCAACCGTGGACTGCTCTTAAGATGTTTTGGGCTACATCTTTACTATACCGTCGAATTGAGCGAAGGCAAGGTGATCTGCATCACGTTGGCGCGTATCGGACACACCCTGTTGGGGCGACGGGATGCTGCCAGATTAGTACCTTAGTCACTACTCCCTCGTTACCTTTAATATTTTGTCGAGAGCAGCCGTATATCCCTGAGTAGCTGATCGCCTCATCATAGGGGGCATCAACGACGCCCGGCAGGGGTGGGGCCACTGGGGGCAGAGTCTTCGGTTTGGCACTTTGCTATTCGGCTCCGGCAATTCTGTAATGAGAAAAGAGGCGCAAGTTGATTGAGGCCATCGCAGCGAAAATTGGCATGAACGCTCCAGTGCGTAAGTGGCGACGGTTCAAGATAGATATCCGGGTCAAGATTCGGCGTACGGAAGAGGAAGAGAGCGCAGTCTCGGTAGTCCGGAGCCATGTGATAAGCGAAGGCGGCATGAGCGTGTACGCGACGGAATCGCTGGAAATTGGGACGCCTGTGGAAGTTGAGTTCTGGCTGCCGGGAAGCTCCCGGGAGTTGCGGCTGCGCGCCTTGATTCGAAACCGCAACGGCTTCCGCTGCGGTATGGAGTTTGTGGAACTGACGGCAGCTGACCGGATGTTAATCCACGGCTACCTACAGACTGGGCCACATCGGGCTCAGGCATAAAGGACGGCTACTTCTTCAACAGCATCCAGATTGCAGCAAAGTGGCTGGAGGTTCCGGCGAGGACCCAGAGGTGCCAGATGAAGTGCATGTACTTGCGCTGCGAGGCGAAGAAGGGAATTCCCAGCGAGTAGCAGAGGCCGCCGGCCATCAGCAGGACGAAGACCGGATGCGCCAGCAAGAGGTACATGGACTTGATGGCGAAGACGCAGAGCCATCCCATCGCTAAATACATGGCTGTGGAGAGCGCGTTCCAGCGGCCGACAAAGATTGCCTTGATGACGATGCCGATAAAGGCGCAGGTCCAGACGACGGCGAAGAGCGTCCAGCCAAGAGGGCCGCGTAGACCGAGCAGAGTGAAAGGCGTGTAGGTTCCGGCGATGAGCACGTAGATGGAACCGTGGTCGAGCGAGCGCATGACGCGAAAGGCGCGAGTGTAGCTGAGCGAGTGGTAAAGCGTGGAGCTGACGTAGAGCAGGATGGCCGAGGCTCCGAAGATGACAGAGCAGACTATGTGCCTGGGACCACCGACGGTGGCGGCACGGACGGTGAGCAGGACGAGTCCGGCAATGGCCAGGACGGCGCCTAGTCCGTGGGAGATGCTGTTGGCAATCTCTTCGCCGATGCTCTGGTCAGGAGCTTCCATGACTCAATGCTAGCGCCGTGCGGAGAGCAGTTCCAGTGTGGCGGGCGGGGATTGACAAAGAAATTACACGCGGCGGGAACGGGTACTGAGCAATTGATGGCCGGATCAGCGAAACAGGACCGGAGGGCCGGTCCTGTGGTTCACTGAAAAGCAAGATCTAATTCAACTTCAACGATTCAGGCTAATTTGCCTTACTTTGTGCTTGTGCCCATGTTGGATGGCAGCGGATTGCTCTGGCCAGGCTTGGTGTGCTTCGCATTGGTAGCAGTTTCCACCTCAATTCGGCCATTCAGGGTGACTCCGGTCACGGTTGCCTTTCCTCCGGCAAAAGCTTCCAGGGCGTGGCTGTCGCCTTCGAGCAGATAGGGCCTGTCGTTGACCAGGAGCACGAACTTTGATCCCTGCTGCACACAGGCCAGAGTGCAGGTTTGCTGCGTCTGATTCCTTTGGCAGGAGTAGAGATGGGTGACGCGCGCTTCGCAGGTCACGGTTCCGGTCAGACTTTGCTCGGCGGGAGTCTGAGAGCCAGCCGGTTGCGCCAATGCGAACGCTGAAGTTAACGCTACCACTACTACGACAAGAGCCAAGTGCTTCACGGTTTGGTTCGTCATATCAATTTCCTTTCGGTCACGCTTGCGGTGCGTGTGGCCTTCGATCCGTTGTCCACCATCTCGGTCCCGTAATCCGGGCGGCTTGCACTTGCCCGGGTCTTCCGAACTGCTATCGGCGGCCCTCGATAGCAGCTTTTCGTTCTACTTACATTTGATGGCAAGCGGCCTAAACGATAACTAAAAGGTTCGTAAAGACTCTCTAAACCGATCATGGAGCCAAAAAGAAACGGACGCCTGAGGCGTCCGAGGGTTGACGATGCAGCAGCGAGTTACTTCTTGAGCGCAGCCTGGTAGCGCTTGTTGACTTCGGCCCAGTTGACGACATTCCACCAAGCCTTGAGGTACTCGGCGCGGCGATTCTGATACTTGAGGTAATAGGCGTGCTCCCAAACGTCATTGCCCATGATTGGCGAGAGGCCTTGCGAGAGCGGGCTGTCCTGATTGGGGGTGGAGAGCACCTGGAGACCGCCGGAGCCGAGAGCTAGCCAAGTCCATCCGCTACCGAACTGCTTGACACCAGCGTCGTTGAGCTTCTCCTGGAACTGGGCGAAGTCGCCGAAGGTTTTGGTGATGGCGTCGGCAATGGGGCCGCTGGGTGGGCCACCGGCGTTGGGTCCCATGATGGCCCAGAACATGGAATGGTTGACGTGTCCTCCAGCGTTGTTGCGGAGGGCACCGCGTACGGCTTCAGGAACGGCAGAGAGGTTGGCGAGAATCTCTTCCGCAGACTTGCCGGCTAATTCGGGGGCCTTGGCAATGGCGGCATTCGCGTTATCCACATAGGCCTGATGGTGCTTGTCGTGATGCAGGTGCATGGTCTGCGCGTCGATGTAAGGCTCAAGCGCCTCGTATGCATAGGGGAGAGCGGGAACTTGGAATGCCAAGGTTTGTAACTCCATTTGAAAATCCTCCACTGTGATGGATGAGATTGACGAGGTGGGGGTTTCATTATGTACATACCTTTGCAGAGGTGAGGGACAGAACGCCGATGCTTTTCGGCGTTCTGCCTGCGAACTAAACAAGTTGCTCTAATTTGGGATGGTGAGTGGCTTGGCCTGTACACACCAAGTATTGCAGGACTTTCCGCCGCATTTTCCGCCGCTGAAGTAAGTTAACAGGAGCGATTATTGTCGCGAAATCACCGCCAGCGATCGGGCGGGAGAAGATGTCTCGACAGTAATCGGCGCCTACTTCGCGGCTTCCTGCCGCATCGTCGCTAAGCGATCCAATTCTATCTGTGCGTCAATGTACTCATAGAAGTTCGTGACTCCCGTGTCTATCGCTTGCTGGAATCTACGGTTGGCTTCCCGGCGTTCGCCTCTCTGCAAGGCAAGTTGCCCGAGATAAAAAAATGCTTCGCAGTGCTGTTCCCGATCCTTTAAGGGGGCAGAGTCCCTGGCTGAGTTCAAAATAGATTCCGGCGTCTCCCTGTCCAGATAAAGATTGATCACCTGCCCCGGCCACTTCGTCAGGTCCGCGCCTGCGGCATACTTTGCCAGCTCACTCCGTGCCTCACGCTGCTGCCCCGCACGAGAACGCGCAAGGTACAACCATATCGGAGCGTAGATGTACTCAGGGTCCACGCCTGCTGCATGCACGAAGTCCGATACAGCGGCGGAGCTCTGCCCCGAATAGAACCGCGCTCTGCCCCGGTCCATGAAGGCCCTCGCGGAGCCGGGATTCAGTCGGATTTCCTCGCTATAGTCCTGAATCGCGCTCGTAGTCGCCTTGTCTATAATAGAAGAGGCTGCCCCGCGCACCAAAGACCACTTTATTTTTCGGATTCAGCTGAATGGCCTTGTCAAAATCCTGAATCGCGCGTTCGTAGTCGCCTTTTTGGAGATAAGACACACCGCGGTTGGTGAAGGCACCGCTGCTCTTAGGATTCAGCCGAATGACCTCGTCAAAGTCCTGAATTGCGCGGTCGTAGTCACCCTTCCGAATGTAGTTAACTCCTCGGCCCATGTAGGTTAGAGCGAGGCTCGACGTCGAAAGCCGCCCCGAGTTGATTGCGGCCGTGCAGTGCGGCAGAGCTACATCCGGGTCGATTTGGGGTGAGCACTGCTCAGCATCAGCACCTTTCTGCCCCCAAGCGGACAAACCAATGGCCAAAAGCAAAACTATCGTTATCGCCCAATTCCGCATTCTTCCTCCGACGCAAGTGGAGCGGTATGCTAAACCCATTAGTATTGCGCACAGCGCCTGGACGAACACGGCTCTTTGTTTGGGCATGGTTCTTTCAGGGCAAGCTGTTGTATTGAGGAACAGAATAGCCGGAGACGGCCCGTCACTCCAGTAAAAAGCACAGGACAATTGGCCCAGATTTGGAAGTGGTGTGCATGCACCGCGGAAGGTGTCGATAAATCACCTTTCGTCTCAGTATCCCATTTTGGGAGACGCGTGGGCAGCATACATTCGTCTGAATCGCGGAACTAAATTACCGCTTGAGAAACCACATGACCCAGCCGGCGATGAATACTCCTCCGATGAACCAGGCAAAACAGTAGAGGCCGTAGCGGATCATCTGGCGGGTATTGTCGCGCTGGGTGATTCCGAAGACGACCGAGGCGCAGAGAGAGAAGACGAGTGCTGCAGTGAAGTGAGAAAAATTGAGCGTCATTTTTTCTTCCCGATGGCGATGTGGTGAGCATCCACGGCGGCGATGATGTTGAGCAGGCCGGCGCAGACGACGAACTTGGTTCCGTAATCAGCGGTGGCGCGGAAGATGGCGCCGTCGCCCCAGCTCATGGAGCGGGCGATGAAGTAGAGCACCCCGTTGCCGAAGTCGCCGACGAAGCCGAGCATGTCGAGGAGGTCTCCGAGATTGAAGCCGTAGACCTTACCCTTCATGCCGAGTCCGCAGAAAAACATGATGGTGACGCTGAGAAAGATGAGCGATCCGCGCACCCAGCGCTTCTGGATGATGTGGCCGAGGCCGGGAATGAGCCAGCCGGCGAGGGGAGCTACCAGGTGCATCATGCCTGCCTGGGGCTGGGTTGCGTTTGCTACTGCTTTTTCGTTGGCCATTTAGAAAATCACTAACTCTTCCTGCTGAGATCCGGTGACCTGCGCCCGGCCGTTGTGGACGAGGACATCGACCTCGCTGCGCACGCCAAACTCCGGGAGGTAAATTCCGGGCTCTACTGAGAATAGCGTATTCGTGAGGATCTGTCGGGTATCTTTGGTTTCCAGGTTGTCCATATTTGCGCCGTTGCCGTGGACGCTGGTGCCGATGGAGTGCCCGGTGCGGTGGACGAAGTGCTCGCCGTATCCTGTCTTGTCGATTACGGCGCGGGTGACTTCGTCTACCTCCCAGCCTTCGATGCGGCGGTTGGAGGCGAAGGCGTCGATGACGTGCTGCGAGCCGGTTTTGCGGGCGTCACGAACGATGCGGAAGACCTCCTGTTGCTTGGCGGAGGGCGCGCCGAGGACGCCGGTCCAGGTGATGTCGTAATAGACGGCGCCGGGAGTATCTTTTTTGGCCCACATGTCGAGGAGTACGAGGTCGCCGGGGTGAATGGGTTTGTGGATCTCAGCGGTGGGCTCGTAGTGCGGGTTTCCGGCATTTTCATTGGCCCCGACGATGGGAAGGTCGTCGGTGACGAGGTGTTCGCGCTGGAAGGCTTCGCCGAGCCACTGGCGGACGCCCCACTCATCCCATCCGCCGTTGCGGACGCGATGGCCGATCTCCTTGAAGGTGGCAGCCATGATCTGGTCCATGGAGTCGCGGGCGGCGAAGTGAGTGGCAATCTGGGCGTCGGTGAGAGTGGCTTCAAAGCGGGAGACGAGATCGGCGGAGGAGACGACCTCGACGCCGAAGCTGCGAATTAGCTCGAGCATTCCGCCATCGACGAGCGAAACGTACATGATGTCGTTGTTGGGCGAGTACTGCATGGCGACGCGGCGGTAAGGCTTGAGGATGGCGGCCAGCTTTTCGTGAAGCTCGCGCCAGGCTCCGTAGTGTTGCTGCTGGCCGGGGAGCGAGGTGAGGTGACGGGGTTCAACGCGGTGATTCAGCTTGACGGGCTCTCCGGTGGCAGGGATGAGGTAGAACCAGCGCCGGGTGACGTGGATGTTGGGAAGTCCCAGGATGGAGTAGGCGATTTCGTCGCGATGATGATGGTCGTAGAAGAGCCAGGCATCGAAATTCTGCTCACGAAGGGCTTGCTGAATCGCTAACAGGTTCATAGCCAAGTATTGTAACGCGCCGAATGATGGGCGACGGAAGCAGCCGGTTTCTGAGCACGTGATGAACCCACCTTGGGTACTTAAGTTTCTTGGCAAGATAAAAATATAGTTTCGCAACTTAGGACAAGAAGTTACGTTAATAGATACATGAAACGTGCTCTGCTCTATACGATCGCTACCCTGGCTCTGAGTGGAATGCTAGCCGCTCCGGGCTTTGCCCAAAACCCCAACACGCAAGGCGCTGGCCCTGGAAAAGACGATCCGAACCATCCGCGGGTGAACCAGGTGAATAACCGCGAGCAGAACCAGCAGAACCGCATTGCCAATGGCATGAAGAGCGGCGCGGTCACTCCGAAAGAGGGCACCAAGCTGGAAAAACAGCAACAGCACATCAACAACCAGGAAAAGAAGGACATGGCCAAGGACAACGGCCACCTGACGAAGGCCAATCAGGCGCAGTTGAACAAGGAACAGAACAAGGCGAGCCAGAACATTTACGACAAGAAGCACAACGACAAGACCAATTAATCTGAGTTTTGCCGGGAGTGGTCCCTAAGAAAATCGAGCAATAAATAAAGCCCGCCGAGGGGAGATCGGCGGGCTTCTTGCTGTGCGAAAGAATGGCTTTGCGGCGGGTACGCGGCAACAGACGCCGCTCCGGCCGCTGGCGCCAGTTACATGATCGCGGTCGGCGGTGCGGGTTCATCGGGGCGGCCGGCGTTGCGCAGAGGAACCTGGACCATCAGGACGAAGAGGAATGCGAGAGCGATGAGTCCGCTGAGGATGTGGGGATGCGCAAAGACGACGGGGAGGTCCCAGGTGATTTTGCCGCTGGCCTTGAGGCCCTTGATGGCGGCGACAACGAGGCCGCAGAGAGCTTCTCCGGCGATGAGGCCGCTGGCGGTGAGGATACCGGCGTTGTCGATGCGAGCCTTCTGCGCGTCATTGAAGACGCCTTTGTCCCGCAGCATGTCTGTGACCCAGCGGATCATGCCGCCGACGAATATGGCGAAGGTGGTTTCCAGGGGCAGGTACATGCCGACGGAGAAGAGCATGGGGCTTTTGACTTCGACCATGATGAGAGCGAAGCCCATGAGGATGCCGACGATGACCAGCGGCCATGGCATGTTTCCGCCGACGATGCCCTGGGCGAGGGAAGCCATGAGTCCGGCCTGCGGGGCGGGGAGTTCCTTGCTGCCGAAGTGGTAGGCCTGGTCGAGGATCATCAGGACGGGAAAGAGCGCGAGAGAGCTGACGATGACGCCCATGAGGTCGCCGATCTGCATTCTGGACGGAGTACCGCCGAGGATGTGACCGACCTTGAGGTCCTGCAACATTTCACCAGCAACGGCGGAAGAGACGCAGATGACGGCAGCGACGCCGAGGACGGCGATGACTCCGGCAGTGCCTTTGACGCCGATGGCGATCATGAGCAGGGCGGCGATGACCAGGGTGCAGAGGGTGAGTCCGCTGACTGGGTTGTTGGAGGAGCCGATCATGCCGACGAGGTTTCCGCTGACGGCGGCGAAGAAGAAGCCAAGGATGATCATGATGATGGCAGCGACGATGGCTCCAACGATGACCTTGGTGAAGAAGAGGTAGAGGGCGATCATGGCGCAGAAGACGATGCCGAGTCCGAGAAAGACGACTTTGGAGTTGAGGTCCTTCTCATAACGGAGCGAGGACTGCTTCTGCTGGCCGGTTTTCTTGAGATCGCTGATGGCGCGCTGGATTCCGATGCCGAGGGACTTGCGCATGCGGAAGAGCGTGAAGGAGGCGCCGACTAACATTCCGCCGACGGCGATGGGGCGGACGATGGAGAACCAGACGCCGTTGGATATGGCGGACCAGTCAACGGGAGTTCCGGCGGCTGCAGCGTTGGCAGCAATCTGAGGCCCGAGGAAGTAGGTGAGAAGCGGAACCATGAGTCCCCAGGCGAGTAAGCCTCCGGCAAAGTTGAGGGCGGCGAGGCGCGGACCGATGATGTAGCCGACACCAAGGTAAGCGGGGCTGACGGCAGGAGCGCTGAAAGTGGTGGCTCCGCCGGTGGCGACGATGGGCGCCGATGCGCCGCGACCTAGTTTGAGTCCGAAGGAGAGCTTGGGGATGTTGACCAGGACTTCCTTGCTGGCGTTGAAGAGATTGATGGCTCCGGCGAAGAAGATGGCGGCGCCGATGCCCATGTTGGCGAAGAGAATCTGGGCGGCGCGTGAGCCTTGCTGGCCAGCCTTGTGAATCTCAGAGGCGGCGACGGATTCGGGGAAGGGCAGCTCGGGGTCTTCGACCATGACGCGACGGAGCAGGGTGACGAAGAGAATGCCGAGAGTTCCGCCGACCATCATGAGGGCGACGCCCTGCCAATAGTTATCCGCGCCAAGAGCAGGCCACATGCCGCTGATGACGAAGGCGGGGATGGTGAAAGTGGCACCGGCAGCGACGGATTCGCCAATGGAGCCGATGGTTCGCGCCATGTTTTCTTCCAGCAGACTGCCCTTGACGAGCTTGAGCAGGGCCATGCCGATGACGGCGGCTGGATAAGTGGCGGCAATGGTCATGCCGGCGCGCAGGCCAAGGTACATGTTGGCGGCGCCAAGAACCACGGTCATGATCAGTCCCAGAAAGATGGCGCGGAAGGTAAATTCGCGCATCTGGCGGTCGGCTGGAACATACGGACGGAAGGGTTGCGAGCTCATTAAAGATCCTCAATCGAGAAGAATTGCAAAGTTACAGGAAGGGGCAACGTATCATGTGCCCAGCTTTCAATACAAGAGCAAGAGAAACGCAGCAACCATCATAAATACTGAGGGCGAATTCGAGGAGAAGTATGAGAAAAAGCCGCTGACGGGGAAAAAAGAAACGCCGCTGCTGGGAGCAGCGGCGTTTCCCACAGATGCAGAGTTAGAGGCGGCAGATCAGCAGTTCGCGTTCGTAGACCATCTCAGACGGCAGGTGGTTGTGTAACTGGATGAACAGCTCTTCGTGACCCATGACCTCGCGCTTCCAGGCCTCAGGATCGACGCTTTGCAATTTTTCGAAGGCCTCCTTGGAGTATTCGAAGCCCTTCCAATCGATGTCCTCATAGCGGGGAACCCAGCCGATCGGTGTTTCCTTGCCGAGCGAACGGCCGTGTACGCGGTCGATGATCCACTTGAGAACGCGCATGTTTTCGCTGTAGCCGGGCCACAGGAATTTGCCGTCCTCGCCTTTGCGGAACCAGTTGACGTGGAAGATGCGGGGAGTAAAGCTGAGGGTCCGTCCCATCTGAATCCAATGACGGAAATAGTCGCCCATGTGATATCCGCAGAAGGGCAGCATAGCCATGGGATCACGACGAACCTTGCCGACGGCTCCGGCAGCGGCAGCCGTGGTCTCAGAGCCCATGGTGGCGCCGGTGTAAACGCCCGCGCTCCAATTGAAGGCCTGATAGACCAAAGGCATGGTGGTGGGACGGCGTCCGCCGAAGATGAAGGCGCTGATGGGAACTCCGTTGGGATTTTCCCAATCAGGATCGATGGTGGGGCACTGGAATGCCGGTGCGGTGAAGCGGGCATTCGGGTGAGCGGCAGGCGCTCCGGTTTCCTTGGCGATCTGCGGCGTCCAGCGGTTGCCGCGCCAATCAGTGCACTCGGCAGGGGGCTCGTCGGTCATGCCTTCCCACCAGATGCCACCCTCGGGAGTGAGCGCAACGTTGGTGAAGATGCTGTTCTTGGCGAGCGCGATCATGGCGTTCGGATTGGTCTTCATCGAGGTTCCGGGAGCAACACCGAAGAAGCCGGATTCCGGATTGATGGCGTGAAGAATGCCGTTAGCATCGGGCTTGATCCAGGCAATGTCGTCGCCGACGGTGCGGATCTTCCAGCCTTCAAATCCGTCGGGTGGAATCAGCATGGCGAAGTTGGTTTTGCCGCAGGCGCTGGGGAAAGCAGCGGCCACGTAGGTCTTTTCGCCTTCCGGACTCTCGGCGCCAAGGATAAGCATGTGCTCGGCCATCCAACCTTCATCGCGTGCCATGGTGGAGGCGATGCGCAGGGCAAAGCACTTTTTGCCCAGCAGAGCGTTTCCTCCGTAGCCGGAGCCGAAGGACCAGATCTCGCGGGTTTCAGGGAAATGGACGATGTACTTTTCTTTATTACAAGGCCAGGGAACATCCTTCTCGCCGGGGGCAAGAGGCTTGCCGACGCTGTGCACGCAAGGAACAACGCGCTTTTCGTCTTTATCGATCTCCTTGAACACGGGCAGGCCCATGCGGGTCATGATCCGCATGTTGACCACAACGTAGGCGGAGTCGGTCAGTTCGACGCCGATCTGCGACATGGGGGAGCCGACCGGACCCATGCTGAATGGCAGCACGTACATGGTGCGGCCCTGCATGCAGCCCTCGTATAGCCCCTTCAGCTTCCTGCGCATGGAGAACGGGTCTTCCCAGTTGTTGGTGGGGCCGGCGTTGTCCTTGGAGAGGGAGCAGATGAACGTGCGGTCTTCGACGCGGGCCACATCGCTGGCATCGGATCTGGCGTAGTAACAGCCAGGCCAGAGCTTTTCGTTCAGCTTGGTGAATGTCCCATTATTCACGAGTTCGGCGCAGAGTTGCTCGTTCTCCTCTTGCGATCCGTCAACCCAGTGAATGGCTGCTGGTTTCGTCAATGCCGCGATTTTCTCAACCCACTTCAGCAGGTGCGTGTTCTGGCTGAGGGGTGCGGCATATTTCGTCTCACTCATTAAGTCCTTGGTAGTCATAAACTCCTTGCCTGCTCGTCGCGCGGCAAGCAATCTGCCGGCGATTCCATGTTCATTGATCAAGCTACACAAGAATCCCGAGCACAGGTCAGTGAGAGGGATTCCTACACAATGGGTGGCGACACCGCCAAATAGGCGCCAGCGGAGACGTTCGTTGCACCACCCTACAAAAACTACCCGGCGAGAACGCCGGCTTCTTTAAGGACAGCATCCAGATGCTGGAGAGTTTCAGCCACGGAGAGGGTGTAGAGATCACGTCCACTTTCCTCGCCGTTCTCCAGGATGCTGCGCAGGTAATGGCCTGCGATTTCCACCGCCAACGGATCGGTGATGACGTTCCCGGTTTGCTTTTGGTGCTCAGCCCAAGCGGGATGTGCCAGAGCGATCCAGACAGGACGGCCGTTGACGAGGAACTTGACGTCTACGGCGTCGGCGTGGCGGGTTGCGATCGCCACGATGATGCATTGATAAATACAACGGACCGAGTTGCCGGTCCAACGCTCAACGGTACTGAAGTCTTCATACATAGAGCTAAACTTTATCCCGGGTATGTGAAGCTGGCAACAGCCTGCCGTAACAATGTGAAATATGGCCCCGTTAATGTACCTCAAAACAAGAAAGACGGCATAGGTTTTCTTCGCCGGGCAGGATTCAGGGTGCCTGGATGGGGAGATGGCATCGGCTACAATCAGAGGCGTGACGATTGAGAAGAAAGCTTTGTCTGGAGGCTCGGCGGCCTCGGCGTTGAAAACACAACGCGCGAAACGGGATCGCGAACGCTCGAGTCCGCGTCCGCGGAAGGTGTCCACGGTGAAGGTTGTCAGCTCGGCGAAGCTGGCGGAAATTCCCTGGCTGGTGCATGGTTTTAGCACTCGGCAGGGAGGGGTAAGCAAGGAATATGGCGGGCAGCAGCTGAATCTGGGATTTACGGCGGAAGATTCGGCGGAAAATGTGGAACGGAACCGCGGACGGCTGTTGCACAAGCTGAAAGCCGAGGCCGAGGACGGGAAGGCGTGGCCGCTGGTGATGGTGAGGCAGGTGCACTCGGCGGCGATCCACCGGGTATATGGGCAGCGGGGCCCGGAGTGGACGCGGCTGCGAAAGAATAAGGTGGTGGAGAGTTCCGGCGACGGGCTGATTACGAACGCGGCGGGAGTGCTGCTGGGAGTGAAGGTGGCGGACTGCTTCCCGGTGATTGTGGCCGACCGGAGGCGTAAGGCGGTGGGGGTGTTCCACGCAGGATGGCGGGGCACGGTGCAGCGCATTGTGGAAAAAGGCGTGGGCGAGATGCGACGGCAGCTGGGCTGCGATCCGGAGGATTTGGTTGCGGCGATTGGACCCGGCATTGGAGGCTGCTGCTACGAGATTGGCGAGGAAGTGGAGAGCGAATTCGACTCGCAGTTTGCCTACTCGAAGGAGCTGTTTGAGGACGTTTTCGATAGCTGGAGCTTGAAGACCAAGTATCCGATGCTGTTTTTGAACCAGAGAGCGCCGGGACACGGCGAGCCAGCGATGAGTCGGCATCTGGATTTGGTGAAGGCGAACTGGTGCCAACTGCTGGATGCGGGGGTTCCGGGGGAAAACATCGAGTCCATAGACCTCTGTACGGCGTGCCATACGGAGCTGTTCTTCTCGTACAGGAAAGAGCGGGTGACGGGGCGGATGCTGGCGGTGGTGGGGATACGGTAGTTTAGCGGGCCGGTTTCGGCTGCCTCGTGATTCCCGCCTCAGGATAGCGGGGTTTGCTGGAAAAGAGGCGGAACGAGTGAATGTATGCCCTACCTACAATTGGACGTAAATGACCACTACACCGTGGCTGACAAGAAGCGACTTGCCGCGAGACTTAACGAGACCTACTCCCGGATGATGTCGGTCGATATTCGCCGTATCACCGTGGCGATCCGTGAACTTGGCGAAGGCAGCGTTTGGCGAGTCCCTGATTTGGGCGGTGAGCCGACACCTGTCTCTCTCATGATGCTGGATGTTCGGAAGGGCCGCTCTTCGGAGTTGCGTATGGAGGTGGCTAAGGCACTGTGCGCCGATTGCATCGAAATTCTCGGGCTCCGGCAAGACCGCCTTAACGTTGAGTTCACTCAGCATACGGGCGACGAAATGTACCACCCGAGCCTTGGTGGATACAGCCCGGAATGGTCGCCAGAAGAAGATGAGGGAAATCAAGGCAACCAGTGAGAGTATGGCGCGCGTTCTCGGCGGGAGCTTTGTTTAGCTACAGGTGTTTAGCTACGGCCCAAGTCACGCACTATTCGAGTCACTCAGTATCCTAAGCCTGAGTCAGAGACCGCAAAGAGCGCGAGGTATAAAGCCTCGCGCATTTTATTGCGAGCAAAACCAAAAGCCCCACTTCTACTGACTGCGGCAGAAATGGGGCACCAGAACCAGATTGTTGTTGCTCCGCTTTCACCTAGGCGTAGATGCCTCGGGTGCGGATGGTGGAGGCGACGCGGTCGATGGCGAGCATGTAGGCCGCGATGCGATTGTTGACTGCGTGGGAGTCGGCGTAGCGGAGGACAGCGGCGAAGGAATCGGTCATGATGACCTCCAGCTCGGCGTTGACCTGGGACTCCTTCCAGAAGTAGCCCTGGCGGTCCTGGACCCATTCGAAGTAGGAGGTGGTGACGCCGCCGGCGTTGGCGAGGATGTCTGGAATGATGAAGACGCCTTTGTCCTGAAGAATGTCATCGGCGGCGGCGGTGGTAGGGCCGTTGGCACCTTCGACGATGATTTTGGCTTGGATTTTGGCGGCGTTGTGAGTGGTGATGACGTTCTCGGTGGCGGCGGGGATGAGCACGTCGCAGTCGGAGATCAAGAGTTCGTGGGGATCGGCGGCTTCGGCTCCGGGGAATCCCTGGATGGTGTTGTTGGCGGCTTTGAATTCGAAGAGCTGCTTGATGTTGATGCCGTTGGCATTGTGCAGGCCGCAGTTCCACTCGGCGATGCCAGTGATTTTGAATCCCTGCTCCTGGAGCAGGAGTGCTGCGTAGGAGCCGACGTTGCCGAAGCCCTGCACGACGATACGGGTGTTCGAGGGCGTCATTCCGAGCTTCTTGACGGCCTGGGTGGTAACGAACATGACGCCGCGTCCGGTGGCCTCGACGCGGCCGCGCGATCCGCCGATCTCGATGGGCTTGCCGGTGACGACGGCGGTGACGGTCTGGCGCATGTGCATAGAGTAGGTATCCATCATCCATGCCATGATCTGTGCGTTGGTGTTGACGTCGGGGGCGGGTACGTCCTTCTCCGGACCGATGACCTCGATCAGTTCGGCGGTGAAGCGGCGGGTCATGCGTTCGAGTTCGCCACGCGACATGGCCTTGGGATCGCAGATGATTCCACCCTTGGCGCCGCCGAAGGGAATGTCAACGACGGCACACTTCCAGGTCATCCAGGCGGCGAGGGCGCGGACTTCGTCGAGATTGACCTCGGGAGCGTAGCGGATTCCGCCTTTGGCCGGACCGCGCGCCATGGAATGCTGCACGCGATAGCCGGTGAAGAGCTCGATTCGGCCATCATCCATTTGCACCGGGATGTGAACAGTGATCTCGCGGGCCGGCTGGCTGAGAATCTTCCAGAGACCGGGATCGAGGTTGAGCTTGCGCGCGGCGAGTTCGAAGCGCGCTGCCTGCGCTTCCCAAGGATTGGTTTCCATGTGCGGGTCAAGAACGGTGGACATGCGGTCTCCGATTTTCATGTGGCTGCGGCTGAAGCGTTTGCTGGGTTGCGGTGGGAACACAATACTCCTGCCGCCCCGTGCCGAATGCAAACCGGGGTAGTATATGCATCGTCCAAGGCAGGAGGCAAGGGAATAGAAATGGGCAAGCGAGTTGAACTCAGAAGATTGGGAGCAGAGTCAAAAGGATGAGAGGGTTCCGACTGCATCGGTCCAGCATAGAAATGTGGACCAATGCCAACATATCAGGGGTAATGTTCGCTTCTGGATTAGCTGCTGTTCTAAAGGGAGCTGCATGCGTCTTTGTACCTTGATTTAGGATGATAGCCATATGAGCGATCTGGAGCTGCGCGATCTCAAGTACTTCGAGACGATCGCGGACTTGGGACATCTCGGAAAGGCTGCTCAAAAACTTCACCGTAGCCAGCCTGCGCTTACAACTTGTGTTCGCCGCTTGGAGGAGACCTTCGGTACTCGGTTATTCATCCGGGTAGGCCGGGGAATCCAGCTCACTCGTGCGGGAGAGGCGCTTTTGAATCAGGCGCGGCGCATGCGTGTTGCGGCCGATGACGCGATTCGGGAGATGAACGAGATTGCGCATGGCAACGCAGGACAGGTCAGGATAGGTGCTGCACCAACGATGGCCCAACTCGTTCTGCCTGCTGCTTTCCGCGTTTTCCTGTCCGGGGCCAAGAACGTGCAGTTGAGGACGTTGATTGCACAGAATGATTTATTGAAGGCATCGCTAAGGGCTGGCGACTTGGATTTCTTCATTAGCTTTGATTCGAAGTTGGACGACGACTTAGACGCGAAGACGATCCTGGAAGATGTGGTCGTGGTTGCGGCGAGCAACTCGCACGAGGTGTTTAAGAAGCGTCCTAACTTAAAGGATTTAGCTGCATACGAGTGGGTGTTGGCAGGCCCCTCTGTCGAGACCCGTCAATGGCTGGATCTTGCCTTCTCTTCTCGCGGGCTACACAGACCAATTGCGAGGATTGAAACCAATCTGGTTACGTTATCGCCTAGCCTGATAGAGCAAACTGGCTTGCTCAGCTTCATCTCACGTCGGCATCTTTCAGGGCATGGTGGTCTACCGTTGAAAGAGGTTGTGCTGAAGGAAACAACCATGCGGCGTTGGGGCAAGGTGATCTACCGGAAGGACAGCCACCTCCCACCCGCTGCACAGCGGTTTCTTAAGCTGCTCTGCAGCAGCGGCCGGGCACTATTCCAAGAGAATTCGTAGGTTCGGTCCCTCCTGAACCCATAAATCCAATCTATCAATTTTCAAAAACAATCAAATAGACATTGGGAATCGTTGCCCCAATAATCTTCCGACAGAATAGTTTTCTTCTCAATTGTTTTGGGGACCTGTTTCCGAACAGCGAGACGCTTAGGGGGATTTTGTGAGCATTAAATCTACGCCGGTTCCCGAAATTCGACGGGATATCGAGCGTGTCTTAGTCATCGCACGCATGTTGGAGCAAGGGGAATCCTTATGACGGGTTCCGGCAGACAGCAGCCTGCAATCGTAGTTACCGGTGCCGACCTTGCTCCGCAAGCCGTAGAACTCCTGCAAGAGTTTGAAATCATCTACGCAGGAAAGACGCCGGATGAAGAGAGCTTGGTTCAACTGTGCGAAGAGACGCAACCGCTGGCCATCATAGTGCGGTACGGAAAGATTTCGGCCCGCGTTATGGATGCGAGCAAGAAGTTACGCGTAATTTCCAAGCACGGTGTTGGCATCGATACGATCGATGTTGAAGCAGCAGCGAAGCGAGGTATCGCGGTTAAGGCGGCGGCCGGTGCAAACGCTGCCGCGGTTGCCGAGCATACGTGGGCACTCATTCTTGCCTGCGCTAAGGGAATCACGCAACTTAACACACGAGTGCATGCCGGGTTTTGGGATAAATCTACACACAAGAGCCTGGAACTCAATAACAGGACGCTCGGGTTGATTGGCATCGGCGCGATCGGTCAACGAGTTGCCGAAGTTGGCGCAACGCTTGGAATGCGCGTGATTGCCTACGATCCATATGCTTCCAACGTTCCGGCGGTCGTGACGATATGCGAACTCAATACTGTTTTGGCCGAGGCCGACGTGCTGTCTCTGCATTGTCCTCTGACTGCCGGCAACCGGAAGATGATCAATCGCGAAACGCTTGCGTCGATGCATGACGGAGCGATTCTGATCAATACCGCGCGCGGCGGCCTCGTGGATCAAACGGCACTGCTCGAGGCGATCCAGGCTGGCAAGTTGCGTGCAGCCGGACTTGACACATTTGAGTCTGAGCCTCTGTCTTCCTCTCATATCTTCAGAGGTATTCCCAACGTCATACTCACGCCACATGTCGGTGGGGTCACGAGCGATGCTTATGTGAGCATGGGGACCGCCGCAGCTCGCAATGTGCTGCAAGCGCTAGCGGAGGCGAAATCCGAAACGGTGAGAACGTGAACGGAAGTTTGGTGGAGATCACCACGCAGATGATTGAGATGCTCGCGGGACGAATCGGCAAATTTGGCAGGCTTAGAGGAGGTATGTATGTGGGTTAAGGACTTAACATCGCGAGAACGGCGCACTCTCTGGGCCTGCGCGGCGGGGTGGTGCCTGGATGGCTTTGATATGACGGTATTCAGCTATGTGATTACCGGTCTGCTTGCCATTCACATGCTGACAAAACCGCAGGTCGGAGTCCTCGGAACCGCTGCGTTGATATTCTCATCGCTTGGGGGATGGCTCACCGGTGTCTTATGCGACCGTTATGGCCGCGTTCGAATGCTGCAAGTCACTATAGCCTGGTTTGCTGTGTCCACATTTGCTTTGGGCTTTGCACAGAACTACACGCAGTTACTCGTGCTACGTAGTGTGCAGGGCTTTGGATTTGGAGGCGAATGGACGGCGGGTGCCGTGCTAATGGGAGAGGTGATCCGCGCTAAGTACCGCGGCCGCGCGGTCGGAATCGTCCAGGGTGCTGTAGGCATTGGCTACATGCTGGCCGCTCTCGCTTACGGCGTGGTGTTCTCGCTCTTCGCTGCGCAATGGGCTTGGCGCACACTCTTCTGGCTTGGCATCCTGCCAGCACTGCTGGTCATTTACGTCCGGCGCTTTGTGGAGGAGCCTGAGATTTACAGAAGCAAAGTGAAGCCCGAAGCTGGGGCCAACATCTTCGGCTTTCTCAAGGGCCGGTTGCTCGGTCGCACCATCGCAGCCTCCATCATGTTGAGTGGCCTGCAGGGCAGCTACTACGTTGTCGCGATCTGGCTGCCTCAGTTTCTGAAAGGCGAGCGAAATCTGTCCGTGGTCGGCACGACCGGCTTCTCGATGCTGGTACTCACGGGCTCGCTCATCGGTTTCTTAATTGGTGCCCATGCGTCGGACTATTTTGGAAGGCGGCCGACGATCATCATTTTCAGTGTGGGCTCAGCCTTTGCCAGTTATATCTATACCGTGCTTCCCATCACTCCCGTAATGATGATGTTCCTCGGTGTAGTAATGGGCATAATGAATTCAGGTAAATTTACTCCTCTTGGCGCGGTTCTGACCGAACTATACCCGACAGAGATTCGCGGAGCTGCACAGGGATTTGTCTACAACGGTGGCCGCGCTTTTGGTGCGTTGATCCCGGCGATCGCCGGGTTTGCATCCGCCCATATGAAACTAGGGGTTGCTATCGGCATGCTCGCAGCCGTGTCAAACGGCGTTGCCGTCATAGCCTGCTTATTCCTGCCTGAAACGCGGAATCAAGAGCTGGCCGCGGTGGACTCGGCTGGAACGTCGATTAATGCTGTGAGGGAGGACAGGGTTTCAACCGATGCATAAGGACGAAGGCACCTTGAATTCTGCAGCGGCGGCACTAAGAGGGACGCCGGTCAATTCCGGTCCGAATCCTGATCCGGGCATTCCGAGGATTGTCGTCCCGCCGGACGCATGCGATTGCCACGCGCATATTGTCGGTCCGGTCTCGCACTACCCGTATACGGCCGATCGCAGTTACACGCCGGCGGAGGCTCTTCGTGAGCAATACGTCCGGATGCTGGGCGCGCTCGGACTACGCCGTGCCGTGATTGTTCAGCCGAGTTTCTATGGCACGGATAACCGCCGCACCTATGACGCTGTTGCCGAATCTAGAGGACAGTGGCGTGGTGTTGCCGTGATCCCTCCAGACACCCCGAGACAAGATGTACGACGTTTGCATGATGCAGGCTTTCGCGGAGTGCGCATAGCACTCGTTTATAAAGGTGGCCTTTCGGTCGATGCAATGGAAGAGACTGCAGACTTGATCGCACCATTTGGCTGGCATCTGCAGCTGCTTCTGGATGGCCGTGAGTTGGTGGAATTAGCTCCCCGCCTTCGCAAACTGCCTGTACCCATTGTGGTCGATCATATGGGACGCGTTCCTGCACAGCTCGGCGTACAACACCCTGGATTTCAGGCTCTGCTTGCTCTTATGGGAGAGGGTAACTGCTGGGTAAAACTCTCTGGCCCCTACATTGCCTCTGGGCAAGGTTATCCGTATAACGACGTAGCGCCCATGGCTCAGGCACTGGCAGGCGCTGCTCCAGAACGCATTGTATGGGGGAGCGATTGGCCACATACAGCGCTCAAGGGGCCGATGCCGATTGATGCCACCCTCCTGGACTTGCTAGGTACTTGGGTCCCAGACATCGCAGTGAGGAATCGCATACTCACAGAGAACCCGGCAAAGCTATATGACTTCTAGCCGGGGCTGGAGTTGCATCGAGTTGGGACGAATCACACGGCAAGCCGTCTCCAATGTTAGGGACGAGTAGGCGACAGAGAGTAGAGTCTCGAGCGGAGCGACGACGTTCTGAGAATCAGCGTTGGTTCAAGAGGGGGCAGAAGTGGCGGACAGGATGCGAAGGACCCCGGCGTGGTCAAGCGGCGTCGCGGACTCCCATGTCAGCAGGCGATTCCTGGCCCTTCGCACAGCGCTTTACCGCTGTTGCGAGGGCGGTAGGGGCTCCAGTTCTTCGATACACTTAAAGCAGGAGATCCCTGCACGTGTTGCTTTCCCTGATTCTGTTTTGCCTTCTCTGGGCCGGGCTGCACTTTTACGTTGTTTCGCGGCTGCTCTCGATCCCATTCATCGCACACCACGTTCCAGCGCGGCTATTGATTCCGGTGATGATCCTGCTTGGGGCAAGTTACATCGTCTCGCGCGTGCTGGAGCACTACTCGATTGACGGGCTCTCGCACGTGCTTGAGATCGTCGGTGCTTACTGGGTAGGCGCATTCTTCCTGCTCTTTTCGACCTTCCTCTTCTTCGATCTCTGCACCGGTTTTGGATTGTGGCTGCGTCCGCAGTTGCCTGTGCTACGCGCGGTCGCATTTCTCCTCGCGTTGCTGATGACGATCGCTGCGTTAGTCCAAGCGCGACGCTCCCCGGTGGTGACAGAGTACGAGGTCGCGCTCGATGGACTGCCCCGCGAAGCAGATGGAAAGGTGCTCGTAGTGGCTAGCGACATGCATCTGGGGGCCCTGCTCGGCCATGGATGGGCAAGCGAACGGGCGGCTCAGTTTGAGTCGCTCTGTCCCGACCTCCTGCTGCTGGTGGGCGACATCTTCGAAGGCGATGAAACGACATATCCCGACTGGCTGCCCGTACTGCAGCAGTTCCGCGCTACGCACGGCGTGTACGTTGTAACGGGAAATCACGAGTTCTACTCCGGAGGCGCGAAGATCATCGACCTGTTCCGCCGCTCGGGCTTCCACGTGCTGCGCGATGAGAGTATCGAACCCATCCCTGGGTTGGTCCTGGCCGGAGTTGATGACGTCGCATTCCGGGGACGCGCGGCGCATGCAGCAATCTTGGAGAAGGTGCTGCGGCAGCGTCCCGCGGGCGCCGGCGTCTTGCTCTCGCACACGCCGATGGAAATCCCACGAGCAGCCAGCGCCGGCATCGGACTCATGCTCTCTGGCCACACACACGAAGGGCAGATCTGGCCCTTCACTTATCTCGTAAAGCTCGCCTTCCCGATCATGTCGGGGCGTTATCGTGTGCAGGAGATGACCGCTATCGTCTGCCGGGGCACCGGAACCTGGGGACCGCGCATGCGCCTCTTCAAACGAAGTGAACTGCTGCGCATTACAGTGCGCGCAAAAGAAGAGCCAGGAGGGCTATTACCCACCCGGCTCGCTTGAATTTGCTACTTCAGGTTAGAACGCGACGGTGACGGCCAATCCGATGCCAGGGTGGGCACGGCTATAGAGGTAATAGCCGTCGTTGGTGTAGTCAAGATAGACGTCGTCGGTTTCGTACCAGAGCGGATTCCAACCTTCCGGCCACGGATCCATGAAGGTTATCCAATAGCCGTCGTACTGGAAGCGTGGATATCCGCCAACGAAGACCATGGGAAGGCCGTTGATGCGGAAGAAATGGCCGCCTCCGAAGTAGCGACGGAAACGGTCGTCAGGAATGCGGTAGCCATTATAGCCGCCGCGTTGAGCCCAAGTGCGGTGCTCGGTATTCCATGAAGTGGCGCGGGACTGCACGAAGCCACTGCGAACCTGCCCCTGGTGCTGCGGGACGCCGCTAGGATGGACGCCGCCGTTGGTGGGAGCGTTGCGCTGGACATTGCCATGGTAGGCGCCGCCGTAGCTCTGTTGTGGCCGTGCTGCGGGCTTGGCCTGTGGAGCCGGACGTGCCTGCTGCGTCTGGTGGGACTGCTGTGCAGAATGCGACTCCTGCGCATTCTGTTCATGCTCGTGCTGCTGCGCGTAAACAGAAGCAGTGGTTCCGAGGAGCAGGAACACAATCCCTGCGCCGATTACCAATTTCCTGGACATATGTTTTTTCCTTTCAAACACTGAGCTGATCATTCCTCTGCGTCTTCAGAAAACGGAAAGCACTGCACTCGCTTTTGCTGCAATTCTCAATCGCCAAAATTGTACTCCCCGCAGCTGGTTTGCAAAACCGGTGCCGGGGCATTTCGATTTCCGAGCTCAATACATTGAACCCCGAGCACAGATAATGTTCTTCACGATTCCTGCATAATTATCTTGGGGACGGCGAGAGCGAGTTTGCCGGATGCTCCAGCGAAAGAGCAGTGTCGTAAGGCATGAGGAGCGCACCCTTGCTGCGATCCACATACCAGATGTGGCGGCCGGCGTAATAGTGCAGGAGCTCGTGGTTGGCCAAAGGGCCCATGTCGCGGGCCCAGACGATCTTCGAGTGATCGATGTCTGCCTGGTTGTACACCCACTCCTTGCTTGGTACGTCGCGAGCACTGTAGTGGACCAGAATGAGGTGCTGGCCGGGCAAGCGGCTGAGCTGGGCCTGCAGCCTTGCGCGGTCCATCTCTTTCGGCAGTTCGAAGGTGCCAAGGTTATCAAACGCAAATGGATTCCAAAGCCGTTCGCTGATTGGAACCAGCATCCACAGAAAGAGAGCGAACACGATGGAGCGAGTGAACCAGGGCAGCCAGGTTGCTTTGCGAGCATTGCGAAGCCAGCGGAGGGCATGCAACTGGATCAGCAGTAAGGCTCCGGCGCCGGGAGCGGCATAGTGTCCGTGGGCAGGCCAGAGTTGAATGGTGAGGCCCGCGAACAAAAGGAGGATGGCGAAGAAAACCACTCGCAACCCTGGAGTGCGTGCAGCCACTATGAGTCCGGGAACGAAGAGCAACAAAAGCGGCCAAGCAAAGAATACGTAATAGCAGAAGAACTTCCGCTCCATCAGTATTTGGAGTCCCCACAGGGAGCGCGACATCAGCAGATCCGGATACTCATGAAACATGTAGAAGGTTCGCATTTGCGGATTGTGATAGTGGGGGATCGGGTAGGGTTTTTGAAAGAGGAACGGCTTGCTCACGTGGTAAGTGGCCTGGTTGAGAACGTAAGGCATCTGGAGCGGACTACCGGTGCTGCGCCAGTTGTAATAGAGCATCCAGGCGGCTGCCAGGCCGAGCAGCAGCAGGCAAGGCATCACAATTTGCGCGAGCAGTTGACGCCGCGGAAGGGATGAACGAAAAACGAGCCAGAGGAGCGCAAGAAGCGGTGGCGTTGCGAACAACAGTCCCTCAAAGGGGCGGCTGTTGGCCAGGATTACCAAGCCGATGACAAAGACGATGCTTTGCTGCCAGGTGAGCTTGCGGCGCAATCGCGGCAGTGAGCCGAGCAGTAATGCACCACCAATCGCCGCCACGGCTCCGCCCCAGTAGGAATTGATCCAGTATGAAAAAATCCCGTAGCGGACGACGGCGTAGATGCCTCCCAGAAGCGCCCACTGCGGTGGCATCCACCCCTGCAACATCCAGTAGAAAACGGCGCACATCACGGCTACGCTCAGCAGCACGCCGACCCACGGCTCCCCCGTAAGCTTCTGGCCCAAGGCCAGCACCAGGCTCTGCGCCGGGGGATACATGGATTGATAGGTGGGGTGCATGTTGACATTAAACGTTTCAAAGTGAATCCACATCGGGTGTGGAGGATTGGTAAGACGTCCGGAGGCAAAGGTATCAGCCCCGAGCAGATAGCTGAATTCGTCCAGAACGACGGGAACCGGAACGGGAATCCAAGGCAGGAGCAGCGTGCGGATTGCGAAGACCGCTCCGCCGATAGACCAGACGCAAGCGGTGTGGTGCTGGCTGATGCGGCGGAAAAAGTCCTCCGCGAGAACAATCCATCTGGGACGAAGCAGCAACAGAAGCGCTGTGATCAGCAGGACAAGAGCCCAGAATGCGAGCTCCCAGCGTCCAGCCCAAGTGAGCGTAAGCTCTTCCCCGGGGGCAAGCAGGTAGCGCAGAAAACCGAGAACCTCGTCATGATGCATGGCGTAGAGCTGATTCTAGCGGAGCGGTCGCGAATCGCGAAGCGGCCGGCGCATAACTCTTCACCCTCCAATGCTTAGAAGTCCTTGAAGTCTTGCTCTGGTGGAAACGCCGAATGGTTAGGTCCACTTCCGGCTGTCGCCAAAGCTGGCCTCCCCGGCTGATTATCCACGGTGAGCCAGTTGGGGGCGGCTGCCCGGTGCCTAACGATATTTCTGGCTACGCTTGTGCCCGTGGCGGATGGAGGGTTGGGCGACGAATCTTGAAGTTCGCCAATGCCGCCGACCAGTGAGGCAAGGCGCCTTACAAGGCCGCGCAGGCACTCCGACTGGGCGCTCAGTTCTTGGCCGGCAGAGGCGCTTTCCTCGGCGCTTGCCGCTGTTTTTTGCGTGACATGCTCCATCTGGGTAATTGCCTTGACGATCTGATCCAGACCGCGCGCCTGCTCCTGGCTGCCGACGTGCACCTCTTCCACCAGAATCTTTACCTTCGCGGCACCTTCGGTGATGCCGAGAATCGCGTGCGTGACTTCGTCCAGTTTGAGCCTGCCTTGGTTGGACTTCGCAATCGATTCCTCAATCAGGCCGGTAGTATCCTTAGCGGCTTGCGCGCTCCGTTGCGCCAGGTTGCGGACTTCGTCGGCGACGACCGCGAATCCCATACCCGCTTCACCGGCCCGCGCAGCTTCGACAGCCGCGTTGAGCGACAGGATATTGGTCTGAAAAGCAATCTCGTCGATCACCTTGATGATCTTGGAAATCTTTGCGCTCGACTCGTTGATCTCCTTCATGGAGGCGACCATCTCGCCCAGTCTCTGATTGCCCAAGCCGATTTGCTGAGCGACTTCGGCCATGAGCTGCGCTGAAACCTGAGAGTTCTCGGCGTTCTTGTGCGTCATCGAGTTGATCTCTTCCGTCGAAGCGGACGTCTCCTCAAGAGAAGCGGCCTGCTCGGACGAGCCTTGTGCCAGCGATTGCGAAGAGCCGGATACCTGAGATGCCGCGCCCGCAACTTGGTTGGAGCCTTCCGACAACTCGGCTGCAAGTTGCCGCAAGGTTGCAGTGATCTGGTTGATGACGAATAGTACAGCCGCGCCAACCATCAAAGTCAGCATAATCACGATGATTGCGGTCCACTGGTTCAATCTGGTCTGGCGGGCAGCTCTCTGCTTATCATCCTGCATGGCTTTCTGGCTCTCTGCCTGCAGTTTTTTTGACAGGGCGACGGTCCGGTTCAGCCAGGGAGTGGATTTCTCAGCGGACAAGCGCGAGGCCGCTTCCGAATCTCCGACCTCCCACAATCTAACGACTTCAGAGATTACGGGGGCTACCTTTCCTAGAGTTGCTTTTGCCTCATCGATATCCGCTTTGGTTTCCGCAGTGTCGGCGAGTCCGCTCATTTGATCGAGAGCGTCGTTTGCGTCCGCGAAGGCCTTGCTTAACCCTTCCTTAGCAGGGGCTGCCAACTTCGGATCCTTCAAGAAGGCGGCAATCATTGCGCCGCGGTTGGACGCACGAATGGCCCACACTGCAGTCTCAACGCGGATGGCGAGGCGCTGCTCGGCCGCCCGGTGCTCGACTACCTGGGTAAAGCTATTGCTCATGGATCTGAAGCCGACCAGTACAACGCAGCTTAAGATGGCGATCAAAACGAACAGCGTACCGAAAGCCACAAGCAACTTCTTACCTACAGTCATAGAGCTCATTCGAACAATCCTTATCCGCGTATTTACGCGTCGTCGGCGCGCACTTCAATTAATCCCTGATCGGAGCGCCGTGAAATCGTTTTGCGCGGTAGCCGGTGTTATGGTCAACAGGGGGTTGACCTGGCAGAAGTGCCTCTGCGCAGAGGTGTATATCGGCACATTGCTTCGCCGACATTAACGCCGAATCATTGAGCAGGTTCGCCAGACTGGCAGAGACGTGCGCAAGCGATTTGCAGCTCCAATTACAGATAATTCCGCATCTGTTATCCTTGCGCGCAGGACGGCGGCGTAATTTTCGGACGGGAGTATGTAATGGAAACGAAGGTGGATTTATCGCGTGTTGGCAGCCAATCCTCTCCTGCGGACGTGATTGCGGTGGAAGCGAACGGCCAGGCTATTCCGAAGTCGATGAAAGCCTGGGTTCTGGATGCACCCCATCAACTCAGGTTGACTGAGAAACCGGTTCCCGAGCCTGGGCCGGCTGAGGTGCTGGTACGCGTGAAGGCCGTTGCATTGTGCGGCAGCGATATTGAAAACATCGCCGCCGGCGGCGCAGCGATGATCCAGGGCGGTTCGCCT
>Ga0181520_10001800_pt1 | contig 42257 bp, 26 predicted proteins | sample PEATcosm2014_Bin_29_FD_132451 | JGI IMG/M metagenome (GOLD analysis project Ga0181520, IMG submission 132451) | Peatland microbial communities from MTU Mesocosm Facility, Houghton, MI, USA - PEATcosm2014_Bin02_30_metaG | ecosystem: Environmental > Terrestrial > Soil > Wetlands > Peat | place... | reverse complement strand
TCTTCTTTTCTCCTCTCTTCTTTTCTCCTCTCTTCTTTTCTCCTCTCTTCTTTTCTCCTCTCTTCTTTTCTCCTCTCTTGCGTCTTTGCGTGAGAAAGCCGCCTACTGATTGTCGATCCCCTGCTCGGCAATGAGGACTTTTTCTGTCCGCGAGTTTCGCCCTGTTACGTGCCCCGTTCTTTTGCGCTGCTGTTTCGCCCGGCAAATCCGGACCTGAATTCCGCGATTATTCCCCGTGGGAATCGCGGGAAACTATCGACAGCCCTCGTCCAATTTCGGAAAATGAAGGGCATGCTCGATACTTCCGCCCGTCATTGGTTCATGCATACACCCCATGCGGTTGTCGGCTTGGCCGGCGCCATGAACGCTGACGTCCTCCAAACGCCGGCGCCGATTGTGGCCCCGTTGCCGCCGTCCGTGACGCAGACGGCACGCACGCTCCGCGTCGGCCTGATCGCCGGACCGGAAGCTGCGTGGGACTCGGCTGCCGTGCGCGTGGCCGAACGCCTTCGCAAAGACCAGAACCTGGAAGTCTATTACGCATGGGATTTTGTCGAAATTGGTATCGATGACCCAACCGATTACGACTGTCTCGTGTTGTTAGGTTGGCCGGCCGCATCGAGCCGGGAACTGGTCAAGCGGATCGAATTTCACTGCCGCGGAGGCGGAGCACTGGTGGCGCTGAGGGCCATGCATGCGGAAATCCCCGGTTGGTCGAACTTCGCCGAAGAAGTGCTGGGCGGGCGCCAACCGGCGGGCCGGAAATGCCGCCTGCTGGAAGTCCAACGGTCGGAAAGCGCCTGGCATCATCCCGTAGTTGAGGGCGTGGAGGCAATGATCGCCGAGGGCGACGTGTATTGCGGGCCCCGTTTCTCACCCGACACTAGCGTGTTGCTCACTGCCGGCGACGGCCAGCGCGTGCAGCCGGTGGCCTGGACCACGCGGTACGCGGGCGGCCGCGTTTTTTGCACTACCCTGGGCATGGACGAGGACTTTTGCCAGCCGAATTTTCTGCGTTTGGTTTCCAACGCCGTCCAGTGGGCCGGACTTGTTCACTCACCGTGAAGGGGGTGATTTTGCCTTGGTTGCCCTTTCTTGAAAAAATCGCCCCCTATTCTCCTTTTCTTCGGCAAACGTGATATACTGAAGGCTGGTTGTAAGCCAGCGGGGTGCGCTCCTGGGGCCGCCTGCCGGCAGATTTACTCCGCGTATTGTTTCCTCCCGCCTTCCCGCCTTTGATTCGTTAAGTCAACGTACGTTGCGGCCCGATGTTGCCGCGAAGCAACGTGTCGATTGAATTTCCGTCCGTCCCCGCCAGCCGCGTGCGGTTGTAAACTATGCATCAGCCGTTGTTTACGATGAGCCGCCGTGGTTGCGCCGTGGTTTCGGCACTAGACATGCTTTCTGAGGATGCCAACGATTCAGCACCCAGGAACAACTTGCTTCTCGAAGGAGTGTCTCGTGACGAAAGCCGCCCCCAAGTTCGCCCGCACCAAGAAGTCGCAACCCAAGTCCGAACCGAAGATGTCTACCACTACACGTCCGTCGGGTCGCCGCATTGAGGACGAGATCATCCTCAGCGACGACGAGTTCGAAACCGAAGATTCCCGCTTGGAGGACGAGTCGGACCGCGAGATCGACGACGAGGTGGAGGCCGACTTGGAACTGGAAGTCGATGGCGAGGTGGAAGTCGCGACCGGCGACGACGACCAGATCGACGATCCCATCCGCATCTACTTGATGCAGATGGGCGAGATTCCGCTGTTGGATCGGGCCGAAGAGATTGTGGCCGCCAAGCAGATTAAGCGTGCCCGCCGCCGTTTCCGCCACACGATGCTGGCCACCGACTACGTCCTGCACGCCGCCATGGAAATGCTGCGCGGCATTCGCGACGGCAAGACACGGCTGGATCGCACGATCGAGGTCTCGGTGATCAACATTCGCGAGAAGAAGCGTCTCTTGAAGCTCCTCACGCCCAACTTGCAGACGCTGACCCATATTCTGCAGCAGAACCGCAAGGACTTTGCCGTGGCGATCCACAAGGGCCAGCCCTCGAAGCAGCGCCGCGCGGCCTGGAAGCGGCTCATCAACCGCCGCAGCCGAGGGGTGCGCTTGATCGAGGAACTAGGCTTGCGGACGCAACGCTTGCAGCCCATCCTGGAGAAGGTCAAGCTCGTCTCGCGGCAGATGCACGATCTGCAGTCGCAGATCCAGCAGCTCAAGGGCCGGCCGGCGCTGCTTCCGCAACGGGCCGCGCTCAGAAAAGAACTCTGCCACCTGATGAAGATCACGCTGGAAAGCCCGGCCACGCTCCGCCGCCGCATCGGCCGCATCAACGCTCTGGCCTGCGAGTACGAGGCCGCCAAGCGGCGGCTCTCGGCCGGCAACCTGCGGTTGGTGGTTTCCATCGCCAAACGCTATCGCAACCGCGGCCTGAGCTTCCTCGACCTCATTCAGGAAGGCAACACGGGCCTGATGCGGGCGGTCGACAAGTTCGAGTCGGCCCGGGGATATAAGTTCTCGACCTATGCCACGTGGTGGATCCGCCAGGCCATCACGCGGGCGATCGCCGACCAGAGCCGCACAATCCGCGTGCCCGTCCACATGATCGAGACCATGAGCCGCGTGCGCGGCGTCCATCGCCAGTTGCTGCAGGAGAACGGCTCCGAGCCGAGCCTGGAGGACACGGCCACGGCCGCCGGCATCTCCGTCGACGAGACGACGTGCATCCTGCGGATGACCCGCCAGCCGCTCTCGCTGGACCAGCCGGTGGGTGAGCACGACGACACCTACTTCGGCGAGTTCCTGGAAGACTATCGCGAAGACGATCCCTTGCTGGAAATGAACCAGGACATGCTCAAGTCGAAGATTGCCGACGTGCTGCAGAGCCTGGACTATCGCGAGCGGGAGATTCTCCGCCTCCGCTACGGCCTGGTCGATGGCTACGCCTACACGCTGGAGGAGGTCGGCAAGATCTTCTCGGTCACGCGGGAGCGGGTGCGCCAGATCGAGACCAAGGCCGTGCGGGCCTTGCAGCATCCGATCCGCGCCCGGCAGCTCTCCGGGTTTCTCGACGAAACGCGGCATTCCGCCCCGCTGAGCGGCATCATCAGCGAGAGCGCGGCGGCCTCGCTGGAGAGCGTGTGAGACCAGTCTGCTCTTGTTGCAATCGTTCCCGCTTTGGACTATCCTGGTGTTTGTCGGGCAAAGCCGCACCCTGTTTCCTGGCTTTTGCCCGCCGCCGGTTCCTCCTGCTAATTTCCCTCCCACGAACAAGGATCAAGCCATGCCCACGCGATCTTCCCAAAGTCATTCCGCTGGTAACGACAACCTCAGCCGCCGCAATTTCCTGGCCGGTACGACGGCCGCCGCCGCAGGATTGCTCGTCGTCGGGCCACAGCAGGCGAAGGCCACGGAGGCAAGTTCCAAGATCACGCTGGGCCTGATCGGCTGTGGCGGCCGGGGCAATTGGATCGCCAACCTGTTCCAACGGCATGGCGGATACCAGTTTGTCGCCACGGCCGATTACTTCCCCGATCGGGCCAAGACTGCGGCCCTGCGGTTGGGCGCACCGGAGAGTCATGCCTTCAGCGGCCTATCGGGCTACAAGCGGCTGCTGGACGCACGGCCCGACGCCATTGTCATCATCAGCCCGCCCTACTTCCACCCCGAACAGGCGGCGGCCGGGATCGAGGCGGGCTGCCATGTCTACTGCGCCAAGCCGATCGCCGTCGACGTGCCCGGATGTATGACGATGGCCGAAGCGGGCCGCAAAGGCACCGAGAAGAAACGCACGCTGCTAATCGACTTCCAGACCCGCGCCACCACGTTCTACCAGGAAGCGGTCCGCCGGGTCCATGACGGCGCCATTGGCAAAGTGGTTTCCGGCGAGGCGGTCTACTACGGCGGTCCGCTGCGAAACGACTATGACCCCAACGATCCGGAGAGCAAGATCCGCGCCTGGGCGCTGGACCGCGTCCTCTCCGGCGATACGATCACGGAACAATTCATCCATGCCTTGGACGTCGCCACCTGGATCATCGATGCGGCCCCGATCAAGGCCTACGGCGCATGCGGAAAGAGCGGCCGCGAGGACAAGGGCACGTGCAACGACCACTTCAACGCGGTGTACACCTTTCCCAAGGACGTCCTGGTGAGCTTCGCTGGCACGCAGTTCGGCACCGGCTACGGTGACATCGGCTGCCGCATGTTCGGCTCGGATGGGATGATCGACTCGCACTACGGCGGCCTCGTGCATATCAGCGGCTTTCATTCGTATCCGGGCGGCCGCACGCCCGGCATCTATGAAGACGGCGCGGTGGTCAACATCGCCGCGTTCCACAAGGCAATCGGCAAGGGCGATTGTTCGAACACCACCGTTGCGCCCAGCGTGCGCAGCAACCTGACCACGATTCTTGGCCGCACGGCGGCATACAAGAATGGCGAGGTCACCTGGGACGAAATGCTGAAGGCCGGCGAGAAACTGGAATTCTCCACGGCGGGGCTGAAGAGCTGACAGGGGCTAGGGACTTGCGACGAATAACTTCGCAGAAACACGGAGGGTATTTATCGTTCGGTCCCTATTTGCTTTTCGCTGCCACGGCCGGCGTGTCCGCGGCCTTTTCGGGCAATTTGCCCTGGAACAGCGTAGCAAAGACTAATGTGCCAGCCAGCGTGATCACCAGCGGGACGGCCCAAATCTTGGGCCACTGGAACTTGCCCTTGAGCGAGCACTTGTCCATAGTGAATCCGGCCAGTTGCGTGCCCAGGAAAAGCCCCACGCCGGTGGTGGCCGCGAAGATCAGCCCCTGCATCGAGCTTAGAAACTCCTTGCCGGCCGCCGCTTTCGCCACCTCGTCAGCATAGATTTGCCCGACAATGATGAACATCACGTAGGCCAGGCCGTGCAAGGCCTGGGTCGGGATGAGCACGGTCCGCGGAAGGCCGGCAACATAGATCAAATAGAGCAGAGCCCAGCTTCCCGCCCCGAGCACGAGCGTCCACTTGAAGCCCAGATGCTCCAAAGCAAGCGACAGGGCGTACCAAGTGGCGATCGCTTGCACCGCTTGGGCCATGGCCATCGAACCGGGGACGACTTTCCCCGAAATGCCGCGCTCCATCATGTACTGGCCGGAGCCGAGGAAGTAGAACTGCATCGTGCCGGCCACGCAAAGCGACGTCACGATGAACAGCAGGAAGTCGGAATTCTGCAGAAAGCTAAATGCCTCGAAGAGCGTCTTCTGACTCACCGGCCTGGTCTCGGGCAGAAAACAACAGCACACTGCCGCGACGATTCCCAGGAAGGCCGAAAGAATCATCGCGTCCGTGCCGTCCCCCTCTCGCTTGCGCAGAATCCGCCAGCCCGAAAGCGAGTAGCCGACCAGCGCCCAGGCGACGGGCGCCCAAATGAAAACCTTGCCGCGCGTGCCGATGTCGGCGACATGCCGAAAGAGCACGCCGTTCACCAAGGGCAACGTCGCCGCGTAGCAAAACGACCAGCCCAGCATCGTGGCGAAGAGGCCGGCGAAGGTCTTCTGCCGCACGGCCACGAACATCAAGATCGCCGCGATCAGATGCGCCCCGGCCAGCACCCATTCGAGATTCACGTAGTGGTCGGCCAAGTGCCCTGCCAGCAGCGGCGAGACGATGCAGGCCAACGGCAGCGTCGTGTAGATCCACCCCGTCTGCTTGCCGCTCATCTTCAGCGGCCCCAGCAAACGGGCGGCCAGCACAGGCGCCCAGGCGCCCCAGACCGCAAATTCGAAAAACATGACCAGGCTGAGGCGGATGTAAGTATCCAGGGGAACGCTCATCGCAAGATCCTCGCAAAGAAATCCGGTTTCAGGGCCGGGGGGAAGTTCGGATCGCTCCCAAGGCAGCGATCCTTGGGCGAGTATACTCGCACAGCGATTGCTCGCCAAGGACCCCGGACGAAACGCAGGAGAACTGCGAAGTCTGTCTATGGCACCCCTATGTAGAACGGAATTCATTCCGTTTCCCTGAAATACACAAGGCAACGGAATAAATCCCGTTCTACATAGGACTTTGTAGTTCTCTCGGACAGCTACAGTCGCCCTGGGCAAGGGCCGGACAACAAATCGCTGCTTTCCAGCCACCGTGGGGGTTGTAAGAACCGTCAAATCCAGTAAACTAAGAATGTGGGGAATGAACCCAAACTCATCGTTGTAGCCCCAGTCCTTGTGGGAAATCGACCCAAGACGTATGCTTAAAGGAATCCGTGTGAGTCGCAATCCCCTTCTGCTGCCGCTTTCCCGCTCAAGTCGCAGGGCCAATGATGCCAAATCCCCGGCAACTCATCCTCGGCGAATTTCCCTGCACGCTGGACGAGCGCTTCCGCCTCTCGATCCCGTCCAGCCTAGCCGAGCTGCTGGCCGACGAGAATCCCCGTTGCATCCTGGCCAAAGAGCGTTCTGGGTGCCTGAGCCTGTGGAACGCGGAAACCTGGGAGGGGAAGCTAAATGCCCGCATCAAGCTTCTGGAACAGAAATTGCAAGCGGACAGTTTCGGCGACGACCGCATTGCCCAAGTGCAACTGTTGGGCCGCTTGCTCTCCACGCGGCATCGGCCGGTGGAATTGGGGGGCCGCAGCCGCTTGTTGATTCCCGAGGGATTTCGCGCGTTTCTGGGCGTGGATCGCGACCCGCCCAGCAACGAGGTACTGGTGGTGGGAGCGGCCGTATGTATAGAAATATGGAAGCCGGCCGCCTGGCTGGCCTACTTGGACAAGCGCATGCCAAAGTTCCGCCGCGTCTTTCACCGGCTCGCGCGCTAGTCCGTGCATTTCTCCGTAATGTCGTGTGCAAACGCAACCATGTCCGGTCCGGTGGAGGTTCCCTTTAATCCCGTCGCGTCACTCAGTAGGGATTGCAAGTCACCAGGGATGGGCTTTCCGGCGCACGAAGCGCCACCCATTTTTCTCCCCGGGCCGGACATGGACGTTTCCAAAGAATGACGAAGCTCAAATGACGAATGACGAAAACCTGTTTTGAACTTTCGTCACTCTGATTTCGTATTTATTTCGGATTTCGAGCTTCCGATTTCGGATTTCTTTGCCTACCCTGCTGCCTGCACGTAGGCCATGCGGGCTTGGTACAGGAGGTTCTCCAGATCGTCGCTTTCTTCCGGCGTGCGATTGCCTTCGGTCTTCTGCTGCAGGACTTCCAGGAGGTCGATCAGATGCTTGGCGATGGGCAGATTCTTCTCGGTCTTGCCGGGCAGGAGGCCCAGGCAGGCCATGGCCTCCAAGTTGAGCATGGTCGCAAGGTAGGTCAAATCGGCTGGGGGCAGAGGCGGATTGGGCGGCGCCTGGGCCGTTTTTTGCCCCGCGGCAGACTCAACGGTCTTGCTGGCGGCCTCGCGTTCCCGCTCGACCTGGGTTTTCCAATCTTCGTCGACAATGATCTTCTTTTCGGGATTCTCTGTCATGATGGGACCTGTTGGACTGTTAACCGATGCCGCACCGCGGCCTCCACGAAGCCGGAGAACAACGGGTGCGGCCGCGTGGGCTGGGACTTGAACTCGGGATGGTACTGCACGGCGATAAACCAGGGATGCGCGGGTACTTCCACGATCTCGACCAGGGAGCCGTCCGGACTAAAGCCCACGGGGCACATCCCGCGGGCTTCCAACTGCTGCCGATAGGCGTTGTTGAACTCGTAGCGGTGGCGGTGCCGCTCGGAGATTTGCTCGCAACCGTAACACTTGGCGGCCTTGCTCCCCGGCAGCAAACGGGCCGGCTGCGCCCCCAATCGCATGGTGCCGCCTTTGTCGGTAATGCCTTTCTGTTCTTCCAGCAGGCAGATCACCGGGTGGGGGTTGTTCTTGTCGAATTCGGTGGACTGGGCCTTCTCCAACCCCAGCACGTTGCGGGCGAACTCCACGACGGCGCACTGCATTCCCAGGCAGATGCCGAAGAAGGGGATGCCGCGTTGGCGGACAAAGCTGATGGCGTCGACCTTGCCCTCTATGCCGCGCTCGCCGAAACCGCCCGGCACGAGCACGCCATCCACGCCGGCCAGCAGCCGTTCGGCGCCGTCGCGTTCGATCAGTTCGCTGTGCAGCCGCTGGATGCGGATCTGGGCCCGATGGGCCACGCCGGCATGATCCAGGGCCTCGTAGATCGACTTGTAGGCATCGCGATGCTCGGTGTACTTGCCCACCACGGCAATCGAAACCTCGTGCAGGGGATTGCGCAAGCGATTGAGCAGATCGTGCCACTTGTCCAGGTTCAAATTACCGGCTGGAAGCCCCAGCTTGCGCACCACCAGCTCGTCGAGCTTGTGATCGACCAGGCTGAGCGGGACTTCATAAATGGAGAAATCCTTGTCCTTCTCTTCGATCACGGCCTCGATCGGCACGTTGCAGAATAGCGCGATCTTCTTGCGGTCGTCGTGGGCCAGCGTCCGCGAGGTCCGGCAGATGAGGATGTCCGGCTGGATGCCGATCTGCCGCAACAGGCCCACCGAATGCTGCGTGGGCTTGGTCTTCTGCTCGTCGGCCGCCTTCAGGTAAGGCACGAGCGTGAGGTGGATGTAAAGGCAGTTCTCCTTGCCCGCGTCGAGGGCGAACTGGCGGATGGCTTCCAGGAACGGCTGGCTTTCGATGTCACCCACCGTGCCGCCGATTTCGGTGATCACGACATCGACGTCGGGGCCTTCGGGCTTGGCCAGCGCGGCCTTGATCTCGTTGGTAATGTGGGGGATGACCTGCACGGTCTGGCCCAGGAATTCGCCCCGCCGCTCCTTGTTGATTACGGAAAGATAAATCTGCCCCGTGGTGTAGTTGGAATGGCGGTTCAGCGGCGAGTTGGTGAAACGTTCGTAATGGCCCAGGTCCAGATCGGTTTCGCTGCCGTCGTCCAGCACGTAGACTTCGCCGTGCTGATAGGGGCTCATGGTGCCGGGATCGACGTTGATGTAGGGGTCGAGTTTTTGCATGCGGACGCGCAGCCCGCGTTGTTCCAGCAACATACCGATCGAGGCGCTGGTCAGTCCTTTGCCCAGCGAGCTGACCACCCCGCCGGTAACGAAAATATGCTTGCTCATGGAACTTCCATCCTGGTGAAGGGGAGTGCATCGTGCGGTAACAAACCAGCTATTCTAATGAGAATCGAGACGCAGGAAAAGCACGGGGCGGGCAAAGTCGCCGCGAGGCCTATCTTTCCCCTCTACAGGTGAATGGCACGTTACCCAACGGTTGTTGTCTGCCCAGAGAGCCGGAAAACGGCGTGTTAATCGTCCAATAACTTCCGGTGGAGGGGGTTTGAGGTTATAATCAAAGTCTGCCCTTTGTTTTTTTCCCGCCTAGTTCTCTCAAAGGATATTCCATGAGCCAACAAGTCACTCGTCGCAAGTTTCTCAGCAGCGCAGCCGCCGTGGCCGGTGTGGCCGCGGGCGCGAAGGTCTTTGCCGCGCCGGCCGTGCTGTCGGAAAAGTCGCCTAATTCCAAACTCGGCACCGTGGTCATCGGCGTAAGCGGAGATACACCCGAATTTCGAAACCAGGGGCAGCCGGCGGTGGCCGCGGCATGCACCGAGCGCCTGATCGCGCTGTGCGACGTCGATGACAGGCAGATCGCCGATGCGAAGAAGTTTGTCGGCAAATTGAGCCCCGACACCAGTCTCTCTTCCATCGGGGAGTTCTACGATTACCGCAAGATGTTCGACAAGATCCACAAGGACATCGACGCGGTGTTCATCGCCACGCCGGACCATCACCACGCCGTGGCCTCACTCATCGCCATGCGGCTAGGCAAGAACGTTTATTGCGAGAAGCCCATGGCCCACAGCATCGGCGAAGTCCGGCTGATGATGGAGACCGCCCGCAAATACAAGGTCGTGACCCAGTTGGGCAACCACCACCACAGTTCGGAGAGCGTCCGCCGGCTGTGTGAATACATTTGGGCCGGCGCGATCGGCAACGTGACGGAGACCCACAGTTGGGCTCGCACCGGTCGCGGCGGGATCGGCGGACGGCTGCCGAAAAAGCCTGTCCCCGCCTCACTGCACTGGGACGAATGGATTGGGCCGGCGGCCTACCGCGACTATCATGAGGAACTTCATCCCAACCTCTGGCGAAGCTGGTGGGAATTCGGCGATGGGTCGGTTGGCGACTGGGGTTGCCACAATCTTGACGGTGTGTTCATGGCCCTGAAGCTCGGCGCGCCGGCCTCCGTGGAGGCCCTGGAACAGATCGGCGGCAGCCGTGAGCGCTACCCCTTGACCAACGTCCTCCGCTGGACCTTCCCTGCACGGGGCGACATGCCGTCAGTGAAAGTACACTGGTACGACGGCTTCCATGCCCCCTTGGAGATCCTTGCGAACCTCAACCAGAAGTCGCCTGTGCTGCCGGAGGGTTGCGAGCACAACCGGCCGGCCATCGTGGACGAGATCGAAAAGAAGTATAATCGCAAGCTCACCGACGGCGGCGCGATCTTCGTGGGCGACAAGGGCATTCTCGTGACGGGCAACTACTGCGAGAGCCCCCGGCTCGTGCCCGAAGAGAAGCAGAAGTCGTTCCCGCCGCCGGCCAAGACGCTGCCGCGGGTGAAGAAGGGACTCACGCACTACACCGACTTTCTCCGCGCCTGCAAAGTGGGCGGCACCCCGCCCAGTTCCCATTTCGACTATGGCGGGCCGCTCAGCGAGATGGTGCTCCTGGGTTGCCTGGCCGAGCGCGCCGGCGTGGGCAAGCATGTCGAGTGGGACGCCGAGAAGGTCGAGGTCACCAACCTGCCCGAGCTGAACAGCCTGGTGCGGCGGGAATATCGCAAGGGCTGGGAATTGGGATAACAATAGAAAAAGCCCCGCGGCTATGCCGCGGGGCTTATCTTTTCCCAAGCTCGGGAAAGCCAACGATCCGTTGTAAACCTATGCGATCTTGCGCCGCGCAGGTGAATTGAACGAAGCGGTTCATACAATACTCTCTGTCAACTGGTTTGTTCAGATCGTCGATTGTTGGAGAAACGTTGAACGCGAGGCAATGCCCATACAATGATGCTGAATTTCTGCGTGTCGGTTTTCGTTTTCTATTCGTAATAACTGGCGCTGCGCCAGCTACGGAAAAGTTTGAATGCGGAAGCCCTGGCCAATACCACAGCCGCTTAAGCACCTCTCCCCGATCGACCGCTTCAGGGCACCGCCCTAAGCACGCCAACCGCCAGGCGACCGTCGGTATGCCAGGCGTCGCCACCGCCGTTCTTGCCCTGCGGCGGTTCCTGGAAGTCGTCGACCCAGTACGTTTCCAGCAGATCGCCGGCGGCCCGGATGTCGTCGATGACTTTGTCGCGTTCGGGGTCGATCGCCTTGGAGATGTGGTGCGTGATCTGGCCCGTGGTGTGGCTCAATCCCACGGCTATGTCGAGCGTAGCGCCCCCCAACCAGAGCGGCCGGCCGCTGTCGTCAAGCTTGTCGCTTTTCCAAAAGCGGACATGATGCCGACGTCGCGGGTCGTGGCCGATCGGCTGCTCGAAGGCCAGGTCCTGCTTGCGTCCAAAGAAGTAGAGACTGCTCACGGGCGCGTCGACATAGGGCCGATCGAACACCGTTCCCGCGGCGATTCGCAAGGAACTCCTCAGCGTGATCGGGTCGGCGGGAAACCACTTGGCGGAAAGCATTGCCACTTGAAGATCCTTTTCCGTTCCCACCAGGGCCACGTTGAGCGGATCGCCCGGGATGCCGTTGCCGGTGCGCGTGATCCAGTATGTCCCGTCCAGGGCCGGATGACGGCGTTCGTAGCGACGCCACCACAGCGGCAAGAGGAAATAGGCCGCGAACAGCCAGGCCAACAGGCCCCCCGCTACGCAGCGAAACACCATCCGCCGCGATCTACCCCGCGGCTGCGGATTGCTGCGATTCTCGACACGCGTTTCTTTGGTTGACATGGCGCGGTTACCAGGGTGAATGTCGGGCTATTCCTGCGGTTCGCCGATCTGGCGAAGATAGCTGCCCAAGCGGGCCTGCATGTCGAGGATGTTCTGCCACTGCCGCTGCTCCAACGAGATGCGATCGCCCTTCTCTTTGCGGACCGTCTGGATCAGTCCCCGCAAGCGCAAGTGAAAATAGTTGAGCAGTTCCGCCAACTCGGCCGCCTGGCCGGGGTGTAGCGCAGCGGGCAACGGGGGCGGAACGAGGGCGTGCAGCAACGACTGGATCTCGTGCTCCTGGCCGGCAGTCATTTCGAGGTCCAGGGCCATCGCGCCCTGTTGCTCGGAAAGTTCCTCGCTCTGCAGTTGCACGGCCCCCGACATGTCGGTCCCCCGCAGCTTGGCCAATCGCTCGGCGATCTCCGCGCGCGAGCCGACAACCATCACCGTACGGCCCAGGGCGATCATGTCGCCCGGCCGGATGAGGCAGAGATGAATGCTCTCGCCGTTGACCTTCGTGCCGTTGGTGCTCTCCAGGTCGGTGAGGACCAGCTTGCCCTCATCCTCTTGAACCTTGAGATGGAAGCGGCTGATCCGCTCGTCATTGAGTTGGACGGGATTGCCTTCTTCCCGGCCCACGGTCAGCGGCGTGGGGATGTCCTCAAAGGTCCGCCCGCGATCGGCACCGTCCAACACGCGTAACGTAACTAACGCCATGAAGCTTTCGCCTGAGCTACCGATTGATCGATCCCGAATTGGGTACACCTAAACGGCCCAATATGCCGTTTTAGCATGGAGGAAAGCGCTCGGTCAAGACGCTCGACAAGCGGGGCCTTACGGATTATGCTAAGAACTGGTTTTGAAAACAAGCACCGGTGCTGCGGTTTTTCGGCATGCGCTGGGGTTTTTGAAACAAATTTTTAGCGCATTTTAGACCTCTTCGCCTGGGGAAGATCATTTATGGACAGCAAACGCATTGTCTTGAGCGAAAAAGAAATTCCGGCCGCCTGGTACAACCTGCTGGCCGATCTACCGCAACTGCCACCCCCACCTTTGGATCCGGCGACGAACCAGCCCATGGATCCAGCCAAGCTCGCGCGAGTCTTCGCACGGGGGTTGCTTCAGCAAGAGATGTGCGGCGAGCGATGGGTGGCCATCCCCGAGGAAGTCCGTAAGATCTATGCCATCTGGCGGCCCACGCCGCTGGTGCGTGCCCGGGGGCTGGAGCAGGCCCTGGGCACACCCGCCCGGATTTACTTCAAGGACGAGAGCCACAGTCCTCCTGGCAGTCACAAGGCCAACACCTCGGTTCCCCAGGCCTACTACAACAAGATGGAAGGCATCCAGCGGCTGACGACGGAGACCGGAGCGGGCCAGTGGGGGGCCGCGCTGTCGTTCGCCTGCAAGATGTTCGACGTGAAGTGTAAGATCTTCATGGTCAAGGTGAGCTACCACCAAAAGCCCTATCGGCGGATGATGATGCACCTTTGGGGTGGCGAGGTCACGCCTAGTCCTTCCATGGAAACGCAGTGCGGCCAGGCGATCCTGGAAAAGGACCCGGAATGCCCGGGCAGCCTGGGTATCGCGATCAGCGAGGCAGTGGAAGCGGCGGTCACGCAGGAAGGTGTGCGCTACACGCTGGGCAGCGTGCTGAACCACGTCTTGCTGCACCAGACCGTCATCGGCCTGGAGGCGGAAAAACAGATGCAACTGGCCGAGGACTATCCGGACATCGTGATGGGATGCGTGGGAGGCGGCAGCAACTTTGCCGGCCTGTCGTTCCCCTTCCTCCGCCACAAGCTGGCCGGCCGCGAGATCCGCTTCATCGCCTGCGAGCCGCATTCCTGCCCCTCCATGAGCCGCGGCGAGTACCGCTACGACTTCGGCGATACCAGCAAGCTGACGCCGCTGATGAAGATGCACACACTAGGGCATAGCTTCATGCCGCCGGGCATCCACGCCGGCGGACTGCGCTATCACGGCATGGCTCCTATGGTCAGCCTGGCGAAGGAATTGGGATTGATCGAGGCGGCGGCCTTTCATCAGGTGGAGTGTTTCGAGGCAGCGCAGCTTTTTGCTGCGGCCGAAGGCATCATTCCCGCCCCCGAGAGTTCGCACGCCATTCGTGGCGCGATCGTCGAGGCCCTGCGTTGCAAGGACACTGGCCAGGAGAAGTGCATCCTCTTCAACCTCAGCGGCCACGGCCTGTGCGACATGGGCTCATACGAAAAGTTCTTCGGCGGCCACTTGGAGGATTACGCCTATCCGCAGGAGAAGATCCAGGCGGCGCTGGCCGAGCTGCCTGTGGTGGGGTAGGAAGCTATATAGTTTGGTGACTCAAGGATGTCCAACCCGTAGGGCGGGACAAGCAAACCGAATTTCTGGCGGGCCTGCGGTCGCGGTCTGACGTTGTTTCGGCGGTTGATCCACGAAACGAGGTTGACCGGTTTACGCAGGCCCACCATAGCTCGCGCGACCTTGTCCCACCCTACGGCTGCTCACGCCCCAGTAACTTGCCAGGCGTGAACGGTATCGATCATGGCCAAGACGTTGTCGACCGGCGTGCCGGGCAGCACGCCGTGGCCCAGATTGGCGATATAACCGGGCCGCGCGCCCACCTGCGCGAGCATTTCACGCACGCGGCGGCGAACTTCGTCCATAGGGCCAAGCAGTACGACCGGATCGAGATTCCCCTGCACTGCCTGCTCGGGGCGGATCATGCCGCAAGCGTCGTCCAGCCGCAGTCGCCAATCGACGCCAATGACGTCGCCGCCGGCCTCGCTCAATAGCGGCACCAAGGCCGGATTGCCCGTGGCAAAATGGATCACTGGCACGCCGGCGCGGATCTGCCGGATCACCGTCCGGCTGTGAGGCAGGACGTAGCGGCGGTAATCGTCCACGCCCAGGCAGCCGACCCAGCTATCGAAGAGTTGTACGGCCTGCGCGCCGGCGTCGATCTGGGCGTTGAGATATAAGGCCACGCTGCGGGCGATGCGGCCCATCAAGACGTCCCAAGCCGCCGCGTCATGGTACATCAGGCTCTTGGTGGCCCGGTAATCGCGGCTGGAACCCCCTTCAATGGCGTAGGCAGCCAGCGTGAACGGCGCGCCGCCGAAGCCGATTAGCGGCACATGGGGCGGCAGGCCCGCTCGGGTCTGCCGCACGGCCTCGACGACGAACTGCAAGCAGTCCATGTTTTCCAATTCGCACAGGCGATCGACGTCGGCTGCCGTGCGAATGGGATTGCCCAATACGGGTCCTTCGCCGCTGGGAAAATCCAGCCCCAAGCCCATCGGCTCCAGAATCAGCAGCAGGTCGGAGAACAAGATGGCCGCATCGACGCCCAGCCGTTGGACCGTCTTGATCATGACGTCGGCGCACAAAGCCGGGTCTTTACACAGCCCCAGAAAACTGACCTTGGCGCGAAGCTCGCGGTATTCGGGCAGGTAGCGTCCGGCCTGCCGCATGAGCCAGACCGGCACTTGCCCCACGGCTTCGCGCCGTACGGCCTTGAGAAAGGGGCTGTCGTTCCAGGCAGGAGGCATAGCAGTTCCTATTAAAAATCCGAAATCCGAATGTCGAAATACGAAACAAATTCAAATAGGAAATGTCGAAGGCTCGAAACGGGTTTTGATCATTCGAATTATGTCATTTGCATTTGTTTCGGATTTCGACATTCGGATTTCGGATTTAGGCGGTTTGACTCGGAATCTGGTATTCAATCAATGCTCCCCATCATAGCCGAGAAGAACGTTAGCCGCCAGCCATACCAAGAAAGCAACCTGCCCGGGATTGCTCCCGGGCAGGTTTTCAATCGTTATCGTACTAGCAGGCAGGGTCGGGTTCAGGCCGACTCGTCGCTGCTGGTCTTCTTGGGAGCCGGAGCGGCCGGCAACGGGGCCGGGGCAGCAGCGGGAGCCGCAGCCGGGGCAGCGGCCGGAGCTGCCGGAGCAGCGCCGCCACAACCACAACCACAACCTTCCGGAGCGCACGAGCTGCAAGCGATGCAGGTGCGGCACTTCACGGTGAAGATGGCGTTGCACAGATCGGCCAAAGGATGACGGCAGCACTTGGCTTCGCAACCGCAACCCTTTTCGCAACCACAAGCCTTCTCGCAGCAAGCGGGCTTGGCGCAGCAGCCGCAAGCCTTCTCGCAGCAGGCCGGCCGCTCGCAGCAGCGGCGGACGATGTGGCAGCACTTCTTCTCACAACCGCAAGCCTTCTCGCAGCAAGCGGGTTTGCAGCAAGCCGGGGCCGGGGCGCAGCAAGCTGGTTTGCAGCAGGCCGGAGCCGGGGCACAGCAAGCGGGAGCCGGAGCGCAGCAAGCGGGCTTGCAGCAAGCCGGTTCCGGAGCGCAGCAAGCCTTCACCGGACCGCAGGCCTCGCAGGCACAGCAGTGCTTGCAGGCGCACAGGTCTTTGAGACCACAAAACAGGTCGCGAACTGGCGTGACTCGCTGGCAGCAAGTCTTCTCGCAGCCGCAGGCCTTCTCGCAGCAAGCGGGCTTCGCACAGCATGCCGGTTCCGGCGCACAGCACTCACCACTGAAACCCTGGCTGCAGAGGGCGACGCTCAACAGCAGCGTTCCAAACATAATCTTGGTTCTCATTGAGCAACAACTCCTTTACAATGAACTGCGGATGCTTTCTTTCCCGTTAGCGACCTCAAACGCGGAAATCTCCGTGTCGGGGAGGAATCCGTCGCACACGGCGGGTTCTCCCATGGGTCAGAACCGACTCAGGCGTGTTTGCTGGTCGCAGTTCAGCGGGAAGGCGGGTAAGCTCCAACAGTTCGCACGGTTACGGCGCCAGAGACCGTCGAGCCATTCCATGACCCGAAACTTTCCCCACTCGGTTTCTGGCGCGCCCTCGCAGCGTGCCACCGCGGCACGCGCAATTCGCTAAGGGTTACTAACCGTATCGGCTCCCTTGCCAAAGCCCCTTGAACGGACGCAAGCTATTTTCAGCAAAAGGTTTACTGCTCCTGATACGCAAAGATTTCCAGATGCGGAAGACAGTGAAAATTTGCCGGATATAGGGCCTCCCGCCCCCCGCAGGCGAGCAATAATCTCTCGTTAACCGGCAAACTTTCCCTGGCTTGCCGGCCGCTAGGCTTTTCTACCTAACCTCTTCTTGGCCTCTTGCCCATTATTCTGCTAAAATAAGGGACAACCGCTTGCGCGATTTGAAGCGCCTTGACGGGTAACGCTGGGAAGAGCTTCGAATCCTTTGTCAGCCGTTTGCGCTACAACCATCGTCTTATTCTAGGGGAATTGCCATGACAGGCCGCCTTTCATTTCTACTATCTGCCTTGGTGCCGGCGCTGGCCGCCGCAGCGCTGCAAGCCCAGACCGTGCCGCCTGCAAATTACGACGAAGGCAAAGTGCCCCGCTACACGTTGCCCGATCCCCTGGTGCTCAACGACGGCCAGCGCGTGACCGACACCGCCACTTGGCGGGGAAAACGCCGCCCCGAAATTGTGCATTTGTTTGAGCAATACGTCTATGGCAAAGTGCCTGGGGTGCTTTCTGACCTGCCAGTCGACGTCCGCTCGGTCGATCGCAATGCCCTGGGTGGTACGGCCATCCGCACGCAAGTAACGATCCATTTCATGCCCCATGGCAAGATCGACCTGCTCATCTATCTCCCCAAGAAGGCCCACGGTCCAAGCCCGGTTTTCCTGGGCCTGAACTTCGACGGAAACCACACGATCCACTCCGACCCGGGCATCACGCCTTCCGACGTGCAGATTGGCAGCCAGCAGCCGGGCAAACCGAGCGCCGAGGCGGTTGCCAAGGCCCGCGGGGCGAGTTCCAGCCGCTGGCCGATCGAGAAGATTATTGCCCGCGGGTACGGCGTGGCCACAGCCTGGTACGGCGACATCGAACCGGACATGCAGGGCGGCCTTCGTTACGGTGTGCGGAAACTGTTTCTCAAGCGGGGGCAAACTGAGCCTGCCGACGACGAGTGGGGGGCCATCGCTGCTTGGGCCTGGGGCCTGAGCCGCATCATGGATTACCTGGAAACAGAGCATGATATCGACGCCCGGCACGTGGCCCTCATCGGCCATTCGCGCTTGGGCAAGACGGCCCTTTGGGCGGGCGCGCAGGACGAGCGGTTCGCGCTGGTCATCTCCAACGATTCCGGTTGCGGCGGGGCTTCGCTGGCGCGGCGGCAATTCGGCGAAACGCCGGCCCGCATCACCACGGCGTTCCCCCACTGGTTCTGCAAGAATTACCGCAAGTATGCCTTCCACGTCGGCGATCTACCCGTCGATCAGCACATGCTCCTGGCCTTGGTCGCCCCGCGGCCGCTTTACGTGGCCAGCGCCGAAGAGGACCGCTGGGCCGACCCGCACGGCGAGTTCCTCTCGGCCAAAGGCGCCGATCCCGTCTATCGCCTGCTGGGGACCATCGGTCTGCCGGTCGTCGAGATGCCCGGCGTGGAGCAACCGGTGGCGGGCGCGATTTCCTATCACATCCGCCACGGCAAGCATGACGTGACCGATTACGATTGGAAACAGTACATGGATTGCGCGGACCGGAGTTTCAAGAGCAAGTAGCCTTCAACCTATTATCACCCCGGCATGGAAGATCCTCACGTAGGTCAGGCCGACCATGTACTCATGGTCGGCCTGACCTACGTTCGTGCCGGGGGAAATATCAGACTTGAGCGTGCCTTTTTCTCCACGCGAAGTCCCGCTTCGTGTTGCCGTAGGGCAACATCACCGCACAGACGACAATCACCGATCTAAGCGACGGAATCGGCTCTAAGTCATGGCGTGCCAATAGTTTCCGCTGTCGCTCCTCGCCCGCCGCCAAGCATGGCATCAGGTTTGCTTCCGCTCACCTACATCGATTTGGCAAGCAACGCCAAACGACTACTCCGTGATCGGCTTCTCATCTCAGATCTTGACTTCCATGCATGCACGAGAACTTGTCGAACTGGCCTCGATCCTTTCCGCCCAAGGGCCCATGCTCATCCGCGGCACGCCGCAACTTTCCAACCACGGCGCGCAAGAGTATTGGACCGCGTCGAAATGTCGCCTCGATCGCTGGGCACGAAACCTGAGAAGTTTCGCCGCCGACGCCTCCCAGTCGGACGCCACGGCCGTGCGGGTGCAATGGCCGTTCGTTCGCGGCGTGCTGGAAGAAATCCTCACCGGCGAAGTGCTGACCCGCGTCTGGACCGCAGTGCTCTGCCTCTATGATCGCGAACGTGGCGGCAACGAGTTCGAGTCCTTGGCCCGCAGCATCATGATCGGGCACCTGGAGGCCCGGCATCGCGTGCTGATGCTGCTGGTGCGTGGGCCGGGCGTCGACGCCGAAGGCGCGGTGAAACTCAACCATCTCCGCCGTCGCACGGAGCGCTGGACCGATTTGTTGGTCGGCCACTTGGCCCGTTACGGCGACGTGGCCGAATTCGCCATCGACGTCGATCGGGCCATCGAATTCTCGCGGGACCTGGAGTTTCAAACCGACCAGGAAAGCGGCCGGCATGCCTGGCCGTTGCTGCAAGCCTCCCTGCGGGCAGCTTTTCAACGCGGTCTGGCGCCGGTAAGCCCCAACGAAGACGTCAACGCCAAGATCGCTGCGGCCGTCCTTTCCTGTTTCCCCGCCGACCTGTTCGATTCGACCGGCTTGTTCCGCTCGCTCTGGCTAGACCGCATGGCGAACGTCACGAGCGACGTCCAGGGGATGATCGAGACGTTGGTTGCCCCCGGGCCGCCGGAGATGGTCGGGAGATCGCGGCGGTTCGGAAGGTAGCGGCGGAGAAGGCGTAGGTCGGTAGTGAATCTACACCGAATGGGGGCCGCGACCACCGCCCCCCTTATTCATCCTTGACACGATAATTCCCGATGAGCTAAAATCACGCGATTATGTAGGATGGACTTTAGTCCGTCCGTGACGGGCTAAAGCCCATCCTACGTGAGGTATTTCCACACCGGCTAATAATATAACCCCGCATGATAGGCAGCTAGCCACCGCAGTGCTTGCGCGTGGCCGAACAATTTGCCATCCCAGTAACGACAGGTCAAGGAGGGCCTACGGTGATTCACGTCTTCAAGCCGTCGATGACCGAGGAAGAGATCGACGCGGTGGCCGAAGTGCTGCGCTCGGGATGGATCGGTTTGGGGCCGAAGACCGCGCAGTTCGAGGAAAAATTCGCCCAGTTCGTCGGCACCCAGTATGCCGTGGCGGTGAATTCCTGTACCGCCGCGCTGGACTTGGCCCTAAAGCTACTGGAGGTGAACCACGGGCACGAGGTGATCGTGCCCACGATGTCGTTCGTGTCGACGGCCCACTGCGTGGCCTACCGCCTGGCGATGCCGGTCTTTGCCGACGTCGACCCGCACACCCTGGCGATCGACCTGGAGGACGTCCGCCGCAAGATCACACGCCGCACGCGAGCCATTATTCCAGTCCACTATTCCGGCCGACCGATCGACCTGGATGCCCTGAAGGAGATTGCCGGCGGGATCCCCATCATCGAGGACTGTGCGCACGCCACCGGGGCGCGGTACCGCGGCCGCAGCGTGGGTTCGATCGGCGACATCGGTTGTTTCAGTTTCCACGCGGTGAAGAACCTGGCCATGGGCGACGGCGGCGCGCTGACCTTGAACGACGCGCAGTGGATGGAACGCTGCAAGCGTCTGCGCTGGCTGGGCATCGACAAGGGCACGTGGGACCGTACGGTCATCGACAAGTCGTACTGGTGGCAGTACTTCGTCGATGAGATCGGCCTGAAGTGCCACTTGAACGACATCGCCGCCGCCATTGGCCTGGTGCAGTTGCGTCGCTTGGAGGCCATGAACGCCCGCCGCCGCGAAATTGCCCGGCGTTATACCGAGGCCTTCTCGCCCTACGACTTCATTGAAACACCGGTGGGGGACGACGACGTTTACCAGTCGTCCTGGCACATCTACTGCCTCAAGACGCCCAACCGCGACGACCTGAGCATGTACCTGCAGTCGCGGGGCATCGCCACGGGCGTCCACTACACGCCGATCCACCTTTACTCCTGCTACGGCAATACACCAAACCTACCCCGGGCCGAAGAGGTCTTCAAGCGAATCGTCTCGCTGCCCATGTATCCCGACATGACTGACGCCGACATCCAGCAGGTGATCGATGCGGTCGTCGAGTATTACGTTGCGGCCGGCTTCATCGCCGCGCGCAAGACGCGGACGAAATCGCCGCGAAAGAAGCCGCGCAAACCGAAACGGCGAGCCGCATAGTTGTTGAACGGGCGGCACATCCTTGAGGATTCCCCGTAATGATCTCTTTCTTCAAGCGAAAGCGGAGCGGAGCGACATTCGTCCTGGGAATCCTGGGAGACTATGGCCGCGTGGAATCCGCCCTGGCCCGTTCCGTCGAGCGATTGGAGGAGATCGCCCGCCGCGCCGACTGCCGCATAGTGGCCGCCTGGGACGATAGTCGCTGGGAAACGGTCCCCCTAGTGCAGACGTTGGGCATGCGGTTCCCGCGGAACCGGCTGACGGCTTTCTGCGGCGATTGCCCGGACGAGCCTGCTACGCTATTCTCGGCGGCCGCCGCACGCGCGGAAGGGGAGTTTCTGCAATTCCTTTGGCCGGGCTGCCTGCCGGATCTCGACGCGGTCGAGTCGGCCTGCGCCGCGGCCGCGGCCCAAGGGCTCGACGGGTTAGGCTTTGTCGGCTCCCAGACCGGCCTGCCGGAGCATTGTGCTCCGAATGGGGAAGAACAATTCTCGCGCGTCTTCCCGTCTCATGGCCGCCCGTTTGCGCTCTGCCAGGCGATCGTGCGGCGGACGAGTTTTCTCGCCATGAATGGTTTCCGCAAAAGTCCGCTCTTGCAGCGCGCGTTCGATGCCGACTATTGGCTGCGCTCGGTCCGCAGCGGCCAGAATGTCGCTATCCGCGCCGGCACGCTGGCGGCAGCGCAATGGGCATGGGAAGACTTTCCCTTGCAAAAAGACCTGCGCGTGCCGCACTCGCTTTCGCACAGTTATCGCATGCGGACGGCCGATTGTCCGGGCGATGCGGAAGAGACGAAGGTCTTGGACGCGTTCGCGGCTGATCTTCCGCCCGCCCAGCAGGGCACGGTCCAGCGTCTGACGGGCGCGAAGATCGCTAGTCGCGGCGACGGCGACCGGTTGACCCTTGCCCTGTTTTCCCATACGCCGCACCTCTGTGGCGCCGAACGGATGTTGCTGAACCTGGCGATTCTGCTCGAGCGGTCCAAGACCGTGCAGCCCGTGTTGCTGATTCCAGGCGAGGGCGCATTGATCGCCGCAGCGCGGCGCCACGGCCTGCACGCGCAGATCATCGCTCCGCCGCCGTGGTATCTGCTTCCGCCCGACGACCTGAGCGCTTATGGCCGCGGTGTGGACGCGTGCCGCGAGGAGCTCAAGAAGACGCTGATCGATCTTCATAGCGATGCCGTGCTGGTCAACACGATGACCAGCGTGCCGGCCATGCTGGCGGCCGTGGAACTGGACCTTCCCAGCCTGCTCTGGGTACATGGCGTGATCGACTCGCTGCTGCTGCCCGGGCGGTCGTCGGAATTCGCCGCGGCGCAGGACGCGTTGTTGTTGCACAGCGCCACGCGGGTGATCGCCCTGCCGAACTACACGGCCGAATTTTGCACCCGCGTCATGCAGCGCACGGCGCTGGACATCATTCCCAACTGGACCCAGGTCGATCGGCAATTTGCCGTTCCGCAGGACAAGTACTGCTCGCGACAAATTGCCTGCCTCAACACGTTCGACGCGCACAAGGGCCATGCCACCCTGATCGAGGCCGCGGCCCTGCTGAACGCTAGGAACGTGTCGTTCGAGCTGAAACTCTACGGCGACGGGCCCCTTCGCGATACATGGCAAAGGCAGATCGGGGCATCCGGTTTGCAAGATTGCGTCCGCTTCCCGGGCCGCACGACGGATGTCGAGCAGGTTTACGACCAGTCGCTGTGCGTCGTCAATCCGGCCGATGCCGAGCCGTTTCCCATGACGCTCATCGAGCCTCTGGCAAGGAAGACGCCGGTCGTGGCCACGCGCTCCGGCGGGGCGACGGACATTGTGGTCGACGGCCAGTGCGGCTACCTTGTCGAGCGCGGCGACGCGGCCGGCATGGCCGATCGATTGCAAGCGTTGTTGGCATCGCCGGCGCTAGCCCAAAGCCTGGGCGACTGCGGCCACGCGCGGGCCTGTTCGCACTTCAGCGAGGAGGTTGCAGAGGCCGCTTTCCTGCCGCTTATCGCCGCCGCGGTCCATGACTTTCGCGGCTACGACCCGGCGGTCAAGTCGCTGGTGAAACTCCAGCGGCTTTGGCTGGCACTGTCGTCGGCCCAGCGGTCGCCTTCCGTGCGCGGCGTGTCGCGGTTGGCCAAGGGCGGCCTGCGGCGGGCGCGGGCTTTGGGCCGGCGGGTGATGACAGCCCTGGGCGTGCATGGCGACGTGATTTCATCGGAAAATACATAACATGACAGCAACTCGCCCCCGCATCCTGGCGATCCTCCCGGGCTTCATTCCCTCGACAATGATCACGGTCGTCAAGCCGTTGCTGAACCTGCACCGCGCGGGGCGGATCCGGGCACGGATCGTGTTGGAGTCGCAGGCCGGACGCGGCGACATCGAATGGGCCGAGGCAATCGTCTTTTGCCGCAACACGGAACCGCGGCTCGCGCCGCTGCTGGCTGCCGTGCGCTCCCGCGGCACGCCGCTGATCTACGATCTGGACGACAACCTCTTCGAATTGCCGCCGAACTGCGGCGACACGTCGCGGGTCCGCGAAGCCTCGCGGCAGGCGATGCTGGAGGAATATCTCCGCTCCGCCGCGCTGGTCCGCGTCTACGCGCCGCCCTTGGCACAGCGCGTGGCGGCGTTGAACCCGCGGGTCGCGCAGATTTTCGCGCCGGTCGACTTGTCGCTCGTGCCGCCTCCCCGTGAAACCAGGCCACCTGGCCCGGTCAAGATCGTCTACGCCACCAGCCGCACGCAAGATGCGCTGTGCGACATCTTCCAGCCGGCGCTGGCCCAGGTCGCAAGCCGCTACGGGGACCGCATTGAGATCCATTTCTGGGGTTGCCGCCGGCCGGCGTCCGTCGCCGGGCGGAACGTCCATTGCCACGGACTGATCTACCAATACGACCGCTACTTGCGGTGTTTCTCCCGCGGCGGATACGATATCGGCCTGGCCCCGCTGCCCGACGACGCCTTTTATCGCTCGAAGACCAACAACAAGTTCCGCGAGTACGGCGCCAGCGGCATCGCCGGCATCTACTCGAACAACGAGGTCTACTCGCATTGCGTCGAGCACGAAGTCTCCGGCCTGTTGGTGGCCAACACTACCGAGGGCTGGCTGCGCGCCTTGGGGCGATTGATCGAAGACGGACCGTTGCGGACGCGGATTCAGCGGCAGGCCCGGGAATACGTCCGCGAGCACTACGCCCAGGAGAAGTTCGAGCAGCTTTTCCTGGAGCAACTCCAGGGAGTGTTGAACGTGCCGACCGGCCCGGCGCGGGCGTTCAGTCCGCAGCCTACAATGCAGGCAGGCTGCGCGGGCCGCGCAGAGTCGGCTGGTCCGGCAATCGGCCAGACAGCCGTGCCTGGCTTGTTCCGCCGCTTTTTTGCGCAGACGCGGCGGTCGCTGGGGACGTTGCAGCGGCTGGGACCGCGGCGGGCCTGGACTGCACTGAGTTGGTTCGCCAGCGACCGTTGTTTTGCCGCCTGGCTGAGCTGGCAGTTGTCGGATTCAGGGACTCGCCGTTTGCGTCAGCCCCAATCGCACACGCGATAGTCCTACGAACCACTCCAAGGAGTTGCCGCGCAATAAAAACCCGGCCGCAAAGCGGCCGGGTGAAGAGGAATCTCTTGAGAACGATTACCGCCCTCAGTTGGCCTTCACCACCTGGGCATGGTTCATGTAGTCGTTGGCGATGTTGAACACCTCGTCCAGATAGAAATCGCGCTCGATGCCCGAGGGATTGTCGTTGAGCTTCTCGATCGCCTTTTCCTCTTCCTTGTCCGAGTTCAACTCGGCCCGCTCCTTGAGAAACTTGGCCTCGTTGAGCGTGACCGTCTTCTTGGCCTTCTGCTGCTTGTAGTGGGCGATGTTCCGCTCAACCTTCTGGAACTTCTCCGACGCGGCGCAGCGGGCGGCCGATAGCCGATGGAGCTGATCGGTCAGCACGGGGTTCACGCGGTCGAACTTCTTGAAGGGCTGGGGCGGCACCTGGTCGAAGGGCAAGGGATAGTCCAAGTCGGCCTCGCCCACGTCCAGGTGGCTGCTGAGCGAGGGCAATTCGATGTCCGAGACCACGCCGCGGAGCTGTGTGCTGTCGCCGCCCGGCCGGTAGAACTGCTGCATCGTGATCTTCAATTCGCCCAGCTTCGGCGCGTTGGGCACGCGGAACAACTGCTCGCCCAGGTCCAAGAGGCTCTGCACGCTGCCCTTGCCGTGGGTCGACTTGTCGCCCACGATCAGGCCGCGGCTGTAATCCTGGATGGCCCCGGCGAAAATCTCGCTGGCGCTGGCGCTGAACTTGCTGATGAGCACGACCAGCGGGCCGTTCCAGTCGATGTCCGGATCGGGATCGGTATAGGGGGTCACGCGACCGTCCGCGTCCTTGACCTGCACCACGGGCCCGTCGTAGATGAACAGCCCGGTGAGCTTGATGGCCTCGGTCAACGAACCGCCGCCGTTGTTGCGGAGGTCCAGGACCACCGCGTCGACTCCCTTCTGCTTGAAACCCTCCAGGATGTTGTGGACGTCGCGGGTCGTGCTCTTGTAATTGGGCAATCCCTGGCGGGCGCCGTCCATGTCCATGTAGAAGCTGGGCAGATTGATCACGCCGATCTTGTAGGGCTTGCCGTCGCTACGGCGTCCCGCGTCGAAGATCTCGCCGCGGGCCTCGCTGTCCTTCAACTCGATCGTGGCCCGCGTGATCTTGATCTCGTGCGGCTTGGGATCCTTGACCGAGGTGAGTTCCAGGCGGACCACCGTGCCGGGCTTGCCGCGAATCATCTTCACCACGTCGTTGAGCTTCATGTCCACGACGTCGACCAGTTCGCCGCTCTCGCCTTCGCCCACGGCGATGATCTTGTCGTCGAGCTTCAGGTGGCCTTCCTTCTCGGCGGCCCCGCCGGGAATGATCTTCTTGACGACCGTGTAGCCGTCGACGCCTTGCAGCGAGGCCCCGATGCCTTCGAGCTTCAACTGCATCATGATCTTGAAGTTCTCCACCGAGGAGGGCGACATGTAGGTGGTGTGCGGATCGAAAGCCGTGGTGAGGCTGGTGAGATACATTTCCAGCAACTCCTCGGCGTCGGTCTGCCGCATGCGCTTGGCGAAGCTATGATAACGCTGCGCGAGCCGCTGCTCGGGCGTCTTGCCCTCGCTCTTGTCGGGCTTGCCGTCGGACTTTTCGGCCTTCAGCAGCAGCAAGTCGTACTTGATCCGCTTCCGCCAGCGATCGAATGCCTCTTCCGGGGTCTTGGAATATGTGGCCGCGTCCTTGTCGGTCACCAATTCCTCGTCAATATTGAAATCGTGGTTCATCTTGAGAATGGAGTCGATCATCTTCACGCGCTCGTCGATGCGGGCCAGGAACGTGTTGAAGACCGTGTAGGCGAAACTGATGTCGCCCTGCTGGGCGCGATCGGCAAGCTGGTCCTTGTAGGCCGCAAAGCTGTCGTAGTCGCTCTGGTAGAAGTACATCTTCATCGGATCGAGACTCTGCAGGAAGGTCTTCATGCAGCGCTCGGAAATCGTGGTGTTCGAGGGGTGCCGGACGTCCGCGGGATCCCGCAGGAGATGCTCGTGCTTCAGCAGCGTGGTGACGGCCAAGGCGACGTGGCGGTCATTCGCACTCGGCTTGGTAAGCTGCGCAGATTGCAGCGACAAGCAGGCAGAAACGAGCACAAGAAACGCCGAAATGCCGGCAAGGTACCGGCGACTAACCGATCGGGACAACAAATTCATTCCAGAGACCTCGAAAGTGGGTTGAGAGCGTAATCTGTTCATATTATCGCGAATGCAGGGCATAAACAAGGTGAAAGCGGCAGTACCACCTTATAATACTATATACATTGTTACCGGGCCTAACCACCTCCTTTGGCCGCGAATCGACGAGCCACGCAAAATATCCCATTTTACGCGTTATTACAAGCGACAGCCCGGAAATTTCAATTTGAGTAGATTTACGCGAGTTTGCCGGTTAAGTAGACGATAACAGATGTTGTGAGTTTTCCCGTTGGTGAACCGCGATCAAGTTTAACGCGCTTCAACAACCCAAATTGCCTCTTTTCAACAAGGGAATCGCTGTGAACCGGCAACAGCTATCTCTCGTAGTCGTTCTGGGACTAATCAGTTCTACCCCTACCCTTGCGGCAGACCCCTCCGAACAGGGAGGCGGCTGGCGAACTGCTTCGGCAGAAACCGCCGCGTCCACTCTGAGTGGAAAGCTCTACCGCAATTCCGCCGACCGCAACGGGTCAGCCCCCTACGTCGTCGTCGATCGCTGGGGTGTGACCCGCGGCTATGTTAGGGCGGTGCAAGGTGTCGAACTGGAGTCATGCCTAGGCCAGCAGGTCAGCCTGCAGGGCACGGTCAAGACGTTGCCTGGCGGCGATATGCCTTTTATGATCTGCCAGCAGATTCTGGGCGGCAATGCAGAAGAAAGCCCCGGCGTCCCTATCGAGCACAACGCAGCCACGGCCGGGCGCGAGGCGTTCATCCCCGTTGCCGAGGACCAGCGGGTGCGGGAGACCACGGCGCGGCGCGGCCTGCCCACGCGCGACGATATGTCGGCCAGTCCGGCGCCCCGCGCCAGGGCGTTGCCATTGCGCGAGGTCGTGCTGGAACCGCAAGCGTTTCCGGCGGGCGACGATGCCACGGATCGTTCCGCGCCGTCGGCGCGGTGGACCGATCAACGCCGCGCGCGCCGCTTGGGCGTGGAAACGACGAATTATGAAGAAAACATCCCTACGCCTCCTCCGTCGGGACAGGTTCGCCGGGCTCCCGCGGTCAGCGATCCGGCCCTCGAGCCGGCGCCCATGGAAGAAGGCGCCGTGGTCTCGGAAGGCCCCATGGCCGGCTACGGCCACGCACGCGGACCGGTCAGCTACGGCCCCTCGTTCGGTCCGGCCGGCTGCGACACCTGCGAGGAAAGCTGCTGCAACGGCTACTCTGGCTATGACCCTTGCTGCGATGAGCCCTGCTGGGGACCGCGGGCGCCGCTGTTCCACTGGGGACCGACCGGCATCTGGGTGAAGGCCGATTATTTGCAATGGTGGGAGAGCGGCACCCATGTGCCGGCCCTGGCCGTCACGGGGAACGCCATAAGCACCGGCACGGCAGGAATCGTCACGGGCGGCACGCTGGGGACCATATTACCTAGCAGTGTCCAGACGCTTTTCGGCGACGATACCATCAACAACAAGTCGGAGAGCGGGGTCCGCATCCAGGCGGGAATGTGGCTTAATCCCTGTGCGACCATCGGCCTGGAGGGCGAGTACTTCTACCTGGGTGACGAGAACACCGACTATTACCTCTGGTCCACGGGCAGCGGCGTGAATGGCAACCCGGTCATTGTCCGGCCGTTCAACGATGTCAATCCCCTTTCGCCCGGCCAAGCCGGCCAGTTGGTCGCCTTTCCGCGCGGCTTCGCTAACAGTGTGGACGGCGCGATCAACATCAGCGTGGCTAGCCGCTTCAGCGGCGCCGGCGCGCGATTCCTCTTCACGACCTGCCGGCAGGAAGGCTGCTGGGGCGACGAATGTGGCTGCGGCGAGACCTACCACGATCGCTTCCGCGCCGATTTTATCGCCGGCTATCGCAATCTGGACCTGCAGGATCAACTCGGCATCACGGAAACCCTCACCAGTACGAATCCCACGTTCATCCCGCCGGGAACCACCACCAACGTGGGCGGGGCCTCCTACTATGTCCACGACCAGTTCAACACGCAGAACACGTTCAACGGCGGCGATTTGGGCATGAAGTTCGCCTTCGAACGGAACCGCTGGTCCTTGGATCTTTTCCCCCGCGTCGCCTTGGGATCGACACACGCCACGGCCGATATCAGCGGGGCGACGCAGGTCACCACACCGACCGTCGCCAACAACGTGATCGTCGGGTCGACGACAACTCCATACACCGGCGGCCTGCTGGCGCAGCCGGGCAATGCGGCGGTCGGTTACGCGGGCAATATCGGCCACTTCACCGAGAATAGCTTCGCCGTCGTGCCGGAACTCGACGTGAATCTTGGTTTTCAGTTCACCCAGCACACGCGCGTGGTCGTCGGCTATAGCGGCATGTACTGGAGTTCGGTGGCCCGGGCGGGCGAGCAGATCGATACGAGCGTGAATTCGGCCATTATTCCCTCCTCTCCCGGCAACGTCGCCACGGGAAACGTCGCCGCCACGGGGCCGACGCACCCTCAGTTCAGCTTCCAGAACACGGGATTTTGGGCCCAGGGCGTCAATGTCGGCATCGATTGCCGATGGTAATGAATTTGCAGCCCCTTCTCAGCCGATGGGTATAGGGAAGGAGCCGATTTTGTCAGACCCTAATTGTTGGACAAGGAGCGTCCGCATGTCTACCCAGCCAAAAAAGTCGAGTTCATGGTTTAGTCGTCTCGGGAATGCCCTGGGCCGCAAGCGCCGCAGCGCCCCGTCCGGCCGGAAGCCTCGTGGGCTGCGGTTCGAGTCGCTGGAGACCCGCTCCCTGCTCTCGGCTACCATCCTGCCCACCATCAGCGGCGCGGTCTACCAGAACCTGACGGGCAGCAGCAGCGCCGAAACGCCGCTGGCCAACATTACCCTCAATCTTTGGCGCGACGGCGGCGACGGCGTCTTCGAGGGCAAGAGCCCCGGCAGCGACGACACGCTCGTGGGCACGGCCAGCAGCAACGCCAACGGCCAGTACGCCTTCAGCGGCCTCTCCGCCGGCACCTACTTCGTGCAGCAGGCGCCCGTACCGGGGCTGGTGATTCCGTCCGGCCAGGAAGTACAGACCGTGGTCATCACCAGTTCCGATCTGCAAGGCACGCCGGGTACGACGATCGATTCCTTCGCGACGACCTCGCAATACGTCAGCGGTTCGCTGCACGGCGGCAAGACAGGCATGTCGTCCGCCACAACCTCCGACGCCATCGGCGACCACCGCAACCTGTACGTGCAACTCACCACGTTCGGCGGCGCTGTGGACATGGGCGCGGATGCCGACTGGCCGGGCGTGCTGGACTTCGGCTCCGACGCCGCCTCCAATGGCCTCTTCTGGGTCAACTGGGACGGCGACAACAGCAACCCCGCCGTGTTGAACCCGACCGGCCTGGGCCAACTCGACATCACGTCGCAAGGTGCGAGTACGGGCATCGAATTCAGCGTCGCCGCCGATCACGACACCGGCTCCGTCATGCTCAAAGTCTACAGCAACGCCAGCAACTGGTCGTTTGCCAGCGTTCCCATCACCAACACCAGCGATGGTTCGCTCAGCAGCAGCGACAGCCAGTTCGTGTCCTTCTCGTCCTTCGTGACCGGTGGCGGCACGGGGGCCAACTTCGCCCAGGTGGGCGCCATCCAGTTGTCCATCAACGGCGTGAACGCGATCGACGGCGAGGTAGGCCCGATCGAGGCCGTCGGACCGATGGTCTTCAACGAGAACTTCGTCAACTCGGCCCAGGCCGACATGGCTGTGGTCAAGACCGCCACGCCCAACCCGGTCGTGGCCGGCAACCAATTGACCTACACCTTCACCACGACCAACAACGGTCCCTCGAACGATACCGATGTGACCCTCTCCGACACGCTGCCTACCGGCGTCCAATACGTCTCGTCCACCAGCAGCCAAGGCACGGTAACGAACAACAACGGCGCGCTGACGGTGCAACTGGGCAGCATGGCCTCGGGGGCGGTCGCCACGACGACCGTAATCGTGACCGTCAACGCGAGCACGGTCGGCACGATCTCGAATACCGTGACGGTCACCGGCGACGTGCCGGACCCGAATTTGAGCAACAACAGTTCCACGGTATCGACGCAAGTCACTGCGCCGATCCAAGAAAACGTCATCCGCGATCTGAAGCTCCAAAAGACGGCGCCCGCGACGGTACTCACCGGCGCAACCCTGACCTACACCCTTGTCGTGACCAACGACTCGCCCAGCGGCTTGGCCGCGGCCGCAAGCGTGACGATCGTCGACACGCTGCCCGCGGGCTTCACCTATGTCTCTGCCAGCGGCGACACTTCGGCAACGCCCTCGGGCAACACGCTCACGCTGGACCTGCCCAACTTGCTGCCGCAGGCCTCGGAAACGGTCACCGTGACAGGCACGGTGACGGCGGCCGCCGGCACCACGCTGACCAACTGGGCCACGGTCAGCAGCGATTTGCCGGACAGCTATCCGGCGGATAACACGTCCAGCGCCTCGACGAACGTTGTCAATCCGGCGATTATCGTGCCCAGCAAGTTCTACTATATCATCCACTTCTAAGACTGGACGGAAAGCGAAAAAATCGCCGCAGGGCCCTTGCATTTTTCCCCGCCGCCTGCGAGAATACTGATATGAACGTACGCGTCGTCCACTTTTACGCTTGGTTCTACTTTAGCCCCGCAGGTTTCGGGGTCGGAGGCGGCGTGTAAAGTTCAGCCCACAAACCGACAGTAACAAGCCCCGAGACCTGGTTCCCAGTTCTCGGGGTTTTTTGTTTTTACAGCACGTAGATTCTTTCTGCCGGAAAGGACTATGGTGCGCCGACCTGTCGAACCATGTGGAGTTTCATTTACGATTCGAAGCACATTAGTCCCTCTCGGCAAGAGGGACCTACCCTGTTTTCCCACCGAACCCCAGGACACCACCCATGATCGTCGTAATGAAAAAAGGCGCTAGCCGTGAAGAAATCCAGCACATGATCGAGCGCGTCGAGGCCCTCGGTCTCAAGGCCCATCCGATCTTCGGCACCGAACGGACCGTGATTGCGGCCATCGGCGAGAAGCGCGACGAGCACCGCCAGTCGCTGGAAAGCGGACCCGGCGTGGCCGAAGTCGTTCCCATCCTCGCTCCTTACAAGGTTGCCAGCCGGGAGGTCAAGCTCGAGCCGACCGTGGTCCGCGTTGGCCCCCTGGCGGTGGGCAACGCGCACGTGGGCATGATTGCCGGCCCCTGTTCTGTCGAGAACGAGCAGCAGACGCTGGCCACCGCGCGGGCCGTGAAGGCTGCCGGGGCGACGGCCCTCCGCGGCGGCGCGTTCAAGCCCCGCACCAGCCCGTATAGCTTCCAGGGCCTCAAGGAAGACGGACTGAAGATCCTTGCCGCCGCCCGCGCGGAGACCGGCCTGCCCGTGGTGACCGAGGTCATGTCGGAGCACGACGTGCAACTTGTGGCCCGCTATGCCGACGTCCTGCAGATCGGCGCCCGCAACATGCAGAACTATCGCCTGCTGGAGGCCGTGGGGGCCGAGGGCAAGCCGGTCCTCTTGAAGCGCGGGCCCAGCGCCACGCTGGACGAGCTGCTCCTGGCGGCCGAATATGTCCTCAACGCCGGCAATCCCAACGTGATGCTTTGCGAGCGGGGCATTCGCACCTTCGAGTCGCACACCCGCTTCTCGCTCACGCTGGCCTCAGTGCCCTACCTGCACGACCGCACGCACCTGCCCGTGGTCGTCGATCCCAGTCACGGCACGGGGCACACGGCCCTCGTGGCGCGGATGGCCGCCGCCGCGGTCGCCGCCGGGGCCGACGGCCTGATCGTCGAGGTCCATCCCGACCCCGAGGCCGCCTTGAGCGACGGCTATCAGTCGCTGACCTTCAAGCAGTTCGAGGACCTCATGGCCCTCTGCCGCAGGGTCGCCACAGCAGTCGATCGCGTGATGTGAGCACCAGCCCGGGAACCGGGTAGGTCTTACCCCGGCAGGAAAACCCTCACACTAGCCCGAGGCGCAAGCAAGGGACCCTCGCTCGCGCGTCGGGCTAGCGAGGGAACGCCATACGGTCCTCGCTTGTGCTTCGGGTTGGTATCGTATTCAGCCGCGCGAAGTAGATTATGGCAATGCCCACGTCCTTTAGATAGCAGGCTTCCACAAAGCGTCGCAATTACTCGAAATTCTCAGGGACGCGGCGGGGCCGCGCACACGACAGCCTCAATCGCATCGAACAACGCTTTGGCCCGGATCGGTTTGGAAATGTAGCCGTCCATGCCTGCCATTAGGCACCGCTCGCGGTCGCCTTCCAGGGCATGGGCCGTCAAGGCGATGATGGGGATGCGAGTGCCGGTCTGCTGCTCCCGGGCGCGGATCCGCGCCGTCGCCTCCAGCCCGTCCATCTCCGGCATCTGCACGTCCATCAACACCAGGTCGAACGTCGCGGACTCCAAGGCCGCCAGCAGTTTTGTCCCATTGTGTACCGCGGTGACCGCATGCCCTTGTTCCTCGAGCAAAGCCACGGCCAGCCGCTGGTTGACCAGGCTGTCCTCGGCCAGCAAGATCCGCAGCTTGCCGGAACAACGGCGCGGCTGCGGCTCAGGCGTGGCCGCTCCATTTGCCGCGGCGGCCGTTGCCGGTGCCAGGCCAAAACTCGCCGTAAAGTGGAAGCGGCTGCCGCGACCGACTTCACTTTCTACCCAAAGGCGGCCGTCCATGAGACCGACCAACTGCGAGGCGATGGCCAGCCCCAATCCGGCCCCGCCACGACTGCGGGCCAGCGAGCTGTCGGCCTGCTCGAACATCCCGAAGATCGCCGCCTGCTTGTCTTCGGGAATGCCGATGCCGGTGTCGCGAACGACAAACTCCAGGGTGATGGAGGCCGAGGGAGGGAGGGGGAGAAGGGGAGAAGGGGAGAAAGGGAGAGGGGGAGATGCGGGGAGGGGAGAGGGGAGACACGGAGACACGGGGAGGGGAAACACGGAGACGGCGGGACTTTCTTCGCCTCTTCCCCTTCTCCCCTTCTCCCCCTCCCGGCTCCCCGCTCCCACCACGCGCACGCCGACCTCCACTTCTCCCCGTTCCGTGAACTTGATGCCGTTGACCACCAGGTTCGTGATGATCTGCCGCAGCCGGTTAAGGTCGCCGATTACCAGGCGGGGCACATCGGCGTCGACGTGCCAAGCCAACTGCAAACCCTGCTGACGGGCGCGCAGGGCCAGCGGCTTCAGCGAGTCGGCGAGGCTTTCCCGCAAGTCGAATGTCTCCGCCGCGAGGACCACCTTTCCGGCCTCGATGCGGGAGAGGTCGAGGATTTCGTCAATCAACCGCAGCAGAGTCTCTCCCGAGTCCTTGACCATCGACAGCAGTTCCCGCTGCGGGGCCGGGATTTGCTTCGTCAAGACGAGTTCCGTCATGCCGATCACCGCGTTCAGGGGCGTGCGCATCTCGTGGCTCATGTTGGCCAAGAACGTGCTCTTGGCGCGGCTCGCGGCTTCCGCCGCATCTTTGGCAGAGGATAGTTGGGCATTCGCCTGGGCGAGTTCGGCCGTGCGCTCCTGAACGCGGATTTCCAGGTCGTCGCGAGAACGGCGGACCTCCTCCTCCATCCGTTTGCGATCGGTAATGTCGATCCCGCTTCCCACCAGGTAGGAGAGCGGGCCGACATCCATGCGCCTGCCGGTAAACCAGAACTCGCGGACCCCGTCCTTGCCCAGCAGCCGGGCCTCCGTCTCGGCCAACCCTTTCTCGAAGACCTCGCGGATCTTGCCGGCCACATGTTGCCGGTCGTCGGCGACAAGCGTAAGGAGGGCATCGCTCCCGCGCAGCATCTCGCCCGTTAGGCCCGTGATCTCCTCAAGAAAGTTGTTCCAGCGAACGAACCGCCCTTGCTCGTCGAGCACGTAGAACACGCCGGGGATGCTGTCGATGACGATGTCGGCGAAGACCTTTTCTCGCCGCAGTTCCTCCTCGATCTGCTTGCGATCCATGGCATAGCGGATTGCGCGGGCGATCATCTCGCCATCGCTGCGGCCTTTGAGCAGGCAGTCCTGCGCGCCGCAACGCACCGCCTCGGTGACGATGCTCGCGTCATCCACGCCGCTGAGCACGACGATCGGCAATTTCGGTCCGGCCGCAGCTAACCGCTGGATAGTTGCCAAACCCTGCGAGTCCGGCAGCGAGAGGTCCAGCAAGGCCGCGTCAAATACGTGCCGGCCAAGCAGCGACTCGGCCTCGGCCAGGCTCGCCGCCAAGGTTGCGGCGAACTTCCCCGGATAACGGGCCCTCAAGGTACGCTGCAAGAACAAGACATCGGCCGGATTGTCCTCGATGACCAAGAGATGGATGGACATGAGTGTTTTCCGTCGCACTGCTTTTCAATGCCAGCCGCAAATCGCGCTTCGACTTGCTCAGTCGACGACCTTGACGGGTTTCTCCCGCAAACGGCAAGCATCCCTGCAATAAGAATCTGTCGATTTGTGCCATTTCCTAAACGCGGTCTATGGGGAATTGTAGCGCGGCGGTGACAATAAGATAGGCCATAAAGGCTGGCAAGTTGGGTAGTTTTGCGCAGGCCAGTCCCGGCCTACAATCTCATCCTTGCCAATTTCGGCCGGTAGGTCGAAGACCCACTACGGACTGGCGGGCTGGGGAATTTTTGACCCTACCCGTTTGGGGACATCCAGAAAATGAAACACTTTGTTTCAAAAAATTAAACAGCCTCATCACGCCCGTCAGGGGATGCGGGCAGCGATTCGTGAAAATCCCTGCACTGGAGCGAGCAAGAATTCGGCCGTGCGGCGGCCTTGTTTCAAATTCCGCGCGGGTAAGAGCGGAAATTCATCATCCAGCGTGATGGAAAGTTGCGTGCGCTCTGAAGGGCCGCGTGGGCTTTATAGGAAATTTCGGTCGGACTCTACTTTTCAATTCTGCAGTCTGATCTAGGATCAGAACAGGGAAGTCATTTCGGACCAAATCCTAAGAACCTCACCACTGCATGTACAGCATGTCCACGGCGGCGGCGGAGAGGCTTTGCGTCTTCTGGGCGGGGGAATTGCCCGACCCCGAGGCCGCGTACCAGCCACTCATGGCCTGCATCGCGGCGGCGGCCGTGCCCCCCGCGCCGGCCACCGCGCTGATCGGAAGCGAGCCTACCGTGCTGCATACGGAAACACCCACGGAATCGGCGGCGATCACGCTCCAGCTCAAGGGGCCGGGGTTCCATGTCGGTCCCCACGGATTGGCAAGCTGGAACTGCCCGTCGCTATAGCCGACCGCCATGTAGGCGTGATTGCCGATGAGGTCGTTGATGGGGTCGGGCGTGGTGATGGTGACGGTGACGGCCTCATCGTTGGCCAACCCGTCGATCACCGCTTGTTCCATGGTGGCGGACGAGTCGCTATAGTAGAAGTAGTCGGTCGAGGCGTGCCCCAGCACGTGGGCGCTGACGGAGCCCGACCATCCGGCAGTGAGACTGTAATAGTCGTTCACGCCGTTGCGGCCCTCGCGGAGCGTCTCGTTCCACTGCGCGTAGGCCTTCTCCGCCAGCGGCACCCAAAGGACATTCTTCGGGTTATTGTAGGCCTCCCCGCGACCGGCATAGAACAAATCGCCATAGTAGACCGGTAACTGGTTGTCGACCGTCACGTAATCAGGCGCGCCGTTCCAGTAGAAGCGAACGGTCCAGGTGCCGTCGCCATTGTCGATGAACATGTTGCGGATGGCAGCCGGCGAACTGTTGGCGATGGCCCCCAGGGCCGACATCAAGTAACAATCACCGACGCTTCCTTGAATGACATCGTTGTAACTGGGCGTGTTATTGGCGAATAGCGTTCCGCTGGCAACCTCATACACTCCATAGCCGTCCGTGCCAGGATGATCCATACCCAGGAACCACTTGTCGACCAGGTCGGTCAGCACCGTGGAGCTGCTGCCGGCGGCCAGGTCGCCCAAGGGCTGTCCCTGGTAGTTGGCATTGGCCAGGCTGCCGTTGACGATGTCGCCGGCCAGGACCTGCACGTAGCCGGGCATGTTCAACTGCACGGCGTCCTTGAGGACCGTTTTCAGGTCGCTCATGTCCGTGGCGCTGACCGTGGCGCCTTCGGCGGCGACCGTATCGAAGATCTTGATCATGTCCGCGCGATTGATCGAACCGGTGGCGGCCAGCGAGTTCACCAGGCTGTTCAACAGCGGATCTTGCAGTTGAATCACGCCGCCGCCACCGTTGACGGTCACGCTGAGCGTGCCGCTCACGGATCCGCTGCCGGCGGTAATGGTGACCGCGCCGCCCGACGCGGGCGCGGTGAACAGGCCGCTGGAATTGATCTTGCCGCTCGTGGCGCTCCAGGTGATGGCGGGTTGCGGCGCCATGGGATTCTGGAACTGGTCCACTGCCAGGGCCGTACACTGGCACGTGGCCCCGGTGGCCAGGGCGGTTTGCGGGGCCTTGACCGTTATGCCCGTCAGCCTCTGCACGACGCTGGCCGAGAGCGTGCCGCTCACGGTCTTGCCGCCGTCGGCGACCGCCACCGTCAGGCCGTAGTTGCCCGCCTGGGCGAAAGTCACCGTGGTCGTGGCCGCCGCGGCGCTGAAACTCGGCGCCGCCGCGCCCGCGGGCAGCGTTGATGCCGACCAGTTATACGTGGGCGTCCCAGGCGCCAGCGGATTGCCGAACTGGTCCAACTCCTGGACGGTACACTGTTGATTGGTCGCCGTAATGGCCCCGCTGGTCGCCGCTGTCAGGTGGACGCTGGTGAACACGGGCTTGACCGTCACCGCGACCATGCTGCCGGCCGTGTGGCCGCTGGCGTCGAGGGCCGCCACGGCCAGACCGTAGGTCCCGGCCGCTTTAAAGGTGGCCGTCATGCTTGCGGCCGCGGCGCTGCCGTTGACGCTGAAAGCCGGGCTCATCGCCCCGGGTGAAAGCGTGCTGACCGACCAGGTGTAGCGCGGCGCAGTGGTCATGGCCTTGCCGAACTGATCGAGACCCTGGGCCGAGAGGGCTAGCGACGTGCCGCTGACGGGCGACGACACGGGGCCGACGACCACGCTCGTCACTGTCTGCACGACGCTGGCGGAGAGCGTGCCGCTGACGGTCTTGCCGCCGTCGGCGACCGTGGCCGTCAGGCCGTACGTGCCCGCCTGGGCGAAGATCACCGTGGTGCTGGCTGCCGCGGCGCTGAAACTCGGCGCCTTCGCCCCCGCAGGGAGTATCGATGCCGACCACTTGTACGTCGGCGCGCCCGGCGTCAACAGGTTGCCGAACTGGTCCAATTCCTGGACGCTAATCTGTTGATTGGTCCCCGTGATGGCCCCGCCGGTCGCCGCCGCCAGGTGCACGCTGGTGAACACGGGCTTGACCGTGATCGTGATGCTGCTTGTGGCCGAGTGCCCGCTGGAGTCGCTGATCACCACCGTCAGGCCGTAGGTTCCGGCCGTCTTGAAAGTCACCGTCGGGTCCTCCGCCGCGCTGCCGCTGTTGACGCTGAAAGCCGGACTGGCGGCCCCGCTGGGCAGCTTGCTGACCGACCAGGCATAGCGCAGCGACGACGAGAGGGCGTGGCCCGATTGGTCCAGTCCCTGTGCGGCCAGTTGCTCCGAAACGCCGCTGAGCGTGCTACCCGCCGAGGGCGCAATCGAGGCGCTGGTGAGCATCGGGGTGGCGCTGGCGCCGAGCAGGCTGCCGAACGGGAGAAGCGGGCCCGCGCTGAGCATCGCTCGCGGTTCCAGCAGTTCGCCCCGCAGGCTGCGGTGCTTGAGGGCCTTGCGGCGGGAATGGCCATTGCGGCGCATGGCGATGGAGCGCGTGAACATGGCGACACCTCGGAAGTGCTTCGTAGCCAGAGAGAAGGAAGGAGAAGATGACCCAGTTGGACCGATGGCAGACAAGGCGACCTGGGAACCTATCGAGACAAGTTCCCGGAGGTCGGAGCCATCCGTCATCGAAACTCTAGGTTTCTTGGCGGACTAAAGCAAATCAAGAGGCTTTTTTTGCGGAAACAGGCTATTTAGTCGCTTTCCCAGAGCCAGATCTCGCTGACGGCCGCGTTCGGTTCGGCCTCGTTGCGGAAAATGATCTCCAGGGAGCCGCCGCTCTGGGAGCCGACGGGAAGAGCGAGCGTCTTGCTGGCGGGCGGCTGGTTGGCAACCCCCGAGGGGAGCTGCGTCTTGTCCAGCAATTTCACTTCGTGCCCGCCTTTGCCGGCGGCAAGCCACACCGATTGGACTCGCGTCTCGTGGTCGAAGTCCCACCAGGAGAAGCCGACCTGGTAGCGCCGTTGCGGACCGAGTCCAGTGGCCTCAAAGACCACCCGCTGGCTATCGTAGCAAGCGCTGCCGAAGCGGACATCGGCCACGCGATCGGAATCGTTCCAGAAGTAGGGCGTGCCGTTGACAAGGCGCAACTGCGGCCCGCCCTTGACGCCGTCGGACGTGTCCGGCCCGCAGTCCAGATAGCAGGCCAGGTGGTAGCCCTTCGGCGCCCGTTTGGCCAGCGCTGCCTTGTAGGCCGCGCTGCGTTGGCTGTCGTGCTCGAGCGCCCGCTCGCCGCTTCCGGGCGTGGGGGCCCTGGCTGCCTCTTCATCGATGGCCGCCGCCTGTTCGGCCACCGCGCTCTGCCTGGTCGTATCGGCCAACTTCTTCATGGCCGCGCGCACGGCGGGCGCGTCGAGCCGCACCAGGCCGCGGGCGATCGTCAGCGTGGCCGCCTCGGCTTCGGTCCGCACCTCGGCGTCGTCCAACATCGCGGCGGCGACATAGAGCGCCCCCGAATCGGCAGCCTCCACAAGGCAGGCCAACAGAATGCCCTTTGCTTCGACGGTCTGGGCGACAGCGCGTATCTGCTCTAATAGTTTCAGCCGCTGGGCGGCGTCCTTCACTTGGGCCGACAGCCGCAGGTAACCGCGGACGGCCAACCTGCGGTGGGACGTGCTCTCCGAGGTCCTGGCGAGCTTCAGCAGATCCTCGGCGGCCGAAAGATCGGACCAGTTGGCCAAGGCTTGAAACGCAGCCTCGCGGACAGCCGGATCGTTGTCTGCCAAGCGCGGGCGAATGGCGGCCAGCGCTGCGGGTCCGCCGAAGCCACCCAACACGCGGATCAGGGCAGACTTGGCTGGGGCCTGTGCGGCGGGCAGTGCGGCCGCCACGGGGGCCACTCGTGCGGTCGCGTCTGCCACGCGCTTGCCCACGGCCAGCACGGCCCCTTGCGCCACGTCCGTATCCGCAGCCCTCGCCGTAACCAATAGTCGGACCATCGCCGGGTAGGCTTGCGGCCGGGCTGCAATGGCCAACGCTTGCCAGGCCGCCACGCGGACCTCGGGATTGCCGTCAGCCGTAGCTTTCAGCCACACAGGCTCGGCCGGTTTGGCGCGCCGGGCCGCCAGGACGCGGAACATCTCGATTCGCACTTTCACGTCGCCCGCGTCCGCCAAGGCGATGAGCCTTGCCTCGACATGGCTGCCCGCCAGCCGCACGAGGCTCTCTCGGGCTGCTTGCTGGATCGCGCCGGCGGTGGTTGTCATGGCCGCCAGGCGGTCGATCAGCGACACGTCGCCCAGCCGGGCCATCGCCCGCACGGCGGCCACTTGCACGGCCTCATCGCGGTCCGACATGCGTTTGATCACGGCCGCGGCGGCGGCGCGATCTCCGCGTTCGCCCAGCACGCCCAAAAGCAGGACCTGGCCGGTTGCATCGAGCTTGTCAAGCTGCTCGACTAGCGCGTGGGTGACCTGCGGGCCCGGTAGCCGCGCGCTGATGCGCACGGCCGTCGCCTGCAAGAGCGGGTCCTGCGAGGCGATCGCTTCCAAGACCACCGGCGCCGCTTTGGCCTGGTCTGCCTTGGCAAGGCCGGTCAGGCCCGCCAGCCGCCAGGGTGCAGGCCGGTGGGAGGACCACACCTGCTGATAGATGGCTGCTGCGGCGGCGGTGTTGCCCGCTGCAATGAGTCGTTCGGCGCACTGAAGCTGGGCGTTGTGCAGGGCGGCGAGGGCCTTGGCAGGCACTTCCGCCTTGGCCAAGAAGGCCGCGGCCCTGCTCGAGCCGATCTTCCCCAGGGCCTCGGCGGCGGCCGCTGCGAGCAGAGGGTCTGCGTTGCCCAGCAGCGCGGCCAACTCGGCGGTCGATTTTTCGTCGTGGCGTATCCCCAGCGAGTTGACGACGCCCACCAGCGGCATGCCCTGGAACCGCGTCAGCGCCCCGCGCAAGGCCGCCAGCGAGGCCTCGCCGGGGATGGCTTCCAGCGTGTAGCGGGCGAGCTCGGCCGTCTGCGGGTCGTCGAGCATCTTCGTCAACAGAGGCACTTGGGCCTCAGTGCCCACGACCAATAGGCGCTGGCAAATGAAGACCTTGGCGGCGTAGCTGAGCTTCGGCCCGGCCAGGATGGCGGCCAGCCGCTCGGCCACCTCGGCCTTCCGCGCGGCATCGGTCGCATGGCGTACGACGTATAGCTCGATGGCGTGCAAGGGCTGCTCGCTCTGGCCGTAGTCGTAGGTCTTCAATTGCGCCAACGCCCGCTGGGGCAACGCGCCGTCCTGCGGCTCGGCCGCCGCAATGCCGCTGAGTGCCAAAAGTGCGATCGCAAGGTGCGCAAACCGTTTCATCGTATTCCCCCCGGTTGGTTCATCCTTACAATGTCCATGGGCTGCGCATGGGACGCCGCAGCATGCTATTGGCCACCTCGTCGCCGACAAAGCGTTCCGCAGTCCAGTCCCAGGTCAGCTTGCGGCCCAGCCGCGTGGCGATGTCGGCGATGATGGTCGTCAGCGTGGCGCGGAATCCGGCGTCCACGTCGGACACCGGGTCGCGGCGGGTGCGGATGCACTCCAGGAAGTTGGCATGCTGGCCGCGCGATTCGTAAAGGTGCTCGTCCTCGGGCTTCAGCGCCAGCCGCAGCAGCGAAGCAGGCTCGGCCTGGATGCCGCCGCGGACCACGTGGACCCAGCCCTCGTCGCCGATGAAGCGCACGCCGTGCGACTGCCGGCTGTCGTCGCTGTAGATCATCCGCAGCCCGTTGGCGGCGACGATTTCCACGTGCCAGGAGGTGGACGTGTTGCCCAGCCCCTCCGTGGGAATCACTGCCGTGCCTTCGACCTCGACGCGGCCGGTATGGAAGGCCGGCGCGCCCCACAACGCGCTGTCGATGTGGTGGACTCCCCAGGAGCCGATCCAGCCAATGCAATAGTCGTAGATGAAGTACCAGTTGTAGCTGCACTTCAGGTTGTTGTAGGGTTTGTAGGGGGCGGGTCCCAGCCACATCTCGTAGTCCAGGCCCGGCGGCGGCGGGGCCGGAGCAGCCAGGCCCAGACTGCTTCCGCCCGGCACGGCCACCTGGACCGTGTGCAGCTTGCCCAGGTAGCCGTTGATCGCCAGTTCCGCGGCGAAGCGGAAGTTGCGGTCGGAGCGCTGCTGGGTGCCCAGTTGATATACGCGGGCATGCCGTCGCACGGTCTCGCGCACGGATTGGCTCTCGTAGGCCGTCAGCGTC
>Ga0181520_10001799_pt1 | contig 42262 bp, 29 predicted proteins | sample PEATcosm2014_Bin_29_FD_132451 | JGI IMG/M metagenome (GOLD analysis project Ga0181520, IMG submission 132451) | Peatland microbial communities from MTU Mesocosm Facility, Houghton, MI, USA - PEATcosm2014_Bin02_30_metaG | ecosystem: Environmental > Terrestrial > Soil > Wetlands > Peat | place... | reverse complement strand
TTTGATTTTCATCGCTTCAGCGAAGGCGATTTCGTCGCCTCGATGGCGGAGACGCTCGGCGCCGAGTCGTTGACCCGCGTCCTCTATCCCGACGACTCGACGCCGCAGGGGCGCGAACTCCGGCTGATGCAGGAATATTTCCTCGTCGCCTGCTCGCTCGCCGATCTTGTGCGCCGCTTCCGCGAGACGAACGCCGACTGGCGGACGCTGCCGGAAAAGGCGGCGATCCAGCTCAACGACACCCATCCGAGCCTCGCCGTTCCCGAGTTGATGCGCATCCTCATCGACGGCGCGGGCCTGAGTTGGGACGAGGCCTGGGATGTGACGAAGCGGACGCTCGCCTACACCAATCACACGCTGCTTCCCGAGGCGCTGGAGCGTTGGCCGGTCGACTGGGTGCGCTTGATCTCGCCGCGGCTGGTCGAGATCATCTTCGAGATCAACAAACGGCTGCTCGACGATGTCCACGTTCGCTTTCCCAACGACCACGGTCGCGCGGCGCGCGTCAGCCTGATCGAGGAAGGCCCCGAGCAGCAGGTGCGCATGGCCAATCTCGCGATCGTCGGTTCGCACAGCACCAACGGCGTCGCGGCCATCCATTCGCGCCTCCTGCGCACGGAGACGGTCAGGGATCTAGCCGAGGCGTTTCCGGACCGGTTCAACAACAAGACCAACGGCGTTACGCCGCGGCGCTGGCTGAAGCTCGCCAACCCATCGCTGGCCGAGACGATCTCGTCGGCGATCGGCGGCGATTGGATCGTCGATCTTGCGCAATTGCAGCGGCTCAAGCCGTTTGCCGAGGATTCCGCCTTCCGCGCCGACGTCCACAACGCCCAACGCGCCTGCAAGGCGCGTTTCGCCGATTGGCTGAGGACGCGCCTCGACGTGATCGTCGACCCGGATTCGATCTTCGATTGCCAGATCAAGCGCATCCACGAGTACAAGCGCCAGCTTCTCAATGCGCTTAGAATCGTCGTGCTCTACCAACGCCTGCTCGCCAATTCGAACGACCCCGTGGCGCCGCGGACGTTCTTCTTCGCCGGCAAGGCGGCGCCTGCCTATCGCTTCGCCAAGACGATCATCAAGTTCATCAACAATCTCGCCCGGACGATTGACGCCGACCCGGAAGTGCGCGGACGGCTCAAAGTTGTCTTCCTGCCCGAGTACAACGTGTCGCTCGCTGAGCGGATCATCCCAGCCGCCGACGTCTCCAACCAGATCTCGACCGCGGGCTATGAGGCGAGCGGAACTAGCAACATGAAGTTCATGATGAACGGCGCCCTGACGCTCGGCACCCGCGACGGCGCGACGATCGAGATGGCCGAAGAGGCGGGCGAGGAGAATTTCTTCCTGTTCGGCCTCACCGCCGATCAGGTGGCCGGCAGCCGCGGCTGGTACAGTCCGTGGTGGCACTACGACAACGAGTCCGAGACGCGCAAAGCGCTCGACCTCATTTTCTCCGACCATTTCAGCCGGGACGAACCGGGGGTGTTCGAGCCTTTGCGGAGCGTCTTGCTGACCGGCGGCGACCATTACATGCATCTCGCCGATCTCAAGTCGTATCTTCAGGCCGACGAGCGGATCATCGCGCTCCGCCGCCGGCCGGACGATTGGGCGCGCATGGTCATCCACAACATCGCCGCGTCCGGCAAATTCTCGAGCGACCGCACGATTCAGGAATATGCGAGCGCGATCTGGGGCGCGAAACCGTGTCCGGTGGAGTAACAGAGGACCGGCGGGCCTAAATCGGGGCCCCTTTTGCTGGGAATCGCCCGCTCCTTACGCGCCCCGTCCCGAGGCGCCGCGAAGCGGCCTCGAAGGCCGCTCCAGAACGCATAGTCTCGACGGCGTCGATCGGCTTCGACTGGCGCCGCGTACGGCAGAGGTCCAATGGGGCGGCAAGGGCGACGCGCATGCTTGCATGTCGTCTCGTTGCTGAGGCCGCGGCGGACAGCGCCGCAGTCGTCGGAACATTCTCGGCGAGGCCGTAGACGCCGATCGTTCCGATCAAAGCGTTCGTCGACGGCGGGGTCGACGCTTAGAGGAATCCGCGCAGGCCCAGGTCGGCCGGATCGGTCGAGGCGGCCTCTCGCGCCTCCTCTAGCGCCGGCCTCGATGAGGCTGTCTCGCTCGCCGCGAACCAACGATCGAGCCCCGCGACCATGCCGTTGGCGATCGAAGCCACGCCGTAGCGGGCGTCGGCGATCCAGCGGGGCAGGGCGGCGATCGCCGTATCAGTCGGTTGCGCGGTTTGGCTCGCCTGCAGCTCGAGCGCGGCAATCGCCGCTTCAGCCTCCAAGCTCGCCACGTCGGGCGAGCGTGGGGCGTTCGGGCGCGCGAAGCCGAGATCAAACGTCGTCGTCGCCAGCCGGCTCGCTTCTTCGAGCGCCGCGCTCGCGACGTTGGCCTCGAGGCCGGCCACATCCGGCGAGCGCAGGACGGTCGCCTGCGCCATGGTGATGTCGGCTACGGCGATCGCCGCCTTGACGGCCTCGCGTACTGGCGGCGTTGGCGCATCGGCCTTGGCAATCTGGACAGAAGCCAGACGTGCAGTCCTCGCGCGCCTCATTCCGGCGTCGGCGGCGATGACGGGATCGACCACAACCTGGCGCCGAGCTCGGGGGGCGTCGTCGGCGTTCCAGCTTGTCTCGTCGGCCTCGGCGACCTCGGTCGCAGCGCCGAAATCGGCCGCGGCGGTCATGGCTCCCGCCGCGCCGCCGTCCAGATCGACCCAAAACTGCGGATTTGCTTCGGATTGGCGCATGATCCAATCGTAGCCCGTCTTCTGCCACGGGATGATGCTTGAACGCAGATTGTCGAGCACCAAGTCGCCTTGGTCGGTGCGCACGGTGACGACCAAATGGCCCTCGCCCCACGAGGTTTTGGCCACCGTGAGGGCGAGCGCGGCGGCGGGCCAGCCGCGCCGGATCAGTTCGTGACGTTTCTCGATCGCGAAGGCGTTGCAATCGCCGGCGCTGACGTTGAGCTTCCAATAGCGCAGCGCCGACGTGTCGGGCGTCGGCCGGATGGCCGCGTTGACGGCGCGATTGACGCTTGCGAGCTCCGCCATGTGGGCGCTGGTCAAATGGATGCGGCCCGGACCGGCGGATCTGGGGCAATCGCTTGGATAGTCGAGGCAGAATTTCACGAAGGAGAACGGCGCCAGCGCATAGCCGCCTTCACGCATCGTGGCGGCCGAAGGCGCCGCAGACGCTGCAGCGGCGCTCGCTATGGCGAGGATCGTCCCCGCGGCGAGGGCAGCCAAATTTCTGTACATCTCGCGCCTCCATCCGATGGCGCGAGTCTAGGGAAGGGGATTTGAGGGGCCGCGAAGTCAGAGCCCACGATTGCAGCGATTCCTTTCGCTGTTCATTAACCAGCGCGTCTCGAAATCCTAATTCGCGTAAATTCTTACGCATTAAGACTGATGTTTTTGGTTAAGATAGTGCTATTGTATATACAATAGCGTCGATAGGCGGCCTATTATTCTATCAAAGTCGTCGGCGTTAGCCGAGTTAGAGTTGAATAGCGAGAAATGCATAGTCTTATGAGGCGTATCTAAGAGAAGCGATCGAGATTACGCTCGCTGAGATCTATGGAATTCAAGCCAAGTCGCGAACGGCGCGCCGCGTGCGATTGGCCGCCAGCTGACACGCTCAACGCAGAGTTGGTAAATGAACCGCTTGCGCAGTCCTGTTAGACGAGAGCGCCCGGCCGCCGCGCAGGCCGCCTCGCCGAATTGGGGCGTTGAGCGAACGCGGTCTTGTCGCCATTCGGCTATGGGCGACAAATGAGCGGCTCCATGTTCGCCGTTCGTCATGCGGCGTCTCGTCGGCGTCGTCCCGTCGTGGTCCAATTTGCGCTGCGGCGAGCGGCGGCGCGTGTGGGAGAGCAGGGCGCCAGCGTCTATAGTGGCCGCGCGCCCGTGAAGAAGGAGGCGGCCTTGTCTTATCGATCACCCCTGATGATCGCGGCGACGCTCGCCGCTGCGGTAGGGGGAACTCTACCCAACGCGGCAAGCGCCAGGGATTACAAGATCGGTTGCGCCAACGGCGCCTGCGTGATCGTCGACGACACGGGGCGAATCTCGTTCTTCACGATCGGCGACAAGAAACTCTCCGACAGCGACGATCAGCTGAAACCTTCGGCGCTCGGGCGAATTCGGCCGCCGTTGAATATCTCGTGCGGCGCCGGATCAGGCGGCGACGTTTGTGTCGTCACCGACGCCGACGGAGACGTCTGGGAAGGACCGACGCGGCCCGGCGCCGCTTTCGGCGCGCCGGTCGCGAGACTCCCCACGCCCGGCCCGCGTTGAGACCGCTTACCGCTTGGCCATCGGCGATTCGCTTGGGTTGGCTTCGGGCGCCGCGGCGCGAAGAGCGCCCATGACGGCGGCCCGCCTACTTGGATTTTGCGACTGGCGGACAATTGCGCTGCGACAGGCAATGAAATCGGTCGAGGACCTCGTTGGCTTGTCGGACGCCGCTGGCGATTTGGCGCTCGAGGCAATCCCGGTAGGCCGCAGTCCAAGCGGCGTATCGGTCGAGATCGCGCTGACAGGCCGCCAGGTCCGCGGCGTTCTGGTAAGTGGCCGGCGCGTCGGCGCAGGCGGGGACAAGCGGGCGGGCGCAAATGAATCCGCCCAACGAGGCGACGCCGTCGCCAGCGAAGGCCGCCTCGCCCGCCAGCGTCAAGGCGAGGGCAATGAGAAGAGCGCGGGGCGGCGCGGACATGGTCGTCTTTGCGATCAAACAGAAAGCGCTTGGGTGTACCCCGCGTTGAGAGGCGCGCGCAACGCTTGGCGGCGCTCCGAGCTGCGACGGTCTGCGGCGCGATTAAGCCTAACAGCGCCAATTCACAGGATTTGCCACAATTCGAGGTAAGAGCGGGCCAGCGAACAAGGCCCATGATGCACCTCGTCACCAATCTTGGCGATCTCGCCGTCCTGCTGCCGGCTTCGCTCGGTCTGATCGCGTTTCTCGTCTGGAGCGGCGCGAAAGAGGACGCGGCGGCCTACGCGGCGGCGATGGCCCTCTGCCTGCTGGCGGCGCTGTTGGCCAAGCTCGCCTTCGCCGCCTGCGGGACGCAATACGCCGTTCTTGGCGTCGAAAGTCCAAGCGGCCATACCGCCTTCAGCACAACGTTCTACGGCTGCGTTGCGCTGCTCTTCGCTGCCGGACGCACGTTCTCCCGGCGCGCGGCCCTCTATCTCGGCGCTGCGGCGCTGGTCCTGCTCATTGGCGCTAGTCGCGTGGCGCTCCAGGCTCATTCGGCCGCGGAAGTCGTCGTCGGAATCGTTATCGGCGCGCCGTCGATCGGCCTCTTCCGCACGCTGCGCGTCAGTTCCGAGCCGCTGCGATTGTCCGCCCAAACGATCGCCCGCCTGTCGCCGTTCGCGGCGCTTTACGCGGCGTGCCTGCTGCTACTGGCGGGCCATTGGAGCGCCGAACCGGTCATCGATGCGGTCGCCGCCGAGCTCGGCGCGGACTTGCGTGTTTGTCGATCGGCGGCGGTTGGCTCGCTCCGTGCGCCGACGCGCGCCGCCCCGAACGCCTTGCGCCGGCTCAGCGGGAACGGTTGAGCGCGCGGCAGGAGCTATCGCGGCCTTATGCCTCGACGAGCGCCTCCACTGGCCGAGGCACGGATGCGAGCGGGATTGGCGCGCGCGCCGCTCATCGGCTCGGGCCGCGAGCGGGCGCGCTCGCGATCGCGGCGCGTTTGAGCGTCTCGATTTGCTCCCGCGCCGCGGCGAGTATGATCGCTTGCGCCTCAGCCCGCGACAGCTCGCCGCGACGGACGTCGGCGAGAATGGTTTTGCTCATATGGGTCAGCGCCGACGCGAAGCGCCGCGCCTCGCCCTGGTCATTCCTGCCGAAGCAGACGATCAGGACGCCGCCGGGTTGTGAACCGGGCGCGGCGGGGAATCGCCAGCGCCAATACTATACGGCGCCGCGACGCAAGACATGCAAAACAGCCGGCATGTGTCACACCCATGTGTGCCAGGCACGTGCAACAAACCGGCCTCTCGCTTGCCGCGCAGGCGAATAAGTTATTAAGTTTCAATAACTTACACTGCGGTATGGCTGGGGCGCCTGGATTCGAAGCTACCTCAAACCGCGTATTAAGTCTTTGAAAACACGTCGAGTTTATTACACACTGTCGTGATGGTGTAGCACGCATGTGTTACAGTTTCAAGGTCGCGCGGCGCGCTTTCGTTCGACGTCGCTTCCGCAATTCTTATCGGCTCGCGACTGAAAAGGTGAGAGGCTCCCCAACGTCATGTCGACGAGGCGCATCCGGCGACAATTGGCGTTCGCTGCCCGCTGGACTTGGCGGCGTGGTTGCAAGGCAATCGGGTAGGGCGCCCGGCAATCGCGGCGCAGCCGAGGCCGCTGGGACCATTGAGGCGGGACAACTCGTTTCCCGCCCGGCGATATTGCGGCCCCAACCACAGCCAAAAAATCGGAAAGGAGCCGGCGCGGGAGGGCGCGGTTCGCGTCGATCGTCGCGCGGGCTCGGCGCGCCGCTCGGCGGGCTTGATCAGATGCCGGGCGCAGCGATCGATGATCTTGTTCACTTGGAATTCCGCGCCTTGATCCGTGCGCCCGGGTCATCGTTGACTCGGAGGCTTCATGACGTAAGCTCGGCGATCATCAGCACAGGAAACTTCACGTAGGAGTGGCGTCCGCATGAATGCAGCCCCTCGCGTTTGGTCGTGTGTGGTTGCAGGGGTCGCGGATGGCGACTGGCGGTCGGCGATTACGCGTCTTGAGGGGGCATTCGCCGAAAACACCTTGCGAGCCTATCGGGCGGATTTCACGCTCTTTGAAGATTGGTGCAACAGCGCCCATTGTTCGGCCCTGCCTGCGACGCCCGAGACGGTCGCTGCGTTCATCGCCCACGATGCGGTTAAGTCCTCGCCTGCGACCCTGAGGCGGCGGCTCGGCGCCATACAAAAAATGCATCGCGTTTTCCGGCTCGATAACCCGGTCGAGAGCGAAGAAGTGTTGATTGAAATGCGCCGCGCGCGGCGACGCAAGCCGCGTCGACAGAAGCAGGCGCGAGGGTTGACGCGAGACCTGCGCGCCAGGCTTCTCGAAGCCTGCCCGGATAGCCTCGCCGGGCTGCGCGACCGTGCGCTCATTGCGACCGGCTACGACACCCTTTGCCGGCGGTCAGAATTGGTTTCGCTTCGATTGGAAGACCTTGCCCCGCTTGAGAGCGGAGCCATGTCCGTCTTTGTCCGCCGAGCCAAAAACGATCCTTTTGGCGATGGGCGCTATGCCTATCTGTCGCCTGAGACTGTCGACCTCCTCGACGTGTGGCTCAAAAAGGCTTCGATCAAAGGGGGTTGGCTATTCCGCAGAGTGACGGTCGACTACGTCGGCCCGAATGCGCTGCATCCCTATACCGTCAATCGGATCATCAAGGGCGCCGCCTCGGCGGCCGGGCTCAATACCGACATCGTCGCGTGTCTTTCCGGTCATTCGATGCGGGTAGGAGCGGCGCAAGATCTGATGGCCGACGGATTTGGATTACTTCGGATCATGCGGGTTGGCGGCTGGAAAACAACGAATACCGTCGGTAAATATGTCGAACAAGCCGAAATTGCGCTGCTCGGCAAATGTTGGCACTCAATCGATTCTGGTGAGCCCGCGCCGCCTCAAGACATGTCCGCGCTACGATTCGGCGCAATCCGGATCCGGCGATGACCGACACAAAGCCTTCTTGGCTGAATGAGATAGGCACTGGCGGCTTTTCAGGGGCGCGCAGCTGGGCGCTCAGATTCCTCTTGGTCCGACAATTTCGTAAGGCGACGTAGGTCACTACGCCGCGTGGTCTGGGGTGGCGCGGGCACGTTAATTGCGTCTAGATGCTCTCGTCGAGCATCCTCGACTAACGGGTGCCAAAATGACCGTTTCACCCGGATGGCGGTAGCGTGGGCAGACGGCGCGTCCCGTGCCGGGACAATCGGCGTCGCGTGCAAAGTGGGCCTTGCGGCTAATCCGGAGACGTGCATCGCGGTGGTAACCGATGGCACTCGACAGTAGTGATCGCGATTTGGACCGATCATCGACGGACGCAGCATAGTCGGCGGAGCGCCCCGCTGGCGCCACGCGAACATTCACTTGGACCACCAGCGGACGGTGAATTCTGTCGTGTACGACGAGGGCGTCATCGAACGCGAATTCTAAGCCTGGGTTAAGGCGGAGATGGGGGCAGGATGACAGCGTCTTTGCAACAGGAATTCTTTCCTGAAATTGGTGCGGGCGGCTTTACTAGAATTGATAGCACAGTCGCATTCTACCTGCGCATCAACGCCCTGTTGAAGAAAGAGGCGATTTTGCTCGACTACGGTGCCGGGCGTGGTGCCGGGCACATCGACGATCCCTGTGAATATCGCCGATCGCTCTACAATTTTCAGTCCAAAGTCGCTCGGGTGATTGGCATCGATGTCGACGACGCCGTAACCCAAAATCCGGCTCTCGATGAAGTTTACGTGTTCAAGCCGAACGATCCACTGCCGCTGAGCGACACGTCGGTCGATATCATTGTGTCCGACTTCGTCTTCGAGCATATATCGAATCCGATCCACGCTGCAAGCGAACTTGATCGAATCTTAAAACCTGGTGGCTGGCTTTGCGCCAGAACACCTAACCGCTATGGGTATATTGCGCTTTCGAACCTTTTAGTGCCTGAAGCAATCAGAAAGCGAGTGCTAAAAATCCTACAGCCCTCGCGAAAAGACGAAGATGTTTTCCCCGCGTTATATTTACTGAATAGTTTCAGTGCGCTTTTGAAGTGTTTTCCGTCAGACCGCTTTGAGCATTTTTCCTATAGTTGGGACTCGGAGCCCGGATATCACGCCAACAATACAATCTTGTACCGCTTAATGGAGATCATTCGTTACGTGACGCCGTCTTCGTTCCGCTCAACTCTTTTGGTCTTTATCAAGAAGAGAGCGTAGTTCCTATTGCCCTCGGAGGTGTGTTGGCACGTAATCTGACCGTCACACGAATCACAGCTTTCGACAAAAGTGGAAGATCGATCTGACAATAGCGGGCATATTATCAGTTCGAATGAGACATGCCGTGGATCTCCTGCGTCTGAGCGCTTTCGACACCTCAAGCGAGGAAGGGCGTTCAAAGGAGAGACATCGCCGGGCCATTTTGACTGCGGCCGCTGCGGGCGCTGCGAAGGTGGTTTCTGTGGGCACTGCGCTCATTTCCGTTCCCTTGACGCTGCATTATCTCGGATCAGAACGATATGGCATGTGGTTAACGATTAGCTCTGTCGTCGCCATGATGTCTTTTGCGGATTTCGGGATAGGCAACGGTCTGCTGAACGCAGTAGCCCAAGCCAACGGCAAAGACGATCGCCGCGCGATGCAAGGCCTTGTTTCGAGCGCCTTCCTTGTTTTGTCCGGGATCGCTCTATTGATTGGTTCTATTGCAGCAATTGCTTACCCTTTCGTATCGTGGCCGCGTCTGTTCAATGTTGAATCGGTCCTAGCCGCGAGCGAGGCTGGGCCGGCACTGGCCGTCTTTCTAGCGTGTTTTCTCTTCGCAATTCCGCTCGGTGTCGTGCAGAAGGTTCAAATTGGGTTGCAGCAGGGTTTTGCCGTCAGTCTCTGGCAGTGCGGCGCAAGTCTTCTCAGTCTCGGGTGTTTGCTCCTTGTGATCCATTGCGAAGGGGGGTTGCCTTGGCTTGTTTTAGCATTTGTTGGCAGCCCACTTATGGCGAATGCCTTGAACGCGTTGATATTTTTTGGGATACAGGCGCGTGACATCTCACCGTCCATAATTCGCGCTTCCGGCGGCGACATGGAGCGCATCGCCCGCATCGGCGCACTCTTTTTGGTTCTACAGATCGTTATTGCCGTAGCATTCAGTTCCGACAATATTGTTATTGCACAAATTCTGGGAGCGCAATCCGTCCCTGATTACGCGGTCCCGGCACAGATGTTCAATCTCATCGCGTCGGTGGTGTTCATGGTTCTGTCAGGGCTTTGGCCGGCTTATGGCGAGGCAATCGCGCGCGGTGATCACAAATGGGCGATACGGACGTATGTCCGTTCGCTATCGGTTTCGGTTCCCCTCGCCGCTTGCGCCTCAGCGATACTAATTCTCGCCGCTCCGCAGATCCTGAAAGTATGGGTGGGAAGGGTTATCGATCCGCCGTTGCTACTCCTGATTGGTTTCGGAGTTTGGAAGACTCTGGAAGCGGGCGGGAACGCGACAGCAATGTTTCTAAACGGGGCAAGCATCGTCAAATTTCAAATTGTGGCATCCGTTTCGATGGGAATTTCCGCAATATTGTTGAAGGTGTTGCTTGTGAAATGGATCGGCGTTGCGGGGGCAGTTTGGGCGACGGTTGCTGCAAACGTGCTATGCGTGACCATACCATATATCATTGTCGTACCAAATATACTTAGCCGAATGTATAACTCAAGCGGACCGGGTTACCCTACTAATGTCAATAGTACTTAATATCATTGAGCAATTGGATAAGATATTCTTGGCAGAAAGAACGGAATCGGAAGCCGCTTAGCGTCAGGTAGAATTGGCTAGAAAATGGATAAGCGGCGAACATTTGTAAACGTAGAGACGCTCTATCTAATCTTATGCGCAGCCTCCATCGTAATAGAAATTAGTGTAATTGGGCGATTAATGCTTGCGGACCTGTTGTTCGGCGCGGCGCTTCCATTCTTAATAGCGAAACGGGGCGCAAGCATGATTGGGGGAAGAGCGAAGAGTTTTCTTTTGTTTGCATCTCTATGGCTCCTAGGTGCTGTTGCGACTGACACCATTCGCTCTACGCCATTCGAGGATATCGCGCGGGGATGGTCGAGACTCATTTTCTTTGCAGTCAATTTTACATCGATCTGGCTTCTAGTGGACGGCAAGTGGCAGCGAATTGTAGTGTTTATCTACTGCTTGTTTATCGCCGTTGCGATAAGAAGATACTTTAGTATTGATCAGCTGGACATAGACAACGCGGTATTCGGTTCGGGATGGAAGTTCGGTTACGGTCAACTGCTGACTGCGACGAGCTTCATTCTATCGGCGCTTCTAATGTATTACCCAATGACCCGTCTCGCTGGGATCTCTTTGCCCTTTGCTGCTTCAGCTGTTGATCTAGCTCTTAACGCACGCAATTTGTTCGGAATTACCGGGCTCTCTGCGGCCGTTGTTGCGTTCGCCTCTAGTCGACGCCGCAGACGTTTGTCACCAATATTTCTGACTGTCGCGACCATGGTTGGACTGGCGACTGGTTGGGGACTGCTTTCGGCTTACGGCTACGCCGCCGCATCGGGTATGCTGGGCGTCGACGCGAAGGATAAGTACGATTTGCAGTCCTCGGGCAGTCTTGGAATCCTTCTCGGTGGCCGCGCAGATTCTCTTGCTTCCACTCAAGCGATAATTGACTCGCCTATAATCGGCCACGGTTCCTGGGCGCGCGATATTTCCTATGTGGAACTAATGGTAAGTCGACTTGAGGCGGCCGGTTATGAGGTTGAAGGCGATCCACTTTCGAGCGATCTAATCCCTTCGCATTCGCATTTGTTGGGGGCTTGGGTGGAGGCGGGTATCCTCGGTGCGGTATTTTGGTTGTGGGCATCGTGGATAGCGATTTGCGGGCTCTACAACGCGATTACTAGGGTAACTGTATTTACTGGGTTTATTACCTTCGTCGGAATCTCCCTCTTATGGGACATCCTGTTCTCGCCATTTGCCTTAGAACGGCGTGTGATCACGGCGGCGTGGCTGATTCTTATGATACTCACGATTGAATCGGCGCCAAGCGGCACTCCACAAACGAGGGGCTCTTAATTGAAATTCTCTATTGTCACAATTTCCTTCAATCAGGCGAAATTTCTTGAGCGAACCGTCCTGTCAGTAATAACTCAGCAAGCAGTAGACGTTGAGTATATTATTGTGGATCCTGGCTCGACAGATGGGAGCCGCGATATCATCGAAAAGTATCGTGGAAAGTTCTCGCAGATTGTGCTAGAAAAGGACGCGGGTCCGGCCGATGGTCTAAACAAAGGGTTTGAATTGGCGACTGGGGATTGGTTCGGCTATATCAATTCCGACGACTTTTATCTACCTGGAGGATTGCATAGAGCCGCAATTGCAGCGCAGCGTAATCCCAGAGCAGGTGCGATAGTAGGTAATGGATACATTGTTGACGAAAACGATGCGATGTTGAGACGATCCGTTTCGACGAAATATTCACGTCTTTGTGCTCTGCATGGGGCGTGTTTCTCGCTTCAACAAGCGACGTTTTACAACGCAACTGCGTATCGAGCAGTCAACGGATTCAATATTGCTAATACGACGTGTTGGGATGCGGAAATCTTGGTGGATTTATCTGACCGGGGCTATAGGATAGAACGAATCTATGAAGATGTGGGCGCCTTCCGGATACATCCGCAATCGATCACGGGAAGCGGACGTCTCTTTCTACGGTATCGTCGAGACGCTGATGCAGTTTTCCGGAAGGCAATGGGGCGGGAACGAAACCAGCTAGACCGGCTGTTAACCGCGCCCGTTCTCCGGTCGAAAATGATGCTATTCGATCCGAAGCGAACAACCGACCTCACCAAAGATCGCCTTGGTCTATGGAGAGGGGTCGAGAAGGCAAGGGGATAGCACCTCGTTGAGGAGGAAATTCGGTCTTCAGTTAGATGTCAGGTCTGTGGTGATGACGGCGAGCGCCGCGAGTTCGCCGTCGGTGGCGGCGAAGATGGTGAAAGTCGGCGCGGCGTTGGGCCGTACGGCGAACACGAACGTGCTCAAAGGGTCTGCAAGTTCCTTCGGTGCCCCCTGGGGTAGAGTGTGTGGGCATCCACGAGCCGAGGTTGAGCGCAGGCGACACGGATCAGCCTCGTAAAGCAGTTCCTGCAACCGATCGTAGCTCATGTCGCGGCGAGCACGGTATCTCCGCCCACGTCGCCATCAGGTCGTCCGGAACAGCGCCTGATCGTTCCATCGCTATCGCAGACTCTAGCCAAGCTCGACCACGGCACCGAATCAGCGCTTCCCGAGCTAATCAACGGGAGGTTAACGCAGCACGAACCTCGGCAGCGTCGTAAAATGGGTGTAAATTCCACACCAAAATCGACTCGTATTGGAATCATTGCGAGCCTCTATAACAATGTTATCTCGTTTGATCCTGCCGGCTTAAATCCTGGTATAGGCGGCACACAATATATGTGCTTGGTCTTGGCCGCTCTTCTTTGCAGAGAATACAATCTGACGGTATATATAGATGCGAATTTTGAGATGGCAGGCGTTACGGTTGAGCCTATTTCCGAAATTGTCCATTTAACCGCAGATGATATTCTGATATTCGCTGTAACTAATTTCGATGAACGAATCGACAATTGTAAGGCACGACTCATTGCGTGGGCACATAATTTGCGAGACAACAAATTGGACTATTTATCAAATAGAGTTGACCGGCTTATTGTATTGAGTCGGGCGCAATATGACTTATTACGATGGCATAAGATAAGCGATAAAATGAGCATTATACCATTACCATTTAACGTGAAGGCATTTGAGTATTCACCGTCGTTTGACGATTATATTGTTTACATGGGTGCATTGGTTGAGGCGAAGGGATTCCACATTTACGCGTCAGCTGTCGATAAAATATTATCCGGGCGGACTACAAAAATGTTTGTTATTGGCGGTACGCAGACGTACGGGCAGTCGGGAGCGGGCAAACTCGGAGTGACTACGCAGGAATACGAGGACCGATTCTATCAGTGGACTGATAAGTACGTGAAGTGTGGTCAAATCGAATTTCTCGGTAACCTCGGCACGAATAGATTTGAGATTATGTCGAAGGCGAAGCTGGGTCTAACGAATCCAACGGGCTCTTCGGAAACGTTTTGCATATCCAATTTTGAATTTATGGCATTGGGAGTGCCAGTGCTTGGAGGGTATCATAAGGGAATGACTGAGACGCTTTTCCCAGATGCGAAGTTATATTTTCGAAACATTGGAGAAATTGGCGCAAAGGTGACTCGCCTGCTCGACGATCCTGAATTACTTAAACGCCTACGGCCGACAGTCCGAGCGTATGTCGAGCGCAAGGCAAAACTGGGCGCGGTTACAGAAGGTTGGCGGCAGATTATCGCAGGTGACAGGCCCCGGAAACCATTATTTGTATCGAGGCCATATTTTATTGATAGCAAATTGCCGATATATTTTTTGTCAAAGTGTGGAGTGCGTACGACGTTTGAGCAGGTTGATAAAGTAGTGCGGTCGATTGCGAGGTTATCGATACAGTAATGAGATCGCAAGGATATATAACTGCAAGGTCGTAGGGGTAACGCGACGATGGGTATGGTAAAGTACGTCGATTAATCGGAGCGCATAAGCAAGCGCGAAAGCAACTATCGATTAGCGTGCGGTATGGGAACACGAAGTAGCCTATGAGCAAGTGGAATTTATACTTCTGGGAACCGTCGGTGTCGCCTCATAAGGTTGATTTGTTTACGGCGGTCGCTAACTTGCCGGAAGTAGGGGCTGTTACGCAGATTGCGCAAGAAAGTATTCCCGAGGCGCGAGTGGCGTTGGGTTGGTCGCTTCCGATACACACAATCCCGACGGTCATCGCGCCGGAAGTCTCTGAGATTCGTCGAATTGTCGAGGGCTCGTCGACAGAAGCGGTTCATATTTTTTCAGGCATCCATTGGGTTCCAGTCATTGTCGCTGGGCTTGTAGAGGTATTGCGAATTCGTCGACGTTTTGGGGTGATGAGCGAGCCGCGAAGTTTCGAGGGGCTTCCGGGGTGGGCACGGCTTGCCCACTCGTGGGTGACAGAGCGGCGAGTGAGGAACTCGGTTGATTTCGTTCTCGCGATTGGGAGAAATGGACCCCGGTGGTTTCGTCGCGCTGGATTCCGTGAAGGCACGATATTTCCGTTTGCATATTTTCTTCCCAGTTCGGGGACGTGCGGATATCGCCCGCCTGACGATCGCGTTCGAGTTGGGTATCTTGGACGGTTGACTAGGCCGAAAGGTCTCCATCTTTTCTTGGAAGCAATTGGTATGGTGCGATACCCGATTACAGTAGAGATTGTCGGAGACGGCCCAGATGTGCCTCGTATTGAGAGGGTTCGTTGGCAATCGACCTTTCCGATCATCTTTGAAGGCCCGATGCCGATGGAGTCCGTGCCCAAGTTTCTGGCTCGCACAGACATTCTCGTCGTTCCGTCTATGACGACGGACGATGGATGGGGTGCCGTCATCAGTGAGGCCCTTCTGGCGGGAGTTGCCGTTGTAGCAAGCGATCGAGTTGGAGGATCCGTTTGTCTCGATGCAGATTGGCGAGGACGTGTCTTCGACGTATTGACTCCAAAGGCATTGGCGGGAACAATCGATGACTTAATCGGCGGGAACCAACTAGGCCAGGAGTTCCGCAAAGTGCGGTCGGAATGGGCTGCGAGCCGCCTGACCGGGACTGCGGGTGCGCGCTATCTTCTCGAAATTCTTGATCACGTCTATTGCGGGGGGGTGCGTCCGCGCCCCTTTTACGCTGAGATGCGTTGATTGCTGAAGCGCGCTGCTTGCAAGAGACTGTTTGAGAACGTTCCGTTACTGCCGGCACAGTTTCGGGCTGGGAATGTTGAACCCAGCGAGTCAGAGGCGAACGGCTGATACACTGAGAAGACCATTTCCAGCACCGGGTCAGTGATGGTCGAAGTCAGATCAGGCGACACATCCAGGCCGTAAAGCTTCAGCGAATAGCCTTGGATCTCGCGAACCGACATCCTGCGCGCGTAGATCGACACGATCTTGTCGTCGCGGCCGAAATCGTCAGCTGATAGCGCTGATCGGGTTGGAGTCGAACGTGCCTTCCCGGTCCCACGGGTGCGCACTTCGGCCTTCAATTATGGCCCCTCGCACAAGTTTCCCGGCAGTCCCGCGGCAATGGCTGCCGCGGAGACCGTGGCCACGCGAGCCCGCTGACCAACGCTACGAGAACGCCGACCTATTCGGCGCAATCTGTCCCGTCCGCGGAACCGGCGCCGCCTTGGCGCTACCCTTCGCCGACACCGAGGCGACGGCGACGCACCTCCGCCTCGACACGATCTCCGCCAACGTCGCCGCCGGCGCACACGACGCGCTGACTTTCGGCCGGGCCGGCTGGCACACACCGCCCGACCTCGCCATCCCGCCCAAAATCACTCCGATCTGGCTGCCGTCGCGCGCGCCCGAACTGAACCCGGTCGGTAACGTTTGGCAATATGTGCGTGGCAATTCGCTTTCCGACCGGATCTTTCAATCCTCCGGCAGAATCATCGACGCCGCTCGGGAAGCCTGGAGCAGCCTCATTGCCAAATCCGACTCAGAGCCCGGATCGGGTACGCGCGATTGGGCACACATCAGCGTCGGTCCTAAAGTGACCGTTGGTATTTGGCCAAAACGGCTCATCAACGGGTAGATAACCTCCTGGCCCGTCGGAGGCATCCCAAAGGAAACACTTGATGCTAGTCCAAGATCTTTCTTCTTTCGCGTTGCCTCCCAATTTCCGCGGAAGACCAAAATGGTACGTTCAGTTCTGGTGGTGTGTGCACTCAACTCTATTCGCCTTTTCACCGCAAGCGTTATATGGATGGCGTCGAGTTGTACTTCGCTTGTTTGGAGCGAAGATTGGCAAGGGAGTGCTCATCCGCCCGAGTGTGCGTGTTGTCTATCCTTGGAAGCTTGAAGTGGGGGACTACACATGGATAGGCGATCGAGTCGAATTGTACGCACTCGGGCGAATAACAATCGGGCGCCACGTGGTAATCTCACAAGATAGTTACCTCTGCACCGGCAGCCATGACTACACAACACCAACCTTTGCAATTAGCGCGGTGCCGATCAGAATAGAAAACGAGGCGTGGCTTGCGTCCCAGGTTTTTGTCTGCCCTGGCGTGACAATTGGCCATGGGGCTGTCGTTGGAGTTCGCTCTCTCGTCCTGCAGGACATTCCGCCGCTGGCAGTGGCATATGGCAATCCCGCGAGGGTCGCACGCAAGCGCACCGGAGGCGTTGTTGGCAACGAAGATAATACGGCCTCCGTTCCCTAGATATTAACTACCACACGCACGTTCAGTAATTTTCTTCGCGTGGGTCGCGTGGCTGTTACCAGGAATATTACTGATCAATCCAAGCGGTACCATTACAATAAGCAGGCACATGGCTTGTACCACCTCCGGTTAAACGCATTCCGACGACTGGGTCGTGCGCGTCGCTGACCGCCCAGTGAGTTCCTTCATTCGTAAAAGAGCAGGCTCCGAGAGCCCCGACCGTAGTAACAGAAGTCTTTGCCGAACCTGCCAAGCTGAGTCCGGAGCGGGCGAATTCTGCCCATTGTTCTCCACCGGGGCCGGAAAGAATTCTCATGACACCTCCGTTCGTTGATCCGGCTAAAGCAACATCATTGAGCCGCAGGTACACTTGCTGATCAGTTCCGCTCCCATTGATCGTCATACCCCAGGCACCCGCTATCGAGGGGTTTGCAGTCAAGAGCAATATATCACCGGCTGTTAAATCCGACGACGAAAAGCGCCCTGCAGTGTTGAATATTGTTGGAAAAGATCGTGGCGCATAATTCCCAATGTTGTTGAATTGTACAATGTTAGATGACAAAGTACGTACGTCGATATACCTATTTACTATGTTGTTAGTGAAAACGACGTGAGAGTTCTCATCTAAACGAATAATCCCGTCGAATAGGCTGTTGTTGGCTATGAGGCGGCCCTTCGGGTAGACGTGTATCGAATGAACATTATAGTCATTAGCACCTTCTATAACAACGACGCCGGCTCTATCATCAACGCCGTACACCGTGTTTGCTTCCAAATGAATTTGTGAAAAATAGTTCGGCCCGCTGCCACCAACATCCGTTTGATTGTTTATCACCCCATATAGTGAATTTGTGATATGGACATTGTGAACCCAAACGTCTGCGGCACCCCCCTCAATGTCAACAGCAGCAGTTTTGTCAGAGAAGGTTCTTCCGCCTCCAATGTCGACGCCGTTTGACGAAGCGGTAGAGGCGGTACCACGGCCACAATCCTCAAGGTAAATGCCAGTGCCATTATTGCCACTCGCCCCGCCATGTATATATCCCTGCTGGGCACCGCTTAATTGTATACCGTATTCAAAGCCGACCAATGAACCATTCACGTCAACGTCATCTATTCCAAAAGTAGCCAGACCAGCGAGATGTATAGCGAATGTAGCACGATAAAGTGAACCGGCCTGCAATTGAAAATGTCTTAGATACACTGGATTTGCCGAACGACCGCAGTTCCCGGTTATTAGCAATCCACCGCTCTTGTTGGCAATTAGGAGTTTAGAGACAGAACCGTCGCCATATATAGTCAGAGGGCCGCGATCTGATGTATCAAAGGCAAGTGTGGAGTCCAGTTTGCAACCACGTGCGCTAGCGGGGATAAGGAGGGCGCCACCGGTTGCTGGTACTGCATCAAGAGCCAATCGAAACGCGGCTGAATCATCAGTAGCCCCGTCGCAAATGGCACCGTAATTTCGAGGGTCAATCGCGCTATTGGTGCTCCCGGCGGCCTGCAAATCGACACCGCCGGTGAGAAGGACAACAGGCAGGAGTAGGATATGCGCGCGTATGCGACGGGTCACTTTCGTTGTCCATCAATTACATGCGTAACATATCGTTTCGTGTTCACAGCTTTCGATCTCATCTGGTATCCGCCTTTTCCGCTGACGCGCACTTGATCACGTCGAGCAAGGCCAATGCGTTCCTCTCAAGATCGTAACGCTCGAGGAACGAGCGGCGCGCCGCGACGCCAGCCGTTGCGCGCTCTACGTGGGTCATTGCGAGCATCCGCGCCAGTCCGTTGGTGACGGCATCTAAGTCGTCATCAACGACGATGCCGGCGCCATCCGCTTCGACCTCGCGCCAGATGTTGACCTTGTTCGTGATGAGGAGCGGCTTGCCCACGGCCATCGCTTCGGCGACAACGATGCCGAAATTTTCCTGATGAGACGGCAGTACGAAGAATTCTGCGGCGCGAAACGCGCCCCATTTCGCATCCCCACTCAGCATGCCGGGCCAATGAATTCGTTTCGCGACGCCGCACTCCTCGGCGAGTCTCGTTAGCGAAGCTCGCAATCCGCTCTGGTCCGGTCCGGCGATCACCAGATCGTATTCCGGATGCGACTCGGCGCAGCGCGCGAAAGCTTTGACGAGTAGGTCGATCCCTTTCTTTTCGTGGATGCGGCTGAGGAAAAGAATGAGCTTACGGCCCTCGGTCGCAGGCGCTTTGGCCAAGAAGGCGGAGCGTTGCACATTGGAATCACCGGAAACATCGCGCGTCCCGTACCCAACGACGAACTCACGCGCGCGATAGGGCGTAAATGAGCGGTGAGCGAGTCGACGTTCTTCTTCGCATGTAAACATAACGCCCTTCGCGTCTCGCAATACCTTGTGCTCAATCAGCCGCCAGAAGATCGACTTGAAAAAGGTTTTGATCGGATAGGCGGTGTTGAACCATGGATCGAGCATGCCGTGAGTGAATACGAAATATGGAACCGGCATGTCGTGCAACGCGCGCCAAGCGCCGAATGAAGAGTAGTTCCACAGGCCATTGACGATTACCGCGTCGTAAGCGCCGGCGTTGGCGCGCAGCCAGCGCACGAGGTGGGGCGAATAGCCGTAGCGGAGCCACGGAATCAAGCGACAGAGCGTAGCGTAGACCCGGCCGTCCAATCCCACCGCTTGCGTCGGTGCGCGGGCTTGATTAAGCCAAGACGCGCTCGGCGGGTCTAGGCAAACAATATTGCGCTCGTGGCCGTTTTGAAACCAAACTTCTGAACTCGAAAACACCCCTTCGATTGGACCGCCCCAGCGCGGATCAATTGTCTTTATGACGTGAAGAACTCTCACACCACGAGCCCCCTGTGCCCTTTTGGGCATCATTTCAAAATTCATGTGTCGGCACCAGCGCGGAATAGTCAATCCGCTCATACGCTCCGCGGCAGCAGACTGAGCGCGTCAATCGTCGGGTTCGCAAGGCGCAAAATCGGCATCGCAAGCTTCCACAATCCTGCCAGCCATCGTTTCGATCAGCGATTTGCTTCTAATGTTCAACGCGACGATTGCGCGCAGGCGTTGATCTGGTTGAGTCCGGTCCAGTGTTTAGACTGGATGAACGCCCAGGGCGCGGTGCCCTTAGTGGCGAGAGGCCCGCGAATGCAGGCTCGCCTTGCCGATCTTGGCCCTATTCATAGAGCCGCTGTGCGCGCATGGTCCCCGCGCGCTGCTTGGGCGTCTGCGGAAATGGCCAGGTCAGGCCAAAGGCGGCGTTCTTGTGAACCAGATAGCCTAAAGCGCCATCGCGAGTGATTTTGAGGGCTGCGAGATCGGATTGTGTGAGGATGGGGATTTCCTCGGAGCTTGGCTTCGACACCTTCGCTTTCTCGTCCCGGATCCAGGTGCGAACGCTAGCATTCGTGAGCCGCATGTTCGCGATCTTGGCCGCGTCAGGACCGGGCGCGAGTTGGAAGGCGAGGATGCATCCGGCGAGTTGCCGAAGCTGCGCACCGGCATCGTCGGAATTTTTTCCGCTGGCAAGCTGACCGAAATTTTGTAGCCCTATCATCCCTCGGAGTCCGAGCGAGCGTCCCGTTTCGAACAACGGCAGAAAGCGATTCAGATCGAGCCCGATCTGAGCGAATTCATCCAATAGGAACCAGCAGTCGGGTTCGTGCGCTCTGTCGGCGGGATTGGAATCTCTCCGCGTTGCGAGAAGATGCGCGGTCATCAGATCGATCGCGGCGCCGATCCACGCCTTCGACAAGCTGGGGAGATCGGCCGCGCGCTGGAGGATGAGGACGGGCTTGTCGGGGTTCGGGTTGTCGAGCCAGGCTCGCAGCGAAATCTGATATTTGGGGCTGAGATCGCCCCAAGCTTTTGCGATCGGTGCGATCAGCCGATTGATCGGCGCCATCAGCGTGGCGACGTAGGAGCTGGCGTTGAGGGTGAAGCTCTGCTCTTCGCCGAGCGCGAGAAACCGCGCGGCGGCTTTGTTGTGGCGAGAAGCGAATTCGCGAAGCTCCGCATCGGCGAGATCGAGCGCAGCTTTGAGATCAGACCATCCCCATCTCGTCCCGAGTTCTTGTTGCAGCGTCAGAATGACCCCGACCAGAATCTCCTGAGCGCCAGCCGGCCAATTCGGAGAGCGTTCGCTGTGAACGATGAGCTGGGCCGCGAATTCACGAGCCAGAATTTCGCCGACGATATCGCGTCCAATCGCCCAACCGAGCGATCGCTCGTCGTGGGGAGCAAGAAGGATGAAACGATCATTCGGCCAACGCTCGGTCAGGTCGCCTTTCACGTCATGGAGGATCAGGTGGGCCCGGCGCCGGAGAAGTTGGAAGATGACGTGCCAGAACGCCACCGTCTTGCCGCTGCCCGGGTCGCCGACGGCGAGAATAGCCCGGGCTTCATATTCGCGCGACAAAAAGGCGCCCGGCGCAATTTGCAAGCCAAGGCCTGTTCGACGAATCGACTCCGACATCGCCAATCTCAAATTGGCGATCGCGTCGGAGCCTTCCGACCAGAGTGGGAACTTGGTGCCGAGCCAAATCGTGCCAAGACGTCGCGGCGTTCTTTCATATCGCCATCTCGCGACAGGCGCCGCCGCCGCAGCGCCGGCGATCAACACGAGAAGGATTCGCCCGAAGAACTGCGTCGCCATCTTGTTCGCGAATTGGGGCGAAGTCGCGCGTTGACTGTTGAGCGATCTCGAACCCGAAGTCGTCAAGGCGCTCGCGAGTTCGCCGGCGGCGCGTTCGGCGAGACTGAAAGACTCGATCAGATTCTCCTGCAGCGTCCCCTCGCTATTGGGCAGAGGAAGCAGACCGAAGCACGCGAACCAGGCCATTGCCCCGGCAACGCCTGCGACGACGAGGCTGAGGAAGGCGGCCGGCGCCTTGGCGCGACGCCGTTCGGCGACGGGCAGTTTCATTTCAGGGGGCTCCAAATCCAGAGGACATGAAGAGCGATCAGCCCGAGGAACAGGCTGGTTGCGCCGAGTGAGATCGCCGAGCACAGGGCGCGGCAGAATTCGCCTTCGGTCCATGGCTGCCGCGAAGAGGCCGGTTTGGTCGCAGGTTCAATCGGGCGCGGGGCGCGAAGCGGCCGACGCGCACGCTTCATCTGCGTCGCCGCGCCGGCGGCGCTGAACTTGGCGATCAGGGCTTCGCGATCCTCCGGCGTAAAGTTGGCGATGAAGCCGGTCCGGATTGCTTCGCCGATTGCGACGGGATTATTGGCGAGTTTCTTGCGTTCTGCGCTCGACCAGGCGGCATGCTGAGCCGCCGCGTCCCGTTTAGCGCCGCGGAAGTCGGTCATTTCGCGCGCGCTCTTTTTGCTTTTCCTTCGGACGGCAACAGCGCGGCGAGAGGCGCGACCAGCGCATCGGCGATCCAAGTGGCGATCAGAGCTTTCGAGCGCAGAACGGGACCCTCGGGCAGACCGAGAGCGATCAGTTGTTGCGGGTCGAACACCGCGATTTCAGCGAGGGTTCCGAGATTTTGGGCGTACCCCCAGGCCGGCGCAGAGCACCGCGACAGGCGGATCGACTCGATGGGCATGCCATCGCCACGGGCCTCTTCCAACCGGCCGGCGAGGAATCGATCTTGCTCCAGGAAGGCCGCGTGGAGATCATTCAAGATCGCCACGCGCCGGGCGGCGGGAAACGTCGTTCCGAGGTCGAAGAGATTCGTCAGGCCCGCGCTCATCGCGTGACGGTTCATCGTCAGCGGAACGGCGAAAGTCATCGCTGCGCCTTGGTCGAGCAACGCGGCGCCTTGGGCCGAGCCCCAGGCGACGACGGCGCTAGCGACGTTGGCGCCGAGCGACGTGATCGTCAGAGACTTTTCGCGCCAGAGTTCTCCGAGGCGATCCAGCGCAGCGAAAATGACATCGGGATTGGCGTAAACGGCGTCAGCCGTAGGGACGTCGAGCGGAATTGATACGGCTTGCGGATAGAGCAGGCCGAGGCGACGCGCGCTTTCCACTTCGACCAATTTCGGATCAAAGCCGCGCAGTAGGGCGGCTTGATAGACAGCCTCGGCGACCAAATCCTTGCCGACGCCGCCTTTATCGGAGCCGACGACGATGTGAGCGCTTGATGAAAGATCAGCCATGGTTCGGTCTCTTGGGGAGGATGGAGCGGCAGGGTGCGCGCTAGGCGCACCCGCTCGTCAGAATTGACTTAGTGGGACGCGGCGATCAGCCCGAGGAAGGATTCGACTTCCTCGCGCAACTCATCCGCCTTGCGAAACTGGGTCTCGGAATGCAGGTTCTCCAAGGCCCCCAGGAAGATCCCCCGGGGAACCGCCGCCCGGTTCGCCAGCCAGTATTCGACGTAGGCGGCGACTCGTTCTTCGTCGGTGCGCACTTCCAGGAACATGGGAAGAAACGGCTGGACGGGCGGCTGCATCGCGTAGGCGAGGTCTGACAAGCAAGTTCCCCGCTCGGCGGCGAGGCGCCGAGCAAAGGCCGCAGCGCGAGCCATCAATTCCGGGGCGAATTCGGATTGGGCGCCGCGGCGGATTTTCGCCATGTGCTCGTCCATCAGCACATGTCCGCCCGCCTGCTTGTCGTCGTTCATCTGGTGTTTTTTCATCTGCAAAGCTCCCACAGTCGACAATCGCCGGGCAATTGTTGAGGGGGTGCGGCGTCGGCCGTCGAAGGCGGTATGCCTGGGCGACCGACCAATCCAGCCGCCGGCGCCTTGCTCGACTGGCGAGTCTCGCCAACCGCGCGATTTGCCGAACCAACGACCCTGCGGAGCCCGACGAAGGCCGCTGGCCGTTGCCAACTGTTTTGGTTTTCCGCCCGGCAGAGCCGCTGGATCGTGCAGCTCAGGTGCTCACGCCCGTGTGTGGCGTGAGAGGCATTCGAGGTGATCCCAGTGGACGCGCTTCTCAGAAGCTGCCACCAGCTTGAAGGTCAACTAAGACCCCACCCCCGGAGGTGCAGGACCGCTCTGGAACGACACACTGGTCGTTCAAGAGGTCCGCTAGCGTATATCGTCGGGCGTGTCAACAAGAATGTTCTGTTCGGCGCGCCGGCGCACGCGACGCATTGCGAAGGGGCGACGCCAATGAAAACCCTAGACAAAATGCGGCAAACGGCCCGTCATTCCTGTTCGTCGGTCGCCGCGGTTTTAAAAAGTCCATAGGAGAAATCTGGGCGGCCGGAAACCGACTTGCTTGTCCCAGCGGTTCCAACAATTTCTGTCCGCCGGTCCGTTGCGGATGCGGCGATCGACCTATTGGTCGATTTGCCGGCTTGCGGCGCGTCCAAGCGCGCCAACAAGACTCGCAGGTGGCCATAGGCGAGAGGCCGATCGCTGCGGTTGGTGACACCGCGTTGCACCAGCTCGCTCGCAAGCGCGCGGACGGGAAGTCCAGTTTCTAGAACCGCCGCGATCCCCGCGCGACAGCGACGCATTCGGCGTTGCAGGGGGATGAGGGCGGCGTCGCGGCGCAGATCGCGCGCAAGATCGTCGAGAGCGCTGATGAGGTCTGACAACGGAACTTCCCGAAATGCGTAACAATAGCGTAGCAGAATCGTAGCTATTTGCTACCCTATTGAATTGTCAGGCGATTTCAAGAGCCGATTGCTTTTATCAAGTTATCTAAGTATAAATAAGGGGTTGGCAAGCCATGCGTGGTCATACCACGCGAAGCCGACAAGGGGCCTGGCGGCCCCCCGTTTCACCCCCAACGCGCCGACGGCGCTCAAGATGTCCACAACGACGGCGAAAGCCTCAGGGCCCAAGGCGAAGCGAAAACGGCTTCGCGATAAGCTCATCCAGGTGCGAGTTTCGACGGCCGAATTGGCCAAAGCGACCGAGTCGGCAGACCGGGTCGGACTGACCGTGGCGTCGTTCGCCCGTCAACGACTTGTCGGGCCGCATCCCTCGCGCGCGGTGCAGCGACCGCCCATCGATCGGGTGATCGTCGCCCGCCTTTTGGCGACGCTCGGTCCGATCGCCAGCGACATCCGCGCACTGACGCGCAACGCCACAGACGTTGGGCCTGCCACGACCGACGTCGACAAGCTCGACCAAGCGCTGACCGCGCTGATTGATATGCGCGAGATGGCGATGAAGGCGTTGCGGCGAGAACCGTGACGGCCGGCGATGATCATCAAGGGACGATCCCGCGGCGGCGCTGACGAACTGGCGACGCATCTCATGCGCCTCGACACGAACGAACAGCTAGAGATCGTCGAGACGCACGGCACGGTCGCGACCGACATACGCGGCGCGCTTCGCGAAATGCTGGCGGTCGCGGCCGGGTCGCGGTGCAAGAAGGGCCTGTATCACGCATCGATCAATGTGCGCGTCGAGGAGCGCATGACGGCGGAGCAGTGGCGAGCGGCGATCGACCGTCTCGAAAACCGGCTCCATCTCTCCGGCCAACCGCGCGTTGTCGTCCTGCATGAGAAACTGGGCAGAGAGCACATGCATGTTGTGTGGTCGCGCATCGACGCGGGTATGCGCGCCATCCCCGATTCCTTCAACTATTGGGCGCATGAAGAGGTGGCCCGCGAGATGGAGCGGGCGCTTGGCCATGAGCATACCCAAGGCGCGCATGTCGAACGAGAAGACGTCGCACGCCCCGCCCGCACGCGGTCGCATCGCGACCAACAACAGGCAAGCCGCACCGGCGTCGATGTCGAGGCCGTGACCCGCGAAATCACCGCGCTCTGGCGCGCCACCGGCGACGGGCGCGCCTTCGTCGAGGCGCTGCGCGACAAGGGCTATCGGCCTGCGATCGGCGACAAGCGCGCCTTCGTGGTTATCGACCGCGCCGGCGGCGTGCACGCCTTGGCCCGGCGGATCGAGGGGGTGAGGACGGCGGCGTTGCACGCTCGCCTGCAGGACGTCGACCTTCGGAGCCTGCCGTCGGTTTCGCAGGCGCGCGAACAATGGCGCGCCAGCGCTGCGGAGGGTCGCCGCAACGACAAAGCTCTCGTCGACGCTGAAGGGGACCCGCAGGCGGTCTTTGAAGGGCTCTTCCGGACGCGATCCTATGTCACCGAAGGCGAAGTGGCGCGCGCCTTCCAAGAAGCGGGAATCCGCGACGTCGACAAGGCGACAATGGAGATCTTGCAGCGCCCCGACATCCTCGCTTTGCGCGAGGCTGGCGACCGGGAAACCGTCGGCTATACGACAATGGATATTCGCAGAGCGGAGCAGGCGCTGATGGATCAAGCGGTTGGGCTCGCGTCCAAGCGGCTCGCCGCCATCGAGCTGGCGGATTCTTCTGACGTTGCGAAGACTCTGTCTGCCGAACAACTCGGCGTCGCGCGGCAGGCGCTTTCCGGGCCGCGGCTCAGCATGATCGTCGGCCGCGCCGGCACGGGCAAGTCGACGACGCTCGCCGCGCTCCGCTTCGCCGCGGAGGGCGCTGGCTATCGCGTCGTCGGCCTGGCGCCGACGAATACGGTTGCGCAGGATCTTCGCGACAACGGATTCGCGCGCGCCGGCACCGTCCACTCACTGCTGTGGTATCGCCAGCACGCGCCGGATCATCCGTCCGCAAGACTCGCGGCCAAGACGATGATCGTCGTCGACGAGGCTGCGATGCTCGACACGGCGCGACTTGCAGACGTGGTCGCCCTGACGAAAGCGGCGGGGCCGAACGCACGGCTGATCCTGGCGGGCGACGATCGTCAGCTCGAAAGCATCGAACGGGGCGGCATGTTTGGTCCGCTCGCGAAGCGCATTGGCGCGGCCGAGCTTAGAGAGGTCAAGCGCCAGGCGCGGCACTGGTCGCGGCGCGCCGCCGAGGCGTTCGCTCAGGGGCGATTCCGCGATGGGCTGGAGGCATTCGCGGAGAGGGGATGGATTTCGTGGTCGACCAATCTCGCCGATGCGCGTTCGGCGTTGCTCGCCCGCTATGAGCGAGAAACGGCTGAAGAGCGGGGGCGGCGGTTCATTTTCGCCTACACGAACGATGATGTCAGGCGTCTTAACGACGCTGTGCAACAGATCGAAGCCGACCGCGGACGCGTCACCAATGTGGCGACCTTCGAGACTTCACGGGGAACACTTCGGGTCGGCGAGGGCGATCGGGTCATGATCCGCGCCACCGACAAGAAGCGCGGCTTGTTGAACGGCGCCCTGGCGACGGTTCAGAAGATCGACGGGCAGACGCTCAGCCTGCGCACCGACCGGGGCAAGGCGCTCGCGGTCGACCTCTCAGATTTCGACGCGATCGAACTTGGCTATGCCGGCACGATCTATCGCGGCCAGGGGAAAACGCTCGACGACGTCTTCTTGCTGCACACGCGGCATTGGCGGGACGCGTCGAGCTACGTCGCGCTGACCCGGGCGCGGCGCTCGACTCAAGTCTTTGTCGCGCGCGCCGAAGCGCGTGATTTTTCGGAACTTGCGGCACAAATCGCGCGTCAGAACAATCGCGGGGCGACCATCGCGTTCGAAGCGGAGGACGCCAGCGCTGAGAAGCAGGCGAAACAGACGTCGTCCCACGGACGGCGGCGTCAGCGGAGCCGCGAACGGGGATGAGGCGGGCCAATTGAGCTTTCCGCGTGTTTGAGACCGGAAGCTTGGCTCGATCTGTTGCCTCGATCGACGCAGTGGCAAAAAAAAGAAACCGGCGCGGTCAGCGCCGGTTTCGCAAGCTCGTCGGCCCTTGTTTTGGGCTCAGTGGGCACTTTCGAGTTCAGGGGCGTTGACGCCGGCGAGCGCCAATCCTTTGAACTCGCCCCGGTGAATCCCGTCCATGAGAATCGTGCGCGTGAGTTCGATGACCTCCACCGGGTCGTCGCACGGTCCTCCCACGCGGAACCACCGCAGGTTCGTCTTCATGGCGATCTGATAGGCGAGCCAGAGGCCGAGTTTTTCATCCTTCGCAGTCAGATCGAGGGCGTGAGCCCGCGTGAGACCGCAAAGCCCATTGGCGAGGTCGTCGACCGATGCTTCGACCTTCGTGAGGTCGAGGGCGGACGGGCGCCACCGAAGGACCCATTGCACCCAACCCTCCGAGGTCACGCTGATGCACAAGCCCCAAGCGGGCGCGGCCCGAACGGGAACCAGGCCAAAGCGCGCCATAGCGGCGAAGGAGGGAAAGCCATTACCCGCGAGGGCCTCATCGCCGGGCAGCCTGCAGATCCCGGTCGCCGCATCGAGAATGAACTTCCTCTGCTCGGGCGTGAGGGCCTTGACCTTGGTGATCAGCTTCTTCGGCTCGATCCCTTCATGCTTGGCGACGGCCTTGACGAATTGGCTGTGAGCCAATCCGTGGCGGACGTCTTGCGCCATCGTTCCGATGGTCGCGCCGAGCGGCAAAGCCGCAATCACGGTTTGGACGTCGCCGGGCGAGAGAGTTTTCTGAATAGCCGCAGCGAGCGATGCTTCTTCATTCATGATGTGTTGCCCTTTATTTCAAAGGTTGAGCTGGCGGCTTCAACGGGTGAATAAAGGGGTGCGCTGGGTTGAAAGAGAGCGCCGGGTGGGAAAAGCGGAGGGGTTGGGAAATTTGTGGTATGAAGCCAGCCTAAAGAAAGCATGTTTTTCGAAAATATTCAACAGAAATGTTGTTGGTTATAGAATATAGTGTACGGTTAGATAACGAATTACATAAAATTGTAATCAATCTATTTCGCGTGACGCTGTTACAACGCTGCGCGCCGCCGAACCTCAGAATGACCTAGCTGGTCTTGAACGGGCTTGCCGCCGGGCCAGAAGCGCCGGCGATCCGCGGCCGAGATACGGCCGGATGCGCGCAAACGAGAAACGTCTTCTCTACATCCAGGCGTCGACTCGGGTCACCGAGCGCCGGCGATTCGCCCGCGGGGCGATCGCGCGATTCGCAATCGCGCGCTCTCGCGCAATCGAACCGGAAACGCCTCAAGACGCGCGGAAACCTTTGGCAGCTTCAGCAGCGCGACCAATTTGTTTTTCATTCGGGTGTCGTCGCGATAGCGCTCGTCGGTCTCGGCGACGCCGCCATGGCCCATGATGTCGCGCCGCCATTCGAGCGAAACCTTGGCGTCGCTCAGCGCCTGATTGCCCCAATGGCGCAGCGAGTGAAACACCTTGCCGGTTTCTGAGGCGTTGGGGATCTGGCGCTGCAACAGCGGCGACCAAAGGTCATGAAACTGGTCGCCGAGCGGCGCGTCGCCGCTCGCCGGCAACAGCTCCGGAAACAGCAGATCGTAACCGAGCGCCTTGATCGCCTCGACATATCGCCGCAATCCCAACCGCAACAGCTCCGGATGGATCGGAACCTTTCTTTTTGATTGAAGATTCTTGAGGCGACGATAGCGGTTCGGCGCCAGGATGAAGCAGGGAATCGCCGCATCGAAACGCACGTCGTCGATCCTCAAGCCGCACGCCTCTTCCCGGCGCATGAGTGAATAGATGGCGATCAGCGGGACCCAGTAGAGCGCGTCGTGAATGACGACTTCGCCAGCGTTCAAGCGGTCGACTTCGCTCACGCTGCCGCTCCACACGCTCGATTGCAGGATCGCCGTGACGTCGTCGAGCGTCATCGCCGGCCGCTGATCGCGCGCCCGTTCCGTATTCGGTTCGTAGAAGTAGGAAAGGTCGATCGGCTCGGCGCAGTTCAGACCGTATCCGCTGGCGAATTTCAGCAAGGCGCCGAGATGGTTAAAGTGCCGGTTGATCGTCCCGGCTTCGCGCCCCCGTCGATTGGCCGGCAGACGCAGCGCCGCGGCGAGAATTTCGCTGATCGGCTTCTCTCGGTCGCGCGACGACTTGCCGTAAGAGACTGGCAGGCGGCCGAGAACGTCGCGAAAGATCGCGAAGTCCTGTTGCCGCAGACGGGCGAATTCGTCGTGGCCGACGACGCGGACGAGCAACGCTGCGGTCGAGGCCATTTGTCTTGCAGTTTTCGCCGTCCAGCGCTCTCGTGAGCCGCGCGTCTCGACCAGCTTGCCGGCGAGGCCGCTGATCGACGAGGGGACCTTGAGATCGCCGGATTGCACGGCGGCCACCGGCGGGTCCAATTGCGCCGACGCTTGCGGAATCGCCGGCGCCTCGGCCGCTTCATCGGCGAGCGCGGGCTGCGGCGCCGGCGTCGCGTCGGCCGCTGGGACAGGCGAGGGAGCCGCTCCCGTTGCAGCGGCGCGGATCAATTCGATGTCGGCGTCAAGCGTGTCCCCCCAACGCGACTCGGTGTCCATGCAGGCGGCGGCCTTGCCGCGGTACAGCGCGGTTTCAGCCGCGGCGCGCGCCAGGGTCGTCTTTTCGACCTCGGGCGCATGTTCCGAGAGCAGTCGGTCGATCTTCCATATCGGCGCCGGCACGAGCTTCTGCCGCCGCAAGACCTCAAGCATCATCTGCACCTGAAGCGTTTCGCTCGGCGCCAGTCCGCAAGCGCGAAGGAAATTCTCGTCCTGCGATCCAAGCGTCGCGGCGCGGCCGCGTTCGGCGAGCAGGCGATAGGCGGCGCCCAGCACGCGATCGGCGCGGGCGCCGCTCATCGGCTCAGGCTGCGAGCGCGATCGATCGGCGAGCGCCGCGCGCTTCAAGGTCGCGATTTGGTCGGCGGCGACCGCGAGCATGATGGCGCGCGCTTCCTCTGGCGATAATTCGCCCCGCGCGACGTCGTCGAGAATGCGTTCGCTCATGAAGGTCAGGGTCGCCGCCAGGCGGCGGGCTTCGTCGAGGTCTTTCGTGCCGAGACTGACGACCAGGGCCGGACCGGGGCCTGTTCCGGCGGCGGCGGGGAATCGCCGACGCCAGTAGTATACGGCGCCGCGACGCAAGACATGGAAAACAGCCGGCATGTGTCACACCCATGTGTTACAGGCGTGTGTTACAAACCGACATTTTGCTTACCCACCTAAGCAGATAAGCGCTTATATTTCAAAGACTTATAGTGCGGCTTGGCTGGGGCGCCAGGATTCGAACCTGGGGATGGCGGAATCAAAATCCGCTGCCTTACCGCTTGGCTACGCCCCACCAGGCGCGAAGGCCGGGTCGGCGTTCGCGAGGCGGCGGGACCATAGTGCGAGCCCCCCGCCGCCGCAACATCTGCCTCGCAACGCTCGCCCCGCCGCGCCCGCCCTATCGCGTTTGGCGCTTCCGCGTCGCGCGATCACCCTCGACAGGCGTTCTCTTCAGCCGGCGACCAGCGCCGCCAGGGCGTCGAGCTCGACGTTGGCGCCGCAGACCAGCACGCCGACCCGTTCCCCTGCGGCTGGCCGATAGGCGCCGCTCGCCAGGGCGGCGAAGGCGGCCGCGCCGCCCGGCTCGACGGCGATCTGCATCTCGCGCCACAACCACTGCTGGGCGGCGCGAATCGCCGCGTCGGCGACCAGCGTCACGTGGTCGACGGCGCGCTGGGCGATCGCGAGGTTGAGCGCGCCGACGCTGCGCGCGCCGAGCGAATCGGCGGCAGCCGACTTGACAGGCACGTCGACCGGCCGCCCCGCGGCGAGCGCCGCGTCGAGCGCGCGCGAACCCTCCGGCTCGACGCCGACCACTTTCGCTCGGCGATCGAACCAGGCGGCGACGCCGGCGATCAGACCGCCGCCGCCGACCGCGACCAACGCCGTGTCGATCGGCGGCAGGCCGAGGCGGGCGATATCCTCTTCCCATTCCAGCCCGACGGTGCCCTGGCCGGCGATAGTCGTCGCGGTCGCGTAAGGGTGGATCGCCAGCGCGCCGCTCTCGGCGACATAGGCGTCGCACAACGCCTGCGCGTCGGCGTAGGCGGCCCCGTGAACGACGACCTCGGCGCCGTAAGCTTTGATCTTGGCGATCTTCGGCGGCGCGGCGATCTCCGGCACGAACACCCGCGCCCTGACGCCGAGCTTGGCCGCGGCGTAGGCGACTGCAGCGCCGTGGTTGCCGCCGGAAGCGGTCGCGCAGCCGACCGGCGGCGCGGCGCGGGTCAACAGGTTGTGGAACGCGCCACGCGACTTGAACGAGCCGGCGTGCTGCAGGAACTCGAGCTTGAGCGAGATCGGCGACGCGCCGGCGATCGGCGAGGCGGCCTCGATCAGCGGCGTGCGGCGCACATGGGGCGCAATCGCGGCGTAAGCGGCGCGGATGTCGGATTCGAGGACGTCGGGCACGGGCTGCATGGCGGCCCGATTACTCTCAAACCGGAATGACGTCGACCTCGACTTCGAGCGCGTGCGCGCCTGACGACACGATCAGTCCTTCCACGGGGGGCACGTCGGAATAGTCGCGGCCGCGCGCGACGAAAATATGGTCGTCGCCGGCGGGAATCGCGTTGGTTGGGTCGAGGCCGAGCCAGCCGAACCCGGGACCGCACCACACGGATGTCCAGGCGTGCGAAGCGTCGGCGCCAGCGAGCCGCGGTTTGCCGGGCGGCGGGATGGTGCGGATGTAGCCGCTGATGTAGAGCGCCGGCAGGCCGAGGCCGCGCAGGCCGGCGATCATGACGTGGGCGAAGTCCTGACAGACGCCGCGTTTGCGCGCGAACGCTTCGGCCGGCGAGGTCGTCACCTCGGTCGCGCCCGATTCGTAGACGAAGTCGGTCTTGATGCGCCGCGCGAGTTCGACCGCGCTCTCGTAGATCGGCCGACGCGGCGGAAAACTGATCCGCGCGTAATCGGTCGCGGCGGCGAACAGCGGCGTCAGCCGGCTCGGATAGATCGCCGCAGCAGGCGAGTCGGCGTCGAGCGACGCGGTCGACGCGGCGAGCGCGGCGACGTCCTCCCAGGCGGGCGTCAATGCGGCGATCGGCGGGGCCGGCCGCTCGACCACGACGCGCGCGCGCGAGTGCAGCGTCAGTTCGCGGTGCGGCGTTTCGATGCGCAACTTGAGCACGCGGTTGGCGAAAGCGTCAGTGCGCTCGACTATGGCGAGCGGGCGTGGCGTCACCTCGACGCTGGCCGCCAGCACGCGCTGACCGTCGTCCGAGTGCGGCAGCAGACGCAGCACGCAGACATTGACGGCGACGGGCGCGTCGTACTGGTAGCGCGTGAGATGCGAGACGTCGTAGATCAAGCGAGGCCTACGCCGACGTCGGCGCGGCCCGCCGCAGCGCCTTGCAGGAAGTAGCGGACGGCGATCGCGTCGGCGAGCGTCATCACCCGTTGCTCGACCGCGAGGATGCGCGAGTCGTCAACGCGGTCTGCGTATTCGGCGGCGAGCTCGGCGCGCAGCAGCGTCGACAATCGACGCGGCTCCTCGGGAACCCCGTCCTGCTTGAGAGCGGGCAGGGCGGCGAGATGTTCATCGACCAGGTTGACCTGAAAGGCGACCGACCGCGGGTTGAACGGGTCGAGCAGCGCCATGTCGCGCACCGGCGCCAGCGCGACGCCAATCAGTGTGCGCGAACGATAGGTGATCTGCGAATCGATCAGGTCGAGCAGTACGTCGAGCGCGTATTCGGTGGCGTCCTGTCCGGCGAATTGGCGCGACAGACGACAGGTGTTGATCGCGCGCTCGATGCGGCGGCCGAGTTCGTAGAACACCCAGCCGGCGCTGCGGTTGAAGTTCTCGTCGAACAGGCCGGCGAGGGCGGCCACGACCGTCAGCGCCTCGTCGACGCAGTCGAGGATTTCCGGCTCGCCGAGCCGCTCGGCGGCGTCGGCGATGATTGTCTCCAGCCGGCCGATCAGGTGCCAGGTCTGCGGCGTCAGACGCTCGCGGATGACGGAAGCGGCCTGGCGTGCGGCGCGGGCGATCGACAGCGCCGAGCCATAGCTCTGGTCGTCGCGCAGCGCCGCTTCGCAGGCGACGATCGGACTTTCGGCCGCGACCTCGGCTTCCGTCGCCCCCCAGGCGACCAGCAGGCCTTTGAGACGCTCAATTGATTGCTTCGAGCCGTGGATCGGCGCGTCGGGGTCGACCGAGCGCGCGCACAGGCAGCGCACCAGCCTCAGCGTCGCCTCCTCGCGTTCGAGATAGCGGCCGAACCAGAAGAGATTGTCGGCGGCGCGGCTCGGCAGGTTGCCGAGCATGCGCACGATGCGCGCGGTTTCCGGCGGCGGCAGCAGGGTCGAGACTTCAACCGGCCGCTCGGCGAGCACCCACACGTCCGCCGATTCGACGCCTTCGCCCATCGACACCGCGCGCCCGTCGGCCTGGTCGGAAATGCGGCAGAAGCCGCCCGGCATCACCCGCCAGCCATCAGGCGTCGCCGCCGCGTACACGCGCAGCACAAACGGCCGCGGCGCCAGCCGCCCGTCCTCCCAGCGCGGCGTCGTCGACAGGCGCACAACGTCCTGACCGACGAAATCAACGCCGCGCGCGGCGATTGCGGCGCGCAACATGGCGCGGTCGGCGGCGGGAAGCTCGCCGGCGGCGACGGGTCGGCCGCTGGCGCGGCCGGGGAGGGAATCGGAAAAGGCGCCGGCGATGGAGAAGGACTCGAGCCCGGCCAGCACCCGCTTGCGCTCGGCCGGCTGGCCGCACCACCAGGTGGCGATGTTGGGCATGACGAGGTCTTCGCCGATCAGTCGGCGGGCGAGGGCGGGCAAGAACGCGAGCAGCGCGCGCGATTCGAGCAGGCCCGAACCCGGCATGTTGTCCACCGCCACGCCGCCGGAGCGAATCGCTTCGATCAAACCGGGGACGCCGATGCGCGAGGCGGCGTTGAGCTCGAGCGGGTCGCACCATTCGGCGTCGACATGCCGCCACAGCACGTCGCAGCGCTTGAGCCCGGCGATCGTGCGCACGAAGACGCGGCCGTCGCTGACCACCAGGTCGTCGCCCTCGACCAGCAGGAAGCCAAGGTAGCGGGCGAGATAGGCCTGCTCGAAATAGGTCGCGCTGAGCGAGCCGGGGGTCAGGATGCCGATGCGCGGCTCGCTACGCTCGCCGGCGGCGCGCAGTCCGTTGCGCAGCTCGCGGAAAAACGGCGCCAGCCGCTCGACGTTCATCCGGCCGTAGAGATTGGAGAAGGCCTGCGAGACGACGAGACGGTTCTCCAGCGCGTAGCCCGAGCCGGATGGCGCCTGGGCGCGGTCGCCGAGCGCCCACCAACGTCCGTCGGGGCCGCGGCCGATGTCGGCGGCGTAAAGCCGGAGCCAGCGTTTGCCGGGCGGCGTGACGCCGCGCATCGCGGCGACGAAATCGCGCGAGCCGGTCACCGCGGCGGCAGGCAGCAGGCCCTCAGCGACCAGCCGGCCCTCGCCGTAGACGTCGGCGAGCACGCGATCGAGCAATTCGGCGCGCTGGATCACGCCGCGCTCGATCTCGCGCCATTCCGATTCCGGGATCAGCAGCGGCATCCGGCTCAGCGGCCAGGTGCGCTCCGCCGCCTCGCCCTGCACGCGATAGGACATGCCGCGATTGCGAATCCGGCGATCGGCGGCGGCGAAGCGCTGGTCGATCTCGTCCGGTTCGAGATCGGCGAGGGCGCGCAACAGTCGCTCCCAATGCGGCCGCCGCTCGCCTCTCGCGCCGACGAACTCGTCTGGGATGCCGGGCAGCGGCGTATAGTCGCGGGTCCACGCCTCGACGCGCGCAAACGCGTCGCTTTCCGGCGAAGCGGCGGCGCGGGCTCTAGAAGGCAATCGGCCTCCGCATATCCAAAGTCATCGGGAACTCGCTCGACGACTCGTCGGGAGGGATCGGAGTCGCGCCGCCAGTATGGCCATGATCGGCAAAACGCGCCAGCCGTCGCGCCTCGGCTTCGTAGGCGTTGACCGGCGAGGACTCGTAGTTACGTCCGCCGGGGTGGGCGACGTGATAGACGCAGCCGCCGAGCGAGCGGCCGTTCCAGGAATCGAGAATGTCAAAGGTCAGCGGCGCGTGGACGTCGATCGTCGGATGGAGGCTGGCGTAAGGTTTCCACGCCTTGAAGCGCACCCCCGCCACCGCTTCGCCCGCCCGCCCGGTTGGCTGCAGCGGCAGACGGCGGCCGTTGCAGGTCACGACATGGCGGCCAACGACGAGCCCCTTGGCCTTGGCTTGCAGGCGCTCGACCGAGGAATCGACGTAGCGCGCCGTGCCGCCGGCGGTTGTCTCCTCGCCAAGCACGTGCCAGGGCTCCAGGGCTTGGCGGATTTCCAGTTCGACGCCGCCGTGGGCGACGCGTCCATAGGTGGGAAAGCGGAATTCGCGCTGCGCTTCGTACCACTGCGGATCGAAGGCGTAGCCGGCGCCTTTGAGATCGTCGAGGACTCCAAGGAAGTCGTCCCAGACGAAATGCGGCAACATGAAACGATCGTGCAGGCTGGTGCCCCAGCGCACCGGCGCGCCCTGCTGCGGCTCGCGCCAAAACCAGGCGATCAGCGCGCGCAAGAGCAATTGCTGGGCGAGGCTCATGCGCGCGTCGGGCGGCATTTCGAACGAGCGGAACTCGACTAGGCCGAGCCGCCCGGTCGCGCTGTCGGGCGAATAGAGCTTGTCGATGCAGATTTCGGCGCGATGCGTGTTGCCGGTGACGTCGACGAGCAGGTTGCGAAACAGCCTGTCGACCAACCATAACGGCGCCGCTTCGCCCGCCGCCGGGGTGCGCGAAAGGGCGATCTCCAATTCGTAAAGCTGGTCGTCGCGCGCTTCGTCAAGGCGCGGCGCTTGACTGGTCGGGCCGATGAACAGCCCAGAAAACAGGTACGAAAGCGCCGGGTGGCGTTGCCAATAGAGGATCAGGCTCGCCAACAGATCGGGTCGGCGCAGGAACGGCGAATCGGCCGGAACGGCGCCGCCGAGCACGACATGGTTGCCGCCGCCGGTGCCGGTGTGGCGCCCGTCGGCCATGAACTTATCCGTGCCGAGCCGCGATTGGCGCGCGTCCTCGTACAGCACGGTCGTCGTCTCCACCGCCTGGCGCCACGATGCGGCGGGATGGATGTTGACCTCGATGACGCCGGGATCGGGCGTCACCTTGATGCAGTCGACGCGTGGGTCGTAGGGAGGCGTGTAGCCCTCGATGCGGATCGGCACATTCTTTTCGCGCGCAGTCGCTTCGACGGTGCCGAGCAATTCGAGATAATCGTCGAGTTTTGGCGTCGGCGGCATGAAGACGCACAGCACGCCGTCGCGCGGCTCGATGGTGAGGGCGGTGCGCACCGCGCCTTCGGCGGCGAACTGTTCGTTTTGGCTTTGCTGTTCTGCGCCGGTTAGTTCCAGCGCTGCCTGGCGGAACTGCATGGGCTCCGGGAATTCGCCGCGCGGGTCCATCGGGTCCTGCTCGTGAACGAATGGATACTCCGACGGTTTGACGTGGGGCAGCGTCTTCATCGGCAGGCGCAGGCCGACCGGCGAATCGCCGGGCACCAGAAAGAGCTTGCCGCGGCGGAGCGGCCAGCGCTCGCTGCGCCAGGCGGGTCTGGCTTCGGCGTTCCAGCGCTGCACCGGCAGGACGAAGCCGGTCGGGCGCGACAGGCCGTGATCGAAGGTGCGCACCATCCGTGCGCGCTCCTCCGGATCGTCGATCTTCGGATCGGACGGATCGACGTTGACCGGCAGCGCGCTCTCGCGCAGCAGCCAATAGGGCGCGTCCTCGTAGGCCGGGATGACGTAGTCGGGCGCAATGCCCAGCCGCAAGGCGACCTCGCCGGCGAGCGAACGGGCGTCCTCATCCGTCGCCGCCGCGGTCGCGCCCGCCCCGGCGATCAGCGACGGGTCCTGCCAAATCGGCTTACCGTCCTTGCGCCAATAAAGCGCGAAGGCCCAACGCGGCAGGCTTTCGCCAGGATACCATTTGCCCTGGCCGTAGTGCAGGAAGCCGCCGGGCGCGAACCGCGCCTGCAGGCGGCGGATCAGCGCCTCGGCGCGGGTCTGCTTGTTTCCGCCGACGGCCGCCGTGTTCCATTCGGGGGCGTCGTAGTCGTCGATTGAGACGAAGGTCGGCTCGCCGCCCATGGTCAAGCGCACGTCCTGCGCGGCGAGATCGTGGTCGACTTTTTCGCCGAGCGCGTCGAGCTGGCGCCAGGCGTCGTCGGTGAACGGCAGAGTGACGCGCGGCGCCTCGCGCAGCCGCGTCACATTCATGTCGAAGCCGAACGTCACCTGCGCCGGCTCGACCAGGCCGGTGATCGGCGCCGCCGAGCGGTAATGCGGCGTGGCGCAGAGGGGGAGGTGGCCTTCGCCGCAGAACAGGCCCGAGGTCGCGTCCATGCCGATCCAGCCGGCGCCGGGAATATAGACTTCGGCCCAGGCGTGTAGATCGGTGAAGTCCTTATCCGTGCCGCGCGGGCCTTCGATCGGATCGACGTCGGCCCGGAGTTGGATGAGATAGCCGGAGACGAAACGCGCCGCGAGTCCGAGCCGGCGCAGGATCTGCACCAGGAGCCACGCCGAGTCGCGACAGGACCCGGAGCGCAGCGCTAAGGTCTCGTCAGGCTCCTGGACGCCGGCCTCCATGCGGATGACGTAGTGGATCATCCGCTGCAGTTCGGCGTTGAGCGCGACCAGAAACGGGATCGTCCGGTCGCGCCTCGTCGCGATCTCCGTGAGGTAATTCGTCAGCAGCGGGCCGTCGGGTTCGGGGACGAGATAGGCGGCCAGTTCGATCGCCAGCTCCTCCGAATAAGCGAACGGAAACGCCTCGGCGTAGGGCTCGACGAAGAAATCGAAGGGATTGATGACCGCGAGCTCGGCGGTCAGATCGACCTCGATCTTGAATTCTTCGACCGGCTCGGGAAACACGTAACGCGCCAGCCAATTGCCGTGCGGGTCCTGCTGCCAATTGACGAAGTGATTGGCCGGCGTGACCTTGAGCGAATAGCTCGGCACCCGCGTGCGGCAATGGGGCGCTGGACGCAGCCGGATCGACTGCGGGCCCAGCGCGACCGGCCGGTCATAGGCGTAGCTGGTGACGTGATGCAGGCCGACGAGAATCGCCAAACGAGGCCCCCTGGCCAGACGGAAGCGCTTCTCCTAGCAAGCCGCGGGCCGCCGGCCAATTGGCGACGGCTGCGATGAACGCTTCAATTCGACGGAGGACTGTCGTTCCGCAGCGCTCAATTTGGCGGCGCCGACGCGCCAAACATGGCGCGAAAGCCGGCGGGGCGGGTCGCGTTCGCATTTGCTTGCATCGCCGCGGCGCTTGCGGCAAAAGGAGCGGCCGTAGGAGTGTAGCTCAATTGGTAGAGCACCGGTCTCCAAAACCGGGGGTTGGGGGTTCGAGTCCCTCCTCTCCTGCCAGCCCGCAGAGTTAAATGATACATATCTATCAATATATTTTGCGGATTGGGTTATTGGGCGAGCGAATTGCTCTTGAATTTCGGTCCCAATTTGGAGCGGGGCCGATATTGTTTCCACCGCGTTTCCGACGGATTCGAGCGCGATACGGCGTGGCCTACGTGCCGAGACAAGAGCAATTGCCTCAGAGTCTGTCCGGGCACATCATCTTGGACTGCATAGTCTTTGCATCATGAGGCGGATAGAAGCGGGCTTGAGGTAGGCGAGCGCCTTGCGATTGAGGCACTCCCAATCCTTGGCGAGCTTTCGACATCGTCCGAGCCAGGCGAAGGTTCGCTCGACGATCCATCGTTTGGGTAAGACGACAAAGCGTTGGCCTTGATCGGAGCGTTTGACGATCTGGACGTTCACGCGCTTGAGAACGGCCGCCAGCGCATCCTGGAATTGCGCCCCTTGATATCCGCCATCGGCGTAGAGCTTCAGGAGAAAGGGATAGAGGCCGAACGATGTCGCCATCAGGAGCACGCCGCCGTCGCGGTCCCGAAGATCGGCGCGATCGCTGCCGTCCGCTCCCAACACAAGGGGTCCCTATTCGGCGCAAATCCTGGGTCCCGATTGAGTGCTCGTTGACACGCCGATGGCGATCGAGCCTCTGCCTTGCACGGTGACGGTCTCGCCGGGGTCGACTGACAGCGTCACGGCCGCCGTGTGGGTGGCCACGAACGCCTTGGGGAGGCGCAGGGTCCACGCAAGCTCGGGGGAACTCGCGATCACATGGACCTCCGCGCCGTCGCGACGGACGGTCAGGCGGAAGGCTCCCTCGCCCATCGCGTTCGGGATCAAAGCGCTCGCCTCGGCGCCGTCGTCGAGGCCGTAAGCCGCGAAGACCGCCCCATCGACGAAATCGTAATCCGGCCGGTCGTCGCGGCCGCCCCAGGCGATGAGCGAATTGGGCCGCGCGTAGAGCGGCAGGCTCATGAAATTGTGCTTCTCCTTCCGCCAACGCCCCCCTTCGACGATGTCGCCCGTCAATACATGCGTCCACTTGCCGTCCGGCAGGTAGAACGACACATCGCCTTCCTCGCTAAACACTGGCGCGACGAGAAGCGACGGGCCGAGCATGTACTGACGATCGAGCGACTCGCAGGCTGGATCGTCCGGAAACTCGAGCAGCATCGCCCGCATCATCGGCAGCCCGCTCGCCGCCGCCTGCGCCGCGACGCCGTAGAGGTAAGGCATCAAACGACACTTCAGTTTTGTGAAGGCGCGCAGCACGTCCACGGCCTCATCGTCGTAGATCCATGGCACGCGATAGGAGGTGAAGCCGTGCAGCCGACTGTGACTCGACATCAAGCCGAAGGCGCACCAGCGCTTGTAGATGTGCGCCGGCGCCGTGTTTTGGAACCCGCCGATGTCGTGGCTCCAGAAGCCGAAGCCGGAGAGACCGAGCGACAGACCGCCGCGTAGGCTTTCGGCCATCGATTCGTAGTTGGCCACATTGTCGCCGCCCCAGTGGACGGGGAACCGCTGTCCGCCGACCGTGGCGGAGCGTGCGAAAACGACGGCCTCGCGCTCGCCCTTGAGGCGCTTCAAGAGTTCGAACACCAGCTGGTTGTAGAGGAACGTGTAGTAGTTGTGCATCTTCTCCGGGTCGGCGCCGTCGTCAAAGACGACGTCGGTCGGGATGCGTTCGCCGAAGTCGGTCTTGAAGCAGTCGACGCCCTGCTTGATCAGCCGCTCCAGATGGCCAGCGTACCACTTGCACGCCTCCGGATTGGTGAAGTCGACATAGCCCATGCCCGACTGCCAATGGTCCCACTGCCAGACGCTTCCGTCACGCCGCTTCAGCAGGTAACCCTTGGCCTTGCCCTCGTCGAACAGCCGCGACCGCTGGGCGATGTAGGGATTGATCCACACGCAGATGTGCAGCCCCTTGGCTTTCAGCCGGGCGAGCATGGCTTCTGGATCGGGGAAAGCGACGGGGTCCCATTCGAAATCGCACCAGTGCTGCGCGCGCATCCAGAAGCAGTCGAAATGGAAGACGTGCAGCGGGATGCCGCGCTCGCGCATGCCGTCGACGAAGCCATTGACCGTCTTCTCGTCGTATTCAGTGGTGAACGAGGTCGTCAGCCACAGGCCGAAGGACCACGCCGGCGGCAGAGCCGGGCGGCCGGTCAGCCTTGTGTAACGGTCGAGCACGTCTTTCGGCGTCGGTCCGTCGATAAGGAAATAGGACAGCGACTCGGCTTCGACGGAGAAGCCGACCTTCGACACGAACTCGGCGCCGACCTCGAAGGAGACCCGATCGGGTTGGTTGACCAAGACGCCCCAGCCGCGATTGGTCAGAAAGAAGGGGATGTTCTTGTAAGCCTGTTCGGTCGAGGTGCCGCCGTCGCGATTCCAGATCTCGACCGACTGGCCGTTGCGGGTGAATGCGGTGAAGCGCTCGCCGAGCCCGTAGACCAGTTCGCCGACGCCGAGGTCAAGGCGCTCGAAGACGTAAGTCTTGCCCTCGTCGGCGTTGACGGCGTAGCCGCCGGCGCCGAGGGCGCTGCCGGTGATGCGCTTGCCGGCGCGGAACACGTCGAGCCGCCAGTCGCCGCGCTTCTCGATGCGAACGGTGAGATCGCCGCTCGTCAGGCTGACGAAGTCCGCTTCGTCGACAACGATTGGCTTGACCGCCGGATCGGGGAACAACTCGAAAGCTGGGCCGCGATCGATTCCGCCGCGGTGATGCTCGACGCTGACGCCGATGACGTTAGGCGCCGGGGACGACAAGCGGACGGCGAGATAGACGGTCTCCTGATCCTCGAAACGGCTGCGATAGGGACATGACGACGAGTCGATGAAAACCTCGGTCTCCGTCGCCCTGACGGCGAAGACGTGATGCGGCGAAGCGACCTTGAAGCCACTCGCAGTTCGCCAGACGCCGTCGCTGAACTTCACCGAAGCCTCCCGGAGTTCCGTCACTTTGTTTGACTCACCGGCCGCGTCCATGCGGCCGGGCCGATTAGCTCGTCGGTTAGCGATAGCGGATCTGATTCCAGCGGTGCCCGATCAGCGACAGGATGATGATCAGGCCGTTGAAGAACTGAACGTAGAAGCCGGAGAGACCGGCGCCGACCAC
>Ga0181520_10001798_pt1 | contig 42267 bp, 37 predicted proteins | sample PEATcosm2014_Bin_29_FD_132451 | JGI IMG/M metagenome (GOLD analysis project Ga0181520, IMG submission 132451) | Peatland microbial communities from MTU Mesocosm Facility, Houghton, MI, USA - PEATcosm2014_Bin02_30_metaG | ecosystem: Environmental > Terrestrial > Soil > Wetlands > Peat | place... | reverse complement strand
TGCTCGTTTTAACTCGCTTTGGAACCCGCAAATAGTTAACCAAGAACAAAGGCCATCGGGTAACACCCTTTTGGCATAACGATACCCGCTCTCGGGTAACAGTCACTTTTGGCAGACGGCGGGCGAAGGGCTCATAATATTTTACCCGACGCTCTTCCGGGGGGAAGGCAAAACTACAGGGCTCCCCGGTTGAATCAATCTCAGATTTTACCCGACGCTCTTCCGGGGGGAAGGCAAAACTATGAGGAGTTCGAGCAGCTCCTCGCGAATATTTTACCCGACGCTCTTCCGGGGGGAAGGCAAAACGCGGAGCGCAATGCAGACCGGCTGCACGAGATTTTACCCGACGCTCTTCCGGGGGGAAGGCAAAACACGGCGCTGTTTGCAGTCCGGCCGGCACTGATTTTACCCGACGCTCTTCCGGGGGGAAGGCAAAACATCTCGGCCGCGCAGTCCGCGATTGACAAAATTTTACCCGACGCTCTTCCGGGGGGAAGGCAAAACAGAGCGGGATGATTGCTGGAAAAAGGCCGGGACCAGTCCTTGGTTCGGTCCGTTTTCTTGGCATGATTTTTTGACTTTTGGTTTCCGCGTCGGCTCCGTCCGGTTCCTCAATTCCACCCCAATGGGAGCCCCCCGTTCCCTTCCGCATTGCCCAGAATTGAATCTGTGTGATATTTTACTATCACTATATTATACACATGCTCGACATTAATGGCCATTTGTTCTATATTCTCCCGTCCGGTGATGCCATCGGACCATGATGAACGCCGATCATGCCAAAACGGTCGCCGCCGACCGGGTGAACCCATCCGGAGCCCGCCGGATCGCAATCAACCACCTGTGCCCCAATGTGTTCCGCGCCCCGCGTCGGAAAGGTTCCGCCTTCCCCCGGTCAACCCTGGTCAACCTTGGTCAACCCTCAACCGCCCCCCAGAATTCTCCCGCCCGCGCTGGAACGCTCCCCCTAAAAATTCGTGTTCATCCGGGCGGATTCGTTTCAAAATTTTCTTTTTGTCAGACCAGATTTCCTCATCCTGTTCTTCTTGTTCATCCAGTCCAAGTTTTCTCCCCGGCAGGTCCAGGATTGAAATCTGCCCCCGTTTGCGCGACAGTTCCGCCCATGGAAGTGTCCAAGCCACCAGTCCCAACTGCCACCACCAACGGCAACGGCAAGCATTTTGACGCCTGTACCATCGTCATTTTCGGCGCGAGCGGCGACCTGACCTCCCGCAAGCTCATTCCCGCCCTGTATCATTTGTTCAAGGAAAAACAAATGCCGCCCAGCTTCCGCGTGGTCGGCTTCGCCCGCCGCGAAAAAACCGACGCCTCCTGGCGCCAGGAACTCCGCACCGCCCTCGACCAGTTCTCCCGCACCAAGCCCGTGGACGACCAGGTCTGGAACGCCTTCGCCGAAAACATCTCCTATTGCCAGGGCGACCTGACCGACGACGCCGCCTACAAAAAGCTGGAGACGCAGTTGACCGGGTTTGGCAGCGGACCGTTGCGCGAAAACCTGCTCTTCTACCTGGCCATCTCGCCCAGCCAGTTCGGCGAAGTCGTGGACCAGGTCCATCGCGCGGGCCTGCTCAACCGCGACGGCGCCGCCTGGCAGCGCGTCGTCGTCGAAAAGCCCTTCGGCCACGACCTCGCCTCCGCCCAGATGCTCAACCGGGAGCTGACCCGCTACGCGCACGAGGCGCAGGTCTTCCGCATTGATCATTATCTCGGCAAGGAAACCGTCCAGAACATCTTGATGTTCCGTTTTTCCAACTCCATTTTCGAGCGGCTCTGGGACCGCGAATCGGTGGACCACGTGCAAATCACCGTGAGCGAAAAGCTCGGCGTGGGCGACCGCGGCGGTTATTACGAGGAGGCCGGCGCCCTGCGCGACATGGTGCAGAACCACATGCTCCAGGTGCTTTCCCTCATCGCCATGGAACCGCCCGTCTCGCTCGAAGCCGAGGCCGTGCGCGACGAAAAGGTGAAGCTGCTCAAATCCATCCGCGCGCTCACGCCCGAAGCCGTGGCCAGGCAGGTCGTCCGCGGGCAATACTTCGCGGGCACCGTCGGCGGCGAGCTGCGCCCGGGTTACCGCCAGGAAACCAAGGTCAAGAGCGATTCCAACGTGGAAACCTACGTGGCCATGAAGCTCCTCATAGACAACTGGCGCTGGAGCGGCGTCCCCTTTTACCTGCGCACCGGCAAGAACCTGCCCGCCAGCGCCAGCGAGGTCCGCATCCAGTTCCGCCCCACGCCCCACGTGCTCTTCGCCGCCCAGTGCGGCAACCTGGACCCCAACGCCCTCACGCTGCGCCTCCAGCCCAACGAGGGCATCTACCTCCGCTTCAACGGCAAGATCCCCGGCGTCAGCCTCGCCGTCCGCCCCGTGCGCATGAACTTCAGCTACAATGCCGAATTCGGCGCCTACACCCCCGAGGCCTACGAACGCCTCCTGCTGGAAGCCATTGCCGGTGACGCCACCCTCTTCATCCGCCGCGATGAAGTCGAAACCGCCTGGCGGATCGTGGACACCATCCGCGCCGGCTGGCAAAACCAGCCGCTGACGAACCGCGAGTTCTACGCCGCCGGCACCTGGGGCCCCATCGCCGCCGACGACCTCCTGGCCCAGCTCGGCCACGCCTGGCATGAGCCGCAACTGGTCTGATTCTTCCATGGATTTTTATGTCTGAATACCAAGCAACCATCAAATGGCAGCGCACCAGCCCCGATTTTCTCCGGGGCAAATTCTCCCGCGAACACACCTGGACCTTCGACGGCGGCCTCACCGTGCCCGCCTCGCCCTCGCCCCAAGTCGTGCCGCCGCCCTGGTCCAATCCCGCGTCCGTGGACCCCGAAGAGGCGTTCGTCGCCTCCCTCGCCAGTTGCCACATGCTCACCTTCCTTTACGTGGCCGCCAAGCAGGGCTTCCAAATAGACCACTATGAGGACCAAGCCGTGGGCCTGCTCGCCAAAAACGAGAAAGGCATTCCCTGGCTGGGCACCGTGACGCTCCATCCCAAGGTCGCCTTCGGCGGCGAAAAAATCCCCACGCCCGCCGACCAGGAACGCCTGCACCACCTGGCGCACGAGCAATGCTACATCGCCAATTCCGTGAAGACCGCCGTCACCATCCAACCGCGATAATCCCCGTGCCCAACGTCGAGCTGCGCAACTTCCCGGACGCCGACGCGCTCGCCCGCGCCGCCGCCGATGCGTGGCTCGCTGAAATCGCCGCCGCCCGCCGCGCCGGCCGGCCGCATTGCGTCGCGCTCTCGGGCGGGCGCATCGCGGAAAAATTCTTCGCCGCCACCGCCGCCCTGGCGCTGGCGCGCCACGCCGACTTGGATCACGTCGAATTTTTTTGGGCGGACGAACGCTGCGTGCCGCCGGCCGACCCGCAGAGCAATTTCAAAATCGCCCGCGAACTCCTCCTGGCGCCCCTGAAAATTGCCGCCGAAAAAATTCACCGCCTGCGCGGTGAAGATTCTCCTAAAGTCGCCGCCCACATCGCCGATAAAGAGCTGTGTCAGATTGCGGCCAGAAACCACCGGCGGCAGCCAGTCCTCGATTTGATTTTGCTCGGCATGGGCGAGGACGGGCACGTGGCCTCGCTCTTTCCCAACGCGGTTGCGGAAAATCAGGACAATGTTGTCTCGTTTCTGGCCGTGGAAAATTCGCCGAAACCGCCGCCCAATCGGCTCTCGTTGAGTTATCCGGCGATTTTCGCCGCGAAAAATATATGGGTCTTGATTTCCGGCTCCGGCAAGGCCGCCGCCTTGCGCAAGTCCTTGTCCGCAACAGGCAAGACACCCCTGGCGCGCGTCATTGCGGCGCACCCGGTCAGGATTTTTTCGGACATTAACGAATTTTAATTTGTAACCAAACGGTTAATAGCGTAGAGTCAACGTGTCAGAGTTGAAGGCCCATAGAGGCCAAGGGCGATTAAAAAGAAGTGCGCCCAAAGTTTTTTGAAATAATTTTTGAAACCTTTTCAGACGAGTAGCGTCTAAAGCAGTGAAGGTTTTTAAAAATCGAAGATTTCGCTGTCCGTTTAGGGTTGGCATAGAGGTTTTGCTTGCGACGCGGCTCGGACAGCGTCCCCAAGTTGGTCGCGTCGCCCTTCTGAGCGCCTGGGTGAAGGCGTATTTAACCTCGTCACCATTAAAGGCCGGACGCAAGTCCGGCCTTTTTTTTATCTTATTTTCCCGTCCCCCGCGTCGCTGCGCTTTATCAAGCGTCCGGTTTATCAGGCATTCCGCGCTCCCGCCCCGCTCCAATTCCGCATTGATTAAGCCCGCCCCGCGCTTAAAATATTGCCCCATGAAGCATCACCTCGACTTCGAAAAGCCGATCGCCGAATTGCAGGAAAAGCTGGATGACCTGCGGGCGCATCCGGAGAAGCATTCGCTCGGCCTCAGCTTCGAAGAGGAAATTCTGCTCCTCGAAAAAAAGATCGAGGAGACCCGCCGGCAGATTTTCCTGAACCTCGGCCCCTGGCAGCGCGTCCAGCTCGCCCGCCATCCCAAGCGGCCCTATGCCCTCGATTATTTCCGCAAGACCTTTTCCGATTTCCAGGAACTCCACGGCGACCGCCTGTACGCCGACGACCACGCCATGATCGGCGGCTTTGCCAAGCTCGGCGAATACCGCGTCCTGGTCATCGGCACGCAGAAGGGCCGCGACACCAAGGAAAACATTCTCCGCAATTTTGGCTCCGCCCATCCCGAAGGCTATCGCAAGGCGCTCCGCCTCATGCGCCTCGCCAATAAATTCGGCCTGCCCATCGTCACCTTGATTGACACCGCCGGCGCCTACCCCGGCGTCGCCGCCGAGGAACGCCACATCGCCGAATCCATCGCCGTCAATCTCCGCGAAATGACCCTGCTGGAAGTCCCCATCCTCGCCGTCGTCATCGGCGAGGGCGGCTCCGGCGGCGCCCTGGGCATCGGCGTGGCCGACCGCGTGCTCATGCTCGAGAACGCCTACTATTCCGTCATCAGCCCCGAAGGCTGCGCCGCCATTCTCTGGAAGGACCGCGCCAACACCGCCAAGGCCGCCGCCGCCCTCAAGCTCACCGCCAAGGACCTCCTCCACCTCAAACTCGTGGACGAAGTCGTGCCCGAACCCCTCGGCGGCGCCCACACCGACCCCGTCGGCACCGCCTTGAATTTGAAAACGCATCTCCTCAAACACCTCGAACAGGTGCTCGCCCTGCCCGTTCCCGAGCGCCTGAAAACCCGTTACGCAAAATTCCGCGCCCATGGACACTTCCAGGAGAAGGCCCTCGAATCCGGTGAAATGAAACCCGCCAAGGCCGTCGAACCCGTCGCCGCCTGATCCCATGCTCTATCCCCTGACTTTTGAACCCCGGTACAAGGAACGGATCTGGGGCGGACGCGAACTGGAACGCCTTTACCGCCGCCCGCTTCCCGCCGGCCAGCCCATCGGCGAAGCCTGGGAAATCACCGACCGACCCGGCGACGTCAGCGTCATCACCAACGGCCCGCTCGCCGGCCAGAACCTCCGCTGGCTCCTGGAAAATCACGCCGCCGAAGTCCTCGGCGCCGCCCAACCCGCGGCGGCCGGCCGCTTCCCCCTGCTCTGCAAAATTCTCGACGCCCGCCAACGCCTCTCCCTGCAGGTGCACCCCCCCGCCGAGACGGCCCGGAAACTCCACGGCGAACCCAAGACCGAAATGTGGTTCATCGCCGACGCCGCCCCCGGCGCCTGCCTCTACGTGGGCCTCAAACGCGGCGTCACCCGCGCCGAATTTGAAAAGAAGATTGCCGACGGCAGCGTGGCCGATTGCTTCCACCGCCTGCCCGTGCGCACGGGCGACACCATGTTCCTGCCCAGCGGCCGCGTGCACGCCATCGGCGACGGCCTGGTGATTTTTGAAATCCAGCAGAACTCCGACACCACCTACCGCGTGTTCGATTGGAACCGCGTGGGGCTGGACGGCAAGCCGCGCGAGCTGCACGTGGCGCAGTCCCTCGCCAGCATCAACTTCGAGGACTTCGAACCGCACCTCGTGGCCACGAAGTTCGTGGCGGACGGCAAAATCAAAAAGCGTCCGCTGGTGACCGATCCGCTGTTCAACGTGGCGGCCTGGAAATTGAACGCCCGCGCCAGCGGCCCGCTCAAGCCCCATAAACTGCAGATCGTGGCCGTCACCGCGGGCGCCATTGAACTTCAGAGCGACGCCACGACGGTGAATTTATCAGCGGGCCAATTCTGCCTGGTGCCGGCCAGCCTGGCGGGGACGAAAGTTTCCGCGAAACCGGCGGCGGCGCTCCTGCACGTGGAAGTCTGATAACGGATTTAATTCAACGACAGATCCTCGGGCATCTGGGCCAGCAGCCGGTTTTTCCAGCCGCCCTTGTCGTACAGGATTTTTTGCCAGAGCTGCTCGGGCGGGGTCTCGAACACCAGCTGCACCGACGCCGGATACGTCAGCCACGCCTTGCGCTTCATCTCGCTCTCGAGCTGGCCGGGACTCCACCCCGCGTAGCCGGCGAACAGCCGCACTTTCTTCGTGGGGGAAAAGCCCTCGCCGATTTCCAGCAGATCATCCAGCGAATGTCCCAGCGCCAGGTTCGGCATCACGTCCGCATCCGGGATGAAGCTGTCCGTGTGCAAAAAACTCAGCGCCGCCGGCTGCACCGGCCCGCCCAGATACAGCGGCGATTCCTTGAGCAGGTTCGGCAGGTCCGCCACGATCATCTCGCCCACGGTCTTCCCCAGCGAGCGGTTCAGCACCAGCCCAAACGCACCGTCCCCGTTGTGCTGGCAGATCAACACGACGCTCCTTTGGAAAAACGACCCGCCGAGCTGCCCGCTGTCGAGCAGTAATTGCCCTTGCAGAAATTTTGGCTTGGCGGCCATCTGCGACAATGTGCCCCACAACCCCCCGGCTGGCAAATTTGTTTCCACGCGGACAAAACAAAAGCGCTGGAGCCATTCCCGCTCCAGCGCTTGCCAAGGAAAAACGTCCGCCGCGTTCGGCGGTTACAGCGACTTGACCTTCTTCACGATCGCCGCCGCGTCAATGCCAAACGCCGCCATCAGTTCCGCCGCATGGCCCGAGCGCGGCAGACCGTTGATCGCCAGCTTGTGCACCTTGATGCCTTCGCTGGAAAGCTCGCCCGCCACCGCATCGCCCAAACCGCCCTCGGCATAGTGATCTTCCACCGTGATGACGGTGTTGTGGGTCTTCTGCGCCGCCGCCAGGATTTCCGCTTTGCCCAGCGGCTTGATGCTGTACGCGTCCACCACCGTGATGTGGATGCCCTCGGCCTTCAACTGGTCCGCGGCCTTCAACGCCTCGAACAGCGTCACGCCCGCCGCCACCACCGTCGCTTTGTCGCCCGTGCGGAGCACTTTGGCCCCGCCGATGGGGAACTTCTCGTCGTTGCCGTAAATCACCGGGGTCTTCGGGCGCGACGTGCGCAGGAAGCAGATGCCCTTGTGCTCGGCCATCTGGTCCACCAACTTCTCCGTCGCCACCGCGTCGGATGGATACAACACCGTGCTGCCCACGATGGCACGCATCACCGCAATGTCTTCCAGCGCCATCTGCGACGGCCCGTCCTCGCCGATGCTCACGCCCACGTGCGAACCGGTCAGTTTCAAATTCGACTGCGAGATGCCCGCCACGCGGATCTGATCCATCGCCCGCGTGAAAAAGGTCGCAAACGTGGACGCGAACGGCACGTGGCCGCGCGCCGCAAATCCCACGGCCACCCCGACGAGATTCTGTTCCGCGATGAAGCATTCCGTGAAGCGTTCCGGAAATTTCTTGAAGAACTTCTCGGAGTAGGTCGAGTTCTTGGTGTCGCCGTCCATCGCCACCACGCGGAGGTCGGTTTCCCCGATCCGCGCCAGGGCGTTGCCGTAGGCTTCGCGCGTGGCCACCTGGTCGCCGAGATTGTAGTTGATGGGCGGATAGCCCGCGGGCGCGGCGAGATTGGGCTCCGGCAAATGCGACGGCGCCGGAATCGGCACGCCGATGCCGGTCTTCGAGCTGGGCTGGAGTTCCGCCACCGCCTTGGCCGCCTCCTCCTTGCTCAGGGGCTTGCCATGCCAGCCTTCCTTGTCCTGCAGGAACGATACCCCGGCACCCTTGTACGTCTTGGCGATGATCGCCAGCGGCTTGTCGTCCAGCCCCACGCCGCCCAGCACCTCGATGATTTCCTCGATGTCATGGCCGTCAATTTCCTCCACGCGCCAGCCGAACGCCTTGAAGCGGTCGCGATAGATATTGATGTCATGGCCGAACGCCGTCGCCTGGCTCTGGCCCAGCCGGTTGGCGTCCACGATGGCGATGAGATTGTTCAACTTGTAAATGCCCGCAAACGACGCCGCCTCCCACACGGAGCCTTCCGCGATTTCCCCGTCGCCGAGCAGCACATAAGTGTTGTAATCCAGCTTGTCCTGGCGCGCCGCCAGGGCCATGCCCGCGCCCACGCTCAGACCCTGGCCCAGCGAACCGGTGGCCACGTCCGCAAACGCCAGCCGCGGCGTCGGGTGCCCCTCGAGATCGCTCCCAAACTGCCGCAGCTTCAACAGCTCCGGCACCGGCAGAAAGCCATTCTCCGCCCACACGGCGTACAGCAGCGGCGCCGCATGCCCCTTGGAAAGTATGAAACGGTCGTTGTTGTAGTAGTGCGGATTCTTCGGGTCATATTTCATGTGACCGAAGAACAACGAGGCGACAACGTCCGCGGCCGAACAGCATGAAGTGGGGTGGCCGCTTCCCGCCGCCGTGGTTGCCTCGATGGAATGGATACGCAACTGGTTGGCGATCCCCTTCAGCAGTTCAATGTCCGTTTCAATCATAAATTGTAAGAATAAGAAGATTAACCCAGCCGGGCCGAAAGCCAAGACCGAAAAATTTCCGCGCCCCCCGCCCGCGCCGGCAAAATCGCCCCCCGCCCGCGGCAACCGCGCCGCCACCAGCGGCTTGGACCGCCCGCGCCCGTTGGCCCGCAAATTGACAAGCCCCGGCGGATTTGCTTGAATTAGTCCGTTGCAGCCTAAATCCGGACTCCGCGCCGGATGCGGGGAAACCGAATTCCCACAAAGGGACGGGGCGAACGGCTCGCGGCGACGCGGGTCCAGACCACTTTCAAGGCCCAGCCCGTCAGCTAACCTCGCCGGCATTGGAAGGGCGATCCGCTGGAACGCGCCGCGTCTCCATGTTCACCCCAGGCAAACGTAGATTGCTATGAATGTGTTTCATCTGGCGAAAGACGTGTTGATCGGCCGGGCGCACAACCTCTCCGACCACCGGATTTTTCAGCATCTGTCGCTGATCGCCCTCCTGGCCTGGGTGGGCCTCGGCGCCGACGGCTTGTCCTCCTCCTGCTACGGTCCGGAGGCGGCCTTTCTCGCGCTCAAGGGCCACACCCATCTCAGCCTCTTCGTCGCCGCGGCCTCCATGCTCACCATCGTCGTCATCTGCCTGAGCTATTCCCAAATCATAGAGCAGTTTCCCTCCGGCGGCGGCGGCTACCTGGTGGCCAGCAAGCTCCTCTCCCCCACTTTCGGCGTCATCTCCGGCTGCGCCCTCATCGGCGACTACATCCTCACCATCGCCATCAGCGTGGCCAGCGGCGCCGACGCCATGTTCAGCATGCTGCCCGTGGAATGGCAGCCTTGGAAACTGAAATTCTCCCTGGCCGTCGTCGTCTTCCTCTCTCTGCTCAACCTGCGCGGCGTCAAGGAATCCGTCATCCTCTGGGTGCCCGTGTTCTTCCTGTTCGTCTTTACCTACGCCTTCGGCATCGTCTGGGCCGTCTCCTCCCATTTCGGCCAGTTGCCCGATATCGCCTCCGGCGTGGCCCTCGATGTGCGCAGCGACTGCGCCGAGGTGGGCCTGTTCGGCTTCGTGGCCCTGGTGTTGCGCGCCTACAGTCTCGGCGCCGGCACCTACACCGGCATCGAGGCCGTGAGCAACGGCCTCAACGCCCTCCGCGAACCCCGCGTCAAAACCGGCAAACGCACCATGTTTTACATGGGCGTTTCCCTCTCCTTCGTCGTCGGCGGCCTCCTCCTCGCCTACCTGCTCTACCACGTCGAGCACGTGGACGGCCGCACGCTCAACGCCGTCCTCTTCGAAAAAATCACCGCCGCCTGGCCCCCCTGGCTGGCCCGCGGCTTTGTCATCGCCGCCATGGCCTCCTCCGCCGCCCTGCTCTTCATCGCCGCCCAGACCGGCTTCTTCGGCGGCCCGCGCGTCCTGGCCAACATGGCCGTGGACCGCTGGATGCCCACGCGCTTCGCCACCCTCAGCGACCGCCTCGTCACCCAAAACGGCATCCTCATGATGGGCGCCGCCGCGCTCCTGGTGGTGCTGCTCACCACCGCCTCCGTGGACCTGCTCGTGGTCCTCTACAGCATCAATGTCTTCATCACCTTCAGCCTCTCGCAACTGGGCATGGTGCGCCTCTGGTGGAGCGAACGCCATCGCGAGCCGCTCTGGCGCCGCCGCATCTGCATCAACGGCTTCGGCCTCCTCCTCACCGGCGGCATCCTCATCTCCCTCTGCGTCGTCAAATTCTTCCAGGGCGGCTGGGCCACCCTGCTCGTCACCGGCGTCTTGATCGGCCTGGCGTTCTGGGTGAAAAGCCACTACCGCGGCACCCAGAAAAAACTCTACCGGCTCAATGAACTCGTCGCCGCCGCCCTGGCCGATGACGCCCTGCTCACCACCGAAAAAGCCCCGCCCCCGTGCGACCACGACGCCCGCACCGCCGTCTTCCTCGTGAACGGCTTCAACGGCCTGGGCCTCCACACGCTGCTGGCCGTGGTGCGGATGTTTCCCAAGGTGTACCAGAATTTCGTCTTCCTCCAGGTGGGCGTGCTCGACGCCGGCAATTTCAAGGGCGCCGCCGAGGTGGACCACCTGCGCGAACACTCCCGCATCGAGGTGGAGCGCTTCGTCAGCTACATGAGCCGCCGCGGCTTCTACGCCGAGGGCTACTACGGCCTGGGCACGGACATCGCGGACGAAGCCGCCCGGTTGTGCGACACCATCGCCCAAAAATTTCCCCAGGCCACCTTTTTCGCCGGGCAGCTCGTCTTCAAGGATGAAAGCCTGGTCACCCGCTGGCTGCACAACCACACCGTCTTCGAGTTGCAGCGCCGCCTCTATCAAAACGGCCGCCCCATGCTCATCCTCCCCATCCAAGTCTGAATCGGGGGCAGGACTTTTAAGCCCGCCGCTCGCAGCCACTCGCCATTCAACATGCGCCGCAGGTCTTTTTTGCACGCCGGCAAACGACCACCATGGCCACGGCGCCGACGGCCAGGAGCGCATTCGTTCCCGGTTCCGGCACCGTGCCGCCCCCGGAGATTTGCAGGCCATTCACATCCGCTTCACCCTCGGCCGGGCTGTACGTCAAATTCATGGTGCCCGCGGCGTCCGTTTCGGCGCTGACGACCAGATAATTCTGGCCCTCCACAAAGCTGCCGGCGGTCGCCTCGGCCGCGCTCGAAGTGTAAGTGCCGAGATCCGTGGTCACCGCCAGTTCACGGCCGGAACTGGCGGAATCTCCCTGCGTATAGAGGTAAATCGTATAGTCCGACAAAGCCGCCAGCCCGCTGACCGCAATCGTATCGGCCCCCAAAGCATAGAGGTATCCGCGCATCAAATTGGCATCGGCGGTGCCATAGAATCCGTATTCCCCGGACCCGTTGGGGGCCGTCGCGGCTCCGTAGGAATTCCAAGAAATATTGACGGAACCGGACGATCCGGTGGCATTGAACAAAGTCTGGATGCCACTGCCACCCAAACAAAGATTCCATTCGTTTCCGGAACCGCCAATCGCAGCCGCCCCGCTTTGGGCGACCGGAGAATTGAAGTCACCGGAGAATTGAACATCCCACAAACTGGATTGCGCCCAGGCGCCGGAGGCGAGAGCGGTGACGGCGGCAATAGCCGGAAGGCATGCTTTTTTCATATATCAATATATCAAACGTTTGGATTTCGCGGCCACTCGCCGCTTGGATGGCTTATCGGCAGGATGTGGGCCGGCTGAAACGAATTATTGCCGCCAACGCACGATCTTTGGGCGGCTAATCCATCAGATTAGAAATGGCGTCGCATTTCCAATTTTCGGCGGCTAACGGATCCTGGGAACGTGGTAAAAAAGCTTATCTCTTCAACCACGATTTGATCCAAGCCGCCGCAAGCAGGAGGAGCAATACGACAATGGCCATTCCCTCCAGCGAAAGCAAATACTCGAAAGTGACGCGCCCAACGTGCGTGCCGAAGTCCCCGGCCAGGACCCCTTCACGGCGACGAGGCCGCTTCCAAGTCGCGCAGTTGCTGGCCCCACAGGCCGCCGATGTGGAGGCCCGCGATATAGAGGACCGCGCCAAAGCCCGCCACCGCCACCAACAGCGCCAGGAACAGCCAGAAGTGATGCGATTCAAACCGTTTCAGCGTGACCGCGAACGCCATCAATCCCAAAAACGCCGAGATCACGATCACCGCGTCCACGCTCGCCCGCTGCCAATAGCTCCCGCCCAGATGCAGCCACATGCCGAATTCATCGAACGTCAGCCCCATTGCCACGCCATACAGCAGCGCCGTGATTTCCGCCGCCCGCCCCGTGGGCCGCCGGAACACGCTGTAACCCGCCACCGCCGACAGCAGAAAAATCCCATAGTTCAGGTGATGCACATGTGTGCCGCCCATGAAGAAATACAGGTTGGGCATCGCCTTGGACATGATCAGGAACACAAACACCCGCGCCAGAATGAAGGTCATGAGGAAGCCAAACAGCGACATCCTCGCGAGTTTATGCACCGTTTCCCGGCGGTGGTGCGCTTCCAGATTCAGGTTCATGACTGCCCGCAGCCTAATCAGCGCGCCGCCGGGTCGTCAATCCTCGCGCGTCGCAGCGAACCGGTGGACCTTGTGGCCATGCTCGTGAGAGCATGGCTATTAACGCGTCAATTCTTATGCGCCGTGGCAAACTGATGCACGGCAAACGCCAACCCGGGCTCAAAGCGCTGTTTGCTCGCTCATCAACCCCAGGCGGGTGAATCAACGCCAACGTCATGGCCGCACCCAAACCATCCCAACTTCGGTGCACGGCGTCCGCCGGTCGTTCCGTTGCGAAACCGCGCCCAGTTTGCTACCCTCACAACATGACAACGGTCGCCACACGCGAATCCACCGCGCGGAAGCGCCAGGGGGAGCTGGGGCAGTTCCTCACGCCGGCTCCCATCGCCGACTTTATGGCCTCGTTGTTCGGCCCGCTTCCCCAATCGGTCCGCTTGCTGGATGCCGGAGCCGGTGCGGGGGCTCTCACCTCGGCTTTCGTTTCCCGCTTGTGTGATCGAAACCCCGGCGTCCGCACGATCGAGGCGACGCTGTACGAACTGGACCCGCGGATTCAGGCTGCCCTCGCGGACACGCTGCAAGCGTGCCAGGAACGCTGTGACCGGGCCGGCATCCAGTTCCGCTTCACCATTCATTCGTCCGACTTCATCCGGGAAATGTCGGATCGCCTCGCCGATAATTTGTTTGCCGTCAAGCCGCCCACCTTCAATGCCGCGATTGTAAATCCGCCGTATCGGAAGATCGGCTCTGACTCCGCCGAGCGCCGCAGCCTGCGGCTGGCCGGCGTGGAAACAAGCAATCTTTACGCCGGCTTCATCGCGCTCATCCACCGCCTGCTGGTTCCGGGCGGCCAACTCGTGGGCATTACCCCCAGAAGCTTCTGCAACGGTCCTTACTTCCGGACTTTCCGGGAGGATTTTCTGGCCAATTTGGAAATTCAGCGGCTCCACGTTTTTGAATCGCGCGACGCCGCCTTTCGGGGCGACAAGGTCTTGCAGGAAAATATCATTTTTCACGCCGTCAAAGGCCGCCACCAGCCTCCTGAATTGATTGTTTCCGGCAGCAGCGGTGAGCACGGCGACGTCGTCGCCGAAAAAATAATCCCCTTCGCGGAAATCGTTCACCCGCGCGACACGGAAAAGTTCATCCACATTCCCACGGCGGCAAACCAAGCCGTCGCCACGAAGGTGATGGGCAGCCTCCACACCAGCCTCGCCGCCCTGGGCTTGACCGTCTCCACCGGGCCGGTGGTTGATTTCCGGCTCCGGCACGCCATCCGCCCGCAACCGGAGAGCGGCACGGTGCCCTTGCTCTATCCGTGCCACTTCAACGGCGGCACCGTTCACTGGCCCAAAGCCAACAGCCGCAAACCCAATGCCATCCTGCACAACAACGCCACCCGTCCGTGGCTGCTCAGGTCAGAAGTGTATCTGCTGACGAAACGGTTTACTTCCAAGGAGGAACGCCGCCGCCTGGTCGCCTGCCTGTTCGATCCAAAGGCCTTCGACACAGAATGGGTCGGCCTCGAAAACCACCTGAACTATTTTCACGCCAACGGTCACGGACTGAATCGCCATCTGGCCATCGGGCTTTTCGCCTTTCTGAATTCCACGGTCGTTGACCAGTATTTCCGCCGGTTCAGCGGCCACACGCAAGTCAATGCCACCGACCTGCGCAAATTGCTTTACCCCGACCGCCAGACGCTCCAGGCCATGGGCGCGGCACTGAAACACCTTGATGCCTCTCAGGAAGAAATTGATAAACTCGTAGAAAAACATCTCCATGCCCACCGTCCAAGTCTGCCCCATCGGCTTGGGCCATCCTATCGGAATGGCGATCATCCAGCCTGGCGTAGGCGCGCCCACGCCTACGCCGGGTACACGTCTCAAACAATCGGATCAACCCTGTAAGTGATTGAATCAACCTTAACGCCCTGAGCGCGCCAGGGCCATCCAAACATCGGGGCGATGCGGTGCCAGACAAAGTCCTTCCAAGTTCAAACAAAAGTGGAGATTCTAGAGTAAAACCGACAGCATTCACCGGATGAAATTCTTCATCCTGTAAATCCTGTTCATTCTGTCCAAACCCTTTTTTCCGCTCAAGCATCTGGACTGCATAAACATATATGCCTCGTCTTTATGGGCTTGTTTGCTGGTTTTCAATATTCTGTCTCACGCCCGGCGCAAATGGTGACTTCCCTTTTTGATTGCCACGTTTCGCGGTTGGCCTACGATTGCGGAATCAATTCAGATGGCAACCGAAGCGGATACATGCCGTAAATTCGTCGCGCCGAAAATTCAGGCAACTGAGAGAGTGCGGAGGCTCTGCGCCAACCCGAACGAACCACCTGCATGCTGCCTGCCGCCGGAAACAAAACGGACAGGATTAACAAGATGAACAGGATAACTGCAAATCAAGGCGGGGGAAAACCCCATTCTGTAAATCCTGTCGACGGCTTTGCTTTGAACGAAATCGCCGGCAAATTCGCCTCCGCCATGCCGTCAATTAACCCCAGTCACCGTTGTATGCGGCTCATTTAAGGCCGAAGAGACAAATATGCCCGAACAAACCGACATCATAGACGAGGCATTCAAGCGATTGGTAGTCCTGTTTGCGGAAGCGGAGCAATTCGGCGACACCTTGTTTACGGAATCTGACACCCGAATCAAAATCATTGACACCATGTTGATGGAAGTTTTGGGCTGGCAGAAAGCGGATATCCTTACCGAAGAACAGGCCGGAAAAGGCTTCCTCGACTACAAACTTTCGATTGACGGTCTGTCAAAAGCCATAATAGAGGCAAAACGTGACGCCCGTGCTTTCGATCTGACAGAACGCGACTGCGGTGGTGCCTATAAACTTTCCGGTCCTGTGTTCAGAATCGCAAATGTCCAGGAGGGGATAACCCAAGCTGTTTATTATTCTGCCTACAAAGGTTGTGAATTGGCGTGTGTTACGAATGGTCACGAATGGATAGTTTTTCGCAGCAACCGCATCGGTGACGGGTTGGAAACACTTGATGGAATGGCGTTCGTTTTTACGTCTCTGGAATGCGTTCGCGAACAATTCCGGCTGTTTTATGATCTCCTTGCCAAGCCCAGGGTTAAAAATTTGGTTTTTCGCGGAATTTTCCAGCAAGCTGAGGGTCGAATCATTCGCCACTCGGATTTCGAGAAACGATTAAGACCACCAGCTAGCGCCAAGTTTTTGGCCCAGCCGGAAATAGCCCCAGCACTTGACCGGATTATGACGTCATTCTTTCAGCGGCTCACAGATGAGCACGACAGGGAAATGCTCGAAGAGTGCTTCGTTGAAACGAAGGAAAGCAAGGCGGCTGAGCAACGTTTGTTACGATTGGCTGAAGACCTCGTCGGCCACATACGTCCGCTCGACACTCGTTCCGGCGGTCAGCTTGCCGAGATTCTTGAACATGCGAGGAAGTCGAAGCTCAACCAATTCGTTTTGATTGTGGGGACAAAAGGGGCGGGCAAATCAACGTTCATACAGCGGTTCTTCGACTTGAGGCTACCTAACGAACTACGTGGCGTTTGTGTCCCCATCAACGTGAACCTATCAGACAGTGATGGTGATGAGCGCCAAATTCTCGAATGGTTACGACTAACATTATTGGAAAAGGCAGAACATGCCCTCGGCGGTGGCACGCCTACTTGGGATGAAATTATCGGGCACATGTTTTTCTCTGAATACCAGAGGTGGTCAACGGGCAGCATGAAGCACCTCTATGAACGTGATAAACAGGAATTTAAAATTCAATTTGGTAAACACATTGAAAAAATTCGCAATGAGAACCCATTGGAATACATTCGCGGGCTTCTGAGAAATCTTGTGCTTGGCCGGAAACAGCTTCCCTGCCTTGTGTTCGATAATGCGGACCACTTCAGCATTGATTTTCAAGAAAGGGTGTTCCAGTTTGCACGATCATTATTCGAGCAAGAGCTTTGTGTTGTGATAATGCCGATTACAGACAAGACGAGTTGGCAGCTTTCACGACAAGGGGCGCTGCAATCATTTGAGAACGAAGCTTTGCTTCTTCCGACACCGTCCGCCCGGCAGGTCGTAGAGAAACGAATTGCATTTGTTTTAAAAAAACTCAAAGAGGATGAGCCGAAGGAAAAAGAAAGTTACTTTTTTGGTAAGGGCATCCGCGTTGAGTTTTCAGACTTGCTGAAGTTCATTACAGCACTTGAAGAGGTCTTTCTCAACTCGGACAAAACCGGTTATTGGCTCGGATGTTTGTCAAATCATGACATCAGGCAAGTCTTGGTGCTGTCCCGGGATGTCATCAATTCACCGCACCTAGGATTCGATGAAGTTTTCAAGGCGTACGTCACCGGTAGTGTAATGGAAATCACTGAAGGCAAGATTCGGAGGGCCATGGTTCGTGGTCGGTATGACATATTTCCAGCAGACTCCCACAAGTTCATTCACAATATCTTCGATTTGAATGCTGAACTCCAGACATCCCCGTTGCTGGGTTTGCGGATTCTTCAGGTCGCAAAGGATGCTGCCATTCATCATGGCGAGACTAAGACCGATTACATTGCCAAGAATGACTTGGTTGCGTACATGTGCGGCATGGGCTTTGAGAGACGCACAGTGTCGCTATGGCTTGATGCGCTCCTTAAACGAGCGCTTCTACTTAACTACGATCCAACCCGCATCGATGAGCAGAATGCGACACAGTTGGAAATCTCACCTAGTGGCGAATTGCATCTTTTTTGGGGATGCGGTGGGTACGATTATATTTTCGCAATGGCTGAAACAACTCCTGTGCGGGACGAAGCAACATTCACCGAGATGGAGCTTGCTTACCGTCAACGATCGCAGAATCAATTTTATGGAGTCATGGCCAACTTTCTTCGGTATTTGGTAACCGAGGACCAACTCTTCTGTCGCATACCGGACCATGAAAGCTACCGCGGACAGGCGGTCCTTTTGAGCAAGCTGGAGGCCACAGCGCGAAAATTCGAGACTTTCGTGTGGCATTAACTTCGTAGCCGCTCAGCACACAAGAAATTCGATGTGAATGATGACACCAGAACAACCCACGCTCGCCCAACCGCTTGGAGCTCTCCAAATCTCCGCGCGCGTCATAACGCGCAAGGGAAGGGGGCTGAATGGCGAGCGTGGCTGTGGATCAGGACAGGTTTAACAAGATGGACAGGATTCCAAAAATGGAAGAGCAGGAATTGACGGAGAAAATCATTGGTTGCGCGATGAAAGTCCACTCCACACTGGGGCCGGGTTTTCTGGAATCGGTTTATCAGAACGCGCTGGCGCATGAGCTCGGTAAAGCCGGAGTGAAAATCGAGTGCGAGAAAGCCATTGTGGTTCACTACGACGGTGTCGCGGTGGGTGATTTTTCTGCCGACATGCTGGTTGAGGAAAAAGTGATGTTGGAATTAAAGGCAAACCAAGCGCTCGTGGCGGCCAACGAGGTGCAACTGGTCAATTATCTGACGGCCACAGGCGTTGAGGTCGGTCTATTGCTGAACTTCGGGGCAAAGCAGTTGGAATTCAAACGCAAGTCACGAACCTACCGCCCCAAACCTCTGGAAAAAGATTTTATCCTGTAAATCCTGTTCTCATGTCTTTCCTCAACTACAGCCCAGTCACGCCGGTTAAGACAGGATGGGCAGGATGCCGGAATGGGAGAGCAAGAATTTGCCGAGATAATCACTGGTTGCCCGATGAAAGTTCATTCCGCACTTGGGCCTGGTTTTCCGGAATCGTTTTGCCAGAAGTCACGGACATACCGTCCAAAAACTCCGCAAAGAGGTTTTATCCTGTAAATCCTGTTCATCCTGTCCTCATGCCTTTTAGTTTTTTTGAATTAAATTCACTTCCCGCTCAACGGCTTACGCCGCTCCCGTTAGCGGCTAACTTTGCGATTCTGCCGGCCCTGCTAAAATCGTCCTGGCTGGGAAACTGCCCCGCCACTATGAGCGATCATGCTTATGATCGAGTCTGGCCATGGACGGTTCGCCCCCTCGGCGTCCGCCCGCAAGAACTCTTTGTCTTAACCACCGATGGGCACAGATCTTCAGAGGCGTTGCCAAGTTGTACCCGTCTTGGCGTGGGGAAAACCCTTTGGCGTGGCATTTCGTTGGTCGCCCCAGTGGTTTTATTATCTGTGTTGATCTGTGTGAATCTGTGGTTAAAAAATTTCCTGCTGTCCCACGAAAAGCCCGCGAATTCGTTCGCCAAAATCTGCGAAAACCCCTGCAAAATCCACGATCGTCAACCCTCGTCAACCCCAAAACTTGGGGGGGGGCCGCCCGGCCTGCCCTTCCCCCAACCCTTCGCCGCCCCGCCGCCCGGCATCCATGGGAAAAATCTCGACCCCCGGCCCGTCTGCTGGCATCTACTCTGGGTGTGAATCTAATTGCTGCCCAAAAAACCGCGGTCACCGCCGCCCGCGCCGCCGGCAAGGTCATGCGCGACAACTGGTACGCCCCAAAAAAGATCAAGCTCGCCGAGGCCCACGACATCAAGCTCGAACTCGACGTCCGCTGCCAGGCCCTCATCGAGAAAATCCTCGCCGCCGATTTTCCCGGCGTTCCCGTGCTGGGCGAGGAAGGCAGCACCGGTGATCTTTCCGCCGAATACCGCTGGGTGGTGGACCCCATTGACGGCACCGTCAACTACACTTTCGGCAACCCGCACGCCGCCGTCTCCATCGCGCTGCAACGCTCCGGCCAGCCGCCCAAAACCGCCCGCCCGGGCCGCGCCCGGGGCGCCTCCAATCTCGTCACCCGCGGCGGCTCGCACCGCAGCGTCGTCGGCGTCATCTACGACCCCTTCACGGACGAGCTGTGGACCACCACCACGGGCCAGCCCACCCGGCTCAACGGGAAAATCGTTCACGTGAGCCCCTGCGCCCGGGTGCGGGACGCCATCATCGCGGTCGGCTTCTCCAAGAGCCAGGAGAACCTGGAAAAGTGCCTGCCCCATTTCATCCGTATCGCCCGGACCGCCCGCAAGATCCGCATCCTGGGCTCGGCCGCGCTGGAGCTGACCTATGTCGCCAGCGGCCGCCTGGACGCCTACCTCGAGCGCACCATCAACCTGTGGGATGTCGCCGCCGGCGCGCTGCTCCTGGAAAACGCCGGCGGGGAATTTTATGCCGCGCCCGCACCCGACGGCAAACTGCGCATGTGCGCCGACAACGGCCGCCTGCGGAAAAAATTGAAACTCGGGAGCATGTTGCAATAGCCCGCCCCTTCTATGGTCACCCGCTGCAGTCTCCTGTTCTGCCTGCTCGCCTCCTTGGCCGCCGCGGCGCCGGTGATCAATCCCGTGGCCAACGTCATCGTGCCGGCGGGCAAATCCCTCATCGTCCCCATCACCGCCACCGTCACGAACGGCCGGCCGCTTACCTACACCATCACCGGCAGCACCAACGCCATCGCCATCGTGCTCCACACGAACAACCCCTTCTGGAAGCTCAACGTGGCGCAGGCCTGCGCCACCAACGACCCCGGGGCCTTTCAAACCCCGTTCCGCGGCGGCTTGGCCACCGTGACCAACGCCGGCGACATGACCTTCATGCTGTTCCCGGAGTACGCACCCAACACCGTCTCCATTTTCCAGGGACTTTCCGCCGCCGGCTTTTACAACAGCAACACGATCTTTCATCGCATCATCAGCAATCTCATCATCCAGGGCGGCGACCCACTCACCAACGGCATGGGTGGTCTGGAGTTTGAATACGACGAAGAGCTCAATCCGCAGGCGATCTTCAGTGGCAACGGTCAGTTGGCGCTGGCGAATTCCGGGAGAAACACGGACGGTTGCCAGTTCTTTGTCACCATCGGCCGGCAGCGGCAATACGATTTCCAATATACTCTTTTCGGCCAGCTCGTCCGCGGCTTCGACGTGCTCACCAACATCAGCAACACGGCCGTGGACGCCAACAGCCGCCCGCTGGCGAACGAGATCATCACCCAGGCCGGCTTCGTGCCAGACACCTGCGACACTGTCATCACCCTGGTGGCCACCAACCGCGCCCACATCACCAATACCGTCACGATCGTCGTCAATGACGGCGCCGGCGGCTTGGCCACCAACAATTTCACCGCGACCACCATCACCGACACGAACAGCAATTTTCAGCCCTTCATCTATGGTTATACGGTCACCAACGTCGTGGCCAAGTTGAATACGAAGTTGACGAATATTCTCGACGCCCTGGAACTCGACGGCCGGACGCTTTTTTGGTTCCCGTATTTTGCAGATACCAGTTCCGGGACGAATTCAAGCGGGATCACCTACTCCAATAACTTCATCTTCCGCTCACTCACGTACAACGTGACCAACGACGGCGGCCAGTTGCGGTTTATTATCCAACCCACGACCAATTACGCCGGGCCGATCAACCTCAAGTTCTACGTAAGCACCAATAGCTCTACCGGCGTGTCCTACGACGAGATGACTTATTCCCTGGTTTTCGGAGACACACCGATTGTGGGACAGGCGGTCGCGGTGCCGCCGCAGGCCCGCGGCTTTTTCACGAATCTCCTGCTGGCCACCTTTACCAACGGCGTGCCAAAGAGCGCCCTCACCAATTTCTCCGCCTCCATCCAGTGGGGCGATGATTCCATCACGCCAGGCACGATTGCCACCAACTCGGCGGGCTGGAAACAGGTCTTCGGTTCCCACACCTACACGAATTCCGGAGCGTTCCCGATTTCCGTGACCGTCCAGAGCAGCTTGGGAGTCACCACAGTGGTCACAAACACCGTCACGGTCATGCCTTCACTCTCACCGGCGGTCAGTGGCACAAATATCGTCATCGCTTGGCCATCCTGGGCCTTCGCCTACGGCCTGCAAACCAGCACGAACCTCGCCGGAACTAATTGGGTGACCATCACCAATGCCGCGGGGCTGTCCGGCTTTCAAAACGTCGTCTCCAACCCGCTGTCCGCGAACCAGTCCTTCTTCCGGCTGAAACATTAAATGTTGATGCTGAGCCAGTTCCGTTAACCCGCTAAAATCGGCCTGGCTGGGAAAACGCCGCCGCCACGACGCAAAAAATTGCCGGAAAACCGGGGAGCGTTTCCCTGGGGTATCGCTCCCGCTGGTGCTCAACCCCCGGCTGCGCGGGGACGAGCCGGCCCCGCTCCCACGCTGCCGGTTATCGCGGCAGGGACCTGCGGAATTCGGCGCGTTCCCGGGGCGAGGTGATTTCGGCCGCCAGCATTTGCCAGCTTGACATTGCAGTTTGAATCATCAAAAACACCCGCATGAATCACGGCGGCTTAAGTTCCCAGGCGGAGAATTTCTACGCCGTCTGGCGCCAGCAATGCGGCGCGGTGAACCTGTTGCGCGACGGCGGCGCCGTGCCACCGGAACGGCTGCTGCAAGCCGTGTGGCAGCACCAGCGCCTCCGCCGGGACCGCCTGCTGACCGCCGACGGCATCCGCGTGCGCGTGCTGCATCCGGGCTTTGCCAGCGCCGAGGGCGGACCGGATTTTCGGGGGGCGGTGCTGCAACTGGACCAAGCCGCGCCGGTGTCCGGCGACGTGGAAATTGATTTGCAGTGCTCCGGCTGGCACGCGCACGGCCACGACACGAATCCCACTTTCAAAAACGTCATCCTGCACGTGGTGTGGGAGGAGCCGGCCGCGGGCAAATCGCCCATCGGGACGCCGCCGGTGCGGATTGCGTTGAAGGACGTGCTTGATGCGCCGCTGGCCGAGCTGGCGCTGGCGCTGGAGACGGAGTCCGCCCTGCCCGAGAACCTGCGCGGCAACTGCTCGGCGCCGCTGCGCGAGTTTCCCGCGGCCCGGCTGGACGAGCTGTTGCACGCGGCCGCCCGGGTGCGGTTTCAAAACAAGGCGGCCGCCATGCTGGCCCGCGCCAAAAACGCCGGCTGGGAGCAGGCGCTGTGGGAACAGCTCTTTCGGGCGCTGGGCTACAAGCACAACGTCTGGCCCATGCAAAACCTCGCGGAAAGCCGGCCGCGCTGGACGCGCGGGGCGGATTCGCCGCTGGCGCTGCAGGCGCGGTTGTTTGGCCTGAGCGGCCTGCTGCCGGCGGAATTGACCCGCGCGCAAAAATCGGCGGACACGTTCCTCCGCCGCGCTTGGGACGTCTGGTGGCGCGACCGCGACGAGTTTGCCGATTGCGCGCTGCCGCGCAGCGTCTGGAGGTTTCACGGGCTGCGACCGGCGAATCATCCGCAGCGCCGCCTGGCGCTGGCCGCGCACTGGCTGGCCGCCACCGACTTGGCGCGGAAACTGGAAAACTGGTGCGTGGCGGACCTGCCGGAACGCAGTTGGCCGGGCTCGCTCCACGAAATCTTGCAGGTGGAACGCGATGACTTCTGGTCGTGGCACTGGACCTTTCAATCCGCCCGGCTGGCCAAGCCGCAGCCGCTGCTCGGCCTGGCGCGCGTGACGGACCTGGCCGTCAACGTCGTGCTGCCCTGGCTCTGGATTCGGGCACGGGAGGGTGGCAGGGCGAAGGTTTTGGAGGCGGTCGAGCGCCGGTTTTTCGCCTGGCCGGCCGCGGAGGACAACGCGGTTCTGAAACTGGCACGGCAGCGCCTGCTGGGCACCACCAATCCGCGCATCCTGAAGGGCGCGGCGCAGCAGCAGGGGCTCATCCAGATCATCCGCGATTTTTGCGAACATTCCAACGCCGTCTGCGCCGATTGCCGGTTCCCGGACCTGGTGCGCGGCTGGCAGACCGGGCAGACGGGAACGGCCAATCAAGCCGCGCCGTGACGACCGGCTGACGCGCCGGTCCAACCTTTGTGATTGAAACCCGCCAACTCACCAAAGTCTTCCGCGACCGGAAGCGCGGCGCGGTCTGCGCGGTGAACGCGCTGACGCTGCGGTGCGAACCCGGGCGCATCTACGGCTTGCTGGGCGCCAACGGCGCGGGCAAGACCACCACGCTCCGCCTCCTGGCCACCCTGCTCCGGCCCAGCTCCGGCTCCGCTGCGGTGGCCGGCTGCGACGTGGTGCGCGAGCCCGAGCGGGTCCGGTCGCTGATCGGGTTCCTCTCGTCCGGCACCGCCCTGTACGGCCGCCTCACGGCGCGCGAAACGGTGGAATACTTCGGCCGGCTGCACGGCCTGGCCGGGGCGGCGCTGCCGGCGCGGATCCGCGAATTGTTCGCCACGCTGGGCATTGCCGAGTTTGCGGACCGGCGCTGCGACAAGCTGTCCAGCGGCATGAAGCAGAAAGTGTCCATCGCCCGCACGCTGGTGCACGACCCGCCGGTGATGATTTTTGACGAGCCGACGCTGGGCCTGGACGTGATGACCGCGCGCGCGATCGTCCAGTTCATCCGCGATTGCCGGCAGCGGGGCAAGACCGTGATCCTGTCCACCCACGTGATGAGCGAGGCGGAAAAGCTGTGCGACCGGATCGGCATCATTGACCGGGGCTGTTTGCGGGTGGAGGGCACGCTGCCGGAATTGCGGGCGCAATACGGGGCGGCGGACTTGGAGGACGTATTTGTGCGGGCGGTGGGAGGTGAATCATGAGCTGGCGGGCCACGCGTATCGTCTTTGGCAAGGAATTGCGCGATTCCCTGCGCGACCGCCGCACCATCATTTCCATGATCGTCGTGCCGGTGCTCGGCATACCGCTCCTGATGTTTGGCGTCGGCGCGCTGACGGTCAAGACCATGATGAAAGCGCGCGCGGAGGTGCCGCGCGTGATGGTGGTGGGCGCGGAAAATTCGCCCCAGGTGCAGGCGGCCTTGCACGATGCCAAAAACCTGCAGCTCGTGCCCGCGAGCGCCGATTTCACCAACGCGGTCGTGGAGAAACGCGTGCGGGCCGTCGTGCGGCTGCCGGCCGATTTCGATGCGGCGGTGGCCCGCGGCGAACCCAGCCAGGTGGAAATCTTCGAGTATCAGGGCGATGTGAAATCAGACTTCGCGGCCGGCGACCTGGACCAGTTCTTCTCCAACTTGCGGGACACGACCGTGCGGGAGCGCCTGACGGCCCGGGGCGTTCCGGTGGCGGTGCTCAAGCCCTTCAGCATCCAGCGCCAGAACGTGGCCCCGCCCGCCAAGGTCACCGGCAGCCTGCTGGGCGGCCTGCTGCCGTATTTCATCATCGTCCTGTGCCTGACCGGCGCGATGTATCCGGCCCTGGACGTGACGGCCGGGGAGAAGGAGCGGGGAACCATGGAGACGATCCTCTGCTGTCCGGTGGCGCGCACGAGCCTGGTGCTGGGAAAGTTTTTGATGGTGCTGACCGCCTCGCTCGGCACGGTGATCCTGGCGCTGTTGAGCCTGAGCGGGACCTTTTTATTTGCCAAGCACGTGGGGGCGCACTCCCTGCCGCCGGCGGTGCTGCAATCCATCACCACCCTGGATCCGGGGGCGCTGGCCGGGGTGTTCCTGATGCTGCTGCCGGTGGCGGTGATGCTGTCGGCGCTGCTGCTGATGGTGGGGCTGATTGCCAAGAATTTCCGCGAGGCGCAGAGCTATGCGGGGCCGCTGATGCTGGTGGCCGTCGTGCCCTCGATTGCGGCGGCGCTGCCGGGAGTGGAACTGAATTACCGGCTGGCTTGGGTGCCGTTGGTGAACGCCTGCCTGGCCGGCAAGGAAATGATGACCGGCATCTGGCATTGGAATTACCTGGCGCTCATCTTCGCCTCGGCCTCCCTGTACGCCGCCGCCGCCCTGGCGGCAGCGGTGTGGCTGTTCCATCGCGAAGCGGTGCTGTTCCGGTCCTGAACCAAACGAATCCGCCCGCGGCCCGGACAGCCTACTTCACTTCCAGCTTGGTGAACGGATTGTTGGCGAAACCACCGGCCGTTGGCTCCGAGTCCGGCTTCTCGATCTTCACCGGCTGATTGGGCGCGGACGGACTGACGGGGGGCTTGGGTTTCGGGGCCGCCTGGCCGCCCTCCGGCCCGCCCTCCGGCCCGCCCGGGCCGCTCTCGCCGCCTTCGGGCTGATTGGGATTCTTCGGACGCTTGGCGCGGGGCAGGGGCGAAATCATCAGGTTGATCGCGCGGCCCACCAGCTTGGGCTGGAAATCCGGATGGCCGAAGGCCGCGATTTCGCCGAGGAACTTGGTGACGACTTCAAAACCGATCTCGGTGTGGGCCATTTCGCGGCCGCGGAATTTCAGCGCCACCTTCACCTTCATGTCCTCGCACAGGAAACTGACGGCGTTCTTGACCTTGATCGCCAGGTCGTGCGGGTCAATGCGCGGGCTCAACTGCACTTCCTTGACGGTGGAGGCGTGCTGGTTCTTTTTGGATTCCTTTTCCTTCTTGGCGAGTTCGTAGCGGAACTTGCCGATCTCCACCAAGCGGCACACCGGGGGCACCGCGTTGGGCGAAATCTCCACCAGGTCCACGCCGTGCTGGCGGGCCAGGGTGAGGGCATCGTTCAGTTGAAAGACGCCGAGTTGCTTCCCGTCGGCGCCAATGACACGTACTTCACGGGCGCGGATTTTCCCGTTAACGCGCATTTGCGAGGCGGGGGAATTATTACGTTGCGACGGAAAAGGGCGACTCACGCGACCCTCTCTGGTTGGGGCTGGTTGGCTATGTGCATCAAAGCTGTCGTCTGGCTAGGTCGTACAATGCGCCTTTTTTAAGCAATGCGCGGAGCGCCTGCAAGCAAATAATGGCAATAAAATCATGACCGATTTCAGGACACTGCGCATTTCCGGCGCGCCAGCAGGTTCAAATCCATGCCCTTGCAGGTTGCCGGACCCCTGGGACGGGCCGGCGAAAATGCGGTCCGGTCGTTCACAATTTATGATGATGCCGGATAATGCGCTCGCGGTTCTCGAAGAGATACCAGACGATGACCACGTTTACGGCGAGCACGATGGCAATCCCGATCTTGGGATGCGCCAGCAAGTTGGGATGCTCCGGATTGGGGATATGGTGGCGGACGAGCTCAAACACCTCGATGGGGATGAAGAAGGCCGATTCCAGGATGACCAGCCAGACGGCCCAGCTCACGCGGAAAGCCAGGCCCACGGCCTGCACCAGCATGAACAAGCCGTACAAGATCGAGAGCCTGACGACCCATTTCAAATTGTTGGCGGTGATTTCGCCGATGCGATCGGCGATTTCGAGAAAGAACTTCTTTTCCGGGTCAATGTGGAGAAACTCAAGCAGTTTGCGGAAATCCTCCGGCAAGTTGTTGTCTTCCAACCGGAACGCACCGAAGGCCAGCAGCAGCGCCGCCACCCCCTTGAGGAGCTTGATGACGGCAATAAGGTAAACCGTCGGCGCCCGTTTTGGCTTCGCGGGCGGAGCCAAAACAGCCAGATTCTTTGACTCGTCACTCATTAACGAATCTTAGACAGCAAAAAGTCCCGAAGTTCAGATATTTTCAGACGATCCTGCCGGCCGTCGTCCCGATAGCGCAATGTCACCGTGTCGAGGAGTTCGGGTTTTTCGCCCAGCGTGTCAAAATCAATCGTCACGCAGAACGGCGTGCCGGCCTCATCCTGGCGGGCGTAGCGCTTGCCAATGGATCCGCCGTCGTCGTAAAAGACATTCATCCAGGGACGCAGCAGGTCCCGCACGGCCAGCGCCTTCTTGACCAGCTCGGGTTTGTTCTTGAGCAGGGGCAGGACGCCCACCTTGATGGGGGCGATGCGCGGATGAAATTTCATCACGTACAGGGTCTCGGTCTTGCCCTTGGCGTCGGTCTTGGTGGTCTCCGAGTAGGCGTTGGTGATGAGCGCCAGGATCAACCGGTCCACGCCGGCCGAGGGTTCGATGACGTGGGGAAGGTAATTGCCCCGGGTCAGGGCGTTGGCGTCGTCGGTGGCTTGCTGCTGGATCTGCGCGGGCGATTCGTCCGGCTTGGCCATCTTGGTGAGATACTTTTTGCGGTTCTCATAGTAGCGGCGCCAGAGGTCGTCCTGCCTGGCCTTGGGCAGCTTGGCCCAGGCGTTGCGCAACTCTTCGTCGAACACGCCCATGGGTTTGCCCGAGAAGCGCTGGTGCTGGGACAGATCGAAGTCGCTGCGGGCGGCGATGCCCTCGAGTTCCTCGCCCTTCAGCTCGCCGTTTTCATCCCGCTTGCTGAACGGGAACTTGAACAGAATGTCCACGCAGGCGCGCGCGTAATGGGCCAGCTCCTCGGCGGTCTGGCGGTGGAACCCGAGCGTGTCGCGGGAGAGCCCGATGCCTTCGTAGAAACGCACGCGCTCCTCGACCCAGTATTGGTGCCAGGCCTGCCAACCCCAATTGGGCTGCGGTTCACCGGGATGCCCGGTTTCCGGCACGGTAGCCACGGAGCCGTGGATGGCCTCGATGGCCTCGTCCGGCTTGATGAAGAACTCCAGCTCCATCTGCTCGAATTCACGGGAGCGGAACGTGTAGTTGCGGGGGGTCACCTCGTTGCGGAACGCCTTGCCGATCTGGCCGATGCCGAAGGGCACCTTCTGGCGGGAGGTGACCATGACATTCTGGAACTGGGCAAAAATGGCCTGCGCCGTTTCCGGCCGGAGATAGGCAATGCTGTCCTCGCTCTCCACCGGCCCCACGTAGGTCTTGAACATCAGGTTGAACGGGCGCGGTTCGGTCAAATCCGTCGCGCCGCAATTGGTGCATTTGGTTCCGGGCGGGAAGGAAAACTTGCCGCTGGCATCCTTGGTGAGTGTCAGGCCCTGGTCTTCGCAAAGCTGGTCGGCCCGGAAACGCTTCTTGCACTTCTTGCAGTCGCACATGGGATCGCTGAACGTATCCACGTGGCCGGAAGCCTTCCAGATGGCCGGGGACATGATGATGGTGGCTTCGAGGCCGGCGACATCGTCCCGCTGGCGGGTCATGGCATTCCACCAGAGTTCCTTGACGTTGCGCTTGAGCTCGGCGCCGAGCGGGCCGTAATCCCAAAAGCCGTTGATGCCGCCGTAGATTTCGGACGATTGGAAGATGAAGCCGCGCCGTTTGCACAGCGACACGATTTTTTCCATCTGCAGATTTTCTTTTGCTTCGGCCATAGAATTAGCGAGTGTTCGCCAAAAAAGGCGGAAAATCAACCCCGAAGAAAAACTGGGGAGGGACGGCTCCATCAGCCATAGGCTCGCGCTGCATCCACGCCGGTTCAGGGGTTCAATGCGCCAACCGAAAAAAATCATCGCGCATGGGGCCGCCGTCTCATACGTTTAGGTGACAGACTGAAACAGTTATGACGAATGAACCGCAGCAGGATACGTTGGCAATCATCAAGCCGGATTCGTTCTGGCGCGGCTTGGCTCAGCAGGTGGAGGCCCGCCTGACGGCGCTGGGCTTGCAGGTGGTGGCCGCCCGCCAACTGGCCGGGGAGGCCAACCTGCCGGTGGAAAAATGGCGGGAGTTTTATTTCCCGTCCATCGGCAGCCGGCCGCCGTGCCTCGACGGCACCTCGAAATACATGGCCCACGGCCCGGTGAAAGTTTTTCATCTGCGGGGGCCCGACGCCATCCAGCGGGTGCGCCGGGCGGTGGGCGCCACCCGGCCCTGGCAGGCCGAAGCCGGGACCATCCGCGGCGATTTCTGGCCCGGCGCCACGGAGGCCAACGCGCCCTTCCGGCTGAAATTCCAGCAGCCGGGCGACGACCAGTTCCTGTTCAACATGATCCACGCCTCGGACTCGGAGCCGAGCTTCGCCCGCGAGATCCAATTCTTCCCGCCGTTGGGGACCGCCGGCTGCGACAAAGTTGCCTAGCGGCCCGGGCGGGCGGCGGTAACATTTGCCCGGGCACGCCCGCGGCGCCCGGAAAATCAAGGGAAAACCGCGCTGGCACGGTCGTTGCTGATCGGGCAGCGTATGGATGTCAGCCTTTATTCCGCCGCCGCCGCGATGAACGCGTCGGAGCGCTGGCAGGACATGGTGGCGGACAACCTGTCCACGGCCTCCGTGCCGGGGGCCCGGCAGCAGGAAATTGATTTCTCGGCCGTGCAGGCCGGGGCCTCCGCCAGCTCGCCCGGCGCCGCGGCGACTAATTTTGTGATCCCGTTTGCGGGCGCCTCGACCAATTTTTCCCAGGGCGAACTCAAGGCCACCACGCGGCCCATGGACGTGGCGCTGGAAGGCCCGGGCTTCTTCACCGTGCAGTTGCCGGACGGCTCCAAGGCCTACACGCGCAACGGAGGATTCCGATTGAACAGCCAGGGGCAGATGACCACCAACCAAGGCTACCTGGTGGTCGGCAGCGGCGGGCCGCTGACCTTTGATCCCAACAACACCGCCCCCATCACCATTTCCAATGACGGCCAGGTGAGCCAGGGCGCCGACGTGAAGGGCCGGATGGCGGTCACGGAGTTCGGTAATTTGAAGGCCCTGACCAACGGCGGCGGCGGCTATTTCCGCGCGGACGACCCGCAACTGGCCCAGGCCAAACCCGCCGCCGCCACCAACGTGCGGCAGGGCTTCGTGGAGGAATCCAACACCTCGCCCACCCTCGCCATGGCCAGCCTCCTGACGTCCATGCGGCTGTTCGAGTCGAACCAGAAAGTCATGCAGATGCAGGGCGACCGCATGACCCGGACCATCAATGACCTGAGCGGAACCGCCTCCTGATATGAACCCGCCCGCCACCTTTTTTTCCCCCCCGCGCTGACCTATGCTTCGTGCCCTCTACTCCGCCGCCGCCGGGATGCAATCCCAGCAGCTCAACCTGGACGTCATCTCGAACAACCTGGCCAATGCCAACACGACGGGCTACAAGGCCACGTCGCTGCAATTCCAGGATTTGCTGTACGAGAACACGCGCGAGGCCGGGTCCCAGCAGGGCGGCGGCAACATGCTGCCCGCCAGCTTGCAGATCGGCCAGGGTTCCGTGCCCGTGGCCACCGAGCGCTCCTTTGCCCAGGGCGACCTGACCCAGACCGGCAACAATCTCGACCTGGCCGTTCAAGGCCAGGGCTTCTTTGAAATCCAGATGCCCGACGGCACGCTGGCCTACACCCGCGACGGGTCGTTCAAAACTGATGCCCAGGGCCGCGTGGTGACCAGCGACGGCTACCCGGTGCAGGGCGGCTTCCAGCCCGTGCCCACCGGCACCACCGCCATCACCATCACGGCCAGCGGGGCGGCCACCTACACCACCGCCAGCGGCAATACCAATTTCCAGATCCAGCTCGCCCGGTTCACCAATCCCGGCGGCCTGGACGCCATGGGCCACAATCTTTACCAGGAAACCACCGCTTCCGGCACGCCCGAGCTGGGCAATCCCGCCCAAAACGGCTTCGGCGAAATCCAGCAGGGTTCACTCGAACTCTCGAACGTGAGCGTGGTGCAGGAAATGGTGAACCTCATCCTCGCCCAGCGCGCCTATGAAGTGAATTCCAAGGCCGTGCAGGCCGCGGACGAGATGATGCAGGAGAGCAATAACCTTCAAAAGTGATGAACCGCCCCGCCCCAGTTCCGGCCGGCCGGCCGCCGCGGATCAACCCTCCGTCCGCGCGGGGGTTCCGGCCGTGGCTGCTGGCGCTCTGCCTGGGCGGCCTGGCGTTCGGAACGCGCGCCGGCGAGGTGCCGCTGCAATTGCTGCCCTCCGTCCCCGTGGGCGCCGACGGCATCTTCCTGGCCCAGATTTTCTCGTCCCCGCAGCCGCTGCCGGCCATCCGCCTGGCCGATGCGCCGGCCTTCGGCAAAAATGTGATTTTGACCCGGGCGCAGATTGGCGGCCTCCTGGCCGCGAACGCGCCGGGCGTCGGGACCAATTTCTCCGGTCCCGACGCCGTCAAAATCTTCCGCCGCGCGCGCACGCTCGGCGAGACGGACATCCTCGACCTGCTCGGCGCCACGCTGCAACACGATTACATCCGCGACCGCGGCCAGCTCGAGCTCCGCCTGGCGCAGCCGTGGGCGCCGCTGGTGGTGCCGGCGGAGCCGCTGACGCTGGAAATCACCGAGCTGCCCTCGGCCGGCGTCACGCCCGGCTTCATCGTCCGCTTCACGCTCCGCGCCGGCAACGAGACGCTGGGCAACTGGTCGGCCAACCTGAAGGCCAGCGTCTGGCGCGAGATCTGGGTGGCCGGCGTCCAGCTCAACCGCGGCGACGCGCTCGCGGCCGATGCGCTGATCCGCCAGCGCCGCGATGTGTTGAATTTCCACGAGCCGCTCGCCGCCTTTGCCGCCGGCGACGACGCCCTCGAAGTGGCCGAGCCCGTCCCCGCCGGCCAGCCCCTCCTGGCCCGCATGGTCAAGCCGCGCACCGTCGTGCATCGCGGACAGCGCGCCGAGGCGCTCGTCCAGGACGGCGCCCTCAGCATCCGGACACAGGTGGTCGTTTTGGAGGACGGGGCGCCGGGCCAGACCGTCCACGCCGTCAACTCCGTCACGCACCACGACATGATCGGCACGGTGCTCAACGAGAAAACCATCCTGATTTCGTTATGAAGCTGAAACTCGCCAAGTCCCTTTTGCCGGTGCTCCTGGCGCTGGCCGCCCTGGCTGCCGCCGCCGCCCGCGGCCAGTCCCTCTGGCACGACGACACCTCGCGCGCCATGTTTGCGGACCGGCGCGCCAGCGGCGTCGGCGACATTCTCACGGTCATCGTCTCGGAAATCTCCGCCGCCAACAAAAACAACGAGACCAAGACCGAGAAGCAGTCGAGCTGGACCGCCGCCGTCTCCTCGTTCCTGTTCCCGGGCTTTGCGCAATACAAGGGCACCACGCCGGCCGTGCAGTACAATTCAGACCTGAAGCATGACGGCAGCGGCGCCATCAACAACTCGGAGACCATCGTGGCCCAGGTTTCCGTGAAGGTGATGGACGTGCTGCCCAACCGCAACCTGGTGGTGGAAGGCCGGCGCGAAACCTCGTTCGCGGGCGAACATCAGACCATCGTCCTGCGCGGCGTCGTGCGCCCCGAGGACATCTCGCCCACCAACACGATTTCCAGTTGCGACGTGGCCGACGCCACCATCCAGATGGTGGGCAAGGGCACGGTGACCGACAGCCAGAACAAGGGCTGGTTCACCCGCATCATTGACAAAGTAAACCCCTTCTGAGCATGCCCCTGGTTCCCCGTCAACTCCGTCCGCGTTCCCGCACTCCGGGCGCGGCCCGGGCTTTGCCCGGCCGGCGCGGCGGCCGCGACCGCCGCGGGCCGCAGTTCCCGGCCGGGAAGCGGAACCTGGTCTCCCGCGTCCTGGCGGCCGGGTTCCTGGTCCTGCTTTTGCTGCCGCGGTCCCTGCCCGGCGAGGGCGTGCGCCTGCGCGACCTGGTGATGGTCTCCGGCGCGCGCGACAACCAGCTCGTGGGTTACGGCCTCGTGGCCGGACTCGCCGGCGATGGCGACAAGGACCAGGCTTACACCAAGCAGACCGTGGCCAACATGCTCCTCCGCTACGGCGTCAACATCCCCTCCACCACGCTGTCCGAGAAAAATGTCGCCGTCGTCATGGTCACGGCCGACATCCCCCCCTTTCTGAAAAACGGCGCGCGGATTGACGTCACCGTCGCCTCGATGGGCGACGCCAAATCGCTGTCCGGCGGCGTGCTGCTGCAAACGCCCCTGCTGGGCGCCGACGGCAAGGTCTATGCCGTGGCGCAGGGCCCGCTGGTCCTCGGCGGGTTCGCGGAGGGCGCGGGCGGGCCCGGCGGCGCCTCCGTCACCAAAAACCATCCCACCACCGCGCAAATCATCAACGGGGCGCTGGTGGAAAAGGAAATCCCCACGCAATTCGTCCACGACCACGCCGTGGAACTGCTGCTGCGCGATCCCAGCTTCAATTCCGCCGCCGCCATGGCCGCGGCAATCAACGAGGTCTTCACCAATTCCGCCCACGCCGTGGACGCCACCACCGTGCACGTGCAATTGCCCGAAAGCGCCGAGGCCGCGCCCGTGGATTTCGTGGCGCAGCTCAACCGGATCGAGATGATCCCGGACACCCCCGCGCGCATCATCATCAATGAGCGCACCGGGACGATCGTGGCGACGGCGTCCATCCACATCTCCAGTTGCGCCGTGGCCAGCGGCAACATCACCATCAACGTGGCCTCGACGCTGGAGGTCTCCCAACCGGCGCCCTTCAGCCGCACCGGCTCCACGGTGGTGACGCCGCGGACCAGCACGACGGTCACCGAGGCCAAGTCCAGCCTGGTGACGTTGCAGGAAATGCCCACGGTGGAAAAAGTGGCCGCCGCGCTGAACGCGCTGGGAGCCACGCCGCGCGACATGATGTCCATCTTTGAAGCCATGAAACAGGCCGGCGCCTTGCAGGCCGAACTCATCACCCGCTGAATGCAAATCTCCGCCCTCACCCCGCCCGTGGACGCCAGTCATGTCCAGCTCGAATCGCTGGCGGGCAACCAGGCGCTCACGCAGGAGCAGAAGATCGCCGAGGCCAGCCGGCAGTTCGAGGCCGTGCTGCTGCGCCAGTTTTTATCCGAATCCCAAAAGCCGGTCATCCACTCTGAATTGACGGACGACTCGAATGCGGCGGGGATCTACCAGGACATGGTCACCACCCAGCTCGCGGACACTCTTTCGCGCAACGGGGGCATCGGCCTGGCCAAAACTTTTGAACGCCAGTTGGCGCCGCGCGCCAACCCGCCGGCCGCCGCGCATAAAATCTCCCATTCATGAACGAATTGTTGTCCCATCTGATTGAAGCGCTCCGCGAGGAGCTCAAGCAATACGGCGAAATGCTGGCGCTGCTGGACCAGCAACAACAAATGGTCATGCAGCGGCAGGTGGCGGAACTGCCGGAGAACGTCACGTGCGTCAACGCGCAGGCCGGCGTCATCGCCGCCGCCCGCCAGGAACGCGAGCAGCGCCAGCGCCACCTGGCGCACCACCTCGCGCTGCCGGAGACCACCGGCTTCGCCGTCCTGATTCCCCTCCTGCCGCCGGATTACCGGCCGCTGTTGGAGGCCTTGGTGCGGGAAAACAACGAGCTGCTGGCCCGCGTCCAGCAACGCGTCCGCCAGAACCACCTGCTCCTGAGCCATTGCGTGGAGCTCATGCAGCAGTTGATCAATTCCATTGTCCCGAATGTCAGCCCCACCACCTACGACGGCACGGGCCATGTGCCCCTGGCCGCGGTGCCCCCCCACCCCATTTACCAGGCGGTAGGCTGAAGGAAATTTATGCTCGGACTATTCAGCACCCTCAACCTGGCCTCGCGGTCGCTGCAAGCGCAGATGACCGGCGTGGAAGTCGCCGGGCAAAACCTGGCCAACGTCAACACCACCGGCTATTCCCGGCAGACGGTGCAAATCACCGCCAGCCCGGACGCCAACACGCCCATCGGGCCCGAAGGCACCGGCGCCGACGCCACCTCCATCCAGCAGGCCGTGGACGCCATCCTCAACGGCCAGATCCAGTCGCAAAACACCACCAGCGGCTACTGGAACGGGCAGCAGTCCGCCCTGCAGGACGCGCAGAACGCGCTCGACGAATTCCTCAGCGGTTCCAGCAGCACCAGCTCGACCAGCTCCACTGATTCCACCGACACCACCGGCACCGGCCTGTCCAGCCAGTTAAACAGCTTTTTCTCCGCCTTCAGCGCCCTGGCTTCGTCCAATTCCTACACCAACCAGCAAGCCGCCGTCACCGCCGCCCAGTCCCTGGCCACCACCTTCAACAACCTCGGCACCCAGTTCGGCCAGGTCAACACTGCGCTCAACCAGTCGCTGACCCAGGACGTCAGCTCCGCCAACCAGCTCCTCACCAACATCGCCAGCCTGAACCAGGAGATTTCCAACTCCGAATCCAGCGGCAACCCCAACGACCTCCTCGATGCACGCGAGCAGGATTTGGAAAACCTCTCCCAGCTCACCAATATCACCACCAGCACCGGCACCGGCGGGACGGTCAACGTGACCATTGGCGGCCAGACGCTCGTCTCCGGCGACACGGTCAGCGACACGCTGCAAACCTACGACCCCGGCAACGGCAACCTGCTGGTGCAGACGGCCAGCGGTGGCGTGAACCTCACCCTCACCGGCGGCTCCATGCAGGGCACCATTGACGCGCGCGACGGCACGCTGGCCACCCTGCAAAACAGCGTCAACACGCTCGCCAGCACGGTCATCACGCAGGTCAACAACGTCCAGAACAGCGGCTACAATTCCACCGGCGGCACCGGCAATACTTTCTTCACCGGCACCAACGCCGCCACCATGGCCGTCAATTCCGCCCTCACCGGCAACCCCGCGCTCATCCAAATTTCCGCCAGCGCCACCGCCGGCGACGATACGTCGCTGGCGCTGCAAATCTCCCAGCTGGCCACCGCCACCCAGTCCGGCTTGAATAACCAGACCTTCAACGATTCCTACGACGCCACCGTGGCCGGCCTGGGCGACGCGCTCAGCAACGCGAACAACCAGGTGACCGACCAGACCACCGTCTCCAACCTGCTCGCCACCCAGCGCAGCTCCATCAGCGGCGTCAACGTGGACGAGGAAATGACAAACCTCATGACCTATCAGCGCGCCTATGAAGCCTCCGCGCAACTGGTCACCACCGTGAACACCATGCTGGGCGACACCATCAACATGGTGAGCGGCTCGGCTGCTTGATCGTTATGCGCGTCGCCACCAATTCCTACACCGGCGAGATGCTGGACCAGTTCAGCTCGCTGGTGGCCCAGCAGGACAACTTGCAAAGCCAGGCCTCCACCGGGCTGGCCGTGCAGGCGCCCTCGGACAATCCCGCGGCGATGGAAACCTCGCTGGACGACATCGCCCAACAGGCCCGGCAGACGCAATACAGCGCCAACATCAGCGCCCTCCAGTCCCGGGGCGACACGATCTACTCCACACTCGAATCGCTGCAGACCATCGTGAGCAGCGCCAGCGAAATCACCACTTCCGTCGGCAGCGCCGACACCAACAGCACCAGCCTGGCCAATTACGCCGACCAGGTGAATTCGCTGATCAACCAGGTGGTTTCCGCCGCGAACGCCAAGGATCCCGCCACGGGCCAGTACCTTTTCGGCGGCACTGCCTCCGGCACGCCGCCCTACACCACCACCACCGACGCGAACGGCGACGTCACCGCGGTCACCTACAATGGCAACGGCAGCGTCAACCAGTCCGCCATCGGCGAGGGCCAGACCCTGTCCGTGGACATTCCCGGCGTCAACACCAGCGGCTCCGGCCCTCGTGGGCTGATCACCGACAGCCAGTCCGGTGCCGACCTGTTGAACCACCTCATCAGCCTGCGGAACGACTTGCAATCCGGCGACACCACCGCCATCACCGGCACCGATGCCGCGAACCTCCAAAAGGACGAAAACAACATCACCTACCAGGTGGCCAACAACGGGGTGGCCCAGACCCAGTTGACCACCGCGGCCACGGCGGCCACCAGCAACTCGCAAACGCTGAACACCATGATCAGCAGCGCCTCCAGCGCCAACCTGGTCAACACCATGGTGGAGCTCAATTCCGCCCAAACCGCCTACCAGGCGGCCCTGGAAAGCGGCTCCAAGATCATGCAGCTCTCGATCCTGAATTACATTTCATGAAAAATCCCCCTTCCTTCCGCTCCCGACTCAGCCGGGGCGGGGAAATTTTGACCCAGCGCCTGCCATTTTTGCCGGTTGGACCGGTTCCGGCGGCCGCCGCTGGGGGAATTCTCCGCCCGAAACTGCAACCCCGGGCCGGTTTTTTGCCGGTTTTCAGGTTTAACCGGAAAAATTTGACGCTGGCACAGCCGTTGCTTAAGGAGGTTTGCGATGAATTGCGCTGAAATGATCGATATCGAAAAGCCGGCCGTCACGCGCCGCGACGCCGTGCGCATGCCGACGGGCCTGTTGGGCTTCGAGGAGATCAAGGATTATGTCCTGACCACCAACCCCGAGGAGCAGCCCTTCGCGTGGCTCCAGGTCCAGGACAACTCTTCGCTCGCATTCGTCGTCATGGACCCGTTTGTCGCCCTGGCGGAATATCAGCCGGACATCCCGCAGACGGACGTGGACTTTTTGAAATTGAAGGAGCCGGACGACGCCCTGTTGCTGTGCATCGTCACGATCCACAACCACCAGCGGGCCACGGTCAACTTGAAGGGGCCGATTGTCATCAACCGGCACACGCACATCGCCAAGCAGGTGATCATTGTCAACGCCTCGGCGTATTCGGTGACGCATCCCCTGCCCGTGGCCGCCTAGACCGGTATGCTCATCCTGTCGCGAAAAATTGGCGAGAGCATCGTGATTGACGGACGGATCCACGTCACGGTGATGCGCGTGGAAGGCGAAGTGGTGAAGCTCGGCATCGCCGCGCCCTCCGAGGTGCCGGTGCACCGCAAAGAAGTTTACGAAGAGATTCAGCGCAGCAACCAGCAGGCGCTGACGAAGCAAAGCACGCCGCTGCCCAAACTGGCCGCGCGCCTGCCGAAAGCAAAGGCTGCCGCCGGGGCCTGAACCCGCCGGCGTGAATGATGTCGCATCCGCCGCGCGGCGGCCGGATGCAAAACGATGTCCAGTGATATTCGTCGGCCACTAACCACGGTTGGGCGAGACCGCTGGCTCCTTCCCCGGGCGGGCCGCAAGGCCCGCCCGGTCACTTTAAAACCATATAATCCACGGTGAACCGGCGGCCCATTTTCAAATTTGCATGAATGCCTCAATCAGTGCGCCGCCGCCCGGGCCCGCAAACCCGGCGCCGGATTTCACCGACGGCGGATTCTGGACGCCCCAGACGGCCATGCTCCGGGGCATTCGCGATTGGGTGTCCCGCTGCGCCGAGGAACCGGTGGCCGCCCTCAGCGTGGACCACAATCCCTCCCTGGACCAGATCTTCACCGGGCGCTGGCCCGGACTCCGCATCCAGCGGGCCCTGCCGCCCGAACACGACATCCAGTGCCTGAGCCGGATCCCCGGCAACCGCTTCGACCTGGGCTATTCCAACCAGGTCCTCGAACATGTGCCGCACCCCTGGCTGGCGGGCGCCGAACTCCTCCGCATTCTCCGGCCCGGCGGCATCGGCATCCACACGACCTGCGCCTACAACCCGCGCCACGGCGCGCCCGCGTTCAACGACTATTACCGTTTCCTGCCCGACGGCCTGGCCGCCCTCTTTGACGGCGCGGAAATCCTGGTCAAGGCCGGCTGGGGCAACCGCCAGGTCATCCAGTGCAACCTGACCCTGGACGAAGGCCGGGGCGTCGCCCGCTCCTCCCGCCGTTTCCATCCCGACCTCGCCGCCCCCAATGATCCCAATTATCCGTGGGTCACCTGGATTATTTTTCGCAAGCCCGTCGCCGGCCAACCGCCGGCGGCCGTCAGTCCCTCCCGCTTATGAACCAAAAAGAATATCTTCCCCCGGGCGTTCCCGCGCTCACCCACGACAGCACGCTGGCCAATTATTGGTTCGACACGGAAAAGCGCGAGCAACACCTGGTGCGCCGGTTCGTCCGGCCCGGCATGACGCTTTTCGATGTGGGCGCGCACATCGGCCGCTACACCCGCCTGTTCAGCCTGGCCGCCGGCCCCACCGGCCGCGTGTTCGCCTTTGAACCCACGCCCGCCACGGCCGCGAAGCTCGCCCGCGGCATCCGCGAGGAGCAAATGAACAATGTGGAACTGATCCGCGCCGCGGTGTCCCAGGAAGCCGGCACCGTCATGCTGCATCTGTTCCCGGAGGAATATTCCACCTGGAACGGACTCGGCCACCCCCGCATGGAGGACCCGAAGCGCCCCGCCCAATTTGTCCCCTTCGCCAGCGAAGTGCCGGTGACCGCGCTCCGGTTGGATGAGTTTTGCCAAAGCCGCGGCATTGAGCGGATTGACTACCTCAAGCTCGATGTGGAAGGCGTGGAATATCGCGCCCTGCTCGGACTGGAAGGCCTGTTGAAACGCCAGGCCATCGGCGCCCTCCAGTTCGAGATCTCCCGGAAAATGCTGGAGGGGCTCGACACCACCGCCGCCCCCGTTTTTCAGCTCCTGGAATCCCACGGCTACCATTGCCACCGCATTGGCGAGCAGGGCGAAGTGGGGCCCCAAGTCTCGAACTCGGATGCCTTCTACGAGAATTACATCGCGCTGCCCGCGGCGGCCGCCGCCCCCGCGCCGGCGCCCGTTGCGCCCGCGGCCCAACCCGCCGCCGGCCCCAAGTTCAGCTTCGTCACCATCGTCCTCAACGGCATGCCGTTCTTGGAGCCCGCCCTGCGCGCGGTTTATGATTTTGCCCACGAAATCATCATCGTCGAGGGCGCGGTGACCAACTGCCGCTTCGCCGCCAAACCCGACGGCAGCTCCGTGGACGGCACCGTGGAATGCATCCGCCGTTTTCCCGATCCGCAGCAGAAAATCCGCCTCCTCCAGGGCGCCTGGCCGGAAAAATGCGAGATGCACAACGCCGCCCTCCCGCTCGTCACCGGCGACTACGTCTGGCTGCTGGACGCGGATGAAATCTACCGGCGCGCGGACCTGGCCAAGATCGCGGAGCTGCTCCGGCGCGAGCCGGACATCACCCAGGTCAACGTCATTCCCGATAATTTCTGGAAGGGTTTCGATCACCTGATGATCGCGCCCTATTTCTTCCGCCCGGAGGCGCACTACCGCCGGATTTTCAAATTCCAGCCGGGCGCGAAGTTTACGAGCCATCGGCCCCCGACGCTGCTGTGGCCGGGCGAAACCCGCACCACCGAGCAAATGAATTGCGTGCCGGGCGAAATCACCCGCGCGATGGGCGTCATTCCATTCCATTACAGCTACGTGATGGAGGCGCAAGTGGCGCAAAAGATCGAGCTCTACCACCGCTACGGCTGGGGCAAGGGCTGGAACCTGGACATGGCCCGCTGGTTCCGCGAATGCTGGCAGGCATGGACGCCGGAAAACCGTGCCGAAGTGGAGCGCCACTGGCCCGTGTGGACCGGCGGCCAGGGCTCGCGCACCGTGCCTTTCACCGGCGAACACCCGGAAGTCATGCGCGAATTCATCGCCGAATTCCGGCGGGCGGCCGCGGCCGCACCCGCCGTCAAAGCGGAAGCTCCCGGGGACCGTCTGCACGGAATCATCGGCTCGCGCGCCTACCTGGAAAAAACACTCGCCGCCTGGCAGCACATCCAGCTCGATGCGCCGCTGCAACGCCGCGTCGGCCTCATCCGCGAGGCACTGGCCGCGGGACGCCCGTTCTGGAACAACCATGTGACCTTGGCTTTCCTGGCCGACCGGCTGAAGCCGGCGACCTACCTGGAAGTGGGCGTGCGCACCGGCGCGTCCATGGTGCAGGTGCTCACGCACGCCCCCGTCCGGGTGGTGGCCGGCGTGGACATTTGGTCCGGCACCTACTCCGGACTGCCGAACACCAAGGCCTTTGCCGAGGCCCAGTTGTCCCGCCATCGCCAAGCCACCGGCGGAAAATACGATCTCCATCTGTTGCAGGGCAGCAGCCACAAGGTCATGAAGGACATCTTCGCCAAACACGTGCTCTTCGAACTCATCAACGTGGACGGCGACCACAGCGAAGCCGGAGCCGCGGAGGATTTGGAGGACGCCGTCCAATTGCTGGCGCCCTGCGGCGCCATCCTGGTTGATGACATCATTCATCCCGCCCACCGCTGCCTGCTGGACGTGGTGCGCCAGTTTGCGGCCCGGCATCCGGAATTCACCCTGTTGCTCAATACCCAGGACGACAACGGCGTGGCCATCCTGCTCCGCGGCGTGGCGCTCACCCGGCTCCTGCCCGAATTGACCGGCGCGGACCCGGCCCCCGCGCCGGCGCCCGGCGCCCCGAAACACCTCAAGGTCGCCGGCGACTACGCGCACCAGGAGGACCTCACCCAAATTGACGGCGAGTCCGAGTTCGCCCGCGCCATCCGCAACGTTTTCCAGACCTGCCGGCCGCGCCGGATCATCGAAACCGGCACCTACCTCGGCACCGGCACCACCCGCGTCATCGCCGGCGCGCTCCGCGACCTGGGCGCGACCGATGCGGTGTTCCATTCCATTGAAATTAATCCGACCCACTTCAGCCACGCCGTGGCCAACCTCCGCGCCGCCGGCCTGGATTCCTACGTCCGGCCGCTCCGCGGGCTGTCCGTGCCCCGGGCCTTGCTGCCCACCCTGGCCCAGATCGAGGAGCGGACCGTCCGCCGGCCGGAATACGACGACATCTTCGTGGACCATCAGGAAGCGGAACGCGCCCGGCTGTATTTCGCCGAGACGAATTTCGCCGATTGTCCCGACGATCTGCTCGGCCGGGTGCTGGCCGGCTTTGACAACCACCCTGACTTCGTCCTGCTGGACAGCGGCGGCCACATGGGCTTCGTGGAATTCCAATACCTGGTGCAAAAACTCGCCGGACCCTGCCTCATCGCCCTGGACGACATCCATCACATCAAGCACCACCACAGCCTCCAGTTCATGCGGCGCGATCCGCGCTTCCAACTGCTGGTCGAGTCGCAGGAAAAATTCGGCTTCTGCATCGCCCGCTTCACCCCGGCGGCCCCGGCCGCCCGCCCGACCCCCGTGCAACGCATCCTCTGGGTGCGCACCGAC
>Ga0181520_10001797_pt1 | contig 42296 bp, 38 predicted proteins | sample PEATcosm2014_Bin_29_FD_132451 | JGI IMG/M metagenome (GOLD analysis project Ga0181520, IMG submission 132451) | Peatland microbial communities from MTU Mesocosm Facility, Houghton, MI, USA - PEATcosm2014_Bin02_30_metaG | ecosystem: Environmental > Terrestrial > Soil > Wetlands > Peat | place... | reverse complement strand
TCATCGCGACCCCGATCATCGTCCGCACCACCGAGGACATGCTCAATCTCGTGCCCAACACCCTGCGCGAGGCGGCCTCGGCGCTGGGCATGCCGCGCTCGCTCGTCATCCGCCAAGTCGCCTATAGGGCGGTGCGCAGCGGCATCCTGACCGGCATTCTGCTCGCGATCGCCCGCATGACCGGCGAGACCGCGCCCCTGATCTTCACCGCGCTGGGCAATTCGTTGTTCGTGACCGATCCGAGCGGACCGATGTCGAGCCTGCCGCTGATCATCTACGAGTTCGCCCGCAGTCCTTACGCCGAACAGCAGAAGCTCGCCTGGACGGGCGCGCTGATCGTCACCCTTGCGGTGCTGACCCTCAGCATACTCGCCCGCGTCCTGTCCGCCTCGCGCGCCGAGGGGGGCAAATGAAACCAGTCGGCCCAAACAAGAGCAACACGCATGAGTGACGCCGAATTGCACGCCTCGATCCCGACCGCCGCCGCCGAGGGAACGACGGATAAGGTCGTCATTCGCGGCTTGGATTTCTTCTATGGCGAGACGAAGGCGCTCAAGGACGTCACGCTCTCGCTGCGCGCCGGCAAGGTGACGGCGTTCATCGGCCCCTCGGGCTGCGGCAAGTCGACGCTGCTGCGCGTGCTCAACCGCATGTACGACCTCTACCCGGGTCAGCGCGCGCAGGGCGAGGTTCTGCTCGACGGCGAGAACATTCTCGCCCCGGGCCTCGATCTCAATCTGCTGCGCGCGCGCGTCGGCATGGTGTTCCAGAAGCCGACGCCGTTCCCGATGTCGATCTACGACAACATCGCCTTCGGCATCCGGCTCTACGAGCGGCTGCCGCGCTCCGAGCTCGATCACCGGGTGGAGTCGGCGCTGCGCCGTTCGGCGCTTTGGGGCGAGGTGAGCGACAAGCTGAACGCCAACGGCCTCAGCCTTTCCGGCGGCCAGCAGCAGCGCCTGTGCATCGCCCGCACCGTGGCGATCCAGCCGGAAGTGATCCTGTTCGACGAGCCGTGCTCGGCGCTCGATCCGATCTCGACCGCCAAGATCGAAGAGCTGATCGACGAGCTGTCCGGCGACTACACCATCGCCATCGTCACCCACAACATGCAGCAGGCCGCCCGCGTCTCGCAGTACACCGCCTTCATGTACCTCGGCGAGATGGTCGAATTCGACGTCACGAGCGCCGTCTTCACCGCGCCGCGCGACCGGCGCACCCAGGATTACGTCACTGGCCGTTTCGGCTGAGGGAGTTAACGCCGTGGTCGAACACACTGTCAGGTCGTACGACAAAGAGCTCGAGACGCTGGGGCGCCGCATCGCCGAGATGGGCGGCATCGCCGAGAAAATGGTGGTCGACGCGATGGACGCGCTCGCCCAGGCCGACGCTCAGCTCGCCCACCAGGTGGTGGCGACCGATCCGCGCCTCGATGCGCTGCAGCGCGAGATCGAGGAGCAGGCGATCCTCACCATCGCCCGCCGCCAGCCGATGGCGGTCGACCTTCGCGAGATCATCGGCGCGATCCGCATCGCCGGCGATCTCGAGCGCGTCGGCGATCTCGCCAAGAACATTTCCAAGCGTTCGGTGAAGATCGGCCTCGAAGCGCGGGTGCCGCGCGCGATCGTCGGTCTCCGGCACATGAACGAAGTGGCGACCGAGCAGATGAAGGACGTGCTCGACGCCTACGCGCAGCGCGACGTCGAGCGCGCCCGCGCCGTGTGGGAGCGCGACATCGAGCTCGACGCGCTCGAGGACTCGGTGTTCCGCGACCTCCTCACCCACATGATGGAGGACCCGCGCAACATCTCGTTCTGCGCCCACCTGTTGTTCTGCTCCAAGAACATCGAGCGCATCGGCGACCACGCCACCAACATCGCCGAGACGGTGTTCTATCTGGTCACCGGCTCGACGCTGCCCGGCGAGCGGCCGAAGGGCCGCCACGACTACGACACGGACGGCGCCGAGCCCGCTGACAACTCTGGGAATCCGGTCGCATGAACGAAACGCGTCGAGAACCCTCTCGCTCCGGCGTCGGCGCGGCGCCGCGCATCCTCGTGGTCGAGGACGAGGCGGATCTCGCGCTGTTGCTGAGCTACAATCTCGAAGCCGAAGGCTATGTCGCCGAGAGCGTCGAGCGCGGCGACGAAGCCGAGCTGCGCCTGGTCGAGTCGCCGCCCGACCTGGTCATCCTCGACTGGATGCTGCCGGGCGTCTCCGGCCTGGAAATTTGCCGCCGGCTGCGCGCGCGCGAGGGAACGAAGACACTGCCGGTGATCATGCTCACCGCGCGCGGCGAGGAGGTCGAGCGGGTGCGCGGCCTGTCGGTTGGCGCCGACGATTACGTGGTCAAGCCGTTTTCGGTGCCGGAGCTGATGGCGCGGGTGCGCGCGCTGTTGCGGCGCAGCCGGCCCGAGCGCATCGCCGACCGGCTCACCGCGGGCGATCTCGATCTCGACCGCGAGACCCGCCGGGTGCGCCGCGGCGCGCGCGACGTGCATCTTGGGCCGACCGAGTTCCGCCTGCTCGAGTATCTCCTGGAGAAGCCCGGCCGCGTGTTCTCCCGCGCGCAGTTGCTCGACGGCGTATGGGGGCAGTCGGTCGAGATCGACGAACGGACCGTCGACGTCCACGTCGGCCGTCTGCGCAAGGCGCTCTCGCGCGGCCGCGAGCGCGACCCGATCCGCACCGTGCGCGGGACGGGCTATTCGTTCGACGAGACCTTCGGCAAGCCGTAGGCGCGTCGCCCCCGATTCAGCGGGCGAGCGCCCGGCGCTCGCGGTCGCGCTCGCGCCGCCGGTCCTGCGCCGGTTGGTAGGCGAGCTTGCTGTGGTGGGCGCAATAGGGGCCGACGCCGAGCGTCGGCGAGCCGCAGTAGCGGAACTCGGAGGAGGTCGGATCGCCGAGCGGCCAGCGGCACATCGCCTCTCTGAGCTCGATGATGGTCACGCGCAACGACATCGGCACGACGACGTCTTCTTCCTGAAACACCGGCCGCGTTTCGAGGATTGTCTCGGCGGAGAGCGCCAGCGCGGTGGCGCCGCGCACGGCGGCGCGCGCGGCGCCGCCGGCGTTGACGCGCGTCGCCAGACGCGGCGCCGGAGCGGGCCGGGGCGCGGCGACGGCGGACGAGGACGGCGACTTGGCGCGGCCGGCGAGGCCGAGGCGATGCACCTTGCCGATCACCGCATTGCGGCTGAGGCCATGGCCGATCTGCGCCGAGATCTGGCTCGCGCTCTTGCCGTCCAGCCAAAGCTGGCGAAGAAGTTCGACTTGTTCGTCCGTCCAAGACATCTTGGCCTGGTCCTCCTGGCCGCGACGGATCGGCGAAGCGCCGCTCGACCCGCAAACCGAATCCAACTCCTGCGCCCGACCAGCGGCGCTGGCGGGCGTCACGCACCGAAACGCTCTCATGAAATGCGCGCCACGACATCTCGTAGCGTCTAAAAAAGAAACTACACTAGTCGTTGAATCGGGCGCAAGAGTCGGCGCGGCGCCGAGGGCCTGCTTTTCCCCAGTTCTCGCCGCGGCCCCGCCCTCGCGCCGCAGATGCGCGAGTCTCGTCAATGCATTAGCGCGTCGGCGCGCGCTTCAGTTTTTTGTGCGTCGGCGCGCGATTTGACCGAAACGACGCCTTTCCCCTATGATCGCGCCCGTCGCAGGCCGTCCCGGGGGGCGGCGTTTTTATTTTTGCGCCGCGCTGCGCCGGCGCGTCCGAGAGCCTTCGAGGGAGCAGCAGCAATGCAATCCGCAATCGTGCCGATCTATGCGAGAGCCGACGTCGCGTTCGAGCGCGGCGACGGCTGCTGGCTGACGGCGACGACCGGCGAGCGCTACCTCGATTTCGGCGCCGGCATCGCGGTGGCCTCGCTCGGCTACTCGCATCCGCATCTGGTCGAGACGCTGACCAAGCAGGCCGCCAAGCTCTGGCACACCTCCAACCTCTTTCAGATGCCGGAAGGCGAGCGCTTGGCGCGGCGTCTGGTCGACGCGACCTTCGCCGACCTGGCGTTTTTCGCCAATTCCGGGGCCGAGGCCAACGAGGCGGCGGTCAAGATGGCGCGCAAGCGCCAGTCGGTCGGCGGCCATCCCGAGAAATATCGCATCCTGACGTTCACTGGCGCGTTCCACGGACGCACGCTGGCGATGATCGCCGCCGGCGGACAGGCGAAATACATCGAGGGCTTCGGGCCGAAGGTGGACGGGTTCGATCAGATCCCAGCCAGCAACCTCGCCGCCGTCGAGGCGGCGGTCGGTCCCGGAACCGGCGCGATCATGATCGAGCCGATCCAGGGCGAGAGCGGCGTGCGCGTGATCGCGCCCGAGTTCCTGCGCGGCCTGCGCAGGCTGTGCGACGAACGCGGCCTGTTGTTGATCTTCGACGAGGTTCAGACCGGCGTCGGGCGTTGCGGCCGGCTGTTCGCCTACGAGCTTTCCGGCGCCGTTCCCGACATCATGACCGTCGCCAAAGGGATTGGCGGCGGCTTTCCCATGAGCGTGTGCCTCGCCACCGCCGACGCCGCCAAAGGGCTGACGGTGGGGACCCATGGCACCACCTTCGGCGGCAATCCGCTGGCGATGGCGGTGGGCAACGCCGTGCTCGACGTCGTGCTGGCGGACGGCTTCATCGCTCGCGTCGCGCGGGTCGGCGCCTTCGCGCGCCAGCGTCTCGCCGAGCTGAAAGACCGCCGTCCGCACGTCGTCGCCGAGGTGCGCGGCGAGGGCCTGATGATCGGCCTCAAGGTCAAGACGTCGCCGCAGGACTTCGCCGCCGCCGCGCGCGCCCACAAGCTGTTGACCATTCCCGCCGGCGACAACGTCGTTCGCCTGGTGCCGCCGCTGATCGTCAGCGAGGACGAGCTGGTCGAGGGCGTGCGGCGCCTCGACGCCGCCTGCGCCGACCTCGAACGGGCGATAGGCGCGCCAAGCAAGGACGCCGCCGCATGAAACCGCCGAACGGGTCGGCGCCGCCGCGCCATTTCCTCGAACTGACCGACCTTCCTACCGCCGAGCTGCGCGCCATCCTCGACGCCGCGCTCCGGATGAAGGCCAAGCGCGTCAAAGGCGCGCGCGCCGCGTCGCGGCCATTCGTCGGCAAGACGCTGGCGATGGTGTTCGATCGCCCATCGACGCGCACCCGCGTCTCCTTCGACATGGCGATGCGCGAGCTCGGCGGCGAGACCATCATGCTCACCGGCGCCGAGATGCAGCTCGGCCGCGGCGAGACCATCGGCGACACGGCGCGCGTGCTGTCGCGCTACGTCGACGCGATCATGATCCGCATTCTCAGCCACGCCGACCTCGACGAGCTCGCGCACCACGCCTCCATCCCGGTGATCAACGGCCTGACCAAGCGGTCGCATCCCTGCCAGGTGATGGCCGACATTCTCACCTTCGAGGAGCATCGCGGGCCGATCCGCGGCCGCAAGATCGCCTGGAGCGGCGACTACAACAACGTGCTGTCGTCGTGGATCGACGCGGCCGAGCGGTTCGACTTCACCCTCGACATCGCCTGCCCGAAGGAGCTGCAGCCGCCGCCGGCGCGTATCGAGCGCGCGCGCGCGGGCGGCGCGAAGGTGATGCTGCGCGAGGACCCGTTCGCCGCGGCGGCCGCGGCGACGGCGGTGATCTCGGACTGCTGGGTGTCGATGGGCGACGAGAAGGAGAGCCGCCGCCGCCACAACCTGCTCGCGCCCTACCAGGTCAACCAGACCCTCATGCGCGCCGCCGCGCCCGACGCGATCTTCATGCACTGCCTGCCCGCGCACCGCGGCGAGGAGGTCACCGACGAGGTGATCGACGGGCCGCAGTCGGTGGTGTTCGACGAAGCGGAAAACCGTCTGCACGCGCAGAAGGCGGTGCTCGCGTGGTGTCTGGGAGCCCCGGCGTGACGCCCGTCGCGCGCGACGTCTCCGACATCGGGCGCGACGACATCGTCCTGCCCTACGCCGTCGAGAGCCTGAGCACCCGCGGCCGGCTGACCCGGCTCGGCGGCGCGATCGACGCCATCCTCAAGCGCCACGGCTATCCGGAGCCGGTCGGCCGCCTGGTCGGCGAGGCGGCGGCGCTGGCGGTGCTGCTCGGCTCGATGCTCAAGCTCGATGGGCGCTTCCAGCTGCAGACGAAGACCGAGGGGCCGGTGCGGATGCTGGTGGTCGACTACGACGCGCCGTCGAACCTACGCGCCCTCGCCCGCTTCGACGAAGCGGCGCTGAAAGCGCGCCTCGCCGACGGCGAGGGCGATCTGCTCGGCGAAGGCCATCTCGCCTTCACCGTCGATCCCGGCGGCGAAATGTCGCGCTATCAGGGGGTGGTCGCGCTCGACGGCCGTGGGCTTGAGCGCGCCGCACATGTCTATTTCGAGCGCTCGGAGCAGATCCCGACCCTGGTTCGGCTCGCCGCCGGCCAAGTGGTGACGCCGCACGGTTTCCAGTGGCGCGCCGGCGGCCTGCTCGCGCAATTCCTGCCCGAGGCGGAGGAGCGTCGCCAGCGCGCCGACTTCGATCCCGGCGACGCGCCGCAAGGCGCCGCCAAGCCGGCGCCGCTCGATGACGACGACGAATGGGTCGAGGCGAAGTCGCGCGCCGCGACCACCGAGGACCACGAGCTCATCGACCCCACCGTGTCGAGCGAGCGCCTGCTGTTCCGCCTGTTCAACCAGCGCGGCGTGCGCGTGTTCAAGCCGACCGAACTCGCCGACGTCTGCCGCTGCTCGGCCGGGCGCATCGACGCGATGCTGCAGAGCTTCACCGCCGACGAGCGCGGCGCGATGATCGGCGACGACGGCATGATCGCCGTCACCTGCGAATTCTGCTCGACCAAGCGCATTTTCAACCCTTCCGACTACGATCCATGAGAGTCTCGCCCATGCGCAAGCTGAACCTCGACGCTTTCGTCGGTCGGCTGGCGCGAACCGGCGCCGAAATCGAGAAAGAGCTCGACGCCTTGCTGACGAAGCAGCCGCGCCAAGGGGAGCTCGCGCGCCCCGCCCGCCTGATGGAGGCGATGCGCTATGGCGCGCTCGGCGGCGGCAAGCGGCTGAGGCCGTTCCTGGTGGTCTCGACCGCCGCCGCCTTCGGCTGCGCGGGCGCCGGACCGCGCCGCGTCGGCGCGGCGATCGAGCTCGTGCACGCCTATTCGCTGATCCACGACGATCTGCCGGCGATGGACGATGACGATTTGCGCCGCGGTCGGGCGACCGTCCATCGCGCCTTTGACGAGGCGACCGCCATCCTCGCCGGCGACGGGCTGTTGACCCTCGCCTTCGAGGCGCTCGCCGATCCCGCGACCGGGCTCGACGCCGAGCTGCGCGCGACGCTGTGCGGCGGGCTCGCGCGCGCGGCGGGCCTCGCCGGCATGGTCGGCGGCCAAATGCTCGACATCGCCGCCGAGACAGCGACCAGGCCGCTCGACGCGTCGGCGATCGAGCTGCTGCAGGCGTTGAAGACCGGCGCAATCTTACGCTTCTCGGTGGTCGCCGGGGCGCTGGTCGCCGGCGCGCCGGCCCCCGCGCGCGCGGCGCTCGACCGCTACGGCCAGGCGATCGGCGCGGCGTTCCAGATCGCCGACGACCTGCTCGACGCCGAAGGCGACGCGGGCGCGATGGGCAAGCGCGTCGGCAAGGACGCCGAGCGCAACAAGGCGACCTTCGTCGCCGCGCTGGGGATCGAGGGCGCGCGCGCCAAGCGCGATGAGCTGGTCGACGAGGCGATCGCCGCGGTCGACGAGGCGGGACTGGACGCGGCGGGCGACGTCCTGCGCGACACCGCGCGGTTCGTGGCGGCGCGGCGGAGCTAGCGCGCCCTCAGGCGCTTTGGCGGAACAAAACCTCCGCGCCTAGCCCGGCGCGGCGTTCTACGCGGGGTTTCGCGACTTTCGCGCCTATCCTACGTCGGGCCGCGGGGGTACGACGATGGCGTCATGGAGCCGCAAGCCGTTCAAACGCCGGTGTCCGATCGGCTCGCCAGCGGCGAGATCGACGCCAAGCGCGTGGCCGAAGGCGATCCAGACGATGCTCAGCAATTGCCGCGGCGCCAAGGTCGGCATTCCTGAGGCCGACGCGAAAGCCATTCTGCTGCGGCTCGCGCAGGCGGCGGAAGACGAGGGCCACGTGCCGCCGCGCGCGCTCGGGCCGGCGCCGGTCTATCGGCAGTTGGCGCTGGTCCTGGAGCAACTCGGGGTTGGCGAGGCGACGGCAAAGAATGGATTGGGGCTTTAACAAGCTGGCGCCGAAATCCCCGTAATCCCTGAGGCAAATCAATATCTTAGGCGCCCCTGACGGTGGGACCCGGTTCGGCGCAACTTCACATCCGCGGATACTTGAGCGTGATGTCGATTGTTTTGTTATGACCGCCGAGCATCACGGCGGCGTCCTTAAAGGAAGGCGCAGCTAAGAATCCTTCGGCGTCGTTGCTGAAACCGTAGCCCTCGGTGGGTATCCCCAACGCATTCTTGATGAGCTTGCCGTTGTCGTTCTCGTCGTGGAAAGTGATGACCGCGTAAACGCCCGGCTTGAGCTGGGTGAAGACGACGCTTTGCGTTCCGGCAACCGCTCTCATTGCTATTCCGACGAGACGAGAAGGATTGGTCACCAATCCTAGACTGCCGGCGTGCGCGATAGCGGACCGAAAGTGTTCTTCGCTGTCGTAGAGCCCGATCATCAGCGAGCCCGTCGATGACCTTACGCCGTGAATTGTGACCCTCAGATCGCTTGCCTCGGCGCCAAAGCAACAGCCGATCAGACCAAGCGCCGCGAGGCCGGCGATCAGACGATTTGACAGAAGCGTTTTCATCTCCCTTTCCTCCTTTCGCTTCTCCGGGATTACGGCGACCGCTCAGTAATTCGCCAATTTCGCGATCCGCAGTCAGCGTCGGACGTTCTCGACCGGAGCCGCCCGCCCCAGGCCTCCGCCCGCCAAGCCGTCGATCTCATGGAAGCATCAACTTCCGAAGTTTTGACGCCGTCAACGGTCTTCGAGCGCCGAAGGCGACGCGCGAAACCCGCGCCATTGACAGCGTCAGAACGTCGGAAAAAAGAGGGTTCCATGAGATCGACGGCGCTCCCCGCCAAGCTGGCGCCGATCACGGCGGCGACTGCGGACTACAGCAACAGGCGCCAATTTCCCTATGTACCTTGACTTGCCGTCGAGCAAAGGGAAATAGGCGCGAACCGCGTAATACGTAATACGACCTGCGCGCTGGCGGCCGACCGTCGACGGACGCGCCGGTCGATCAGGCCGGCCAGAGCCCGATGCGTCGATCGCGATCGCGCAACCACTGCAGCGCCGGAAGCGTCAGCAGTACCATCCACAGCTTCGCTGCGACCTGGCCCGGCAGGAACTCGAGGCTGCCGAACGCCAGGCTGAGGAAGACCACGCTGTCGACCACTAGGCCGACGAGGCTGCTGGCGAATGCGGCCCTGACCAAGCCTTTCCTTTGCAGCGGCGTGTAGACCGCCAGATCGGCCGTCTCCGACAGCGCGAATGCGACGGTCGAGGCGACCACCAGGGCGGGCGGCGCGAACGTCGCCGACAGGGCCGAGCCCGCGACGATGGCGATCGCCGACCAGACGAGGCCGAGACGGCGCTGCACCAGATCCCGCAAGATCAGCGCCAAGCCCGCGACCAGCACGCCGCTCGGCGCGGAGAGGCCCGGCGCCACGGGGATCACGCACGGCCCGTGCGCGACGCAGGCCGCGCCGACGTGATTGATCATCCAGTTGGCCAAGGGAACGCACGCGGCGAAGGCGACGAAGAGAGCCGCCCCTTCCCGTCGTCGCCGCGTTTCAAGGGATTCCTGCGTCACCGCCCGTCTCGTCGTCCGTTGAGGATCGGCGTCGTCGCCGCGCCGCGCCGCGCCACAGCGCGCGCGCGAGGCGCGACCCGCCGCCAAGCCCACCCACAAATGGCGCCGCGCGCCGTCGCTGAAACGATTCGCCAACGGGGCCCTGCCCCTCGGATTGTCTAGCCTATTGAAGAGGGAAGGCCAATCAGCGAAACGGGGGCCATCCGATTGGCGTCCGGCGCGTCCCGGTTCGAAAGCGAAAATTATCTTTCCCGCCCGGCGCTTCGCTTGTCCTCGCCTGCGGCGAAAGGGGAAATACGCGCGTGCTACGGCGTTGCGTCTTCCCCAATGTGCCGAAAACGGCGGCTATCCGGCGAACGCCGGTTAATAATATCGTAGCACGCGCGTAATACGATTATCGCATTTCCGTTCTGGATATCTAGAGGTTGTGCCCATGCTCCTATTTCGCCGCGCTTCCCTCGCCCAAAAACTCTCCGCGGCCAACCTCCTTGGGCTCGCATTGCTGGCGACTGCGCTGTTGTTCCTCTATCAGAAGACACTGTCCGACTATGCCGACGGACAGGCGCAGCAGCGGTTGGATACGAACGACCGGGTCGCTTGGGATATCGTGAAGCGGAATGGCGATCAGTTTCGTTTTGTCGACGGCAAGCTTTTCGCCGGGCAAACCGAGCTCAATGGCCGCTATGAGCTGGTCGACCAAATCAAGGATTTGGTCGGCGGCGTGGCGACCATTTTCATGGGCGACGTGCGCGTCGCGACCAATGTGAAGAGCGCGGATGGATCACGCGCCGTCGGGACGAAGCTTGCCGCTGGACCGGTTTACGACGCCGTATTCAAACGGGGCGAACCGTATCGCGGCAAGGCTGACATTCTCGGCCAGGCCTATTTCACGGCTTACGATCCCATCAAGGACGCGAACGGCGCGACGATCGGCGTCCTTTTCGTCGGCGTTCGCGAGGCCGAAACCCATGCCGAGATCGCGGCGATCCAGTTCCGCGCCATGATGGTCGCGTTCGTCATCGCGCTGGCGGTCGGCGCGGCGACGCTGCTTCTTTCGCGGCGGATGTTTTCGCCGCTGGTCCATCTGCGCGCCGCGATGGCGAAGATTTCCAAAGGAGACTTCGACGGGCCGGCGATCCACGCGAACCGACTCGACGACATCGGCGAGATGGCGTGCGCGGTCGAGGTGTTCAAAACTAACGCCATCGAGCGCAAACGGGTCGAGCGCGAGGCCGCCGACCAGCGGGTCGTGACGGAGAAGCAACGCGAACGCGCTGCGGCCGAACGCGCGCGCGCCGCCGAGGAACAGGCGACGGCGATGTTGGCGCTCGCCGACGGACTAACGCGGCTTTCCGCGGGCGATCTTACGGCGCGGCTTCTAGCCGGTTTTTCCGAGCGCTACACGAAGATCCGCGACGATTTCAACGTCGCCGCCGAGAAGCTGAGGGAGACGCTACGCGCCGTCGTCGCCAGCGCCGGCGTCATCGACACGGGCACGCGGGAAATCTCTGCTGCTGCGGACAATCTCTCGCAGCGCACCGAGCAACAGGCCGCCGGCCTCGAAGAGACGGCCGCCGCGCTCAACGAAATCACCGCGACGTTGAAGAAGTCGGCCGAGGGCGCGCGATACGCCAGCGAAGTCGTCTCCAACGCCAATGACGACGCCAAGAAAGGCGCTGTCGTCGTCAAACAAGCCGTTGAGGCGATGGATGCAATCTCAAAGTCCTCGGAACAGATCGGCCGCATCATCGGCGTGATCGATGAAATCGCGTTTCAAACCAACCTGCTGGCGCTCAACGCGGGCGTCGAGGCGGCGCGCGCGGGGGAGGCGGGCAAGGGGTTTGCGGTGGTCGCCTCCGAAGTGCGGGCGCTGGCCCAGCGCTCTGCGGAAGCCGCCAAGGAGATCAAGGGCCTCGTTTCAACCTCCGCGGCGCAGGTCGGCGCCGGCGTCAACTTGGTGGCCGAAAGCGGCCAGGTGCTGGAGCGGATCAGTTCGCAGGTGTCGGAGATCAACCGGGCGGTGGCCGAGATCGCCGCAGGCGCGCAAGAGCAGGCGACCGGCCTGCAGCAAGTCAACACCGCGATCAACCAGATGGACCACTCGACGCAGCAGAACGCGACCATGGTGGAACAATCGACCGCGGCCAGCCATTCGCTGTCGCAGGAGGCTTCGCAGCTCGCCAATCTCGTCGACCAGTTCCAGGTCGGCGAGGCGGGGTCCGCGCCGGCGCGCAAGGAGCTGAAGAAAGTCGCTTAAGAGTCGCGCCCTTCCGTCTCGCGGGTTCCCGCGGGAGTTCCGACGACAGCTTACGAATTCCCCAATTCTGCGATCCGTAGGCGGCGCTCGACTTTCGCGACCGGAGCCGCCCGGCTCTTCGCCGTCGCTCGCCAAGCTGGCGCCGAGCGAGGTCGCGCGCCGCCGGCGTCGCTCGAGCTTCACGCGCCGCGCTGTCCCGCTCCGCGCGAGAGGGGAGCGTCGCCGCGCCAGCCTGAGGAAAGACGCGCGCCTACCGGCGCATGATCCGAATTGCGATCTTGGCGCTGCGACGACCGGATCCGGCGCGTCGACCCTCGGCGAAGCCCGCCCGCGCCTCGTCGAGGATGCGGCCGCGCGCGGTTGCGCCGTTTGACGTTCACCGCAGCGGCGGCGCGTAGAGGATGCCGCCGTCAGCCCACAGCTGATTGAGACCGCGTGGCACGCCGTAGCGCGAATGCGCGCCGAGGTTACGCTCGAACATCTCGCCGTAATTGCCGACCGCGCGCAGCGCGCGTAGCGCCCAGTCGTTGGTCAGCCCCAACGCCTGGCCGAGATCGCCCTCCGCGCCGATCAGCCGCCGCACGTCCGGCCTCTGCGATTTCTGCGCTTCGTCGAGCGTCGCCTGGCCGACCCCCAGCTCCTCGGCGTCGATCAGAGCGTAGAGCGTCCACCTGACGACGTTGAACCAGGCGACGTCGTCGGCGCGCACGGCGGGGCCGAGCGGCTCCTTCGAGATCACGTCGGGCAGGATGATCGCTTCCGCCGGCTTCTTCAGCCCGAGACGGACGACGTAGAGCGCCGACTCGTCGGTGGTGTAGGCGTCGCACGCGCCGCCTTCGAGCCGCGCGATCGCTTCGTCGGGGCCCGCGACGAGGACTTCCTTGTAGGTCATCGAGTTGGCCTTGAAGAAGTCGGCCAGGTTGGGCCGCGTGGTGGTTCCGTCCTGCACGCACACCGAAACCCCGTCGAGCTCGAGGGCCGAATCGATCTTGGGATGGCGCAGGACCATGAAACCCTGGCCGTCGTGATAGGCGACGCCGGCGAACAGGATTCCCTGACCGGCCTCGCGCTCGAGCGTCCAGGTCGAATTGCGCGACAGCACGTCCATCTTGCCCTCTCGCAACGCGTCGAAGCGCTCGGCGTTGGTCAGCGCGACGAACTGGACCTTCTGCGGATCGTCGAGGACCGCCGCCGCCAGCGCGTGGCAGAAGTCGACGTCGAAGCCGCTCCAGGCGCCGGCGGCGTCGCGGACGGAGAAGCCGCCCAGGCCCTCGTTGACGCCGCAGATCAGCGCCCCGCGCTGCTTGATCGAGTCGAGCGTTCCGCCGTACGCGGCGAAGGCGAAGAAAGTCGCGCCGAGCGCCGCAAGCCCCGCCGCCGCCCGCGAGCAGAAATGCGTCATGACTCCCTCCCGCAATGAATTCGCGCGCTCCCGTCCGGGCCTAGAGCTGCGCCGCCTGTCGGATGATGACTTTCGCGCCGACGTCGACGCGCGCGTAGAGATCGATGACGTCGCCGTTCGCGAGCCGGAAGCAGCCCGACGACACCGCTTGCCCGATCGTCTCCGGCTGATTGGTGCCGTGGATGCGGTAGACGGTCGAGCCGAGATACATCGCCCGCGCGCCCATCGGATTGCCGGGGCCGCCGGCCATGAAGCGCGGCAGATACGGCTGCCGCTCGATCATCTCCGGCGGCGGCGTCCAGTCGGGCCACTCCGCCTTGCGCGAGATCTTCACCAGGCCCGACCACTGAAAGCCCTCGCGGCCGACGCCGATGCCGTAGCGCAACGCGCGGCCGCCGCCGAGGACGACATAGAGGAAACGGTCCGCGGTGGAGATGACGACCGTGCCGGGAGCGTCGCTGCTGCGGAAGAACACCAGCTGCCGCGCGTAGGGCCCCTCCTCGATGCGCACTTCCTCGGTCGAGATGCGGCCGGGCTCGTCGCCGACGTCCATGGTGATCGCGTCCGGCGACGTCGCGCGGACCGGCGCGGCGCCGAGCAGGGCGAGCAGAAACGCGGCGCCCAGCGCCAGCCGAGCTTTGCAGCGTCGACCGGCGATCGCCGTCCCGTGTTGACGCATCGTTCGTCGCTCCCGTCGTCCGTCGCCCGCAGCGGCGACGTTTCTCGCTTTCGCCGCCTCAGCACCTCGCATAGACGAGCGTGCCGTAACGATCGTTGGTGTCTGGGTCGACGTACTTCATCACCATCAGCTTCGGCGTCAGCTCGACTACTTCGCGATCCTGCGGATCGGGAGGCGGCGCGTTGAAGCCGAGATAGGTCTTGCCGTCGGCGCCCTTCTTCAACGCCAGCTCGTGGGGCGTGGCGTCGTCGGCGACGTGCATCATCGCCCCGTCGGTCGGCCCCTTGGCGATGACGTAAGCGTTCTTGCATTGAGCGCGCGCCATCTTCTCGGTGCGGGCGCGATCCTTGGCGTCGCGGTAGGAGGCGACGCCCCATTTGCCGATCAGCGGGTCGGGCGGCAGGATCTTGAACGCCGCAAGCGCCGGCGTCGGCGACGACTCGGGCGTCGGGCCTGGCGACAAGAACCCGAAATCGACGGACGAGCAGCCGGCCAGCGCGCACGCCAGCGCCAGCGCGGCTGCTGAGTTCAACGCTCGCGACACGACGCGCCTCCTCAGCTCATTGCTTTGCCGCTTTCGGGGGCGGGGCTGACCCCTCGTCCGATCCTCGCCGCCCTGCGGCTCGCCGGGAATGCTAGCCGAACCGCGTCGGCAAAGCGAGGGCGGCCAAACGCCACGGGGCGTCGCCGCCGCGCCCGGGCGGGAGCGGCCGACCGCCGAGTTCAGCCGCCCGCGCCGATCTCCTCGATCGCCCGCTTGAGCTTCAGCAGGTCGGCCCACGCCTGGCGTTTGGCCGCGGGGGTGCGCAACAGATAAGCGGGATGGAACATCGGCAGCGCCGGGATCGCTTGGCCGTCGTCGCCGACGTATTCGCGCCATACGCCGCGCGCGCGCGTCACGCCTTCGCGAACGCCGAGCAGCGTCTGGATCGCCGACCCGCCGAGGCAGACGATGACGCGCGGCGCGACCAGCGCGATCTGCCGGCGAATGAACGGCAGGCACACCGCCGTCTCCTGGGGCGTCGGCGTGCGGTTGCCCGGCGGGCGCCAGGGCACGACGTTGGCGATGTAGACCTTGGTCCGGTCGAGGCCGATGGCGGCGAGCATGCGGTCGAGCAGCCTGCCGGCGCGCCCGACGAACGGCCGGCCGAGGCGGTCCTCGTCGGCGCCCGGCGCCTCGCCGACGAGCATGACGCGCGCCGCGGGCGCGCCGTCGGCGAAGACGAGCTGCGTCGCCGTCGCCTTCAGCCCGCAACCGTCGAAACGCTGGAGCGCGGCGCGCAGCGCCTCGAGGTCCGCCGCGGCGGCGGCGATGTCGCGCGCGCTGTCGGCCGCTTCGTCAGGCGCGGAGAAGCGCGCCGGCTGGAGCCGGCGCGGCTCGGGCGCGCGCGGCGGGGCGGGCGGAGCGACGGCGACGACGCGGCGCGGCGGCGGCGCGGCGCTCTCGGCGAAACGGTCGTGCGGCGTCTCGTCGAGCGCGAGATCGACGCCCGCCTCGCTCCACCATCGCAGCGCCGCCGCCGCCTCCTGCGGCGTTAGATTGCGCAAATCCCTGTCCGCCTTCATCGCCAAGCCGAAAAACCCGAACCGCCGAAAATCCTATCACGCGGCGGCGGCGCGGCGAAAGACGAGGCGGGGGTTTCGCTGGCGCTTGCAATTTGGGCTTGTGTTTTTCCCGCGTCGCGCCTTCTTTCGCCTCGCGCCTCCAGTCCCGGAAACAAAGATGGCCGATCGATCCGACTTGCCCGCCCGCGAAGCGATGGACTTCGACGTCGTGGTGGTCGGCGCCGGCCCGGCGGGCCTCGCCGCCGCGATCCGGCTGAAGCAGCTCGACCCCGACGTCTCGGTGGTCGTGGTCGAGAAAGGCTCCGCCGTCGGCGCGCACATTCTCTCCGGCGCGATCGTCGACCCGATCGGGCTCGACCGCCTGCTGCCCGACTGGCGCGACGATCCCGAGCGGCCGCTGAAGACTGCGGTCGCCAAGGATCGCTTCCTGCTGCTCGGGCCTCGGGGCGGGGTTCGGTTGCCGAACTGGTCGATGCCGCGGCTGATGAGCAACCGCGGCGCCTTCGTCGGCTCGCTCGGGGCGCTGACGCGCTGGCTGGCGGCGCGCGCCGAGGCGCTCGGGGTCGAGATCTATCCCGGCTTCGCGGCGACCGAGCTCCTCTATGGCGCCGACGGCGAAGCGACCGGCGTCGCCACCGGCGACATGGGGGTTGGCCGCGACGGCCGGCCGAAGGCGACCTTCGCCCGCGGCATGGCGCTGAACGGCAAGTACGTCCTCATCGCCGAGGGAGCGCGCGGCTCGCTCGCCAAGCAGGCGATCGCCCGCTTCGCTCTCGACCAGGGTCGCGAGCCGCAGAAATTCGGCCTCGGCCTCAAGGAGGTCTGGCGGGTCGCGCCGGCGAAGTTCCAGCCGGGCCTCGTCCAGCACAGTTTCGGCTGGCCGTTGGGCGATGGCGCCTCGGGCGGGTCGTTCCTCTATCACTACGACGACGGCCTGGTCGCGGTCGGCTTCGTCGTTCACCTCAACTACCGCAATCCGACGCTCTCGCCGTTCGACGAGTTCCAGCGCTTCAAGACCCACCCGATGATCCGCGAGACGTTCGCAGGGGGAAGGCGCCTCGCCTACGGCGCGCGCGCGATCTCTTCGGGCGGCTGGCAATCCGCGCCCAAGCTTTCTTTCCCCGGCGGGGCGCTGATCGGCTGCGCCGCCGGCCTGCTCAATCTCGCGCGCATCAAGGGCTCGCACAACGCCATCCTTTCCGGCGCGCTGGCGGCCGAGAAGGCGCATCAGGCGCTAGCCGCCGGCCGCCGCAACGACGAGCTTTCCGCCTACGAAGACGCGTGGCGCGATTCCGACATCGGCCGCGACCTCCGCAAGGTCCGCAACGTCAAGCCGCTGTGGTCGAAGCTCGGCCTCGTCATCGGCGTCCCGCTCGCCGGCCTCGACATGTGGACGAACGAGCTTTTCGGGTTCTCATTTTTCGGCGCGCTCAAGCATGGCGAAGCGGACAGCGAGACGCTGAAGCCGCTCGCGGCGGTCAAGCCGATTGTCTATTCCAAGCCCGATGGCGCGATCACGTTCGATCGCGCCTCGTCGGTCTATCTCTCCAACACCAATCACGCGGAGGACCAGCCGGTCCACCTGCGCCTCGCCGATCCGGCCGTTCCGATTCGCGACAACCTTCCCCGTTACGGCGAGCCGGCGCCGCTCTATTGTCCGGCCGGCGTGTTCGAGGTCGTATACGGCGACGAGGCGCGGCGCGGCGAGCCGCGCTTCGTCATCAACGCGCAGAATTGCGTGCACTGCAAGACTTGCGACATCAAGGATCCCGCGCAAAACATCACTTGGACGCCCCCGGAAGGCGGCGGCGGGCCGAACTATACGGACATGTGAAGCGTTCGCGTCGCGTCGGCGGCGCGAAAGCGCCACTTTTCTCTGGGATCGATTCTCTTGTATGAAGGTCGGCGGCCGCGGGGCCGCCGTCGTCGCCCGCCGCAAATTGGATAGGAAGACACAGACCGTGCCAATCCGAAACGCGCCGATCCGCCTCCGCAACGCCGTTGTCGCCGCCGGCGCGTTTGTTGCGGCCGGCGTGGCGACGAGCCAGGCGATCGCCGCCGCGCCCTCGGAGGCCGCCGCCCTGCCGGTCGCCGCGAGCCAGTCCGGCGCCTATCTGTCGGCGCTGGTCGCCGGCGCCGATCGCGACACGACGGCGACCGCGATCTATTTCCGCGAGGCGCTGCGCGCCGATCCACGCAATCCCGAACTGGTCGAGCGCGCCTTCGCCGCGGCGCTCGCCGACGGCGACGTCGCCAGCGGCTTTCCGCTCGCCGATCGCCTGATCGCCCGCGACCCCGCCAACAGCCTCGGCCGTCTCACGCTGGCGACGCGCGCGATCTCGGAGGGGCGATTCGCCGCGGCGCGCGCCCAGCTCGCCGCCGGCGAAGCGGGCCGCGCCCACGACTTGACCACCACGCTCGTCGCCGCCTGGTGCTACGCCGGCGCCGCCGACCTGCGCCACGCGCTCGAGACGCTCGACCGCGCGCGCGACCCGGCCGTCGCGGTGTTCCGCGACTACCACGCCGGCCTGATCGCCGATCTGCTCGGCGACGGCTTTGAGGCGAAGCGTCGGCTGCAGTCGGCCTATCAGGCCGACAAGAACACGCTGCGTCTCGCCGACGCCTACGCGCGCTTCCTCGATCGCCACGGCGACGTCGACGGCGCGAAGAAGGTCTACGCCGACTTCGACCAGCTCATCCCCCATCATCCGCTGGTGCTCGACGCGGAGGCCCAGCTCGCGGCGGGCAAGACCCTCGCGCCGGTGACGCGCGACGCGAAGGAAGGCGCGGCCGAGGCGCTGTTCGGGCTCGGCGGCGCGGGCACGCGCCAGGGCGACGAGCTGGCGGCGCTGATCTATCTGCGCCTCGCGCTGTTCCTGCGCCCCGATCACGATCTGGCGGCGGTCACGGTCGCCAATCTGTTCGAGGATCTGAAGCGCAACGACGAAGCGATCCGCGCCTACGAACTGGTGCCGACGTCGTCGCCGATGCGCGAAAGCGCCGAGATCCAGGCGGCGCTGGAGATGGATTCGATCGGGCGCTCCGACGAAGCGCTGGGCCGCTTGCGCGACATCGTCGCCGCCCATCCCGCCGACGCCGACGCATGGAGCGCGCTCGGCAGCCTGCAGCGCTCGATGAAGAAGTTCGAGGACGCCGCCGCCGCCTACGACAAGGCGATCACGCTGATCGGTCCGCCGGAGCGCAGCAATTGGGCGTTGTTCTATTTCCGCGGCATCTGCTACGAGCGCGCCAAGCAATGGCCGAAGGCCGAGGCCGACTTCAAAAAGGCGCTCGAATTGTTCCCCGACCAGCCGCTGGTGCTCAACTATCTCGGCTATTCGTGGGTCGACCAGGGCGTCAACCTCGACGAAGCGTTCAAGATGCTGCGCCGCGCCGTCGATTTGCGGCCGAGCGACGGCTACATCGTCGACAGCCTCGGCTGGGCCCACTACAAGCTCGGCCATTACGACGACGCGACGCGCGAGCTGGAGAAGGCGATCAACCTCAAGCCGGCCGATCCGGTGGTCAACGACCATCTCGGCGACGCCTATTGGCGGGTGAACCGCCGCATCGAGGCGCGCTTCCAGTGGAACCACGCGCGCGACATGCAGCCCGACCCGGAGGACCTGCCCAACATCCTCAAGAAGATCCAGGTCGGCCTGCCCGACGAGCCGGTCAAGGAGACGCCCGCCGCCGCGGCGCCGGCCGCGCCCCCGGCGCCTGCGGCGTCGGCGCCGCCCGACCCGACCACGCCCGATTCGAAGAGCGGCGGATAGAATTGCTCGCGCCGTCTCCCGCGCCGCGGCTGTGGCGGGCGCCCGCCAAAGTCAACTTGACCCTCCACGTCCTCGGACGGCGCGAGGACGGCTTCCATGAGCTCGACGGCGTCGTCGCCTTCGCCGGCTGCTGCGACTGGCTGAGCTTCGAGAGCGGCGGCGAGCTCGCGCTTTCCGTCGACGGGCCGACCGGCCCCGCGGCGGGGCCGATCGCCGATAATCTGGTGCTGCGCGCGGCGCGCGCGCTGGCGAAGCGCATGCCGGGCCTGCGCCTCGGACGCTTCCGCCTGATGAAGCTCCTGCCGGTCGCGGCGGGGCTCGGCGGCGGCTCGGCCGACGCGGCGGCGGCGTTGCGCGCGCTGGCGTACGAGAACCGCCTCGCCGACGACGACGCGCGCCTGTGGGAGGCGGCCGGCGAGGTCGGCGCGGACGTGCCGGCGTGCCTTTCGCCGCGCGCGCGCCACATGGCGGGGCGCGGCGAGCGGCTCGGCCCGCCCTTGGAGACGCCGCCGTTGTTCGCGGTGCTCGCCAATCCCGGCCTGCCGGTCGCCACCCCGGCCGTCTACGCCGGGCTCGGCTTGGCGCGCGGCGCGGCGACTGGCCTCGGCCCCTCGCCGCGGATTGCCGCAGGCGCCGACCGCGAGGCGGCGATCGCCGCGCTCAGCCAGGGCCGCAACGACCTCGAAGCGAGCGCGCTTCGCCTCGCCCCGAAGATCGCCGAAGCGCTGGCGGCGTTGTCGCGCGCCGAAGGCTGCCGCTTGGCGCGGATGTCGGGCTCCGGCGCCACCTGCTTCGCGCTCTACGAGGATCGCCGCCTCGCGGCGCGCGCGGCGCGCGCGCTACGCCGCGCCCGCCCGGCCTGGTGGGTGCGGGCGACCGCGCTGCGCTGACGGGAAGCGAAAGCCAGAGCCGCCGGGAGGGTCTCGCGCCGACGGCGAGGGCTGCGGCCTCGCCAGGCGAGCAAGCGTCGCCGCCCCCACGCGCCTTTGCCGAAGCGCGGGCGCGGCCCTATAAGGCGGCTCGTTTTTCCTTCGCGAGAGCCGCGATGCGCCTCGTCTCCACGCCCGACAACCCGATCCCCGAAGGCGCGGTCGTCTCTGCGGCGCGGGCGGCCGACGGGGTGCGGCTGCGCGCTGCGCGCTGGGTTCCCGCGCGCGCCGCGCGCGGCACGGTGGCGATCTTCGGCGGGCGGGCGGAGTTCATCGAGAAGTACTTCGAGACGATCGCGCGGCTGGTCGGTCGCGGCTTCGCCGTGGCGATCCTCGATTGGCGCGGGCAGGGCGGGTCGCAGCGGCAGCTCAAGAATCCGCGCAAGGGCCACATCGACGATTTCTCGCTCTACCAGCGCGACCTCGACGCGCTGGTCAGCGAGGTGCTCGATCCGTCGTGCCCGCGCCCGTGGTTCGGGCTCGGCCATTCGATGGGCGCCTCGGCGCTGCTCGCGGCGGCGCGGGCCGGCCGCTGCCCGTTCGAGCGGCTGGTCCTCGCTTCGCCGATGATCGCGCTCGGCAATCTCAGGCGCCCAGGCCTGGCGCGCTTCCTCGCCGAGGCTCTCGACCTGGTCGGCCTCGGCGGCGCCTACGCGCCCGGCGGCTCGTCGAAGATCCTCGCGCTCGGACCGTTCGAGGGCAATCCGCTGACCTCCGACCCCGCGCGCCACGCGCGCGCCGCGGGGGTCGTCGCCGCCCATCCTGAGTTCGGTCTCGGCTGGCCGACGGTCGGGTGGCTGAACGCCGCCTTCCGGCTGATGCGCGAATTCGAGGACCCCGACTATCCGCGCCGCACCCTGACGCCGATCCTGGTGATCGCCGGGGGCGCGGACCGGGTGGTCGACCCGCGCGCCACCGAACGTTTCGCCGCGCGCCTGCGCGCCGGCCGGCTGGTGATGATCGAAGGGGCGGCGCACGAGCTGATGGGCGAGCGCGACGTCTTTCGCGAGCGCTTCTGGGCGGCGTTCGACGCGTTCATCCCCGGCGTCGAGGCCGAAGCGAGGCGGGCCGCGTCGTGAGCGACGCCTTCGGCCGCGCTCCGCGCTTCGACGCCGCGGCGCGCGCGGCGCTGATCCAGATCGCCGCCTTCGCCGCCGCGCGCGCGCTGTTCGCGGCGGCGCTGGGGCCGGGCTACGACGAGTCCTACACCATCGCGGTGGCGCGCCGGCTCGACCTCTCGTACTTCGACCACCCGCCGCTGCACCAGTGGATCGCCCATTTCGCCGCGCTCGCGCTCGGCGAAGGCGCGCCGACGCGCGCGCCCTTCGTCGCGCTGTTCGCGGCGACCGGCTGGCTGACGTTCGCGTTGACGCGGCGGCTGTTCGGCGCGCGCGCCGGCCTCGTCGCGCTGTTCACGCTCAACGCGACGCCGTTCTTCTTCGCCTCCGCCGGCGCGTGGGTGGTGCCCGACGGGCCGCTGCTGTTCGCGCTCGCCGGCGCGGCGCTGACGCTCGCCAAGTTGCTGTTCGGCGCGCCCGCGCCGCGCGCGGCCTGGGCGTTATGGCTCCTTGCCGGCGTCTGCCTCGGCCTCGCGGGCCTGTCGAAGTACAGCGCCGCCCTCTCCGCGCTCGGCGTTCTCGTCTTTCTCGTCGTCAGCCCGCGACAGCGCCATTGGCTCGCCCATCCCGCGCCCTACGCGGCGGCGCTGGTCGCGCTGGCGATCGTCTCGCCGGCGTTCGTCTGGAACGCGCGCCACGGCTGGGTCTCGTTCGCCTTTCAGGGCGGGCGCGCCGCGCTCGCCGGCGGTTGGCGGCCGGCGCAGGTCGGCGCGACGCTGATCGGCCAGATCGCCTACCTGACGCCGTGGCTCTTCGTTCCGCTGCTGATCGCGCTCATCGAGGCCGCGCGCCGCGCGAGAAGCGACGAGAGGCGGCTCTTTCTTCTCTGCCTGGCGCTGCCGCCGATCGTCGTCTTCACCCTGACGCCGCTGTGGGGCGCGCGCGGCCTGCCGCACTGGCCGATGCCGGGATGGTTGTTCGTCTTTCCGCTGCTCGGCGCCTGGCTCGCCGAGCCGTGGGCGGCGCGCGTCCATCTCAAGCGCTGGGCGTTCGGCGCGGCGACGGCGCTGGTCGTCCTGGCGGCCGTCGCCGTCTCGCAGGCGGCGACCGGCTGGCTCGATCGCTTCCGTCCCGCGCGCGGCGCCGACCCGACGCTGGAGACGCTCGATTGGGGCGCGCTACGCGCGGCGCCGGCGGCGCAAGGCGCGGCGTTCGTCGTCGCCGCCCGATGGTGGGAGGGAGGCAAGATCGCGCTGGCGCTGGGTCCACAGACGCCGACGTTCGTCTTCTCCGCCGATCCGCGCGGCATGGCGTTCGTCGACGACGCCGGCCGCTTCGTCGGCGGCGACGGCGTGATCGTCGCGCCGCAGGGGCGAATCGAGGAGACGCTCGCCGCGCTCGGCCCCTATTTCGCGCGCTTCGATGCGCCGCAGCCGTTGACGCTGCAACGCGGCGGGCGTGACGAAATCTCGCTCGCGCTGATCCCGGCCCACGGCTTGACGCGCGCCTTTCCCCTGCCGTATCCGCATTGACGTCGCTGCGCGGGAGTTTCGCCGCGCGCCCCGGATGAAGCGCGAGATGGATTCTGTTTCGACGGCTGAGGGGGCTCGTCCGACGCTCTCCGTGGTCGCGCCGACCTTTCGCGAGGCGGCCAACGTCACGGCGCTGTTCGAGCGGCTCGAATCCGCGCTCGCCGGCCTGCCGTGGGAGCTGATCTTCGTCGACGACGATTCGCCCGACGGCACCGCCGAGGTCGCCAGCGCGCTCGCCGCGCGCGACAAGCGCGTGCGCTGCATCCGGCGCGTCAACCGCCGCGGCCTCGCCGGCGCGGTGGTCGAGGGCTGGCTGTCGTCGAGCGCCGAATTCGTCGCGGTGATCGACGCCGACCTGCAGCACGACGAATCGATTCTGCCGCAGATGTACGCGGCGCTGGCGAGCGGCGGCGCCGACCTCGCCGTCGGCGCGCGCGTCGCCGACAGGACGGCGCCCAAGGGGCTCTCGCCCGCGCGCCAGAAGCTCAGCGACCTCGGGACCTGGTTCTTCCGCCGCCTCGCCGGCGCTTCGGTCAGCGACCCGATGAGCGGCTTCTTCATGATCCGCCGCGACATCGTCGCGCGGCTCGCGCCCTATCTGTCGCCCGACGGCTTCAAGATCCTGGTCGACGTCGTGCTGTCGTCGCGCGGCGGGCTGAAGATCGTCGAGGTCCCTTACGTCTTCCGCCCGCGCCAGGCTGGCGAATCGAAGCTGTCGGCGCTGGTCGGCCTCGATTTCCTCGGGCTGGTGGCGCACCACGCCTCGGGCGGCCTGTTGCCGATCCGCTTCGTGCTGTTCGCCTTGATCGGCGCGATCGGCCTGCTCGTCCATCTCGCGGTGCTGACGCTGCTGATCGACTGGCTTGGCGTCGGCAGTTTTCTCGCCAGCCAGGTCGCCGCGACCCTGACCGCGATGGCGAGCAACTTCATGCTCAACAACGAGATCACCTATCGCGCCTTTCGCTACCACGGCGCCGGCCTGATCGTCGGCTTCGCCCAGTTCGCGCTGTTGTGCAGCGTCGGCGCGATCGCCAACGTCAACATCGCCTCGTTCCTGTTCGCGCAGAAGCGCTCCTGGTGGGCGGCGGGCTTGGCGGGCGCGCTGATCGGCGTGGTGTGGAACTACGCGGCGAGCTCGACCATCGTCTGGCGCCAGCGCCGCGCGATGTGAAGGCGCCGCTCGGCGGCGGACGACGAAATGTTCGAGGACGCGTTCGATTCGCTCGTCGACGTCTTGTCGCCGCCGTTCCGCCGCGTGGCGGCGAAGTCGCTTGGGCTTACCGCGGCGATCCTGCTGCTCGCCTGGATCGGCCTCCATCGTCTGGCGCTGCTGGCGATCCATGTCGAGCCGTCGTGGCTGGCGACGGCGATCTCGTTCCTGGTCGGCTTCGGCTTGTTCGCGGCGCTGGCTTTCCTCGCCGCGCCGGCGGTCTCGCTGGTCGCCGGGCTTTTCTTCGACGAGATCGCGGCGATCGTCGAGCTTAAGATCGACCCCGCCGGCGCGCCGGGACGCGCCGCGCCGCTGATCGACGGCGCGCTCGAGGGGTTGCGCTTCGCCGGCCTGTCGCTCGTGGTCGCGCTTGTGTCGCTGGCGCTGTTGTTCGTCTCCGGCCTCGGCGCGGTCGTCTGGATCGCCGGCAACGCCTATCTGCTCGGGCGGCTTTATTTCGAGCTGGCGGCGATGCGCTTCCGCCCCGTGGCGGAAGCGCGCGCGATGCGTCGCCGACATGCGGTCACGGTGTTCGTCCACGGCCTGATGATCGCCGGCTTCGTCGCTGTGCCGCTGCTCAACCTGCTGACGCCGCTGTTCGCCACGGCGCTGATGGCGCGGCTGCACAAGAGGCTCGCGCGGGCGGGGTAGGGGAGGGGAGGAGGCGGGGAGGCGGAGGGGGGCGCGTTGGGGGGCGGAGCGGATATTTGCGACGGAGACTTGCAACGGTTAAGGGTTTGATGTTCTTATCGTCTTGGTGGGCTGCAAATACCTTGATTTTTACATCGGCGCTTCAACCGAAAGTTTAGACCAGCAACAAGGACTTGCGAACAGGCGGCCGCGACGGGTATAGCGGCTCCCGGAGCTCTCGGAGCTTGAAACTCGAATGACTACTCCGATCCCACCCCCGCAGCCATCAAAAGGGGAAACCTCCATTGCAGCCGGTTTCGCGCTGACGCTCGAAACGGCCTGCGAAGATTTCGAAATTTTGCAGCGGTTGATCAGGCAGGAAATACAACTAGTCTCACGCATTGACCGCAATGATTTCAGAGCGGGTCCCCGCATCCAGATGGCCCTAGCAAAATCCTTCGTCTTCAACGTCGTAAGAGCCCGCCGGATTTGTGAACACAGCAGAGGTTCTTTGGCCGTGAATGGTTTGGAAAGAACTCGTTTTCTGAAGGCCACAGCCAGCGTGCTTGGTGTTAGAGACGTCAACGAACACGGATTTGACACAAGCGGCAGAGTCTCAAAGCCGATGATGCATAACCATCCAGAAGACCGTGTCATCGTAGCTGAAACGGCAATGGTCGTGTTTGGTGACCAGAAGATACTGATGGGACCATTAAATCTATACGACGTCTATATCCCGACAGCCAACATGCGAATCCTTGCAGGATTTGCCAGCCTTCATCATTTAGAGAATACGCATTGACAATTATCAAGGTCGCGTAAGCAATATTATTGATCACTATAGCGCTCCCCGACAATAAGACGTTGAGACTTCTAGCGCTGTGACGTGAAATCACGGAGACGCGCATCTATTCATTACGCAATACGGCGACACGAGGCTATTTCCCTTTCACCTAACCATGAGCCCCACGATAAGCTGCGCGCAGGCCCTCATCCGGCCCTCCGGGCACCCTTCTCCCGCAAGCGGGAGAAGGGGAGCGGCGGCGGCGCAAAGCCCCCATATTTCCCTTTTTCTCCCTCGTTCGGCGGGAGCGGCCGTCACGCCGCCGTCCGACTTCGAGGCGCGGCGGCGGGCTTGGCGGCCGAAGGCGTCGGCGTCGCGGATCTGGGCGGCGCCTCGCGCGCCGGACCCCCGTCGAGGCGGAATTGCCCAACCAGCCGGTGAAGCTGCTGCGCTTCGCCCGCCATCTCGCGGCTGGCGGCGCTGGCTTCTTCGACCATCGCGGCGTTTTGCTGCGTCGTATGGTCCATTTGAGTGACCGCCCCGTTCACTTCGCCAAGCGCTGTCGCTTCTTCCTGCGCGGAGGCGGCGATATTCGTCACCAGCGCGCTGAGACGGTTCACCTGCTCGACAATTTCGCCCAGCGCTTTGCCGGTTGCGTTCACCAGCTTGACGCCCGATTCCACCTGGGCGCCGGACGCGGCGATCAGCGTCTTGATCTCCTTCGCCGCGTTGGCGGAGCGTTGCGCCAAGCCGCGCACCTCCGTCGCCACCACCGCAAAGCCCCGCCCGGCGTCGCCCGCGCGCGCCGCCTCGACGCCCGCGTTCAGCGCCAAGAGATTGGTCTGGAAGGCTATCTCGTCGATCACGCCGATGATGTTGCTGATCTGCTTGGACGACTTCTCGATCTCCCCCATCGCCGTCACGGTGTCGCGCACCACCTCGCCGGAACGCTGGGCGTTGTCCTTCGCCGTCGTGACGACGTTGCGCGCTTCCGTTGTGCCTTCCGCGGTTTTGCGTACTGTCACGGTGATTTCTTCCAAGGCCGCGGCGGTTTCTTCCAGGCTGGCGGCCTGCTCTTCGGTCCGCCGGGCGAGATTGTCCGAGGCTTGCGACATCTCCGCCGACCCCGTCAGCACGACCGTCGTGCTGCCGGCGATCGAGGCCAGGGCGTTGTGCATGGCTTCCATGGCGCGGTTGAAGTCGTCCTTGAGCGTCTGGTAGGCGGCGGCGACCGGCTGAGTCACGCGGACGGTGAGGTCGCCTTTGGCGACGCTGGCCACGGCGACGGCGAGCGCATCGAGGGCCGCTTTCTGCTGCTCCGCCGTCTCGGCCGCCTGAGCCTGCGCGGCTTGTTCCGCCTGCCTGAGTTTTATCGTCTCGCGCAGATCGTGCCAGAAGGAGATCAGCACGGGACGGCCGCCGAGGTTGGCCCGCAGGAGGGTCACCTCCATCGGCAGGGGGGAGCCGTCCAGCCGCTGGTGCGTCCACTCAAAGCGCGCGCACCCCTCGGACATCGCGGCGCTTATGTACTCTACAGCCGCCTCGGACGAGAGCCTGCCATCAGGTTGCCGTTCTGGCGAAAGGCGATCCGGGGTGACGCCGATCAGCTTATCGCGCGGTTGGCCCATGAATTTTTCCGTCGCCGCGTTGCATTCGCGGATCGCGCCGCCGTCGAGCGCGAAATAGGCGTCGGGCGAGTTTTCGAAGATGAACTCCGCGGTCATTTCCCGCAGCGATTTTTCTGGCTTGCGTTTGAAAAACATTCCCGTCACCCCACGCTTGCGGGCGATTACCGAAGTCTCGTGGATAACTGTCAACGAACTTGGTTAATGAAGACTTTCTCGACTAGCATTTGTCCGCACATCCGTCGTTTCGTTCGGGCGAGCTGCGGTCGAACGGTCGCGGCGTCGATCGATGGACGCTTCGGGAACTACGGAATGGCGGCGTTGTCGACTGCGCCCCACCATCAAGACACGCTAATTCGGATTACGGATTACGGTGGGTGGAGTGGACCCCGCAAATGAGACATTGAGATCTTGGCGACAAGGCTCTGCGAGAAGGAGCCTTGAGATTAGATCGCCGCGCCCATTGTCGACGCAAGAGAAGCAAGCGCCGGTTCGCTGGCTGGAGGCGGACGAGCGGGTGGCGGCTTTGGCGGCGGAGACCGGGGTTCTGCGCAAGTCGCTTTACGAATGGCGGGCGGCCTATTGGGCGAGGTCCGCGGCGATCCCTGCGGTCGCGCGCAGACAACCTGCGGACTTGGCCGCAAACACGCCGCCGCCTTGCCGACCGACCGAGCTCGCGCTTCAGCGGTCGGCGCTGATTGGCGCCAAGCGATACCGCCTCCTTTTTCTGAGATCGTCGGAGCATCGCGCCGCCGGCGCTCGCAGGAGGCGTCTATCCGCGCCGGCGTAAGTAGTTTCCGATTCTGGCGCTCGCTCGCACGACCATGTTGGCTGACTGCAGTCGCCGCATCTCTCGTCAACATGGAGTAGTCATCATGAAAACGCATCTGCTGAGAAACATGTTTATCGTCGGCGCGAGCACGCTCGCTTTGGCCGCCAGCACGATCGCGCTTCCGTCCGTCGCCGACGCCAAAGGCAGCCAGCACCAAGGCGGCCACCAAGGCGGCCACCAAGGCCATCCCGGCGGCGGGCGCGTCGGCGGCAATTTCCACGGTCACAGGGGACCTGGCGGGTATCGCGGCGGCGGCTACTACTATGGCGGCTACTATCCCGGCTACTATCCCGGCTACTGCGGACCTATTCAATTGACTCTCGGTCTCTGCGGTCCCTGGGGCTACTGAGGACGGCTCCGCCGCTTCTTCACAATGCCGGGTCCGCCGGGTTTTCGGGCGCGCCCCTCGGAGGGGGAGATCGAGCGCCCGGTTTGGCCATCTGCCGGGCGCGCCGTTTCTCGATTGACCCGCCGATGGAGAGATCGGCGTTGAGCGGGGCGTGACAGCGGGCGGGAGCCGGGCGAATTCGCCTTTGACGTCAGCGCGCTGAAATCCGACAGACGATGCAATGATTCAACCCATAGGTGCCCTCATGAGAAAATTCCTTCTCGCCTCCGTCGCGGTCGTCGGCTTGGCGGGTTCGACGTTCGCCCTGAACGCGTTCGCCGCCTCCGGCGACACGCCAGCCATGGCCCAAATGCAGCGTATGCAGGAACGCCACGCCGTCATGCTCGACGCGCATCTTGCCGCCATGAAGGCGGGGCTCAAGCTCACCGACGAGCAAGCCAAGTACTGGCCCGCTTTCGAATCGGCGATCCGCGACGCGGAAACGGCGCGCGCGGATCGATGGCGCCAAGCGCGAGAGCGTATGGCTCAAGGCGAACCTCCCTCGCCGATCGAGCGCATGACGATCATGTCCGAGCATCTTCAGAAGACGGCGGAGCAGCTCAAGGCGGTCGCCGATGCGGGCAAGCCCCTTTATGACAGCCTCACCGATGCGCAAAAGCATGATTTCGGTCCGCTGATGCGCGACCTCAGATTGCGCGGCCGGCGCTAGATGGTTGTCAGTCGTGGGCGCAATCCAGGCGCCGACGCATTGCTCGCGCGAGCGGCGAGCTCACGGAAGCGGCGCGCCGGCCTCGCGCCGGTCGCCGCTCTTCCTCATGGGAATATTCAGCCGCGGCGAGGCTTGCTCGCCGCCGCGTCAGACGCGCTCCGCCGGAGTCTGGTTTCGCCGCGGCATGAGTAGATTCCGACCCTGCCTTTCGCGATCACTGATCCGTTATCGTCGGTTCAGGCGCGTCTGCGCTTCGCTCCGCACGCTAAGGAACGCTTCGGTCGTCAGACAAACGCAGAGACGTCGAGCCCCACCCCCGCTTTGTGAAACCCACGAAGGCCAACCATGCATCCGACCCACAACACGTTATCCGAGAACATTCGCACGCAGGCGGTCGAACTCCTCAATAAGCACCTGGCGGCGGCGATCGATCTCCACGGCCAGGTGAAGCAGGCGCACTGGAACGTGCGGGGGCCCGGCTTCATCGCCGTCCACGAGCTGTTCGACAAGGTCGCCGCCGAGGCGGAGAGCTATTCCGACCTGATCGCCGAGCGCGCCGCCGGGCTGGGCGGCGTTGCGGAAGGCACGGTCCAGGTCGCGGCCGAGCGCTCCTTCCTCATCCCCTATCCCCTGCGCATCGCCGACGAGAACGAGCACATATTCGCGGTCGCGGCGACGCTTGCGGCGTTTGGGCAGTCGGCCCGCGACGCGATCGGGCGATCCGAGACCCTCGGCGACGCCGACACCGCCGATCTGTTCACCGAGATTTCGCGCGGCGTCGATCATCAGCTCTGGCTCGTCGAATCGCATGTGGCGCCGAAATGAGCGACGCGGCGGACATCGCAAGGACGCCGGCAAGAACATGGTTGCGTGGGCAGGAAAGTAAGTCGATGAAAGCGTTGCGCATCCTGGTGGTGGAGGACGACGTGATGATCGGCGAACTGCTCGCCGAAACGCTCGAGGACCTCGGTCACACGGTTTGCGCCGTGGAGACCAAAGCGGCCAATGCGGTGGCCGCCGCGGCGCGTCACCATCCCGATCTGATGATCGTCGACGTCGGGCTGGGCGAAGCGAGCGGCGTCGCCGCGGTCAAAGAGATCCTGCGCAACGGTTTCGTTCCCCACGTCTTTGCGACCGGCGACGCGTTGCGAGACCTGTCGCTCGGGCCCGACGCCGTGCTCATCCAAAAGCCCTTCCGCGGACCCGACATCGTTCGCGCGATTGAGCGGGCGCTCGCGGCGAAGCCGGCTTGCGCCCGCGTCGCGCCCGCGCTTCGGTAAGGATCCGTCTGATCGCCAAGAATGCCGGCCGCCGCTGGAAACGGCGCGAGAGACGCGATCCGCCGCCCCGATCAGTCGGGTGAGCCGCGCGCCTCCGCGGCCGGGGCGGCCTGCGCGGCCGCTATTGGTCGAAGCGCCCGCTTCGGCGTCGACGATCGCCGACCCGACAACCAGTCCGACAACTGATCGAGATAGATGTAGATGACCGGCGTCGTGAACAGCGTCAGGGCCTGGCTCACCAGCAGGCCGCCGACGATCGCGTAGCCGAGCGGCTGTCTGAGCTCGGAGCCGGTGCCCGTCCCGAGCATGAGCGGGACGCCGCCGAGCATCGCCGCCATGGTGGTCATCATGATCGGCCGAAAGCGCAGCAGCGCCGCGCGGCGCACCGCGTCGTGCGCCGACAAATGGTCGTCCCGCTCGGCGACCATGGCGAAGTCGATCAGCATGATGCCGTTCTTCTTGACGATGCCGATGAGCAGGATGATGCCGATCAGCGCGATCAGGCTGAAGTCGAAATGGAACAGCATCAGCGTTGCGATCGCGCCGACGCCGGCCGAGGGCAGGGTCGAGATGATCGTGATCGGATGGATGTAGCTCTCATAGAGAATGCCGAGGATCAGGTAGACGACCACCAGCGCGGCGACGATCAGCATCCACACCGTCGACAGCGAATCCTGGAACGCCTGCGCGTTGCCTTGGAAGCTGGCGATGATGGTGGCGGGAAGCTGCAACTCGCTCTGCGCGCGCTGAACCGCGCTGGTCGCCTGGCCGAGAGCCACGCCGGGCGCGAGATTGAAGCTGATGGTGATCGCCGGAAACTGGCCTTGATGGCTGATCGACAACGGTTGGACGGGCGTCGTCGTCCATTTCGCGAATTCGGACAGCGGCACTTCGCCGCCGGTCGTCGGCGACTTCAGGAATATCCGGTCGAGCGTCGTCAGGTCGTTTTGCAGGCTGGGCAGAAGCTCCATGATCACTTCGTAACTCGACAGCTGCGTGAAGTACTGGGCGATCTGGCGCTGACCGAAGGCGTCGAAGAGTGTGTCGTCGATCGTCTGAGCCGTCAGCCCATAACGCGACGCCTGGTCGCGATCGAAAGTCAAAGTCAGCGTCGTGCCCGCTGTCTGCTGGTCGGTGGCGACGTCGCGCAGTTCGGGCAAGGTCTGCAGTTTGGCGAGCATCTTGGGCGCCCAGGCGTTCAGCGCGTCGGAATCGGATCCCTGTAGCGTGTATTGGTACTGGGTGCGCGAGGCGCGTCCGCCGACGGTCAGGTCCTGCGCCACCTGCATGAACAATTTGGCGCCCTCGACCTTGTCGAGCTGCGGGCCCAGACGCGCGATGATCTGATCCGCGGTGACCGTGCGCTGGTCGCGCGGTTTCAAAGTGATGAAGAGCCGCCCGGCGTTGAGCGCGTTGCCGGTGCCGCCGATTTGCATCGCGACATGAGCGACCGCCGGATCCTTGAGAACGATCGCGCCGAGCGCCGCCTGTCGCTGCGCCATTTGGGCGAAGGAAGCGTCCTGCGCAGCTTGCGATACGCCGTTGATCTGCCCGGTGTCCTGCTGCGGGAAGAACCCTTTCGGGATCGCCACGAAGAGGCCGACCGACAGCGCGAGAAACGCAAAGAAAATCATCAGCGTGGCGAAACGGAATTTGAGCGCGACGTCGAGGCCGCGCTCATAGGCCTTCAGCAGCGCGGCGAAGCCGCGCTCGCTCAATTGGTAGAGACGCCCATGATGGGCGTCCTTCGCCGCGGTCAGGAAGCGCGACGCCAGCATCGGCGTCAGCGTCAGCGACACCACCGCCGACACGGCGATGGTCATCGTCAGCGTCACCGCGAATTCGCGGAATAGCCGGCCGATGATGCCGCCCATCAGCAGCAGCGGAATCAAAACCGCAATCAGTGAAATGCTGATCGAAACGATGGTGAAGGCGATTTCTCGCGAGCCTCTGAGCGCGGCGGCGAACGGTTCCTCACCCTCTTCGATGTAGCGGGTGATGTTCTCGAGCATCACGATCGCGTCGTCGACGACGAAGCCGACCGAAATCGTCAACGCCATCAGCGACAGGTTGTCGAGACTGTAGCCGGCGACCCACATCAGCGCGCAGGCGCCGAGCAACGCCAGCGGCACCGCGACGCTCGGGATGATGGTCGCCCACAGGCTGCGCAGAAAGATAAAGATCACCATCACTACCAGCGCGACGGTCAGCAGCAGCGTGAATTGCACGTCCTGAACGGAGGCGCGAATCGTCTGGGTGCGATCGCTCAAGGTGAAGATGTCGATCGAGGGCGGCATCGAGGCCTTGATGCGCGGCAGCTCGGCCATGATCTCATTGACGATGTCGATGACGTTGGCGCCCGGCTGCTTGAAGATGACGAGAAAGACGCTGCGCTTGCCGTCGGCCCAGGCTGCCTGCGTCGTGTCCTGCGCCTCGGTCACCGCCTGACCGATGTCGCGCACCCGCAGCGGGGCGCCGTTGCGGTAGGCGACGATGACGTCGTTCCAATCCGCCGAGCGGACGAGCTGATCGTTGGTGTAGATCGTGAAGGCGCTCGCCCCGCCGTTGATCGTGCCCTTGGGCTCGGCCAGCGTCGTAACCGAGAGCGGCGTGCGCACATCCTCGAGCGAGAGCCCTTTGGCCACGAGCTTGGCGGGATCGAGTTGGATGCGAATGGCGGGCTTTTGCTGGCCGCCGACGCTCACCTGGGCGACGCCGGCGACCTGGCTGATCTGTTGGGCGAGCTTGGTCTCGACATTGTCGTCGACCTCGGTCAGCGGCAGAAGTTTTGAGGTCGCAGCGAGCAGGAGAATGGGTGAGTCCGCCGGGTTCACCTTGCGATAAGTCGGCGGACTGGGCAGGTCCTTCGGCAGTTGGCCGCTGGCGGCGTTGATCGCCGCCTGGACGTCGGCCGAAGCGGCGTCGATGTCGCGGTCGAGGTCAAATTGGATGGTGATGGCGGTGGAGCCGAGCGTGCTCGTCGACGTCATCTGCGAGACGCCAGAGATCTGCGCGAATTGCGTTTCGAGCGGCTGGGCGACGGCGGAGGCCATGGTGTCAGGGCCAGCGCCGGGGAACTTGGCGGAGACCTGAATGGTGGGGAAATCGACCTGAGGCAGCGGCGCGACCGGCAACTTCGGATAAGCGATGACGCCGACGAATAGAATGCCGACCATTAACAGCGAGGTGGCGACGGGATGCCGAATGAACGGCTCGGAGATGCCGCCCGCCACCTCAGGGCGCCTTTTCGGGCGCGCTCGGCGCGGCGGTCGCCGGCGGCGTCGCGGAGCCCGCCGCGTTCGGCTGGACCACAGAGCCTTGAATCAATCGGTACTGACCCGCCGTGACCACGTTCTCGCCGGCCGTCAAACCCGTCAGGACGACCGATTGGCCATCGCCTTCCTCCCCGACCGTGATGGCGTGCGTTTCAACCTTGTTGTCGCCGCCGACCACGAAGGCGTAGAGACCGTTCGGTCCGCGTTCGACCGCCCCGTCGGGCACGACGACGACTTGCTTCAGCGTGTCGACCAGCAGGCGGGTCGAGACCGACAGGCCAGGCCACAGGGCGCCGTCCGCATTCTCGAATGTCGCCTTCATCCCGATGGCCCCGCTCGTCGGGTCGATCGCGGCGTTGACGACGGAGAGATGGCCTTGCGAAAGCGTTCTCAACCCGTCCGAGCTCAGGGCGGTCACCGGCGCGACGCCGGCCGCGAGCGCCTTATTGATCTGCGGCACGTCATCTTCAGGCGCCGTGAACACGATTGAGATCGGTTGCAACTGGACAATCGTCACGATGCCCGTCGTGTCGACGGCGTGCACGATGTTGCCGGCGTCGACCAGGCGAAAGCCGGTCTTCCCCGTGAGCGGAGCGCGGATCGTCGTATAGTCGACCTGCGTCTGGGCGTTGTCGATAGACGCCTGATCGCCCTTGATTTGCGCGGTGAGTTCATCGACCGTCGCCTGCTGGGTGTTGAACTTCATCAGCGCAATGGAATCCTCTTTGGCGAGGGCGGCGTAGCGCACAAGGTCGAGCTGCGCGTCCTTGAGGCTCGCCTCGTCCTGCGTCTTCTTTGCGATCGCCTGATCGAGCGTCGCCTGATAGGGACGCGGATCGATCTGCACGAGAACGTCGCCTTCCTTGACCATTTGGCCTTGCTTGAAGGCGATCTTGACGACCTGGCCATCGACGCGGCTGCGGATGAGAACCGTCTGGTAAGGCTCTACGGCGCCGAGCCCGTTCAAATAGACCGGAAAGTCGGCCGTCTTCGCCTGCGCGATGGTGACCGGGATGGGCGTGGGTGCCTGTGCGCTATTGGCAGCGCCCGGAGCGGCCGTCCCGGCATCGGCGCCGTAAAAGTGGCGCCAGCCGAAATAGCCGCAGAGCGCGACCACGGCCACCGCGGCTGCGAGCGTCCAACGGCTGCGGAGAAGCGACGGGCGAGGCGAGGCCAAAACGCGCTCCAAAGATCGGCGGGTCGACGAGATCGGTCGCTCGCCAACCATTCGGCAGTCCAACGCTTGCGCATGGGACCCGCCCTGTTGGGGATAGCGGACGGCGGGCGGCGCGGGGAGGCTCGGAAACTACCTAGTCGCGGCGAGGCCGGAGCGATCGCGGCGTCCGCCTTGCGGTTCCCTCGCGACGCAGCCGGGCGCGGACAGGCGACGTGGGTAGTTTCCGAGTCTGACGGCGCCCGCCGCCGCGCCCTATCTGTTGACGCAGGCGGATGCAGGGAAAGCTGGGCGTCGCGTGGTTCGCCGCTCGGCTTCCGCGTTCAGCAAGAGAATCGGCGGTTGATATGACCCATGCCGCGCTAGCGCCCCTCATCGGAGCGGAGTTCGACAAATTCCTCGGCGCGCCGATCGGCGCGGGTCGAAACGGAACGCCGCTCACCGTCCTTTCCGCGCTGGCGCGGTTGGATGTCGATCCCTGGCAAGAAGCCGCCAGCCTGGCGCGGATGCCCAGGGACACCGCCGCCACGCGACTGACTGCATTGATCGTCGCCCTGCCGGACGAGCCGACCAAGGACATTCCCGCCAAGACGATCGCCGCCGATCTCGTGGCGCTGCTGCCGAAGACGGCTGGCTTCACTGTCGGTTCGTCGGACGGCGTGTTCACGGCGGTCGGGCCGCAGCGGGCGCAGATCCGTCTCGCTTTGGGCGTTCTGGCCATCATGGTCATGATCGCTCTTGCGCTCTCCGCCGGTCCTTCGTCGGCGCCGGGAAACGGCGCCAAGCCGTCGGCCGCTCCCGTCGGCGACGCTGCGACGGCCTTGCCGCGCGAGCGGAATCCCTAAGCGCTCAACCGGTCATGACGACGCGCATGCTTCGCGTTTCGCTGCGCGCGACGAAACGCGAACGCGCAACCGATTGCGAAGGCATGGCTTCAACGCCTGGATCGCCCGAAATCTTCGTGTGGCCGCCAGAGCCCGGCGTGCGCGCGCGGGCGCAGGTTGGGCCTGGCGGTTGTTCGAATTCCTGAGTTTGTTTTCAACGCCGGCCGGCGACCCGCCGCGCCCCGGTCCCGCGCTTGCCGGACGGATGATTTACGGCAGCCTCGGTCTCGACTTTCGGCGTAACGCGCGCTCCTGGGAGGACCGAACCAAAACCTCGCAAAAGCCCAAAGCGCTTCGGCGACGATCGGTTCACTTCATCCTTCGCCCGCGGAAGAAGCCCTTGTTCGTCGTGTTCTGGCGAATATTGGCGGTGTCGCCCTGCTCGGAGGCGTTCAGATCGTGCAAGTTTTTATCGTGCGCCACGTCGCTGGCGATTTCCTGGCGATCTCCCGGACCCTTCCTGCTGCGGTTTGCGATCGGAACTTCCGGCATATGTTTGGACATAAGGCGCTCCATTGAAGCCCGCGCTCGCAAAAAAGCGGCGGTCGACGGGGGAAGCCGACGACCGCCCGAGTCCGAGCTTCGATCCGGGGGGCGAAGGTGGATCGTCGCTCGATGCTTTTTCCGATCAGACGATACAGCGCAGCCTTCTGCAGGGAAGGTTCGGAATCTACCTATCGCATCCGACCTGATCTGCGAAAAAGGCCGCGATCGGTCGTGCGCGCGCTTCAGGCGCCGGACTGTTCGCTCGCCTAAGTCGCGCGGCGCAATGCGTAGACTCCGAGGATCCCCTCGCTTGTCGTCACGGACCTATTCTCGCCGCTGCGCGGAGCGAGCGAGCGCGCCGCTTCGGCGCAGTCTCGATTCCGCCGAAGCGTCGGAGCTCAGCGCGGCGAACCAAGAGAAAGAACCTGGCCCATGTTGTCCCTTGCCGCCTATCTCGTTCGCGCCGTCGCTTTCGTCGTCGTCGTTTTCCTGGCCGCCTCGGTGCGCGTCCTGCGCGAATACGAGCGGGCCGTGGTGTTTACGCTGGGACGATTTCAGAGAGTCAAAGGCCCGGGCCTCGTGCTTCTGATCCCGTTCATACAGGAAATGGTGCGTGTGGACTTGCGCATCCAGGTCATCGAGATACCGAGCCAGGACGTGATCTCGCGCGACAACGTCTCGATCAAGGTCGACGCCGTGCTCTATTTCAATGTCGTCAATCCCGAGCGGGCGATCATCAAAGTGGAGCACTATCATGCGGCGACGAACATGCTGGCGCAGACGACGTTGCGCGCCGTGCTCGGCCAGCACGAGCTCGACGAGATGCTCTCCGAGCGCAAGAAGCTGAGCGTCGACGTCCAAGGCATTCTCGACGCGCAGACGGAAACCTGGGGGATCAAGGTCAGCAACGTCGAGATCAGGACCGTCGAACTCACCGAGAACATGGTGCGGGCGATCGCCAAACAGGCCGAAGCCGAGCGCGATCGACGCGCCAAGGTCATCCACGCCGAGGCCGAGTTCCAGGCTTCGCAGACGCTCGTCGACGCCGCCAAGATACTCGGCAGCATCCCCGCGGCGATGCAATTGCGCTACCTCCAAACCCTGGCCGAAATTGGCGCAGAGCAAAACTCGACGGTCGTCTTCCCGATGCCGATCGACATCATGAAGCCGTTCCTCGACCTTCTTGAAAAGGCCGATCGCTCGACGGCGCGCCCCAACGGGACGGAAAAAGCCTCGCCCGCAATCGAGAGCCCGCGGGAACACTGAAGTTTCTGTTGCGAGCCGGCGCTGTTCACGACGACCCGGCGACGGAAGCGCCCAAGCGCGCGCGGACCCTCTCGCCGCGCCGCCGCCGAAGATCGGCGGGGCGCCTGTGTGTGGGGAGGGCGTCAGCCGGAAGAAGCGAAGCGTTCGCGGCGATCTTCGCGAGCGCGCCGGCGAAAGGCTCGGCGATAGCCGCCGAATGGGCGCGGCGCCGGCGGCGAAATCCAGATCGCGGACGGCATGATCAAGCTCGCAGCGTCGCAAGCCATTCACGGCGTGCGCTTCGACGGGGCGACCTATAATTGCGGATCGAAACTCGGCTTCCTGATCGCCAACATCGCTTTCGCGCTGGGGTCGCCTCGAGCTCGCCTCCGAGCTACGGGCGGCCATTCGCAAGCTCGTCGCCTAACACGAGGGTTTCGCCTCAAGCTACGCGAAAGCGCAGCCGGCCGGCGCAAGCCGTCCCGCGGCTCCTGCGCGCCGCGTTTGCGGCCCCGCGTCGACTTCCGGGAATCGTCGTCACGCCGCCAGTCTGATGACGACCCCGGGCTACACGCGAAGAGCGCCGCCCGTGTCGTGTCGATGGTCGCCTTCAACTGGCGGCGCCGGCCGCCGCCTTCTCCGCGGGCAGCGGGTGGGCGCGGGAGAATAGGTCCAGTCGTGACGCGTTCGCGGCGCCGAGCACGGCCTTCGCGCGCGAAGTCTCCGTCGCGCCGCCATGCGCCATCACCAGGAATTCATCGGCCTTGATGGCGGCCTCATACGCGATCACACTGTCTTTCGGAATGCCGAGGCTATAGAACGCGGCGCCAAGCGCGCTCAGTCCGCCGACGACGATGGCGCCTTCGACAGCGGAGATCGCGGCGCCGGCAAGATAGCCGAGCACGAAGACAGGCCCGACGACCGGGGTGGCTACGAACAGCCCGCCAAAGAACAAGCCCCAAAGGCCGCCCCAGAACGCCCCCCGCTCGCCCCAAAACTTGACCCGGTCGCCGACGTTGTAAAAGCCGACGACTTTCTCTTCCGTATGGTAGCCGTTGCCGACGACGCTGAGCGACCTGAGGTCGAATCCGGCCTGAGCCAGTTTCTTCACCGCGTTTTCGGCGGCGGCATGATCTGGAAATACCGCGACGAGCGTTTCGGATTGTTCCATTGCGTTTCTTCCCGGAAGACGGCCAAGAGAGAGGGCCGGGTTCGCGTCGCGAGCTTCGGGGTCGGATGCGAACCGGGCGGCTGTGGTCCCCGCGCGTTTCAAGCGCGGCGCACAGCCAGGAAGACGATTAACCCCCGCGAGCCTCAATCCGGCAGGCTCGGAAACTACTCAGGCGCTGCCGGGCGGCGCTTGCGAACAGCGAGCCGGTTGGCTGCAACGGATCGTCGAGGTCGACGCTTGCGATCGTGACCGTGGCGACCGCGGAGCGTAAATTCGGCTGAGTATCTTCCGCGAAAGCGCGAAACATCTGCTGCTGGCGTGTGTTTTCAGCCGTCGCCTGTCGCGGTCAGTTTCATCCCGATCGGCGACAGTCAGCAAAACGCGCTGTCAATTTCCATCAAGCCGCCGCATCGCCGTCAACAACTGACGCGAACCCCGCTGGCCTGAGACTAAGGCCGGTGGGCGATCCCGCGGAACCCGCGGGCTGTCCAGGCGGACGGTCCGCCTACGCGCGCCAGGTCAGGGACAGCGCCACGTTGGTGGGGATGCCGTCGATGTAATCGACAAGCTGGGCTGAGAGCCCGAACTTGGCGGCGCGCAGGTCGCGTTCCCATCGCGTATAGAACTCGGCCGCTTCGCCCCTCAGGGTGGTCGGCCAGTCAGTCTCGGCGACGTCGATCTTGCGACCGCCATCGCTGCAGAGGTCACTGGGAAAGCGAATGAGCTCGAAACTGTTCTCGCCAAGCACGGCTGCGGCTCGCGCGCGATCGAGCAACGCGGTCCACGCCGGCGTGCCGACGTGTTCCTGCAGCAGGTCCTTGACCCGACGTTCGAGGCCCAGTTTCGCTTGTTCCTTGGCGGAGACGGCTTCGTCCTTTCCGGCTTGCTGCGAAGCGGTCACGAGGGAAAGAAACGCTTCCGCCGTCACGGCGGGCGCGACGACGACTGGGGTCGCGGAACGCGGCGCCTCCGACGGTCGACTCTCGGTCTTCATCATCCCGGCGAACATGCCGGCCAAGCCGCCACGAGACCGCTCGGTCGCCGGCTGCGGAACCGTGGCCGCCATGGCGCGAACCAAATCCGACCGGCTGACGATTCCCGCGATGCGGCCCCCGCGCATGACGGGCAGCCGCTTAATATCGTAGACGCGGAACATCTCGGCGATCTCATGCAACGGCGCCTCGGCTTCGATCGTCATGACCGGCGCGCGCATGACCTGCTCGACGGGTCGAACGACCACCGCCTCAAGCGGTTCGGGCAGGGGCCGACCATCCGCAAGCAGAGCCAGCCACCAATCGCGCCGGGCGACCCGATCGACGTCGTTGCGGTCAACAAGGTCGCCTTCGCTGACCATTCCAAGCAATTGCTGGTCGGCGCCGAGCACGGGAACGGCGCTGATGCGCTTTTCGAGCAGCAGACGCGCGACGTCGCGCACGCTGGCCCCGATCGCCACGGAGACGATAGCCGTGGTCATCAGATCGCCGGCCGTTCTTAGACTCGGCGTGGCTTCCGGCTGTTCCGCCTTGGCGCTCGACAATTCTTGTGTCATGCGATCCTCTCCGCCGCGCCAAGGGCGCCCGGCATGCAACGCTTCAAGGTCTCGGTCAGGCCAAGGTTTGCGATTCCAGTGTCTTCCCGCCGCCGCCGATATGCGGATCGGCGCCTCGACTGACGCCGGCGCGGAGAAGCCTCTGGCTGATCGCGGCTGTGGGAAGACCGAGCCACCGTCGCTGCAGAATATCGAGACCCTGCCCATCGCGGCAGAGTCGGAATCTACTTAGATCGCTCCGTCGCGAAGTCGCCGGCTGGCCCGAACGCTGGAAACAAGACGGCCGCTGGAGAACTTGGCGGCCGATCTTGCCCTGTGACGACCCGCTTCTCGCGCCAGTTCCTTGCGATCTGGCCCCCGTCCGCGGCGCCGTCAACCGCGGTCAACTGCGACCGGTTACGCCGCGGAAAACCCTTGCTGGCCACGCAAGCGCGTCGGGCAGAGCCTGCCCGACGCTGGCGGCGAGGTCCGACGCCGAAGCGCCATTCCACTTGCCTTGAATTGTCGGCGCGAGCACGACGCCGACGCCGACAAGGTAGATAATCACGATCAGAGCAATGATTGCGCGCATGACGAATTGTCCCTGTTCCCGCCGAAGGGGACGCTCACAGCAGCGCCTTCGGCTCCGCCGAGAAGGGGCGGACTTTACCTATTCGGCGCTGTCGCCGCCGTTCGCTGAAGGCGGAAGTCGAAGCCATGGCGCAACCGATGCGACGATAGACCGAGGAACGTCCTGATCGCGCGCTTCGGCGGCGCGCTGACCGCTGCTAAAGCGAACGAAGAAAGCACGCGTAGACCCCCGCGTTAGGGAGACGTTCCGAGCGAAGTCCCTGCTCACAAAGTCGCCATCGCAGCCGATCTGCGTCGCATATCAGCGATTGGACAGCGTCATTGCTTGCGGCGCAGGCCGCGTCGGCCACCTGCACGCCTAACCCTGCAGCCCGTTCATCGAACTCCCGCTCGGCGAGCGCTGCATTCGCGACAAAGAACAAGGAAAATAGAAAGGCTCCGCTGAGCCAGGCCAAGTTGTGCGTCGACATGACTTGTCTCCTTTCGGCTGACAAGGCGAGATGCACGATACCCGGACCAGGGCCGGCGGATAGGAGCGGAAAACACCTATTGGGACGACGCCGCCAATTGAGCAGGTACTCAAGTCCGCCACGGGTCCCAAGACCGGATCGGCGCGCCATTTCGCCGATACTGCCGACGCCGCTGGGCTCGAGGCTTCGCTCTGACGCGCAGAGGCGTCCAGCGACGAGTCGGCGCCGAGGCGTCGTCGCGACGGGTCCGCGCGCTCCAAGACGGCCAGGGCCGCGCGCAAATCTCCGAGCGAAGAACGCGCTTGCGACAAGGCGATGAAGTCCGAGGACGTGATCGAAAGAGTCTCGGCGCTCTGAAACGCCGCGAAGCCTTTAGGCGTCATCGCCGCATCGCTCTTTTGCAGCGTGGGGTCGTTCAGCGACGACGCGGAATGGCCGCGAGTGAGCGAGCGATGACCGCGGCAGGCGTTGTCGAGCGTGGGTTGAAAGCGATTGGCCACGGGCAGAGCGGAGCGCAGCGCGTCGCGGGTTGAAACCGCGTCCTCGATCCTGCCCGGGCCGGCCCGCTCCGGGTAGCGCGGTGGGCGCGTCCGGACACTGGACCGCGCAGGCCTTGTCGCCGCCCGAGCTCGTGGCGCTCGGAAACGAGAATCCGTCGCAGAAGCGCACGCCAACCGTGAGGAACCCTGGTCGTCAAGCGTCCCTGCCGAACGTCCTAATCGATCGGGTCGACCGCCGCGGCGACAACACGCGCCAGCGCCTCGTCGGCTTCGATCCTCGGCTTGGGCGGGTCTTCGAACGGGAGAACCGAGAGGTCTCCGTCGGCAAGAATCCTGACGGCTTTCACGAAATCTCTTTGGACTCGGCGAAAGATGTTTCCGGCGGCGACGCGCCGCCCTGGGAAGGATCCCTCGCCTTCGGCGCGTCGGCGCCCTCAAGCCGGGGCGCCCTGCCAAAGGCGCCCCAGCTTTCATTCTCAAGTCGGATTATGCGAAGAGTTTCTTGGCGGTCTCGGCGATTCTCTTGCCCTGATATCGCGCGCCGGCCAGC
>Ga0181520_10001796_pt1 | contig 42315 bp, 41 predicted proteins | sample PEATcosm2014_Bin_29_FD_132451 | JGI IMG/M metagenome (GOLD analysis project Ga0181520, IMG submission 132451) | Peatland microbial communities from MTU Mesocosm Facility, Houghton, MI, USA - PEATcosm2014_Bin02_30_metaG | ecosystem: Environmental > Terrestrial > Soil > Wetlands > Peat | place... | reverse complement strand
CGTCGTGTGGGAGGGTGGACCGGCAACGTAAACACTCAGGCCGAAGGCGTTGTGCAGGAGATCATAGGCAAAGTCGAAACCTCCAGGGGCAAGCTGAAGGATGCTGTACGCGAAGCATTGGACTGCACCACTGCACCGCATGAAGCTGAACCGAATCGCCACGCAATCAATACCGCGGAGAATCGCAACCTGCTGTAAAGCTCTGCGAAATTCAACCGGTATCTGTTTGCAATAGAAAGGAACTCCATGAAAATCTGCGGAATTCTCATGCTCATTGCCGGATTATCGGTCATTCTTTATGGAAGGTTCTTCTATACGCCCCTGAACCAGGCTCCGGATATGGGGTTGATGCAAGTGGACGACACCGAGAATCAAGTGGTGAGCATTCCGCCGATTCTGGGTCTTGCCGGTATGGCGATCGGCGGCGGACTGATTTACTTCGGAAGAAAGCAGCGGGGATAAGCCGGTTATTCCTCTGTGCGCAAGCGGCGGCGCAAGCGAAGGAATGGCTTCTCAAGCAGGAAATAAGAGCCTAGCGCCGCGGCGATGGCAAAGCACAGGTTCTGCGGGAAGGCATTGACCCAAGCCCCTGAGTTGCGGTTAAGAAACAATTGCTGCCACAGATAAATTGAATAGCTGAGCAGTCCGACAAACGCCACCGGCCTCCAATTCAGAAAGCGGCCCATCCAATCGTGTGAGTAGTAGACGCTGCGATGAATAAGGATCGCCAAGCTCACGTTGAGTATGGAAGTGCCGAAGACATTCACTACCGTGTAGCCTGAGTAGCGATTGATCAAAAGAACCAGCGCAATCAACCCCAATGAAAAAACGGGATGGAAGAGCCGCAAGTACCATCTTTTTGTTTCCAGCCAGCCGCTGATCGTTGCCAGCAGGCATCCCGTGGCCAGTGTATCGGCAACCATGGGGAACAGTTCCAGCTCCCCGTAGGGTGATTTGCGCAGAAGGAGCCATCCGGCCGCGCGCGCCACGGGTCCGAATAGAATCACTCCAGTGGCGACCCATCCAGCGCGGCGGGGCAGAATGAATACAAACGCGCAGGGCCAGATCAGATAAAACTGCTCTTCGTTAGAGAGCGACCACAAATGGCCGACCTGCCAGGATCTGTCTGGAAGATAATTAATGGTGTAGGTAACGGCGTGCCAGATATCCGCAGACCGAAGGTGCACAATGCCAGCCATCCATAACAGCCATACACAGGCGATAAATGCGTATGCGGCCGGAAAAAGGCGCAGCGCCCTGCGCGCATAAAAGAGTTTGAGAGAGACGCTTCCACGCTTTTCATATTCCAACAGCAGGAGGCGCGTGATCAGAAATCCTGAAATGACAAAAAAGACAACGACGCCCAGGTGAGCATAATCCCCAATGCCCAGATTGAGCTTTCCGAAATTCCGCGTTCCGCTGAGGTGACCGAGTAGAACCAGAGCAATTGAAATGGCTCGAAGGCCGTCGAGTGACGGCAGGTAGCCGGGACGAGTGGGCATAAGGTGAGACGAAGACTCTCTCAAGTCGGCGAACCAGCTCAATTCAACCTCATTCCATCTTCCGTTTGCAATTTTTAAATGTACTCACTTACAGATCATAGCGTAGGGAAGATTGGAATTGCGCTGGAATCATCGGTCCGCTGCGGTTATACTGTCGGCAAGGCGGTTGGCGTTGAGGTTGCCGCCGGAAGCGAGGTGCGTCTTCCGCAGGGACTCCGGTTCACTGACGTTCGACGTTCCGCCCTCGGAGACTACCCGTTGGCGCGCGGTGGCTCGCGTGCTTCGAAGTCCCGCAGATGCCTTGAGTTGCGCCCTCTTTCCCGCCTCGTGTGTCCTCTGCGGCTCGCCCCTACCGCAACTTTCATCCGTGCCCATTTGCGCGCTTTGCTGGACGGAGTTTCCCGTTCAGAGCGGAAGCCTGTGTGCGCGCTGCGGCGACGTGCTGGACGCGCCGGTATTGGCTGGTGCTTCAAGCGGCGGAGTATGCCGGGCCTGCCGGCTGGCCACTCCGTCCTTTGTGCGGGCGGTAGCGTATGGACCTTATCAGGACCGCATGAAGGCAGCTATTCATGCACTGAAGTATGACCGCTTGCACGCTGCTTCTCGCCCCCTGGGCAGGATGCTGGCCGAGGCAATCGCTCAGTTGGCGAAGGATGCACCCCGCGAGATGCTGGTGATTCCGGTGCCGCTGCATCGCTCGAAGTTTGCCGATCGCGGCTTCAACCAGGCGCGCTCGCTGGCCGCGGCGGCGCTGGCCGTTCTGCGCAAAACGCATCCTGAGTGGCGACTGACGCTGGCGTCCTCGACTCTGATGCGGCTGCGGGCCACGGAGAGCCAAGCCGGTCTGACCCAACGCCAGCGCCGCCTGAATGTGCGTGGCGCCTTTACCGTCTCCAATCTGGAGGCAGTTACGCTGAAGCACGTACTGCTGATTGACGACATTCTTACCACCGGAGCTACTGTTCGAGCTGCCGCCCAGGAATTGCTCCGCGCAGGAGCCGCTTCGGTTTGGGTGGCTACGCTGGCCAGGGCTCGCTCATTGCGCGACGGCCGGCGAAACACTTCCACGCTCTTTGACGAAGCCGAGGAGAACACTAGACAGGCCGGCGAAGCGCCGACCGAAGGATTGCAAGAAGCGCCTCAACTTTCATTGCACGGCCAACCATTTTTGTGAGGGGATCAAGAATGTCGCTGGGAAAAGCCATGATTCACGCGCGCAAACAGAAGTCCATAGCCCGGGCTGCGGCCTTCGCCGGGGAACAAGCCACGACCCCGCCGGCTCAAATCTTGCAGATGCCAGTGCTGGTGCTGAACGCCTCGTATGAACCGATCAACATTTGCGGCGCGCGGCGGGCGCTGGTGCTGGTGCTCAAAGGTATTGCGCGCACCGAAGAGGAGCACGGGCTGACACTCCATGCGCAGCGCAGCCGCATTCCCATGCCTTCGGTGATCCGCCTGCTGGAGTATCGACGCATTCCCTACCAGACGCGCGCCCTCTCGCGCAAAAACATTCTATTGCGCGACCGCAACACCTGCCAGTACTGCGGCGAGGCGATGCCGCCCGGCGATCTGACGCTGGACCATGTGATTCCACGCTCGCGCGGCGGCAGTTCGACCTGGGAGAATCTGGTGGCCTGCTGCCCGGAGTGCAATCACCAAAAGGGCAACCGGCTGCTCAGCGAGATCGATGACATGGTGCTATTGCGCGAGCCGCGCGCCTTCTCGCTGCACACCAGCCGGCAGATCATGCGCATGCTGGGGCGGGGAGATGATCGCTGGCGGAAGTATTTGTTTTATTGAGGGAACAAGGGAAAGAGATTACGGAAGATATAGTAGCCCGTGATGAAAATAATGTTTTGAAAGGGCGCGACTGAAAACGCGGCCTACCTCCTTTAGAATCTTTGGGGGATTTCGGTCGCCCCTCCGGGGCTAGTACATGTGTCTCTGTATCCTACCCAGGGTTCCGCTGCGCTCCACCCTACCACCCCACGGACAAAGACCTGTCCGTGGGGACCCCGGCCCTGGGCTATTCTCATGTCGCCCCTCCGGGGCGAATGCCGCAGATGTGTTTTCATCCACTTGAGTGAGCCGAAGGCTCATGGAGACACGACTGAAGTCGTGCCCTGATACAAAACAGACTCGCTCGTGAGTTTTTCCGCAGGCTGTTAGGTCGTGCCCTTTCAAAACCTGGCCTTCATCACAGGCTGTTAAGCGTGTTCTCTATGCCGCTCGACATACTCGCGCAGGGCGGAGTTCATGCGGGTTTGGTAGCCTTGTCCCTGGCGCTGGAACCAGAAGAGGACATCGGCGTCCACGCGCAGCGAGAGCGGGCGCTTGACGTGGCGATAGAACCCACCGCGTACGGCGTTGCTCCAATCGGTGATGGGCGGCATTTCCGTTGTGTCGATCTTGCTTTCCGGCATGGAGGCCAAAATCTCCAGTTCGGCCTGCAACTCCGGCGTCAGCGGCTCCGGATTACCTCTCTTCATACTCTCGCCTCTCATGATTCTCCGCCTTTCGCGCGCTGATGATTCTTCCGGTTTCGTTCTCGGGCCAAGTGTGGACGACATATAGAACCACGGCTCCATTTACAGTAGGCGAACCAAGAGTTCTCCACCGTTCTTCATTGGGATACGGATCGGGAATCGAAATACAAAATGGGTCGCCAAGAGCGCGTTCTGCCAATTCAAAGCTGACTTTGTGCTTGGCAAGGTTAGTTTTCGCCTTAATGGGATCCCAGATCCAGCGCAATCCAACCTCCGTATATACTACATTGTATCTACAATCAACAGGCGCGTCAATGCAAGCTATCGGGCCCAGAGAGTGACGGAGGCCGGGTCGTTCTTCCAGCGGGTGACGCGATTGTTGCTGAAATAGATGATTGAGCCGCCATACTCGAACTGATCCTCGGTGAAGGCCGTCGGGGTTCCCTGGACCTTGATGACCTCGTCCTTGGTTGAGCCGACGGTAAAGAAATCCAGATAGGGATCGACATAGACGCGAGGCCAGAGCTTGACGCGCAAAGGCGATGTGGCGCGATCGATTCGCCAACTTACCACCGCGTCGTCTTTAAGAATCAACTCCGACCTTCCGTAGACGAGTTTGTTTTCAGAGGAAGCAGTTGGATTTCCTTCGAGAGCGATCACCTCGGCGCGCGTGGAACCTACGGTGATGTAAGGCTTGAGTTTGAACCCTTCCGCCGGAGCGTTATGCGTCGAGGCGGATTGATCGCCGTGGGCGGCGGTTCGGCTCTTTCCCGGCTGCGGGATTTTTGCATCTCCGGACGAGGTCGCTTCGCCGGTTGCGGTTGCCTGAGGCGTGGCGTCTTGCGCGCTGAAGGTTGCAGCCTGCGAGGTCGAGGGTAAAGTTTTTGCAAACTGCGAAGACGGTTGCGGGTCGATGGTGTCCAATACAAACGCAAGCAGCCCTATCAGAGGGTTTTTGTGTTTGATCTTTGCACCTGGACCCGTGGGCGAGCCCGCCGAAGAGTCCGAGGAAGAGTTTGAACTTGCTGAAGTCCATACCAACAGAAGGCAAGCGAGAACGGCAATCACAGCCAAAAATGCCAATGGAATCTTGTATTTCTGCCAAGACATCCCAGGCTTGGGAGTTGATTGCGAAGGCTCTTCGGCCGGAGCACCCACGGGAAGAACAGCAGTTGCCGGAGCCTGACTGGGCGGAGTCACCGGCGGCGCGGCAACATGGCCGAAGGCTGCACGCAAATCTGAGACCGGTTCAGGAACCGATGCAGCGGCGGCCAGCCGGGTGGAAAGATAGATTGGCCGTTTGGCCGTGACTCGATCCGTAGAGGTCAAAGTAAGAAACTCGAAGGCGGATTGAATGTCCTTCAGCTTGGCTTCAGCGGAGTCCTTTAGCTTTTGGTCGTCGGCAAAGTTCTCCGGCTGCCAAGCCTTGGAGAGCAGGCGATAGGTGCTCCTGATATCACTGTCCACAGCCTCCATTCCGAGGCCAAGGATGTGCAGAGCCTCGCAACGCGGGCAGAGTGTCGTCCCTTCCTCCGTGGATTGGCCGCATGAACAGAAAGCCATTTAGCCGTTTCACCTTCGATCTTTGTGGAATTTTTCCAACGGCCTCATTATAGAGGAATGGCGGCGTGTGGTGCGTGGTTAGCTTGGAATTCGTAGAATAGCCTTGTTGGCCTTTGGAGCTGAATGGCATTTACCGAACAATACGACGTGGTGGTGGTTGGCGCGGGGCACGCCGGATGCGAGGCGGCGATGGCGGCGGCGCGCATGGGCATGAAGACGGCGCTCATTACCATGAACCTGGATCTGATTGCGCAGATGAGCTGCAATCCGGCGATTGGCGGCGTGGCCAAGGGACACCTGGTGCGCGAGGTGGACGCGCTGGGAGGGGTGATGGGCGAGGTGGCCGACGCGGTGGGGATTCAATTCCGCCTGTTGAATGCCTCGCGCGGACCGGCGGTATGGAGTCCCAGGGCGCAGTGCGACAAGCAGCTTTACCGGGTGAAGATGCGGGAGGTGCTGGAATCCCAGCCGGGGCTGCATATCCGGCAGGCGGAGGTCGTGGGGCTGGTACTTGACGACAGGGATCAGGGAACAGGGAACAGGGAACAGGGAACAGAGTGTGAGGATCTAGTGCCGCGTCTCCCGGAGGGAGAACACGAAAATAGCCCAGGGTGGAACCCTGGGTTGAAGGTTCCTATGGATAACTCCCGTCCCGTAGGGACGGGGCGAAATGTAACGGAGATTCGTCCAAATCGCCGGGTTCTGGGGTTGAAGCTGCGCGATGGCCGGCAGATGCTGGCCGGGGCGACGATTATCACGACCGGCACATTTCTGAATGGGCTGATTCACTGCGGGGAGCAGAAGTATCCGGCGGGGCGAAGCGGAGAGCCGGCCAGTGTATTGCTGGGCGAGGCGCTGCGCGCGCTGGGTTTGCGGACCTGCCGGCTGAAGACCGGAACGCCGCCCAGGCTGGACGGGCGGACGATCCGCTGGGAGAACTTTGAAGAGCAGGCAGGCGATGCCGAGCCGACGCCCTTCAGCTTCCGCACAAAAAAAATACTTCAGCCGCAGATCAGTTGCCATATTGCCTTCACCACGCCCGATACGCTCCGCATTATTCGCGAAAATGTGCATCGCTCGGCGATGTATTCGGGGCAGATCGAGGGAATCGGGCCGCGCTATTGCCCGTCGATCGAGGACAAGATCGTTAAATTTCCAGATAAGACGCAGCACCAGTTCTTTTTGGAACCGGAGGGGTTGCACACGCACGAGGTCTACATTAACGGAATGTCCACCTCGCTGCCGATGGAGGTGCAGTGGGAGATTGTTCATTCCATTCCGGGCCTGGACCAGGCGGAGATGCTGCGCCCCGGCTACGCCATCGAGTATGACAGCATTGACGCGACGGAGCTGGACCGCGCGTTGCGCGTGAAGAGTATGGATGGTTTGTATCTGGCCGGACAGATTAACGGGACCAGCGGCTATGAGGAGGCTGCCGGACAGGGAATCATGGCCGGAATCAACGCCGCGTTGATGCTGAAGGGCGAGCCGCCGTTCACCCTGGATCGGAGCGAGGGGTACATCGGCGTGCTGATCGACGATCTGATCTCGAAGGGGGTCAACGAACCCTATCGGATGTTTACCTCGCGAGCGGAGTTCCGGCTGCATCTTCGCATCGATAACGCCGACCGGCGGCTGACCCCGCATGGGCGGCGGTTGGGGCTGATCGGCGACGCGGCCTGGGCGGAGTATGAACGCAAGCAAGAGCGGTGCTCGGCACTGATGCGTTTTTTGGCTGCCGCCAAAGTGAATCCGGCAGCGCTGGCGTCGGCGGGGTTGGTGGAGCTGACAGCTACCGCGGGATTGACCTGGGCGCAACTACTCAAGCGGCCGGAGGTGGGGATTGAGGCGGTGTTGGCGGCGGTGCGGGAGGAGCTGAGATCTGTTCCATTGTTGGCGGATTGGGCCGCAGAGGCAAACGCAGGTCCTTCGACTCCTCACCCCAGCGACGAAGACCTGTCGCTGGGGACCCCGACTGCGCCGTTCGCAAAGAATGCGAACGGCTCCGCTCAGGATGACAGTTCTATTTTCATTTCAATAGAAGCAGATAGAACGTTGGAAGAAGATTGGGCGCTGAAGCGTAGCCGTATGCGCAACGAGGCTCGCGCCGTGGAGACGGAGATCAAGTTTGCAGGTTATTTGGAGCAGCAGAAGAAATCGATTGCCAAGCTAAAGGCGGCCGAAGAGGTTCAGATTCCGGAGTGGATGAATTACGGCGCAATCAGCGGGCTTTCGCGAGAGATGCGCGAAAAACTGGAGCGAGTACGGCCGATGACCATCGGCCAGGCCAGCCGCATCTCCGGGGTGACACCGGCGGCGCTGGGGCTGGTGCATGTTTCGATTCGGTTGCAAGGGGCGCAGCGGCAGCAAACGATGTGAATCTTCAGGCGGAGTAATCCTGCGGAAGATCACGCAGCTGGAATTGGCGCACCATGCCTTCCAAAGTGTTGGCTGTTTCCAGCAGTTGGCCGGTTGCGGCCAACACCAGTTCGGTGCCCTGGGAGTTGTCTTTTGCGCTCGCTTCCATGGCGCGCATGGTCTCGCTCACATCACGCGCCCGGACGGCTTCCTGATGAGCGGCTTCGGCAATTTGCCCCACACGCTGCTCGACCTCGTAGACCATTTTGGAGATTTGGCCAAAGGTTCCGCTCAGCGTGGAGACGGCCCTGGCGCTCTGGTCAGCCTGCTGATGTGCGCTGAGAATGCCGCTAACTGCGATCCCTGTTTCTTGCTCGATGCCGCCGACCAACTCAGATACTTGACGGGTGGCTTGTGCGGTGCGTTCAGCCAGGCTGCGCACTTCACCTGCTACCACCGCAAATCCTCTCCCGTGCTCTCCGGCACGCGCCGCCTCGATGGATGCGTTGAGGGCCAGCAGATTTGTGCTGGAAGCAATTTCCCCAATGACACTCACTATGCTGCCGATTTGCTTTGCCCGTTCATTTAGGCTGGTGACGCTACTGGCGCTCTGTTGGGTCTGGCCGGAGAGCTGTTGAATCAAGTTGACGGCCGAGTTGACCTGCTCATCGCCCTGGTGAGCGGCCACCGCCGCGGCACGGGCTTGCTCGCTGGCTTCATCGGTCAGGCCAGAAGTGTTCTCGATCTCATGCGAGAGCCGAGCAATGGCACCAGAAGCATTCTCGGCGCTCAGTCGCTGCTCGTTCATACGGATCACGGCGTCTTGCGAGATGGCGCGAATCTCTTCGGATTTGGCTGCTGCCTCCGCCGAGCCATCGCGCACTTGTAAAAGCGCCGGCCGCAGCCGCAAAATAAACTGGTTGAAGCTGGCAGCTAACGCGCCAATCTCGTCGTCGTACCTGGTTTTAAGCAGCATATTCAGATCGCCATTATCCAGACGATCTGTCAGATCACCAACCGAGTGCAAAACCAGCCGATTTATCATGATGAAAAACAGCAGGAGGATCAATCCAACCAAAACGGCCGTCTCAAGGGTCAGCACAGCCAACGTTGCCAGCACTCGCCGCGTAGTGTCGCTGGCCGGATAGGCCGTCAGTACAGTGTAGCCCCAGGCAGGGAAGTTCTCTTCATGCATGACCCAGCCGCCAGGATCCTTGCGTAACGCATCCAGCTTTTCGGGCCCGATGCGCGATCCATGGTAGAGCACAGCGCCGGAGGGTTTGATCAGCGCCACAAATCCATGGTCCAGAATGGCGGCTTCCTCAATACTTTTTCCCAACTCGCTGATGGAGTCAAACCGGTAGCCGGTATACCAGGCGCCAACAAGATTGCCGCCTGCGTCCAGCATCGGCTTATAGCTTGTGATATAGGGAGTGCCGAGGATTTCCACCACGCCGGTGAAGGCTTGCCCTTTGCTGAGAGCCGCAAAAGCCTTGCCTTTGGGATCAAGAAGTGTGCCCACGGCCCGCGAACCATCCGGCTTTAAAACATTGGTGGTCACGCGGATAAAGTTGCTGCCATCCCACACAAAGAGGGTGGCCGTGCCGCCCGCCAGCTCCTTCACTCTGTCTACCAAAGCAAAGTTCAAGGTCTGCGATTCGCTGCCCAGATGCAAATCGGGCACACTTTTGCCGGCCACGATGGTTGTGCCCTTCAGCGACGGTTCCCCCAGCTTCCGTCCCTGATCCTGGATGATGCGCATCCCGGTCTCCACCTGCGCGCGTGAAAGCTGATCGATGGCCGCAAGCCGTCCGAGGACATTGGCTGATTCCCGCTCAGCCTCTTGATTAGTTTCGCGAGTGATGCGCGAGGAGAAAAAATACCAGGTCAATGCGCCTAAAAGACCACATAAGACTATAGCCAGCAGAAGCGTCGACACGGCGACACGCACGATCAACGAAGTGTGTTTCACCGCGACAACCTCCAAGGCCCAAGGGCGCGCCTTATCCCATGAAGATTCAGCCGTACCCCATGAAGATTCAAAGGAAAGCTCTGAATACGCGCCTTGAAGGTTTATCGGCTAAAGAGATTCGAGCTTGAGGATCCAGGAACGGACACATGGCGGGAAGAGGAGAAGGAAGATGATCCGTCTTGGCGGGGCCTTGTGTGACGCTCTCTCAAACCTGGCTCAACGGCTAATTTACAAGAAAAAGATCTCCCATCACTATACAACCGCTTCCTGCAAGAATCTGCATGTTTTACGTTGAACCCGGTCTGTTCATCCAATTCAAATCAAGCCACGCAAAGCGCCGCGCTGAAACTCCATAGATCTGTCTTAATCCATAACCCGGCCGTCCAATTTACTTGTCTTTATCGCTTTTGCCGAAGAGCAGCGGGATGTGGAAGGGAGTATCGGAGCCGGACTTTTTGGGCTTTCCGTTAAGTTCTTCGGGAAGACGGGTGCGCTGGGAGCTGATGCACATCCAGCCGGCGCGCGCATGTTCAAAGATGTGGGTAAAAACACCCTTCTCCTCGACCGGCAGGATACCGCCGGACTTGCGATGCAGGACATAGGTGCCGTAGGCCACGGCCGTATCACCCATCATGCGCACCGTGACCACCTTCTGTTCGAGGTGGAGAGTCTTGTCATCCCCGGTGATCAGCAGGGCCAGTTGCTGATTGCGTGTGGTGATGTCGCCGCCGGCCGAGACATCGATGAACAACGGGGATAGCACCAGCTCCAAAGCATATTGGTCGCGCAGATCGATAGCGCTGTCCCAGGCATCTTCAAGCTTCTGGAACTGCTGGACCTCGGTGCTATCGGTGGAAATGACGCCAGCCGGTGTGGAGGCCGGATTCTGCGCAACCACAGGCAAACACAAAAGCAGAAATGCAAAACAAAATGCCAAAAAACGGGTTCTATGCACAATGAACTCCATTTCAGAGATCAAGGATCAGGGGTTGGAGATCATGAGTTTATGGTGAATCAATACTGATTGCAGCGCTATTCAGGAGCTCTGATCCCTGATCTCCGACCCCTGTGACGATCATAACTCTTGGACTTGGCAGCCGGGCATTCGAAAATGTGAATAAAAGAAAGATCGGCTTCAGGTCAGCGTTTGCAGTTTTTCCGGCTGGTGCAACGTGATGAGAGAGTCCTCGATGGAGATCCATCCCTCTTTGCGAAACTGGCCCAGGGTGCGGGTAACGGTCTCGCGGGTGGTCGAGGCCATGGAGGCCATCTCCTCGTGAGTCAGCAGCAGCGGGAAGCGGTAGCCCCCATCATTCAAATGCTCGCCGATCTGGTGCGCAAGCTCGAGCAGCAGGCGCCCCAGGCGGGCGGCCACGGTTTCGGCCAGAGCGATGCGGCAAGCATCCTGCAGGGCGAAGCGGTACTCCTGACAGATGCACTGAACGGCGCGCATCTGCGCCTCTTTGTGGCTGCGCAGGAAAGCAAGAAAACTTTCGCGCTCCACCGGGCGGAGCTGGACAGCGGTCAGTGTCTCGGCGGAAACTTCATAGAGGCCGTGCGAAAGAACCGCGTAGAGGCCCAGCATGGAGCCGGGTCCAGCCACTCGAACAATCATCTGACGGTCTTTGTGCGGGCCAGCGGTGAGTTTTAGATAGCCGCCGCAGATCATATACAGGCAGCTTGCGTCCTCTCCCTGCGTGAAAAGATGAGACTGCGCGGGCAGAGAGACCGTGCTGGTGACCAGCTCAAGATCGGCGAGAACAGCGCTTCCCAGGGAACAAAACCAGCCGGGGCGACGGTTGCCGCAGACCGCACATCCCACCGGAACCTGGCGGGTGTTGTGCTTTTGCCGCGCTTGCGCTGCAATCGAGTTCTCCGTCTCCAACATAATGATTTCCCGTCCGCTACTGGCGCTGTCTCTGTCCATCACCGGGGCCTTGAACGCCAATTACGTTGGCTGGTCCCAAAAAAGGTGGAGAAGAACGCTCCGTGCACCCAGGGAAGAAACTCTTGCCTGAAAAGAGTTTGCCGGAGCCGGAGCCTGGTTGGATGTGACGGGCCTCACGTGCCTGCATGGCTCGGTGCATGAAATCCATTTCCCAATTTGCCGCGGATAGATCGGCGAGTAACATTTCAATTCATTTGGTGTTATCAAGCGGATCAGCGATGGGGTCCACGTCACTTTGGAACGGGAAATCGGGGGTGCTATCAGTGTATAAATACAGTGTGATGTGCGTCACCGTCACGGCAAACAACAAAGCCGTAATCTTCCCCTCATGAAGTGATGCTCCGCACAGCGCAGTTTCTGTGAAAGCAAAACCGGAGTTTCTGCCAATCAAGCGTCGTTCCCATGAAGGGAATAGGTCGTTTTTTGATTGCGGAAGCGGGTAGAATTGTTGAACAAAGCTGTTATAAGAGCATCCAAGGCGGTATTTTCATGTTCAGAGAAGAGCCTGTAACGCAAGTGTCGATTCGTGCGGTCCCGGGTAAGAAGCCGGTGCTGCTAGCCAGTTTTATGTTGCTGCTGGGCGTGGGTGTGCTGTGCACTCCGGTGCTACGGGCCCAGGCACCGGGGAGTCAGCCCGCGGTCCCGGCCAAGGAGGCGGCGCCCGCCCTGCCTTCGGATTTTGTGGGTTCAGAGACCTGCGCCACCTGCCATGAAGAGGTGGCCAAGAAGTTTGATTCCAACCCGCACACCAAAATGGCCTTGATGCACGGCTCCCAAGGTGTGACCTGCGAGAACTGCCACGGCGCGGGCAAGGCGCACGTGGAAGGCGGCGGCGACGTAAGCAAGATCTTCAATCCCGCCAAGGCCACGGCGAAAGAAGTGGATGCCAAGTGCCAGGGCTGCCATGCGGGCACGCATCCCAACTTTGATCGTTCTCCTCACGCCAAGGCGAATGTGAGCTGCATTGGCTGCCACAGCGTCCATGCCGATAACGGCCAGGAGCACCTGTTGAAGGCTGAACAGCCCAAGCTTTGCTTCCAGTGCCATAACGACATCAAGCCTGCCTTTGCCATGCCCTTCCACCACAAAGTGAATGAAGGCCTGATCACTTGCAACGACTGCCACGACGTGCACGGCACCTTCGGGAACAACAACATCAAGTCCACGGCGGATCAGAATGCCATCTGCACCAAGTGCCACACTGAGACGCGCGGCCCGTTCGTGTATGAACATGCGGCGGTCAAGGCAGAGGGATGCCTGGGATGCCATACGCCGCATGGATCGCAGAATGCGCGGCTGTTGAATATGCCGAGTGTGAACACGTTGTGCAATCAGTGCCATAGTCCGGTTGCGGCGGGCACGGTTCACGGGTTGAACGCGGGATCGGCGGAGTTGGCCCCCTGTGTCAACTGCCACACGTTCATCCATGGATCCAACATGAATCAGGCGTTCCTCAAGTAACGGAAGAGAGCCGCGTCCTTCCAGCCCATCGGAAGGACGCGGCACGGAACCGTGCCAGTTTGGCAAATGACTTTTAGGTTTCGATGTCAGTCACAGCGTGTTTTTTTGAAGTGAGGCTTCCTATGACGAAGTTAAGCTGTTCTTCATGGCTGTCCAATCAACAGCTCTCTCCCGCAATGATCCGGCGCATAGCCGGAGGCATTGTAATCGCACTTTTTCTGGCCACCTCAGGAATAGCCGCCGCCCAGCAGCTTCCAGCGCCGGGCGCCCAGATGGCAGTTCCAGAGGGGTATGCGGCCCATCAGACAGTGGATGTAGGCGGGCATGTCGTTGGCCTTTCCGGCAGCGGAGCCATGTACGACACGCTGGTCAACACACAATCCGGACCACGCGTTCTCGGCGAGACCTATGAGATGCGCGCTCTTCCGGGCAACAAGCAATCTCTGGTCGATTCCCTGCACGCATTTGGCAATGGATTCGGCGGCGACCCGAACACCTTCGCCAAGCTTACCTTTGAAAAGGGCAAGTTCTACGAGTTTTCGGGAACCTTCCGCCGCGACCGCCAGTACTTCGACTACGACTTGCTGGGCAATCCGAATATCACCACCGGGCAGTCGATCCCCATTGGACCCGCCGCCACCTCGACTACTTCGCTGGCCTGGCCGCAGGTCAATCAGTCGCCGGAGATGTTCAACACCGTGCGCCGGATGACGGATACCGAACTGACGCTGCTGCCGGTCTCCCGATTGACCTACCGGCTGGCATACTCGCAGAATATCTTCCAGGGCCCGACCTTGAGCCCGGGCGAATCCGTGGGCAAATACGATTCCCTGCTTCAGGAGTTTCAGCGTAACAGCACGGACGATTTCACCGGCGGGATCGACTGGAAGCCGGTGCGGGGCACCAAGCTGACCTTTGAGGAACAGATCACGCACTACAAAGCCGACTCCTACTTCACGCTGGCGCCGGGCAGCTTTCTGGCGCAGGAATCGGACGGAACACCGGTCTCTCTGGGCGACTGGGATAGCCAGACTGCCTACGGCATCGGCGCCTGCAACAAGACCAGCATGATCAACAACACCACCATTCTTTATCCCAACCCCAACGGGTCGCCGATTATCGATCCGGCCTGCGATGTGGTGACCAGTTACATTCGCTCGCAGCCGACGCGCATTATTACCCCGACGGAAACCTTCCGGTTGCAAAGCTCCAGCCTGAAGAACATCACGATGAACGGAGATCTTCGCTATACCGACGCCAAGATGAGCCTGCCTAAGTATTTTGAGGAGTGGCAGGGTCTGGACGGAGCGGCTCGCTCGAATGTGATGACGGCTGCCGCCTCCGCACGGCGCGCGGTGGTTGCCGCCGATTATGGCATTGTCTGGCAGGCAAATAGCAAAATGAGTCTTGCCGATCAGATGGAGTACTCGAACGTCCACCAGCCCGGCAAGTCCACATTCACCAGCGATGTTACGCTTTCGACCCCAACCGCGGCGGGTGATGAGACCATCAACTATATGGCTGCTCCGCTAATTCAGACCTCCGTTGCGAATACCGGCTCCACGGGAGAAGGAACCTCTCCACTCAATGTCTCTGCGCCAGCCTATTTCGGCCAGATGCTATTCACCAATAATCTGACCGGAAGCCTGGAGATTACCCCGCGGGCGACCTTCTCATTCACCTATCGCTACCGCACGCACGTCATCGCGGAGAACGCATTCGCGTCCAGCGGCAGCGGCGCCACCTTCACCATTACCGATCCCGGCGGCAATCCTTTGAATCTTCCGTTGCCGGTGGGTGCTACTACGGGTGGAACGGTCACCATCAACGAGAATGGCGGAATCCTGAACGCCGCTTTCCGTCCCGCGCAGAACTGGACCATCAACGGCACGGTCGAGGCGCTCTACGACGACAACGCCTTCACTCCGGTTGGCCCCCGCCAGACCCGCCACTACAGAGTGCACTCCATCTACCGGCCGAAGTCCTGGGCGACAATCTCGGGAGCCTACAACGATTTGGAGCGGCACAACAACACGAACAACAACCAGGCCACAACGTCGTTGTTCGTTCCTCCTACCACCACAACCGCCGCATCCGGCACACCGTATGAAGGCCCGCTGCAGCATGTCGATTACAGCCGGGTATTCAGCATGGGCGCGAACATTGCGCCGAATGAGCACTTTGCGCTGGATGTCAATTACGCCTACAGTGACGTCTATGCCGCAACCAACATCTGCTATCTGAATGGCGCCACGGCCACCTTGCCCGGAGCGGTGCAAAGCGCGAGCAGCACGGTGTGCCCGAATATCTTCGGAAGAGGCGCTACAGGCGCTACAGAGGTCAGCGGGGCAGCGCTCTCGGATTGGTTTGCGCGGGACTTCTCGGATGCTCCTACGCAGTACATTTCCGCGGCAGTCGTTCTTTCGCCTACGGACAAGTTCCATTCCAGCATCGGCTACCGCATCAGTGATGTGAATGGCACGCGATTCTACAACGATGCGCGCGACGTAGCCGGCTCGCTGGTTTCCAAGTATCAGTCACCCTTTGTGAGTCTGGCATGGACGGTTCGCCGCGGTTTGATTTGGAAGGCGGACTACAACTACTTCGGCTACGGTGAGGGCGGTCCTTCCGGCTCGCCGTACTGCAGCACTTCAACCTCAATTGCAGCAGAGTCCTCGATTGTGTCCTGCAACTCTCCATCACTCTCACCGCATCCGACAGGTTTGACAGAGCCGTCTTCGGGACTAACGGCTCCCAGAAACTTCCACGCCAACAATCTGACTCTGGCAGTGCATTACGAGTTCTGAAAAAAGTCAGGTGTTTGAATTGCAGAGGGAGGGCGGTCGCGGTTCATGGCCAGTCCTCCACTCTTTTTTAATCAATGGTTTTCCTGAATTGCAACCAGTTTGTGAATCGGGCGAAATTGGAACGGCAATCGATTTCTCAAGCGGAAGGTTGGCCAGGGTCTTGAATCTTTAGGGATACTGGCCGAAAGACGGTTCAGAGGTTTCCCAATGATCAAGACTGTTCGGTGCGTTGTGATTCTGGCCGCGCTGATCTTTTCAGCCCGCGCTCTGTGTTTGGCCCAATCTTCGGGCGAAACAATTTACAAAGCCAAGTGCTTGAACTGCCACGGCCCCACGGGAGTTGCCAATTCTGGAATTGGCAAGTTGATGAAGGTGAAGCCGGTCACCGATCCGGATGTATTGAAGATGTCAGAGAAGGAAATGATTGCCGCCGTCAGGAACGGCATGGGCAAGATGCAGGCGTACAAGGACAGCCTTTCGGAGGCCGAAATCAAGGAGTCGGTGGATTACTTCCGCTCGTTCATCAAATAAGGTAGAATCGGCGCAGTTTCTGATTCTTCTGGCAAGGCGGGAAAGGGTTTCGACGGCCATTCGATCGGGCATCCGGCAAATGACTGTCGCGGCAAGATTTCAGGAGGAGATTCGGGAGGGTTGAATGCCAAGGCCTGACCGATAGAAGCCAAAGGAGAATAGCAGTGACAAAGACGATTCAATCCAAAGTGGTGCTGGCGATGGCAATCTTGCTGGCTAGCGCCGTGTGCTTTGCCCAATCGGGCGGCGAAGCGACCTATAAAGCCAAGTGTCAGAGTTGCCATGGTTCATCCGGCACTCCTAGCCCAGGGATGGCCAAGATGATGGGCATCAAGGCAGCATCCGATCCGGCGATCAAGGCGCTCAGCGCAGCGCAAGAGATTGATGCCGTCAAGAATGGCAAAGGCAAGATGAAGCCGGTAGCCGGATTGACGGACGCGCAAATCAAAGATGTTGTGGCCTTTTATCGCGGCTTGAAGTAGGCAGTACAATCGAAGTTGGATGAACGGATCAGGCCCGCCGGCTCCGGCGGGCTATCCATTTAAGTGGGGGGAAACTGCCAGTGTTGCAAAAATTTCGTGAAAACTGGGTGCGGCCTGCGCTCTTTTTCGGTAACAATCCCATCAGCCTGGCCGGCGGAGCGATCACCACCGCATCCGGCGTGACCATGATCGGCTATTGGCTGGTAGAACTTTTTGGGCGGCCGAACGACAATCCCTATCTTGGCATCATCTTCTTTCTGCTTTTACCCGCCATCTTTATTTTGGGGTTGCTGCTGATCCCGGTAGGCGTGTGGGTTCGCCACAAGAAACTGCAAAAGGCGGGACTGATTCCCTCGGAATTTCCGAAGATTGATCTGAATGATCGAATCTTCCGCCATGGTTTGGACATTGTTCTGGTGACCACCATTGTGAACCTGCTTGTGGTCTCGGTGGCCAGCTATCGTGGCGCCACGTATATGGATTCGCCGCAGTTCTGCGGGCAGAGCTGTCATGTGATGCATCCAGAGTACACGGCCTATAAGATCTCAGCCCATTCGCATGTGGATTGCGTAGCATGCCACATAGGCTCCGGCGCGGAAGCGTATTTTTCCGCCAAAGTGAACGGCACCAAACAGCTTCTCGAGGTCAGCTTTGATCGATATCCCACGCCGATCGAGTCGCCGGTGAGGAACTTGCGCCCGGCGCGCGAGATCTGCGAAGGCTGCCACACTCCCGCCCGTTTCATTGGTGAAAAGCTGCTGGTCAAATCCAGCTTTGCTGACGACGAAAAGAACACCGAGACACAGTCGGTTGTGGTATTGCATCTAGGCGGGCGGGATTCGCTCTCGCATCTTACGGGCATTCACGGCGTTCATCTGGGACACATTGAATATGTGGCAACCGATCCCACCCGCACCAACATTCCCTGGGTCCAAAAGCGCAACCTGGACGGCTCGGAGTCGGTCTTCACCACCTTGCCGGTGGGTAGCGCGGCTCCGGCCGGCGAGCGCCGGGTGATGGATTGTATCGATTGCCACAACCGCGCCGCGCACACCTTTGTCACCGCCGAAGACGCCATCAACCGCGCCATGGCCGAGGGGGCCATCTCGCCTGATCTGCCCTGGGTTCACAAAGAGGGCCTGGAACTGCTCAAGGCGAGTTATGCCAGCCAGGATGAAGCGCGCGCGAAGATTCCCGCGGCGCTCGAAGCCTTTTATCGCTCTGGGAATCCTGAGGTGCTGGCCTCGAAGGCGGCGCTGGTCAAGGCTGCCGGTGAGCAACTTGTTACGCTCTATAGCCAGAATGTTTTTCCCAATATGAAGGTGACTTGGGGAACGCATCCCAATCATATCGGCCACATGGATTATCCTGGCTGCTTCCGCTGCCACGACGGCAGCCACGCCGCCAAGGATGGCACGGCGATTACCCAGGACTGCTCGGCTTGCCATAACCTGCTGGTGGTGGATGAAGCCAAACCGAAGGTGCTTTCCGATCTGGGGATCCAATAGGGAAGCGCAAAAGCGGATTGATTTTGAAATGCGTTTGGAGAGCGTGAAGCCGAAGCGCCGTCCCTACGGGACTCCGAGCTCTGTGGTGGGGCCAGCAACCCCACCGTTGAAACGGTGGGCTAATTACCGTTGCGCCTACGGCACGGGTGCTTCCATAGAACCGGCGACCCTACCATTGAAACGGTTTGCTAATCACCATTGCGCCTACGGCGCGAGTGCTTCCATAGAGCCGGCAATGCGGTTTTGTTCAAGGAGCAATGCCAAGACGTGGCCTATGCGTTATTTATGTCTTTTGACGTTTTTGAGCAGCAGCACCAACGGCACGCACGCGAAGGCCAGAATTGCAATCAGGCGGAAGTTATCCGCATAGGCTAGCAGCGTAGCTTGCTGCTGCACACTGCGATAAAGCGCTCCCAAGGCCTTCTGCAGTGCGGTTTGCCGATCGGTCCCTTGCAGGAAGAGGTAGGCTTGCATGCCGCGTGCCATACCGCCGGTCACGGGGTTTCCGGCTCCGGCATTGGCGGCCAGGTAGGTTTGGTGCGCCTGTGCGCCGCGCACCAGCATAGCCATGACGGCGGCAATACCGATCGAGCCGCCCACATTGCGCATCAGATTGTAGATGCCCGTGCCGTTGCCAATCTCCTGCTTGTGCAGGCGGCTCAGCGTAACCGTGGTGAGCGGAACGAAAATGAAGCCCATGGCAAATCCGTTGAGAATGTTGGGAATGATGACGGTAGACATTCCGATCTGCAAGTTGATTCCGCTCAGCATCCAAGTGGAGGCGCCCAGCAGCCCAAAGCCGAAGGCCATCAGCAGGCGTGCGTCCACTTTGCGTACCAGCAAACCGACGATGATCATGGAAGCCATTGCGCCGAAGCCCCGCGGACTCACCGACATTCCACTTTGCAGCGCCGAATAGCCCATCATGGTTTGCAGAAAGAGCGGCAGCATGGCCGTGGCGCCATAGAGAACGCCGCCGTAGATGCAGGTAATCAGCGTTCCCATGGCGAAGTTGTGATCGCGAAAGATGCGCAACTGCACGATCGGCTCGTGACTGGTCAGCTCGCGGAAGATAAAGGCGACCAGCGCCAGCGTGGAGACGGCGGCCGTCCAGCAGATCCAGGTTGATCCAAACCAGTCGGCTTCCTGACCCTTGTCCAGCACCAGTTGCAATGTACCCAGCCAGAGCGCCATCAGTCCAAAGCCTAGATAGTCGATACCCCCCTTGAATTTTTGGCGCAGGTAAGGCGGGTCTTCCACGTAGAGGTTGACCATGAAGAGGGCCAGAATTCCGATGGGCAGATTGATATAGAAGATCCAGCGCCAACTGTAACTGTCGGTGATCCATCCGCCCAGCGTGGGACCGATGATGGGAGCAACGATGACTCCGACGCCATAGACGGCCATCGCCGTGCCGTGCTGTTTTGGCGGAAAGCTCTCCAGCAAAATCGACTGTGCCAGCGGCTGCATTCCGCCGCCGCCCACGCCCTGCAATACCCGCGCCACAATCAGCATCGGCATATTGATGGAGAGGCCGCAGAGCAGCGAAGCCAGGGTGAAGAGCAGAATGGAAAACAGCAGCAGCCGCGTGCGACCGATGCGCCGCGCAATCCAACCGGAGGCCGGCAGCATGATGGCGTTGGCCACCAAATAGCTGGTCAGAACCCAGGTGGACTCATCGGTTGAAGCGGAAAGATTGCCGGCAATATGCGGCAGCGCGACATTGGCCACTGAAGAGTCCAGCACCACCATAAAAGTTGCCAGCATCACCGAGGCGGCAATGAGCCATGGATTTACTGCCGGTGTCCAGTCGCGATGTTCGTCCTGCATCCGATCGATCGTGTTGCTGGCGGCGCTCATCCGGCTCTCTCGTACTGTCTCGTTCGGTGGTTTCGTGGCTTGTCGGCCGGGGTTCGCGTTCAAGACTCGCGTTTTGTGTTCTCAACATCTATTATGCGCGTTCAGTCGCTGGTAAATGAAGCGCCGGAGTTCCGGGCGTCTATTGCGCGGCCCTTCGGTCTTCGCCGCATTTTTGCTGGTAAAAAGACCATTCTCATGCAACTCATACAATATCTCCAGCCGCCGTTCGTCTTCAGAAGTGTGGGATAAGAGCTTGAAAGTCACCTCCATCATCGAGCAAGACCTGCGCATCTCCGAAGTCATTGCGCAAGAGGGCGCGCGGCTGCGCAACTTTATTCGCAAGCGCGTGCCCTTTGAAGCTGATGTCGAAGATCTGCTGCAGGAAGTTTTCTTCGAACTGGTGCGCGCCAATCGCCTGCTGATGCCGGTGGAGTATGTAACCGGTTGGCTCTACAGTGTAGCCCGCAATCGTATCACGGACCTTTTTCGCAAGAAAAAGCCCGTGAATTTTACCGATGCGGACTTCGAGAACGAGCAAGCTGAGTTGCTCGATTTCGAGGCGTTGTTAGTTTCGCCCGATGCAGGACCGGAAGAGCTTTATCTGCACAAGCTGCTCTTGGATGAGTTGGAGTCCGCGCTGGCCGATCTGCCCGAAGAGCAGCGCGATGTCTTTGTCGCGCATGAAATCGAGGGGTCCAGCTTCAAGGAGATGGCAGCGGCGACAGGCATCAGCATCAACACCCTGCTTGCGCGCAAGCGATACGCGGTGCAGCATCTGCGTGATCGTTTGCAAATCATTCACAATGATTTTTTAAGGAAATGAGGAATCAACATGAGAAACGAATGGGTCAAGAGAAACAAGTGGATTTATGCGGCAGGGCCGCTGGCGCTGGCACTTTTTGTCTGGATCGGCGGAGAAGTGGTCATGCACTTATGGAACTGGCTGCTGCCCATGCTCTTCGGCGTGCGGACAATAACCTTCTGGCAGGCGCTTGGCCTTGTTCTGCTGAGCCGGATTCTCTTTGGGCGGTGGGGGCACGGCCACCATCGCGGCGGGTGGCATCACGTTCACGATGACCGATGGAAGTCGATGAGCCCGGAAGAGCGGGATAAATTTCGCCGCGAGATGCGCGCCCGCTGGTGCGGCAGTGAGCCTGAAGCTGAATCCGGCGAATTAACAAGATCGTGAAAAGAAATACTGCGGCGCGGGGAACTAATTCCGCGCCGCTGCGTATTCAGTGCAAGGTATTGGTGTGCGCTGAAATTCGTGCTGCCTTCCGCCCAGATAATGGAGACGGAAATGAATTTGGTAGGTATTAAGGATTGGATCGCGCGATCCTCACCGTCGCTGATGGCGCGCCTGACGGGAGTTCTGTACCTCATCAATGGAGTGGTCTACACAAAAACCGATAGCCTGGTGCATGGCAGGATTCTGGTCAAAGACGATGCCGCAGCCACCGCGCATAACATTCTGACGAGTGGAGGAGTATTGCAGCTTTCCTTTGCCTGCAACCTGATGGCTTCCGTGGTGTATATCGCGGTGACATTTCTCCTTTATGAAATGTTGAAGCCGGTGAATAGGAAGATCTCATTGCTGGCGGCGCTCTTCAGCATGGCCGGATGCACCGTCGGAGCCTTTGGCAGCTTCTTTACGATTCTTCCGCTCACCATCCTGGGTGGCGCGCCCTATCTGAGTGTCTTCACAATGGAGCAGTTGCAGGCGCTGTCGCTTCTCTCTCTCAATTTAAGTTCGCAGGTCGCCGGCATCTCGATGGTGTTCTTTGGGTGCTACTGCATCCTGATCGGCTCTCTGATTCTCGGGTCGAAGTTTATGCCGCGCATCATCGGCGCATTTTTAATCATCGCCGGATTCACGTATCAGCTCTTTCTGTCGCCATCGCTCGCAACGAATCTCTTCTCTCACGTGATTATGCCGGCCGGCGCATTGGGCGAAGGCTCGCTGATTTTGTGGCTGCTGATCTTCGGCGTAAACTCGCGGCGATGGAGGGAGCAGGCCGGCGCGGCGCTGGAAGCGTGAACGCCTCGAATCGTAACCAAAAGGAGAGTAGGATGACAATCGCTGAAGAGGGAAGAACACAGATGAGGTACGCCCGGCTTGCGGGCTTCATGTATCTCATCCTGATTGCAATCTATTTGTTGTCGGTATGGATCACCAGCCGATTTGAAGTTCCTGGAAACATTGCGGAGACCGCGCATCGCATCGTGGGAAATGAACTGCTTTTCCGCTTCGGGATGGCTCTGGGATCGCTCAATAATTTATGCGCCGTTCTTTTGGCAGTGAGCCTCTATGTAATTGTCCGGATGATCGACAGGAATTTGGCGCTGCTGGCTTTGGCTTTTGAATTGGTTTACGCAGCCGCGGGCACGGCCCTGGATCTGATCAGTTACGCTTTCCTGAATCAACAGATGGGCTCATATTCTTCCGGCATTCTGAACGCGAGTCAGTTGCAGGCTCTCGCGGATCTGCATTCGTTCCTGCTGGCGACGGCAATGAACATCGTTACCATTCTGTATGGCGCGGGGTCCATTCTCTTTTTCTATCTCTTCATCAAAGCAAAAACAATTCCGCGAATCCTTGCCGCATTGGGACTCTTCGGGTCAGTCCTGGTGCCGCTGATCGGATTTGCGGGACTCATTCTTCCAAATCCATCCAAACTGTTGCAACTCGGATGGCTGCCCTTGTTTGTGGCAGAAATGTCAGTTGGCCTCTGGCTGCTTATCAAGGGCGTAAAACTCCCGCAGCAAGAAAGGTAATGGTATGAAAGCGATTGTTTACGAACAATACGGCCCTCCCGAAGTCTTGCAATTCAAGGAGCTTGCCAAGCCCGCGCCCGCGGACAACGAAGTGCTGATCAAAGTTCGCGCGGCCTCGGTCAATCCGCTCGATTGGCACTTCATGCGCGGTGATCCGTGGCCCATCCATCTGATGCTGGGACTGTGGAAACCAAAGAAGGCGCAACTCGGCGTAGATGTGGCCGGTGTGGTGGAAGCCATTGGAGGAAGCATCACTGAGTTCAAGCCGGGCGACGGGGTGTTTGGAGGATGCAGTGGAACATTTGCCGAGTATCTTTGCGCCCAAGAAGATCGATTGGCGCTGATGCCGGCCAATCGGACCTTCGAGCAGGCAGCCTCCGTTCCCTTGGCGGCGATGACTGCTCTTCAAGGGCTACGCGACAAGGGAAAGATCAGAGCAGGACAGAAGGTTCTGATTGAGGGAGCTTCCGGCGGGGTGGGCTCTTTTGCCATTCAGATTGCCAAAGCCTTCGGAGCCGAGGTCACCGCCGTGTGCAGCACGCGGAATCTGGATCAAGCGCGAGCGCTAGGCGCGGACCACGTCATCGATTACACGCGCGAGGACTTTACGCGCAACGGGCAGCGCTACGATCTGATCTTCGCTGCCAATGCCTACCACTCGCTGTTCGCCTACCGGCGCGCGCTGACCCGGACGGGGATCTGCGTCAAGGTTGGAGGCAAGGCGAGTCTCGGCGCGATCTTCCTGGAGTTTTTGATGTCGCTGATGTTGGAGGTATTGAGTCGCAAAAAGGTCTGTGGATTTCTTGTCAAGATTCTTAAAAGAGACTTATTACAATTAAAAGAGCTGCTGGAAAGCGAGAAAGTTGTTCCGCTCATTGACCGCCGTTATCCGCTCGATGAAACGGCCCAGGCTATCCGCTATTTGGAAGAAGGCCACGCGCAAGGGAAGGTTGTGCTGAGCATTTGAGCACCATCATTTCATGGAGCAAACCAACAGCAACGCGTCAACTTTAGGCGGATCAATCGGCCAGCTTCCCTTCAAACAGCAAAGACTGGCGTCAACTCTTGTTCCTTATCAACGGCCAGCAGATTATGAAATTTCTCCGCGGAGACGGGGCGTCCGTAGAGCCAGCCCTGGGCGAGAATAGGCTGGATGAAAGTAGCAAAGTAACTGGCTTGCACGGGAGTTTCAATGCCTTCCACGATTACTTTGAGATCAAGTGCTTCGGCCATGGCCAATATCTGCGGAAGAATGGCCACTACAGCTGAACCCGTGCCGACGGCCTGCGTAAAGGACTTGTCAATCTTGATCGCATCCACAGAAAGTTCATGCAGATACGCCAAACTGGAATAGCCAGTGCCAAAGTCGTCGATATGCACGCAATGGCCGCGCCGGTGAAGGCTGTGAATTGTCTCGATGGCAACGTCTTGGCGTGCGGTTGAACCCTCTGTAATCTCGATTACCAAACTGCTTGGGTCAACGGCAGCCCGGTAGAGAGATTGGTCGAGCAGCGGCAAAAACTCGGGATCTGCCAAATCGCCAGCGGCCACGTTTATACACATGCGGAAATCGGGGCAATGGCGGAGAGTCTTGCCGAAATCGCGCAGCACGTGGCGCAAGACGAGCCTGGTGATCTCGCCCACAAAGCCGCGCTGCTCGGCGATTTTCACAAAGACTTCGGGGTTGACCGAGACGCCTTCTTCGTCCATCCATCGCACAAGGGCCTCGGCTCCCACAATGCGTCCGCTGTTCAGATCAACGATTGGCTGATAGACCATGAAAAGTTTGTCTTTGCGAATGGCGCGGCGAAGCTGCTGCTCGATGCTCTTGTTGCGCCGGTAGAGCAGGGAGGATGTAATACCAAATAAAGCACCCAGCAGCGCGCAGGCCGCAATGCATCCATCGAATCGCTCGCCGTTTACCGCAATAATCTCCGGCAAAGTGGTAAAAGCCGTAACACAGTTGAAAAAGCGGATGGAGCATCGCGTGATATAGAATGTCTCGCCATGGCGGTAGCGGCCTTCGCTCGCTGGGATTGTCATGCCGCCCAGTGGCTTTTCACCGAGCAGAATTCCGGTTTTCAGGCTGGGAGCATCCGTTATCGTCTCGAAATAGTGCATCGGCGCCATTTCCAGGTGCATTCTCATCAACGGAGTAAACACCACAAAAGAATCGCCCAGTTGCAAGGTCAGAACAGTCAGGTCGGGGTTCCGATAGGAATCAAGGTCTGTATAGAACGAGGTTCCATCCTGCTGGATGTAATCCGGTTGGTACTGCTTGCCGGGTTGTGCAGTCTTGCCGAATGCGGCGGAACATTCAATCTTTCCGTTGTGCATCCTGCCCGCATCTTTCAGGAAATCGGACTCGAAGATCAAAGCGCGGAAATAGGTAATCTCGTCGCTTGAGCAGCTTCGGCGGCCTGACGCGCCCACGGCTGCCAAAACAGTCCGCAACTCGGCTGAAGATGCTTCGCCATCTGCCACCAGCCGGCTCGCATATTGATCCAGTTTGTTTTCTGTGAAATGGATAGCAATGGCGCGGGCCATTTGATAACCGCCCAAAAATCCGCCAGCTGCGCCCAAAAGAGTGGCAACCAGCGTCCACAGAAATCGCTGTTTGATGGATGTCATGATAACTTTACCGGATTAAAGCAGCCGTCCATACAATGAAGGACAAAATTGCGTCCCTTGCGCCCAATGGCGCAAAAAGCAGAATCGCACATTTTCCAATCAACTATTCTGGTCCGCATTCAAACAGCTCAGGAATCGCCGCGACTGGAACAAGCATAATCTCCCCATCGGATTAGAAGCGATGATCTTTACGGAGGAATGAAGAAATTAACAATACACCGATTACTATTAGAACAATTTTGGAAGCGTTTAGACCCGCTTCTCTTCGCATCAATAAATAGATAAATCATATCCAGTTTGGATTTTATTAAAGCACTTATCGGATAGTTAGTCGATTGCTTATAGCAACTTCCCCGCCGCCAGATCTTTGATCAGCCCGCGGTCGGCGGCCAGGAACTCATAGTCGGCCAGCTCTTCCATCTTCACCCAGCGGACCTGGTGGTAGATGCGGCTCTCGATTTCACCAGAGAACTCCTCGACGGCGAAGAACTGCAAATCCACGGCGCCACCATGGCGATAATTGTGGCGTACGCGCGTGACGCGTTTGCCGATACGTGCGTGGATTCCGAGCTCCTCGTCCAGCTCGCGGACCAGTGCCTCTTCAGCGCTCTCGCCGGCTTCAATTTTGCCACCGGGAAACTCCCATAGCAGAGCCATCGGTTGATTGGGCCGCCGCTGGCCGATCAGGATTTCGCCGCCGCGCACAATCAGTGCGGCAGAAACGAAGCGCAGAGCAGGGCCGGCAGGCCGAGGATCAGGTTGCGGCTGAAGATCGTTCACTTCCTTAGTGTAAACGCACCAAACGGCGGCGGGGTTTATTCGCCTGCAACCGCCGCCTCAGCGTCCTCGGCAGCCGCAGGACGGAAGCAGCCCCAACCATGTCTGGCCGCCGCCGTTATCAGTGAAGGCGAAGGATTGACGGGGTATGCGCGGCGAGCCAACTCCAACATGGCCAGGTCGTGGATCGAGTTGCCGAAGACCGCGTCCGGGCGAACAAGGCCAATCCGCTGCAGTGCTTCGGCCTTGCCTTCGCCGGTGGGCACACCCACCAGTTCGCTGGTGATGAGGCCGTTGGCGATGCGCACCTCGGCGGCCACCACGCGCTCTTCGGGAATGTTGAAGGCGCGTACGCCCTCGGCCACCACCCATTTGTTGGTGGAGCTGACGGCCCAGAGCTGAACGCCCGCCTGATTGAGTTTGGCCAGCAGGTCGGCCATCTCGGCAAAGATGCGCGGCTGGACAAATTCGCGCACATAACGAGCCGCGGCCGAGCGCAGCGCGTCATCGTGCAGGCCGGCGTACATCTGCACCATTTCGCCGCAGATCTCGACTTCGCTAACTTGGCCGGCCAGATAGTTGCGGTAGCGGGTATTGATCCAGTCCGTCGCCTCGCGCGAAACCAGACCCTGTTCAATCGACCAGACCATAAAACCGTTTCCCGCGTCGCCGCCCCAAAGCGTTCCGTCACAATCAAAGACCGCGACCTTGGGTTTGCCGTCAAGAACCTGGCGCTCAAATTGCTGCGCGGTCCACTGTTGCACTTTCATTTGTTCAGTTATCAATGATTCCTCAATCGTTAAAGATCTTCCTTTTCCATTTTCCGTCATGCGATCTGGCTTTGCAGGCAGAAAAGACGGCATATGGGGGGATTTTTTGTCTTGAGTGGGCTGAAAAGTCTTAGGGTTCCTGGCTCCAAAAACCCTCATCAACCCCCAAATCGTGGAGTAACTACGGTTGTCCGTGATAAACAACCATAGTAAGATCGAAAGCCCGATGAGATAGACAACCATGGGCGATCCGAAAAAAGGTCCAGAAACCCAAGCAGGAATCAAGCCAGCACTCAAGCCGATATTTAAAACACTATAGATTGCAACAAAAAGAATGACGCAAATCTCCGCGGCCTCAATCCAACTTCGCTCTCGCTTCTTGGATTTAACGCGCGCAAAGGGATTGGTGGCGAGCATGGCTTCCGGTTCACGGAGATCTTTGCCGCAGGATGCGCAACGGATCGCAGTTGGAAAAACATCGCTACCGCACTCCGAGCAGTAGAGTGTGGGCTGTTCCGGCGGAAGGATCTCCGGCTCTTCGACGCTCATCACGCGGAAAGAATAGCAGATGGAAGTGGAAGTTTGGCGTCCGGCACTACAATAAACTGGTATGCCTACCGCTGTTCGTTCGCACGCGAAGATCAATTTGGGGCTGGGAATCGGCGCGCCGCGCGCGGATGGGTTTCATGCGCTCTCGACCGTTTACCAAACGCTGGAAATTTATGATTTAGTGACGGTTACTGCGCGTCCGGCGGCTGCGACGACGCTGCGGCTTACCTCCAATGATGCGCGCGTGCCTACGGACGAGCGCAATACGGCTTGGAAGATGGTGGCGCTGGCGCTGGAGGCGCTGGGCGTTACCGCTGATGTTCTAATTCACATTGAGAAGCGGTTGCCGGTGCAGGGCGGACTGGGAGCTGGGTCGGCTAATGCCGTGGCGGCGCTGGTGGGGTTGGAAGTGGAGCTGGATCGATCCCAGGTCCCAAAAGCGGGACCTGGGGCACCCGGTAGATTGGATTGGCCAAGAAAACGGCTGGAGATTGCGGCGCAGGTTGGCTCGGATGTGCCTTTGTTTCTGATTGGCGGCGCGGTTCTGGGGCTGGATCGGGGGCAGGAGGTTTACCCGCTGCCGGACTTTGAGGCGGTGTGGTGCGTGGTGGCTTTGCCGGAAGTTGGGGTGAGTACGCCGCAGGCCTTTCGCGACTGGGATATGCTCTGCGCGGAAGAGGGTTTGACCTCTGAGGCCAGTACATATAAACTAGAGCAGTTGAGCCGCGCCTATGCCAGCGCCTTTGCGGGAGGGATTCCGCGGGGACGGCAGGGAGCAGGCTCCTCCGGTGTTCTTGCCCCAAATTATTCTGGCGAGAACCTGGCCGGACCACAAGAGTCCGCGCTTGTCCGCACCGGGATCACGAGCTGGATTGCGAACGACTTTGAACGCGTCGTCTTCCGCCAGCATCCTTCCCTTGCAGAGATCAAGCGTATTCTTGCGGCTTCGGGCACCCCGGAGGCCGCCTGCCATGCCTCGTCTTTAGGGGCCTCGCTGTCCGGGTCTGGTTCAGCGCTCTTTGGGTTATATCGCACCCAGGGAGATGCGGAAGCGGCGCGGGAGCGGCTGCAAACGGCTGGAGTAAAGAGTCTTTTGACTCGGACTCTGCCGCGTGAGAAGTACTGGCGCGAGATGCTTTTGGATTGATCCGGCAGGAGTTGGGTGTTTGGTATTCCACTCATTTCGCAAAGTAGGCGAAATGGATGGGGCACGGAAGTCGAGATTGGCTTTATCAAAGGCAGCGAGTTAGCCCCCGCGGCGCGGGGTTAGCGAGTTAGCAAGTTAGCGGATGCTTTGACCTGCTTATGGATGATCTCGCTTAAGGCAAAGTCAGCGGAGAGTGATTCAAGGTTTTTTGGGCGATCGTCTAATGGTAGGACAATGCCCTTTGGAGGCATTTGTCTAGGTTCGAATCCTAGTCGCCCAGCCAAGTTTTTTTGCAGTACAGTAGACAGTCAACAGTTGACAGTAGACAGTGATGCGCAACGATTTTTACTGTCAACTGTCTACTGTCAACTGTCCACTTAAGAGGAAGCAGGAAGCGTGACGGCATTGACGGAAGACAACCAGCAGGACGGCGGACAGGCGGCGGCCAAAGAAGCCGCGCTGCTGGCCGCAGAGGCGGCCAAGTCGAAGGACGGTAAACTGCCCCTCGAGCGCAAGCGCAGCCGCAGTCTGAGTGAGGACAAACGCTTCAAGCTGATCAGCGGCACGGCCAACCCCGCGCTGGCGGATGAGATTGGGCGCTATCTGGGAGTAAAAGTTGGCGAGGCCAAGCTGCAACGCTTTGCCGACGGCGAGGTTTACTTCCAACTGCTGGAGAATGTGCGCGGTATCGATGTCTTTGTGGTGCAGCCGACCTGCTACCCGGTGGATCAGAATCTGGTGGAACTGCTGGTGATGATTGATGCGCTGAAGCGGGCATCGGCGGGGCGGATCACGGTGGTCGTTCCCTATTATGGCTATGCGCGGCAGGATCGCAAGGACCGCTCGAGGGTGGCGATCAGCGCCCGTCTGGTGGCGGATTTGATGACTACGGCCGGTGCCAACCGGGCGCTATTCGTTGACCTGCACGCGGCGCAGATTCAGGGCTTTTTCAATATTCCCGTCGATCATCTGTATGCCAGCCCGGTGCTGGTGGGCTACTTCCGCGAACTGGCGCTGCCCAACCTGACGGTGGTTTCGCCGGACGCGGGGGGCGTGGAGCGGGCGCGCTTCTTTGCGCAGAAGGTGGGAGCGCCGTTGGCCATTGTGGACAAGCGCCGCACGGACATCAATGTGACTGAAGTGATGAACGTGATCGGCGACGTAAAGGGCCGGAGCTGCTTGATTCTGGATGACATCGTGGACACGGCCGGGACGCTGGTGAAGACTGTGGACGCGCTTTTTGACGCGGGAGCCGGCGCCGTCTATGCCGCCGCCAGCCATGCCGTGCTCTCGAATCCGGCGGCCGAGCGGATTGCCGCATCGCGCCTGGAGCAGTTGGTGGTGACCAATACGATTCCGTTGCGCGATGCGGCGCAGAAGTTGGACAAGATCAAAGTGCTTTCCATTGCCGGCCTGGTGGGTGCGGCGATTGAGAACATTCACATGGAGACCAGCGTGAGTACGCTGTTTTCGTAGCTGTCAGCTTTCAGCCTTCAGCTATCAGCTTTTTTGCCGGAATCTTTGGCCTTTTGCGCCGAGATCAAGATTGGAATGAACGAACTGACTCGACAGATTATTCGAGACAGTTCTTAACAGCAACAAGCAACTGAAAGCTGATAGCTGATAGCTGAAAGCTGCTTTTCACAAAGGGAGCGGAGCAATCCAGCTCGCAGCCAACGCCGCAGCTGAAAGCTGACGGCTGAGAGCTGAAAGCTGCTATTCCGTGCCCGAATCAGAAACGAGAGAGCAAATGCCAGAAGTTGTCGTAGCCAAGCCCCGCGTGGGCAAGTTCAACAAGAATGCCGCTCGCCGTGTGCGCGTTGCGGGCAAGATTCCAGCCGTACTGTATGGTCCCGGAAGTGAGCCGGTGGCCATCGAGGTAGATCCCAAACAGATTTCCAAGATTCTCTTTTCGGAGACCGGGCACAACACAATCTTCGACGTGGAAGTGGTTGGCCAGAGCGTGGCCAAGGCGATGATCGTAGACTGGCAGCGCGAGCCGTTGAATGACAGGCTGATCCACATCGACTTGAAGCGCATTGCGCTGGACAAGACACTGCGCGTGAGCGTGCGCGTCAAGCTGCTGGGCATTCCGGCCGGTGTAAAGAACTCCGGTGGCATTCTTGACCAGGTCTTGCGTGAAGTGGAGATCGAGTGCCTGCCGGCAGACATTCCCAGCCACATCGATGCCGATGTCAGCTCTCTGGAACTGCACGGCGTGTTACGCGTCGGTGGACTGCCACACTCAGAGAAGATCAAGTACATCAATAACGAGGACGCGACGGTGGCGCACGTGGTTTCGATCCGTGAGGAAGCGCCGACGGCGGCAGAGACGGAAGCAGCTGCATCAGCCTCTGCTGCGGCAGCCGAGCCGGAAGTTGCCAAGAAGGGCAAGCCGGAAGACGCGGCCAAAGCAACTGACGCGGGCGCCAAGAAGCCTGCGGCAAAGAAGTAAGCCTTGGCGGATGAAAGCCAATCCGGAGTACGTGGCCCCTTCATCATCGTGGGGCTGGGCAATCCGGGTCTGGAGTATCTTTGGACCCCGCACAACGCGGGGTTCATGGCCATCGACCGCATCGCCCAGCAAGAAGGGGTTGTGGTGCAAAACCGGCGCTGCAAGGCCATGACCGCAACCTGCAAGATCGCGGGGCGCACGGTGGTTTTGGCCAAGCCGGAGACGTTCATGAATCTGAGCGGTCTGGCTGTGGCCGCGCTGGTTCGGGAGTTTGAGGCGGACCCGCAGCAGGATTTGCTCGTGATTCATGACGAGCTGGATCTGGTGCTGGGGAGCTTCAAGATCAGGGAGCGGGGATCGCCGGCCGGGCACAACGGAGCCCGCAGCGTAACCGGCGCTCTGGGCAGTCAGGAATGGCTGCGGCTGCGCATCGGGGTGGGATTGAATTTGCCGCCCGAGGCGATTGCCGCGGGTGGAAGGCGGCCGGGCAAGGATTATCTGCTCTCTCCGCTTCGCAAGGCAGAATTGACGGTGCTGGACGAGGTGTTGGATCGGGTGGCCATGGCGACTCGGTGCATCCTGCAAATGGGACCGGCAGCCGCGATGAATGAGTTCAACCGGAGAGACAGGGAACAGGAAACAGGGAACAGGGATCAGGGGTCAGGGATTTGAGTTGGTTGCATCCTTGGGTTTTGAAAGGGCACGACTTTAGACATGCCGCATAAGATGCAATGGAATCATAGGCTTTAGCCCCTAATGGATCTTTGCAATGAGTTCAACTGTGACAAGAAGTTGGAAAGCAAGTTCTGAGTGCAAGGCTGGAGATTGGGAGCGAATCCTGAGAGTTCAGCAGAAAAGGAAACCGGATGTCCCGTTTGTATGAGGTTATGTTCATTGTGCGGCCGGATGTGGCCGAAGAGGATGTTGACAAGCTGATCGCCGGCTTCAGCGAGAACGTTGCCAAGGGCGGCGGCGTGGTGAAGACGGTGGAGAAGATGGGCCGGCGCAAGCTCGCCTACATTGTGCGCAAGTTCAACGATGGCAATTATGTTCTGATGACCATTGAGGCCGGCGGCGCGGTGGTTTTGGAGCTGGAGCGTCGTCTGCGCGTAACCGAACCGGTGATCAAGTTCATCACCGTGCGCATCGACGAGGAAGAGAAGCGTTTGGCCAAGGTGAAGGCTTTGCGTGGCGTTCGCCGAAGCGCGACAGCTCCGACACCGGTAGCGGCGGTACCTGCGCCTCCCGCGGAAGCGGCGCCTATTGCCACTGAGCCAGTTCCGGCCGCGTAAGCAGAGATCAGGGGTCAGGAATCAGGGATCAGTTTCTAGCCGTATGATTTAGAAACTCACTGGCAACTGACAACTGTCTGCTGTACAACGAATTGCCGCCAGCGTTGCCCGGCTCTGTTGGGTATCGTCCGCGGCCTGATCCAGCGTTCCGGCGGCCCACACAGGTTTTTTGCCGAAAGCTAAGAAAACAAAGAGGAAACAGTATGTCTGATGAGATTCAAGCAACCAGCGCACCCGCAGCATCCGGTTCGGAATCCGGTTCGGGTTTTGGCCACTCTTCCGGTCCCCGCTCTGGCGGGCGTTCTGCCGGCGGAGCTGGCGGACGGCCCTCCGGCGGTCCCGGCGGGCGCGGCAAGTTCTTCCGCCGCAAGAAAGTTTGCAAGTTCTGCACGGAGAAGATTGACGCGATTCCTTATCGCGACGTTCGTCTGTTGCAGGGCTTTGTCGCCGAGCGCGGCAAGATTGTGCCTCGCCGTTTGACCGGCGTCTGCACCAAGCACCAGCGCCGCCTGACCCGCGCCATCAAGCAGGCCCGGAATATCGCCCTGCTGCCCTTTGCCACGCGGCACTAGAATTGTCGCTTCTTATGCGCGGCTTCAGCCATGCATGGGAAGGGGAAAGAAAGTCACCTTCGGCTGCTGTCCGTCGTTTCGCGCGCTTGCACCTCAGGGTGCGGCGATACGGATTGAGCGGAAAGCAATAATGTGGATGCCGATCTAAAACAAGTGCGGCGCGTCTTGGCTCAGGTTTCTGTTCGCGAGAATTGAAATTGTGCCGGCGAAGGACCGCACATAGGAGATTCAGTCATGGAAGTGATTCTGAAGGACGATGTTTTGCACTTGGGCCATCGCGGCGATCTGGTCAAAGTTGCCGACGGCTACGCGCGCAACTATCTGTTGCCGCGCAAGCTGGCGCTGCAGGCGACCTCGGCCAATAAGGCCGTTGTAGAGCAGATGAAGTCCGCTGCCGCCCGCCGTTCTGCCACCGAGAAGGCTCAGGCTGAGGCGCTGGCCGTCAAGCTTGCGCCGGTAGTGCTCGAATTTACCCGCAAATCCGGCGAGGCCGGCCATCTCTTCGGCTCTGTCACTTCGGCCGATATTGCTGCTGGTTTGACTGCTCAGGGCTTCGAGATCGACCGCCGCAAGATTCAACTGGACGAGCCGTTGAAGAGCCTGGGCGAGTTCACTGTGACCATCAAGCTTTATCGCGAAGTGGTTGCGCACGTAGCGGTCAAGGTTCTTGCCGAAGCCGCGGAACAAGAGCCTGCCGCGGAAGCTGCAGCAGAGTAGTTTTTCACCATGCTCGCCTGCGCTGCTACCCGGTTCTCCGGGGTGTGGCGCGGGCGTGTCAATTTATGGAATCCCGCCGGAACGCTCTTTGCCCGCTCTCAAAAAAACTTGCAAGACGTGGCGCATTTGATAGGGCGTATATGAAACAAAAACAGCGAGTTCGCTTCCGATTCGCGGAAATCGCGTGTACGCGAGTTGGAGGCAGTTCATCGTATTTGCAAGTGGACGAGGCGAGCAGGGCTGCTCGCCACTGCCGTTTTATCGGTTGATTTCCTTTGACCTGCAATAAAATCTTTTATTTTGCGCCGCGAATCTGCACCAGCTCTTGCTTTTCCGCCTTCAGCAACTCCGGGCGGATCATGCCCCGCTGCGGTGCGCGCCAGTGGTCGATGTAGCTGATGCGGTGTACGCAGCCGATGGTGCAGTTCGGCGCGCAGCTTTTGGCCGTCAGGAACTCCCGCCGCACATCCGCCGTCGTGTACTCGGCCAGCGGAACGCCCGGATAGCCCCGCTGCTGCGAGCAATAATGCACCAGCCCGTCCTCGCAGATGTACAGGTAGCGCGAGCCCGCGCGGCAGCGCCAATCATTCGGACGCCCCTCGGCAATCGCCTCCTGAAACTTGTCGAATTGCGAGTAGTTGGTCTTGCGCCGGTTGCTCATCTCGAAGTAGACGCGCGCCTCCTCCGGCAGCAACGGCTTCAGTTGGCCGCTGCCGTCGTGGATGATGCCGATGGTCGATTCAAAGCCCAGCTCCAGCGCGCGGCGTCCAATCACCAGCGCATCGTTGGGATTCTTGAATCCGCCGCCCACCACCGAGTTGATGTTCACATGAAACTCAGCGTGCGCGGCGAGCATCTCCAGCTTCTTGTCCAACACCTTCAGGCTCTTCATCGACACATCGTCCGGCACCAGATTGTCGATCGAGATCTGCATATGGTCCAGCCCGGCGCGGTTCAGGCGCTCGATCCGTTCCACATTCAGCAGGTAGCCGTTGGTGATCATCCCGGCAATCGCCCCGGTCGCGCGCATCCGGCGAATGATCTCGTCCAGATCCGGATGGGTCAGCGGCTCACCGCCACTGATGCCAATCATCGCCGTCCCCAGCCTTCCCAGGTGGTCAATGCGCCGCAGCATCTCCTCGAGCGGTACCGGCTCCGAAACCTTATCGTACTCATTACAATAGCCGCAACTGAGGTTGCAGAAGCGCGCCGGCACGATCTGCGCGAGCACCGGATGCGAGGTGCCGGCCAGCGCGCGAGCCACCATCGCGTACTCACGCGCCTTCCGCTGCGCCCTGATCCACAAGCCGTGCGCCGTCTTTTTTCTGGAAACTGCCATCTCTATCATTGAATCACACTGCAAGGGATTTGCCCTATTTCACCGCTTGCATCCGCGATGCTGATGGACTGCGATATGATAAAAAATGGTGCCTGGAAGTACTTTTTTACAGGCTGCCAGGAAAACGGTTCATCCCAAAGCTGCTATCCATGTGCATTTGGGTTTGGGAATGTCGAGTTAAACCCAACCAAAGCGCGAACGCGATTTTTATCTTTTCAACCATAGGAGATTTTTCATGCCGGAGACAGTTTTCAGCCCATTTGAAACAGTAAAGTATGAAGGTCCTTCCAGTGAGAAAGCCCTTGCATACCGTTGGTACGACGCCGATCGCGTTGTGCTAGGCAAACCCCTCAAGGATCATCTGCGCTTTGCGGTGGCCTATTGGCACTCGCTTGCCATGCGTGGCGGCGATCCATTTGGCGGCGGCACGCTGCAGCGCCCCTGGTTTGCTGCCGGCGACCCGATCGCCATGGCCAAAATGCAAGCCGACGCGGCCTTCGAACTCTTCCGCACTCTCGGCCTGCCCTTCTATTGCTTCCATGACGCCGACGTCGCTCCCGGCGGTGACACCCTCGCCGAGACGCTCAAAAATTTCCACACAATTGTGGATTATCTGGAAGAGAAGCAGAGCAAGTACGCGACCAAGTTGCTGTGGGGAACGGCGAATCTGTTCTCGCATCCGCGCTTTATGGCTGGCGCTTCCACCAATCCCGATCCCGATGTCTTCGCGTGGTGCGCGGCAACTGTGAAGAACTGCATGGACGCCACCAAGCGGCTGGGCGGTTCGAACTACGTCCTCTGGGGCGGGCGCGAAGGATACGAGACGCTGCTCAACACCAACATGAAGCAGGAGCTCGACCAGATGGGCCGCTTCCTGACTCTGGTGGTCGAGTACAAGCACAAGATCGGCTTTAACGGCCAGATTCTGATCGAACCCAAGCCCAAGGAACCGACCACGCATCAGTACGACTTTGACGTGGCGACGGTGTATAGCTTCTTGAAGCGCTTCGGCCTGGAAAAGGAAGTCCGCGTCAACATTGAAGCTAACCATGCAATGCTCGCCGGCCACACCTTCGAGCATGAGATCGCCACCGCAGGCAGCCTGGGTATTCTTGGTTCGCTGGACATCAACCGCGGTGATGCGCTGCTCGGCTGGGATACCGACCAGTTCCCGAATGAGCTTTGGTCGATGACCATGAGTATGTATCACGTCATCAAGGCAGGCGGACTTACCCAGGGCGGCTGCAACTTTGACGCCAAAGTACGCCGTCAGAGCTTCACCGCTGAAGATATGGTCCATGCCCATGTCGGCGGTGCCGACCTCTGCGCCCGCGCCTTCCTGACTGCTGCCAAGCTGATTGAAGACGGCCGCTACGATGCAATCCTCGCCGAGCGCTACGCCGGCTGGAAGTCACCTGAAGCGGTTGCGATGCTCGAAGGCAAACTCTCGCTTGATCAGATCGAGGCCGCAGCTTTGAAGAACGGCCTCAATCCTCAACCGCGTTCCGGAAAGCAAGAGCAGATTGAGAATCTTCTTGCACGTCTGATCTATTCGGACGCTGTATAACTCAGGCGATTGAATCGAATCGCGTTAGGGCAAAAAAACGAGCGACCGGAAAATTGCTTCCGGTCGCTCGTTTATTGTTGCTTATCAGAACTTCTTGGAATGATCTTGTCCTCACAGCCTCTTATCAATGCTCGCCCGGCGGCAACTTGCAGCAATCCCCTGCTCCCACGGGTTCATTTGCCCCGGCATCCAAAACCACCTTCCACTCACCGTTCGGTTCTTTGCGCCAGATTGTCATATAGCGGCCCTTGATGGTCACCGGATTTCCGTTTGCATCTTTGCTTTGGCCCTCAAAGTGGCCCCAAGTGTAGCCCATATCACCGGAGGGTCCCATCATGGCGTCGGTCGGCGTCCATGTCAACTGATAGACCTTGGGATCCCAATTCGCGGACTTTGTAATTGCGACCTTGCCGATCTTTGGCGCTTCTCCATTGCCCAGAGCCACACCATCCTCGGCAAACCAAGCCGCAAAACCCGCTCCACCACGCTCCAAAACATCTTTGGCGAAGCGTGCTTCAAGGTCAAAGAGAAACGCCTTGCCCGGCTTGAAGGTCGCATCGTTGAGTGGGTTGGGTGCAACCTGCGCATTCGCATCCGGGATCAGCAACTGCCCTATAGCCACGCGCGAAGCCAGGTTCAGGCTTAACGCCGCAAAAACCGCCGTACCAATGAAGCTCATCCACCTTCCAGATCGGATAAATGTCACGCTGTAATTCCTCCCAAAATACTTGACTCTATTGCCCATCCTACAACGATCCCCAAGCAAAACATTCGCTCAGAAGCGGGAAGTTGATGAGAATCCAAATCAACCAAAAGCCGCGACGAGATTAACCATTTTTTTGAAAGGCCGAGCGCGCCGCTGCAATGGTCGCGGCAACCTCGGCTTCACCGTGCGCCGTGCTCAGAAAGGCAGCCTCAAACTGTGAGGGCGGCAGCCAGACGCCTTGCTCCAGCATCGCGCGATGAAAGCGCCCAAAGGCGGCGGTGTCGCACGTGGCGGCCTGCGCGTAGTTGGTCACCGGTCCGCCGGTAAAGAACCAGGTCCACATCGATCCGACGCGATTCAAGGTCAATGTGACTCCAGCGCGCGAAGCCTCTTGGGCAACGCCTTCGGCGATCGCTTTGGATGTGACTTCAAGCCTCGAATAAACCTCGCCGGCATGCTCCCGCAAGTAGCTCAGCGTAGCGATTCCGGCGGCCATCGCCAGCGGATTGCCGCTCAGCGTGCCAGCTTGGTAGACCGGTCCAAGCGGCGCCAGAAGATTCATGAAGCGCTGCTTTCCGCCGAAGACGCCAACCGGCAGACCTCCGCCAACGATTTTGCCCAGAGTCACAAGGTCGGCGTCCACGCCATAGAGTTCCAGCGCTCCGCCCAGAGCGACGCGGAAGCCGGTCATCACCTCATCGGCAATCATCAGCGCACCCTCGCGCTGGGTGAGCGCGCGCAGGCCAGCCAGGTACCCAGCGGTGGGCGGAATGCAGCCGGCATTGCCGACGACTGGCTCCAGAATCACTGCGGCAATCGCGCCCGGATGAGCAGCGAAAGCTGCTTCCACAGCTTCGAGTTCGTTGTAGGGAAGCGCCAGCGTAAGGCCGGCAATCTCCTCCGGCACGCCGGCCGAGCCGGGAATCCCGAAGGTGGCTACGCCCGAGCCGGCCTTGACCAGCAATCCGTCAGCGTGGCCGTGGTAACAACCCTCGAACTTGATGATGATTTTGCGCCCGGTGGCGGCACGGGCCAATCGAATCGCGGACATCGTCGCCTCGGTTCCGGAGCTGACAAAGCGCAGCTTCTCGATGGCCGGATAGCAGGCGACGATGTGCTCGGCGAGATCGGCCTCGGCGGCGGTTGAAGCTCCAAAGCTGGACGAGTCGCGCGCGGCCCGCTGAATTGCCTCGACGACCGGCGGAAAGGCGTGGCCCAAAATCATTGGCCCCCATGAGCCGAAATAGTCCACGTATCGGTTGCCGTCGGCGTCGGTGAGGTATGCGCCCTCGGCTCGCGCGACGAAGGGTGGCGCCCCACCCACCGCGCCAAAGGCCCGCACCGGCGAGTTTACGCCGCCCGGAAAATAGCGCTCGGCGCGCTGTTGAAGTGCTTGTGAACGGGTGTGAGGGCGAGCTGGAATCGCGGAATTCATGGTGGTTTCAGTATAGAGGCCTGAACCAAGCGCCACGAAAAACAGGTGCTGTCCATGGATAGAATGCGCGTGACAAACTAAAGAGTAACTACAATAGAAATTGGAAGATTTCTGGTTGAGGAGAAGCAGATGGAAGGCAAGGGAAAGCTGGCGGTCGTCATCATGGCGGCAGGGAAGGGGACGCGCCTCAAGTCGCAGCGGCCCAAGGTGCTGCATGAGATTGGCGGCAAGCCGCTGCTGGTGCATGTGATTGCCGCTGCTGCGAAGATTGTCGCGCCGGCTGAAATCTATGTCGTCATCGGTCATCAGGCGGAAAAGGTTCGTGGCGCTGTTGCTGACACAGGCGTCGGCTTTGTCGAGCAGGCCGAGCAGCTTGGCACCGGTCACGCCATTCAATGCGCGCGCCAGGCCATAGAGGGTTATGAAAATATACTCGTCCTTTCGGGCGACGTGCCGCTGATTCGCCCGGAGACGATGGAGCAGCTTTGGAGCTATCATCAGACCGAGCAGGCGGCGATGACTATCCTGACGGCCACGCCCGACGATCCGACCGGTTATGGACGCATCGTTCGCAAGTCTCCAAATTCGCCCGAAGTGGAAGCCATCGTGGAGCAGAAGGCGCTGACTGCTGAGCAGCAGAAGATTGGCGAGATCAACTCCGGCATTTATGCCTTCCAGACCGCGCCGCTGTTGGCGCACTTGGGCCAGCTCGACGCCAACAACGCCAACCGAGAGGTGATCCTGACGGAGATGGCCTGCTTGCTGCAAGCCGCCGGCGAACGCGTAGCGGCAATTCAGGCTGCTGAGGCCATTGAGGTTCTGGGCGCAAACACCATTGCCGAGCTGGTGGCTCTTGATGCAACGCTGCGTCTGAAGACCGCCAATCGGCTGATGGCTGAGGGTGTAACGATCTTCCGACCCGAGACCACGGTGATTGACGCCGAGGTCGAAGTGGCCGCCGACACGGTGATTGAGCCATTTGTGCAGTTGCTTGGGCGCACGCAGATCGGCGCGAATTGCCTGATTCGGTCGTATACTGTGATTGAAAATTGCACACTGGCCGACGGCGTGCTGGTGCGCCAGAGCTGTGTGCTGACCGAAAGTAGCGTGGGCGCTGGCGCCAAGATTGGCCCCTTCGCGCATCTGCGGCCAGCGAGCGAGATCGGTGAAGATGCCCACGTGGGCAACTTTGTCGAGACCAAGAAGGCCAAGCTGGGCAAGGGTGCAAAGGCCAATCATTTGAGCTATATCGGCGACGCCGAGGTGGGCGAACGGAGCAATCTTGGCGCCGGGACCATCACCTGCAACTACGACGGGGTGAACAAGCACAAGACGCGCATCGGCGCGGGAGCCTTCATCGGCAGCGATTCGACGCTGGTGGCGCCGGTCGAAGTCGGCGACGGGGCCTATGTCGGCGCCGGCTCCTGCATCACCAAAAATGTGCCCGCCAACTCGCTGGCTGTTAGCCGTGCTCCGGTGGTGGTCAGGGAGGGATGGGCCACGGCTCGGCGCGCGCTTCAGAAAAAGAAATAAGGGTACGGTTGCGAAGGCGGCAGCAAGTTTCAACGGATTGGAGAATAGGAGGACTCTATGACCCTATTGACTGCACAGGAAGTTGCCTCCAGGCTGAACGCTGTGCCAGAGTGGAAGATTGAAGAGGGCATGTTGACCCGCACCTTTGTTTTCATGGACTTCGTAGCCGCCTTGATCTTTGTGAACCGGGTGGCCGAGTGCGCTGAAAAGGCCGCGCATCACCCGGATATCGACATTCGCTATAACCATGTCCGTCTTGGGCTGGCTACGCATGACGCGGGAGGGCTTACCGCGAAGGACTTCGATTTTGCGGTTGTTGCGGACGGGCTGATCTAAGAATGGCGGGAGGGTTAATCACAGATCAGAAGTTTTGTTCGCTATCAAGTATTCTAAAAAATGGATATTCAAATTTTCAAAACTTCGATGAATCGCCGAGCCCTCCAAGACCATTGAAGAGGATAAATCTCACATTGTGAGAAAGCAGTATTCCCCTTTCCAACGGCGATTGAAGAGCGATAGAAGCAGTTTGAGCAGACGATATAATCTCGTATTTAATTGAATATAAATATGTTAAATGATTTTATATCGCTTTGATCCGATTCGATAGACTTGGTTCATACTGTGAGAGTAGCGGTTTTTGGACTCGAATTATCTTGAAAATTGCGGATCTTACCGGGCCTGAAAATAATTTCATAAATAGTATTTGACTTCTTCTGAATCTATGCTATCGTGTATATATTCCAGTTGTGAAGTTGGCAGAAATGCCTTCTCTCCGGCTGGGAGTAGTTTGCGTCACTGGCCTCCCGGCACGATCAGCTTCGGCTGTTCGTGCCGCCTTTTTTTTGTATAGGCGAAGTCGAGCGACTCTCTGGCTTTCGATTCATGCTTGCTTCGGTCTAAAATAATAGCCGGAGGGAACAATGACGAAGAATTGGATGAAGCACCGCTGGCTTCTGGGGTTGGCAGTCTTTGCCGTGACCGTGGCCAGTTACGCGCAGTGGTCGAATCCGGCTGACGATGTTCCCGCTTACCATCCGGCAGCGCCACTGAATGTGAGCGCTCTGCCGCCGATCTTGCACGGCGCTCAATTGACCGGCGAGCACTTCCGCTACCCTTGGCAGGTCCACGTATACCAGATGGCCATCAAGGTGAGCAGCGTGATCTACCAGCTTCCGTGCAACTGCCGGTGCGACCGCGCTTTGGGGCATACGAGTTTGCGCAGCTGCTATGAGAATTATCATTCGACCGAGTGCGACACCTGCGCCAAAGAGGGCGTCTTCGCCTACCAGCAGACCAAAGCGGGCAAGACTCCGGCCCAGATTCGCGCTGCCATCGCACGGCATGAGTACGAGAGCATCGACCTGGAAAATCAGTAATTGAAATACTGAACCCTGTGTTCAGCCCCGCGTTCATTGAGATACAAGGTATGGATGCAACCCCGGAACAACAGTTCGAGGGCTTTGTGGCCAAATTCGAACCGGCGATGGGTAAGCTGATTCGCGCGTGTAGGGCGGCAATGCGCAAACGCTTCCCGACAGCGTACGAATTGGTTTACGACAACTATAACTTTTT
>Ga0181520_10001795_pt1 | contig 42318 bp, 26 predicted proteins | sample PEATcosm2014_Bin_29_FD_132451 | JGI IMG/M metagenome (GOLD analysis project Ga0181520, IMG submission 132451) | Peatland microbial communities from MTU Mesocosm Facility, Houghton, MI, USA - PEATcosm2014_Bin02_30_metaG | ecosystem: Environmental > Terrestrial > Soil > Wetlands > Peat | place... | reverse complement strand
GGTGACGCTGACGAGCATGATATTCATGATGCCGATGCCGCCGACGAAGAGGGAGATGCCGGCGATGGAACCGAGCAGCAGCGTGATGACTTTGGATATGGAATTGACCGTGTCAGCGATTTCCTTCTGGTTGAAAATGTTGAAGTCATCGTCGTGACCGGGTGTGAGGCGATGACGCTGGCGCAGGAGACTGGTGATTTGCTGCTGGGCGATTTCCATGTGCTCGGAACTGCTGATCTGGACGTTGATGGAACGCAGGTATTTGTCGCCGGTGATGCGCTTCATGGCGGTGGTAAAGGGGATGATGATGCGGTCGTCCTGGTTTTGCCCGCCCATGCCGGCGCCCTTGCTTTCGAGGAGGCCGATGATGACGAAGGGGATATTGGAGACGCGGACGGTTTGGCCGACCGGGTTGAGGGGGCCGAAGAGTTCATTGGCGGTTTTGGAGCCGATGACAGCGACTTTGGCGGCGCTACGAACTTCGCGGGAGGAAAACATGGACCCGGAAGTGAGTTTCCAGTCGCGGATTTTCAGGTAATCGGGGGATTCGCCGGCAATGGTGGTGGACCAGTTGCGGCCGCCGGCGATGGCCTGGGCGGTGACGGAGTCCTCGGGGCTGATGGCGGCCACATCGGCGACTTCGCGGCTGATGGCGTCGGCATCGGCGAGCGTGAGCGCACTGGCGCTGCCGAGGCCCGATTGGACACCGCCAGTGCGGCGGGAGCCGGCGAAAATGGAGAGGAGATTCTGGCCGAGGGCGGCGACCTGGTTGGTAATGCGCGCCTGAGCGCCGTTGCCGACGGCGACCATGGCCACAACGGATGCCACGCCAATGATGATGCCGAGGGCGGTAAGGGTGGAACGCATCTTATTGCGGCGGAGGGCGCGCAAGGCGATGAGCGCGGTCTGGGCGGCGCGGGTCAGGACGATTTGGAAGAGAGTAAACATGGGTCAGGCCAGTTTGGCTTGCTGCTCGGCCTGGTTAAGCCTGGCAATTTCATCGCGGGCCGAGCGGCGGTTGTCGTTGCGGGTGGCGCTGATGACGAGGCCGTCGCGCATGACCACGATGCGCTTGCAATAGGCGGCGACATCGAGCTCGTGGGTAACCATGACAATGCTGATGCCGGAGGCGTTGAGCTCCTGGAACAAGCCCATGATTTCGATGCTGGTCCGGGTGTCAAGGTTGCCGGTGGGTTCATCAGCGAGGAGAAGTTCGGGGCGGTTGACGACGGCGCGGGCAACGGCGATGCGCTGCTGCTGGCCGCCGGACAACTGGCTGGGAAAATGGCCGAGGCGGTCACCCAAGCCGACGCGCTCCAGCGCCTGCAACGCCCGCTGGCGGCGTTCCCGCAGCGAAATCAGGGGATGGCTGTAAAACATGGGCAGCTCGACATTGTCCAGCGCCGAGGTGCGGGCGAGCAGGTTGAAGCTCTGGAACACAAAGCCGATTTTCCGGTTGCGCAATTGGGCGAGTTGCTTGCGGTTGAGGGCGGCAATGGCGACGCCATCGAGCAGGTAATCGCCGCCCGTCGGCTGGTCCAGGCAGCCGAGGGTGTTCATGAGGGTGGATTTGCCGGAACCGCTGGCGCCCATGATGGCGATGAAATCGCCGCGCTCGATTTCCAGGCTGACGCCGCGGACGGCTTTCACTTCGACCTCGCCGGTCTGGTAGGTTTTGATGAGACTGCGGAGCTGGATGATGGGAGTCATGGTAAATATGTTCAGGCTCCGTCAGGGTCCGGAAGGGGGCGGGCCGCCGAAGCCGCTGCTGGTGGTGCCAGTGGACGACGAGGTGACAACCGGCGCGCCCCCGGCGAGACCCGCGAGCACTTCAGTATCCACGCCATCGGTGATGCCGGTTTCGACCACGACGGGATTTAGCGCGCCGGGCCTGGCGCCGGGGGAATAAATAAGGCGCTGCTTGCGGTCGAGCTTGGCGGGCGGTCGCTGATCGTATTGGGCGTTGTCCGGCGGGGTAAAGCGGAGGGCGATATTGGGGATTTTCAAGGCGTTGGTGCGCTCGGCCACCAGGATGGAGACGTCGGCGGTCATGCCGGGAAAAAGTTTTTGTTCCGGGTTGTCGACGGTGATAATGGTCTCGTAGGTGACGACATTTTGGGTGGTGGTGGGCGACTTGCGGACCTGGGTCACCTGGCCGTGGAAAATCTCATCGGGAAAGGCGTCCACATTGAAATCCACGGGCTGCCCCTCCCGCACCTGGCCGATGTCGGCTTCGGAAACCGCCGCGCTGATGTTCATCTTGGTGATGTCTTGGGCGACGGTGAAAAGGATGGGCGTGTTCATGGCGGCATTGACGGTCTGGCCAAGGTCCACCTTGCGGGCAATGACGATGCCGTCCACCGGCGAGGTGATTTTGCAGTAGTCGAGATTGGCCTGCGCGCTCTCGCGGACGGCCTGTTTGATGACGACCGTGGCTTCGGCTTGGGCGAGCTCGGCGACGGCTTGATCGAGGTCCAACTGCGACGCGGCTTTAACGGGGACGAGGATTTTTTTGCGGTCGAGATTCTGCTGTTTCAGGGTGACATCGGCTTGGGCGCTGGCGAGATCGCCTTCGGTCTGGCGGAGGGCGGCCTGGTAGACGGTGGGGTCGATTTCGGCGACGAGCTGGCCTTTTTTCACGGGCGAATTAAAGTCGGCATTCAAGACGGCAATCTTGCCGGAGACCTGGCTGCCCACGTCCACGCTCACGACGGCGCTGAGGGTGCCGCTCGCGGTGACGTGCTGCACAATATCGCCCCGGGCGGCGGGGGTGGTTTCGTATTTGAGGGCGCTGGTGCCCGAAGGCTTGCAACCGGCGCCAATGGCCAGGAGCAGCGCGGCGGCCAGCGCCAGGGGCGGTTGGAGAATTTTTGGTTTCATGGATGCGTAATTATTGCCAGCCGCCGCCCACCGCTTTGTAGAGCGAGATTTGGCTGGCGACCTTGTTGAACTGCGACTGAATGAGGCTTTGTTGCGCGGTGAATAAATCCTGCTGGGCGGCGAGCGCATTCAGGTAGGTGTCGTCGCCCTGGCGGTAGCGCAGGTTGGCCAGTTCGTAGCGCCGCTGCTGCGTGGAGACCAGGGCGGCTTGCTCGTCAATTTGCTGCACATAGCTGACCACATCCACCAGCGCATCGGAGACTTCGCGGAAGGCCGTTTCGATGGCGTGCTGATAATCGGCGACTTCGATTCGCTTGGTGACTTTGGCGGCCTCCAGGTTGGCGAGGTTTTGGCCGCCCGTGAAAAGGGGTGCGGTGACCTGCGGCGCGAAGCTCCAGACGCCCGTGCCGGCGCCGAAAAGCCGGGACAGTTGCGCGCTTTGAGTGCCCACGGAAGCCGTGAGCGTGACGGTGGGGAAAAAAGCGGCACGCGCCGCCCCAATGTCGGCGTTGGCCGCGAGCAGCGTGTGCTCGGCCTCCAGAATATCCGGACGGCGCTCGAGCAGTTCGGAGGGCAGGCCGGCGGGGATGTCCGCGACGAGGTTGGTGCCGGAGAACGCGCGCGGCGGCGGGAGATCCGCGGGCAAGGGGCAGCCGATGAGAAGGGTGAGATAATTTCTGGCCTCCGCCTGCTGGCGCTCGTAGGTGGTGACGTTGATTTGGGCGGTCTGGACCTGGCTTTCCGACTCGCGCAAATCGAGCTCGCTGCTGGCCCCGGCGTCGAAGGTGGCTTTGTTCAGGGTATAGGATTCCCGGACGGCTTGCAGGGTCTGGCGGGAAAGCGCGAGCAGTTCCTCGGTTTCGCGCAGGGTGAGGTATTCCGTGGCCACTTGCGCGATGAGGGACACTTGTTCGCTGCGGCGGGCCTCGGCGGTGGCAAAATATTTTTCCAATGCCTGGCGGTTGAGGCTGCGGACGCGGCCGAACAAGTCCAACTCCCAGGCGGTGGTGCCGAGGCTGGCGTTCCATTCGCGCGTGTCCAGACCAGCCGCATGGCTGCGGGCGTAACTGCCGCTGCCCTCCACCGCCGGAAAAGACGCGGACCGCGTGATGCGGTATTCGGCCCGGCTCTCCTCGACGTTGAGGACGGCCACGCGGAGGTCGAGATTGTTGCTGAGGGCGAGATTGATTAACGACTTGAGGCGTTCTTCCGCGAAAAAATTCCCCCAGGCAATGTCGGCCGCGCGGCTTTCATTGGTGACGGCCAGGCCGGGGAATTGGGCGGAAACCGGCGCGGACGGGCGCTGGTAGGCAGGCATCATGGTGCAGCCGCAGAGCGTGGCGGCGATGAGCGTGCCAGCCAGGACCGGGCCGCGAAACCGCGGGGCCGAGGGCGTGAGGGGAGAGGAATTCATGGAAAAGATGGAGGCAAGCCCGGACGGAGCCGGATTTCGCATTAGTCTTCGGCAGGTCCCGGACGGCGGGGCAGGGGGGGGCGCTTTTGGGGATTGGTGAGGGCCGGGCTGGCCATCCCCGCGGTTACGTAGCCGATCATTTCGCGCAACACCGCCTCGCGGACTTCCTGATTCTGCAGGCCGGGCATGGTTTTGGCGTGCGTGGAAAACATCGCCAGCGAGCCCATGGCGAACATGGACCGCAGCTGAATCAAATCCTCGGGCAGGTGCGGCAGGGCTTGGTGGAAAGCGGCGGCGAATTCAGCCATGGTGGGACCGATTTCCCGGTGCAGGGCCCGGTGGAGGAAGGGCGGGGGCAGCAGCAGATTCCGCGCAAGGAATTGGTGGAAGGCCGTGTTGCCGATGCCGGACTCGAACGGCGGCCGCAGCAGGCACTCAACGATGATTTCGACGGGCAAAGGCCGGCCTTGGGCCCGGCCCACGGCCTCGCGCAGGCGGCGGAGCCGTTCGGCATCCATGGGCCGGAAGCGGCGGTGGAAGATGGCGAGGTACAGGGCTTGCTTGGAGCCATAATGGTAGGTGGCCGCGCCGAGATTGACACCGGCGGCATCTGCCAGCATGCGCATGCCCACGCCATCGTAGCCGTGCTCGCCGAACAATCGCTCGGCCGCATCCAGGAGCAGGTCGGCGGTGTCGGCGACAGACTTGATTTTTACGGTCACGTCCAATTAATACATACGTATGAACTGAAAGTCAAGCGCAGTTTTGGCAACCCGCTCGTCTTGGTCGCAGGGCTGCCGCAACTGATCTTTGCGCTTTGGAAATTTTTTTGCTTGGACAGCCTTTGTCCTACCCCCTCGTTATACTGGGTCACGAACATGAGTAATGAAACTGACAATCCATTCCAAAAAGAAGCGGAGTTTCGCGAATGGCTCAAACGGCCGGAAATCCGCCAGGAACTGTTTCCTGAACCCAAAGCTGACTCGCAAGGGGTGCAGATCAGTTCAAAATGGAATAGGACTGGCGCGAATTCGAACAGGAGAAAACCCGGGATTTCAAACCCGGGACTCAGAATTCACCAGCATGCGCTGGGCATTGCCAGGAGTGTGCCCCGCTGGAGAAGCGTCCGCCGTCATCGCCAGCCGGCGAACTCGCCGGGGCCGGTCAACCCAGGTCAACCCAGGTCAACCCAGGTCAACCCAAAAAAGTTTTCATCGAAATTAATCTCGCGCATCGTTGGGTTGGGTCCCCCAATTCAAAATGCGCCCAGTCCTGCCGCCACCAAGCTTCTCGTCGTGACAGCGCGCGCAGGGTTGTTTAATTTCCGTGGATGCAAAAAACGACTTTGACGCTCGGTCATTCGCCCGATCCCGACGACGCGTTCATGTTTTACGCGCTCGCCAAGGAACTCATCCCCTCGGCGGGCTTCCATTTTCAGCACATCCTGCAGGACATTCAAACGCTGAACGAGCGGGCCACGCGCGGCGAACTCGATATTTCCGCCGTCAGCATTCATGCCTACGCGTATGTCTCCGACAAATACGCGCTCCTGCCCAGCGGCGCCAGCATGGGCGACGGCTACGGCCCGATGCTGGTGGCGAAAACCAGGTTTTCCCGCGACGAAATTCTAACCAGGAAAATCGCCGTGCCGGGCACGATGACCAGCGCCTTTCTCGCGCTGCAACTCTGGCTGGGCCGGCCGGCAAAGGAATTTAATTACGTCGTCGTTCCGTTTGATCAAATTTTTTCCGCCATTAAAAACGGAACGGCGGAGGTTGGCCTCATCATTCATGAAGGCCAGTTGACCTACCGCAATGAAGGCCTGGTGGTGTGCGAAGACCTGGGCGTCTGGTGGGGAAAACAGAACGACGGCCTGCCCCTGCCGCTCGGCGGGAACGTGATTCATAAAAAATTCGCGCCCGACGTGCGCCGGAAAATTTCCGATACGCTGACCGCCAGCATCCAGTTCAGCCTGGACCACCGCGCCGAGGCGGTGCAGCACGCGCTGCAATATGCCCGCGACATGGGCCGCGACCTCGCCGACAAATTCGTGGGCATGTATGTCAACCACTGGACGCTTGATTATGGCGAAAAGGGCAGGGAATCCATCCGCCGTTTTCTCGGCCAGGCTTTTGAGCGCGGGCTTATTCCGCACCGGCAGGAACTGGAATTTGTCGTATGACCATTCCGCGGCTGGGAACATTTTTGATCTTGCTGGCGGCCATGACCGCTGCCCTGGCCGCTCCGGCGAAGCAATTCTATGTTTTCTTCGGCACCGACACGGGCGGTTCGAGCCGGGGGGTATACGTTTCACGGCTGGATTCGGATACCGGAAGACTCTCCGCGCCGGAACTGGCGGCAGAAACTCCCAACCCGACCTATCTGGCCGTTTCGCCGGGTGGAAAATTTCTTTACGCCGCCAATGGCGTCAACACATTCCAGGATTCCTGTGCGGATCATGCCGGGGCGGTCAGCGCCTTTGCCATTGATCCGGCCTCCGGCCACCTGGCTTTGCTCAATCAAAAATGTTCCGGTGGCCAGGCCCCGTGCCATTTGAGCGTTGACGCCGCCGGCAAGGTTCTTTTTGTGGCCAACTACGGCGGTGGCAGCGAGAAGTCATTTTTGCTGGAGACCAATGGCAGCATCGGCGCGGACGGCACATGTGCCTCGCGCACCGGTCACAGCATCAATCCAAGCCGCCAGGCCGGGGCGCACTCGCATTTTATTGGTGTTGATCCGGACAATCGTTTTGCGCTGGTGTGCGATCTCGGCACCGATGAGGTGGTGGTTTACCCTTTTGACGTCCACGACGCCACTCTCCGCGTGCGTGATATGGGAGCGTTTAACGTCCCGCCGGGTTCGGGTGCGCGGCATCTGGCCTTCAGCCGCGATGGCAAATTTGTTTATGTCCTCAATGAGCTGGCCTGTACCGTGACCACGTTTGCGTGGATTGCGAAAACTGGAACCTTGAAGCCAGTCCAAACCATCCCGGCCTTGCCGCCGGGCGTGGCCGTGCTGCCGGCTTTCACTGCGGCGGAAATACTGGTACATCCCGCCGGCAAGTTTGTCTATGCCACCATTCGCGGCCATGACAGTGTGGGCGTTTTCACGACGGACCCGCAGTCCGGACGGCTGACGCTTCTGCAAAATGTGCCTGCCGGCGGCAAAGTGCCGCGCGGCATGGGCATTGACCCCACCGGTCGCTGGCTGGTCACGGCCAATCAAAATACCGGCAACGTCGTGGAATACGCGATTGACCCGGAAACCGGAAAACTTTCCGCCACCGGCCAGGAGTTGATAATCGGCTCGCCCATGGATGTGAAATTCGTGGAAAGAAATTAACCTGTCCCTGCAAAATGAAAGTCGGCAAACATCATGGCGGAGCGGGCCGCGCTGACTGGAGGGTGCAGGCTGAAAATTTGTTTTCCCGGCCGCTGATTATTTCCCTGCTGCTGGCGATGACGACCCTGCTGGTCTATTGGCCGGTGCAAAAATACGATTTTCTGGGCTATGATGACCCCCTTTATTTTACCCAGAACCTTCACGTATTGGGCGGCTGGTCCTGGAGCAACGTCGGCTGGGCGTTTACCACCGGCGCGGCCGCCAACTGGCATCCGCTGACCTGGCTGTCGTTGATGCTGGATGCGGAAATTTTCGGCAACCAGCCGGCCGGGCCGCATCTGGTCAACCTGCTGTTGCACCTCGCCAACACGATTTTGCTTTTCCATCTGCTTCACCGGCTCACCGCCGCGGCTGGACGGAGCGCACTGGTGGCGGCGCTGTTTGCCCTGCATCCGTTGCACGTGGAATCGGTGGCGTGGGTGGCCGAGCGCAAAGACCTGTTGTGCGGCTTTTTTGTGCTGCTGACCTTGCTGGCGTATGCCAAAGCCGTGGGTGCGGCGGGGCAGGGCGCCACGCCTGCCGCCCGTCGCCGGGTGTCTTTTTATATTCTATCGTTGGTTTGTTTTGCCCTGGCCTTGATGAGCAAGCCCATGGCGGTGACGCTGCCCTGCCTGCTGCTGCTGCTGGATTGGTGGCCCTTGAAGCGAATGCCCGGCTTCCAGTTTTCACTTTCCGGCGCCGCCAAACGTCCCGAACAGATTACCTCTTTCAATTCCCTGCTCGTCGAAAAAATTCCCTTTTTGGTTTTGAGCGTGGCGGCATCCGTGGTCACGTTTATCGTGCAAAAAAACGGTGATGCCGTGGCCGGGCTCACCATGTATCCGCTGCCGGTGCGATTTGAAAACGTCCTGGTTTCATACGCCCGCTATCTGGCCAAAACGATCTGGCCCGCCGCGCTCGCCAACCCGTATCCGCATCCGGGCCATTGGCCGGCCACGGCGGTAATCTTCTCCGGCCTGCTGTTTGCGGGATTGTGCGTGGTGGCAGTGGGATGTGCGCGGAGATTTCCCTTTGTGTTCACGGGCTGGTTTTGGTTCGCCGGGATGCTCGTGCCCGTGATTGGGCTGGTGCAGGTGGGCACGCAGGCCATGGCGGATCGTTACATGTATTTGCCATCCATCGGGCTGTTCGTCGCGTTTGTCTGGGGACTGGCGCAGCTCGCCGGGCATTGGAATTTTCCAAAAATACTGACCACTGTCGCCGCCCTGGCGCTGCTTGCCGGCAACGCGGCGCGGACGCGGGATCAGTTGGGCTATTGGCAGAACGACGGCACGCTTTTCACCCATGCGCTCGCCGTGACCAGCGACAATTGCACCGCCAGCATTGACCTCGGAAGCTGGTATTTGAAAAATGGCCAAAATCAAGCCGCTTTGGATCAATACCATGCCGCCTTGAAAATGCACCCGGCTGACCCGCTCGTGCTGTACGATTTGGGCAACGCCTTTGCCAGTCTTGGCAATTATGACGAGGCCGTCGGCGATTATCGCCGCGCGCTGCAATTCGCGCCGGGACGTCCGAACATTTTGAACAATCTGGGCTGCGCTTTGGTGGCTCAAAACCAGTTGCCGGAAGCCATCACCAATTTTGAAGCCGCGCTGGCGGCGCAGCCCAATTTTGCCTATGCCCACAATGGCCTCGCGGCGGCGCTGTTCAAATCCGGCCGGTTCGATGACGCCGCGCGGCATTTTTACGAGGCGTCAAAACTTGAGCCGGACAATCCGGAGTATGCGGCGAATTTGGGTGATGCGCTCGTCCGCTTGGGCCGGCCGGAAGCGGCCGCGGAATGTTACCGGCGGGCGTTGCAACTGGAGCCGGGCGATCCTGACCTCACGGCCAAGCTCAACTCGCTCGCCACGCCGCCAGCCAAATGAAACAAGCCCGTTTTAGAGAAGCCAGCCGAAGTTTTCGCTTTCACGCTTTCCGCTTTTGCCCGTTCTGCTTTTCCCGGCTCAGGCATTGGCATAGCCACGCTTGGCCGCCTCGGTTTTTAAAGCCCCGAAATCGCCTTCCTCGCAGGCCGCCACAAAACCTTCCGTGGCCGTTTTCAAATCTTCCCAGCGCGCGCGGATTTGTTTGGATTCGGCAGGCGTGATTTGATTGTCGGCGGCGGCGGCGGCGACCACCTGCAGCAGGTCGGCAAATTCCTGGACGATTTGGTTCGTTGCCGGAATCAAATAATGCGGATGCGGCGTGTTCTTGGGATTGAGAATAAAAAAGCCGCCGGCGCGCTGGCAGAGCCATTGGATCAGCCGGTGGTCGCCAGTGCTGGTAAAGAGCGCCTCGACCCGGTCGAGTGGATTTTCAATGCCGCTGCCTTCGCCCGCGCGCGGCTGCGCCCACTTGTACACCATCGAGGTGGAAAGTTCGAGGTCGGCGGAGATTTCTTTGGGCGTCTTTTTGTCAAAAACTTCGCGGAGTAATTCGTGGGATTCCATGCCGCGACAATGAAAGACCCGCCGCCCCTTGGCAAGCGCGAAAATAAAAATGTTCAAGCAGTTCGAAGCACGAAGCTGCATGGCCAACTGGTCTATTTCTGTCCACAACTTCCTGTCCGTCATGGCCATGCGTATGCCCAAACCGTCCTGCGCCACTTCCTAAATGCAATCTCCAACTGGAATAAGAATCAATTACTATCGTACCAACCGGCAGCAAAAATAAGCCATTTATCCACTGCTACTAAAGCGGGGGCTTGCGCCTGATGGTTTCTGGATGGAGGCTTGAACTTTCAAAAGAAATTCGCGCTGTAGTGGCCCTTGGTACCTAAACGCTTGGTGCGCTATGGTTTCGCCGTGCTGGCGGTCGTAGTGGCCTTTATTGCCCGCGCCAGCATGACCCGGCTGACCGGCGGCAGCTTCCAGATACGGTTGATGGGCGGTGCATGCTGCTAAACGATGTGCCAAATCCGAAGAACCTTCAGCGATTTCTACAATAACCGAGCAGGTGGATTGTATGTGACGGGTGGTGGCGAGCCACCCAGCCGGGTTTGAAATATCAGAGCGCAGCCTCTCCAATTCTGCGTCCCGGCGGAGCCAAAACGGCGCCAAGAATTGACTTGTCCGGCAGCAATGGGCGGCTAGAGTAGGCGTCGAACCGCATTACTTATCTGAATATGAAAGTTAAAGCGATGTTGTTTTTGGCACAGTTGACGTTTTCAATTTTGGCCCTGAATTTGTCTGCCGCCGGGACTGCGGACACCGGCTGGAACGTGGCGGTGCTGGACGAGTTGCTCGCGTCCGTGCCGCCGGGGCAGGGGACCGTCCAGGTGGGTGACATGATGATTCCGGTTTCCTATTTGCAAGGGTGGCGGAACAAACTGGCCGGCGGCCCGCAGCCAAAACTTGCCTTCAATGGCGGTTTCACAGCCTGGCCCGGCGGCAATGTGTATTATTCGTTCAGCAACAATGTTTCCGCTGTCAAACAAAAGGCGTTTGAAGACGGCATGGCGGAATGGGCCATGTTCGCCAACCTGCATTTCATCCCCTACACCAACGAGGCGAATTACGTATTAATTTATGAGGCGACGGGGGCGGAGGGTGGAGCGTCCATGGTCGGCATGGTTGGCGGCCAGCAGACGCTGCTGATTGGCCCGACCTCCTGGAATCGCCCGACCATCTGCCATGAACTGGGCCACACGCTTGGCTTGGTGCATGAACACCAGCGTTCCGACCGCGATGCCTACGTGACCATTCTCACCAACAACATCGTCCCGGGCCAGGAGGGCAATTTTGTGCTCCTGACGAATTCGCTAAACAAGACGCCGTACGATTTCCTGTCCATCATGCACTATTCGCGCACGAATCTGTCCGTCAGCCCGTTGGTGGACGTCATTCATCCGCTGCCCGCCTACACCAATTATCTGAATATCATGGGGCAGTTGGCCGATCCGGTGTTGAGCGCGAGCGATCGCGCCGGCATGGCGGCAGTCTATGGCCCGGGCCCGGTCATCACCAACATCGTTACCAACACCCAGGACAGCGGCCCCGGCAGTTTGCGGGCGGCGCTGTATTATGCGTTTGACCATCCGGGCACGACGATCTCGTTCGACATTCCCATGACGGACCCCGGCTACAGCAACAATGTCTTTAACCTCCAGCCCAGCTACGCCGAGCCAGGCCTCTGGTATAATACCACGCTCGACGGCAGCACCGAGCCGGTTCATTCAAATCCCAATGGCCCGGCGATATTGCTTGACGGCGTTCTCGCCTGGCCGCTCGACACCTTTCCGAATGGCTTGCGATTTCGGGGCACAAATTGTGTCGCCCGCTCGTTTGTCATCAATAATTTCCCCGAATCCGGTGTTTTGTTCGACAGCAGCAACACGGTCGGCAATGCTGTCAGCGGCTGTTATCTGGGCATTGACCCGACGGGCACGGTTGCCGTCACGAACGGGATTTGCCCGGTTCAAATCAGCGGCGGGGCCGCTTCCAACCTGGTCGGCGGCGCCACCGCCGCCGCGCGCAATGTCATTGGCGGCGGCTTTTTCCAAGGAATTGCCATCCGCGACGTCGGAACGCATTTCAATGTCGTGGAGGGGAATTACATTGGTCTCAATGCCACCGGCGCCGCCGAACTCTCGAACACGTGGTCTGGCATTCAGATTTTCGGCGGCGCGCAATCCAATCTAATCGGCGGCTACACTTCGGCGGCGCGCAACGTCATTTCGGGAAACGGTCTGCAAGGGGTCGCCATTTCTGATCCAAACACCAGCGGCAACGTCGTCGCCGGAAATTACCTCGGCCTGAATCCGGCGGGGACCGCGGCCATCGGCAACAACACGGAGGGGGTTGATATTTTTAACAGCGCGACGGCGAACGTCGTCGGCGGAACCCTGCCGGGCGCAGGCAATGTGATTTCCGGAAACGGCGCGCAAGGCGTGCTGATACAGACGGGCGCCAGCAGCAACAATATTTTGGGCAATTTCATCGGGCTTAACGCTGCCGGCATTACCGCCGTGCCCAATGGCTGGGCTGGCGGCCATTTTGCCGGCGTGGAAATTGGCGCCGGCGCGCAGGGAAACGTAATTGGCGGTCTGACGACTAACGCGCGGAATGTGATCTCCGGCAACACACTGCAAGGTGTGGCGATTGATGGCGCAGGCACCATGGGCAACCTGGTGCTGGGAAATTACATTGGCGTGAATCCTGCAGGCTCGGCGGCCATTGGCAACCAATCGGCGGGGATTGATATTTTTAGCGGTGCGACGGCGAACTATATTGGTGGAGATGTGCCGGGCGCTGGCAATGTGATTTCCGGCAATGGCCTCCAAGGCGTCTTGTTGCAGTACGCCGGCACCAGCGGCAATTTTGTCCAGGGCAACTTCATTGGTTTGAATGCCGCCGGGAATGCCGCGATTTCCAATGCCTGGTCCGGTGTGGAAATTAACAACGGGGCGACGGGAAATCTTATCGGCGGCTATGGCGGCGCGCGGAATTTCATTTCCGGCAATGGCGAATACGGCGTTTATATTGATTTCACCACCGGAAACACCGTACAGGGCAATACCATCGGATTAAACGTCACCAACAGCCTGGTCATCCCCAATGGCTTCATTACTGGCTTCGCCGCCATGGGGATTTACGAGGCGAGTTCCAATCTGGTTGGCGGCGTTTTTCCGGGCGCAGCCAATATCATTTGTGGCAGCCCGTATGTGGGAGTACAGGTGGATTGGTACGCCACCAACAATACCATCCGGGGCAATTCCATTTTTGGCAATCTCTACGGGGCCTTTGCCATGTACCAAGGCGGCAACAACGGTCTGGCCACGCCAACGCTCAGCGCCGTGGTTGTGACCACGAACACGGCTGTCTCCGGCAGTTACACTGGCGCTGCCGGCGAAATTTATCTGCTCGATTTTTATTCTGACGCACCGCCCGCTGCCAGTGCCGAGGCGATGACGTATCTCGGTTCGATCTCAGTCACCGGCACCGGCGCTGCCGCCGATTTTACCGCGAATCTCGGCGTGCTGTTGCCGGCGGGCCGGGTGATCTCTGCCACGGCCACAGACCCGGATGGCAACACGTCTCCGCTTTCCGCCGGCGTGACCGATTTCCTGTTCAGCACGCCGAACGACGGCATTCCAGACGCCTGGCGCAAACGATACTTTGGGGGCAGCGGCACCACGACCAACAGCCAGTCCGACGCCTTTGCCGATGCTGATCACAGCGGCCTGGACAACTACCAGAAATTTCTCGCCGGCCTCAACCCGACCAATGCCGCAAGTGTTTTCAAACTCACCGCCCTCAATCCCGAATCCTCCACCAACGCCGTCAGTCTGAACTCCGCCAGCGGCATTGTTTATCGCATTCTATCCAGCGACGACCTTGTTTCAGGTGACTGGGCCATTCTCGCCGACCAGGTCATTGGCACGGGCACGAATATGTTTTTCTACGACCCGGCGGCAGCGGTATCGCCTCAACGTTTTTATTGGGCCGAGGTTTTGTGGTGAGCGCGGATGTGGCAGCTTGCATCCTGCTGCGCCATACGAAGCGGCGCGGGTCATTTGACAGCGCTGCGTTGAACACCTAACTTCGCAGCGTGTTTGAACTCGTTTCTGATTATGCGCCCGCCGGCGACCAGCCGCAGGCGATTGAAAAATTGACCGCCGCAATTTCGTCTGGCGCGAAGCACCAGACCTTGCTCGGCGTTACGGGGTCGGGCAAGACGTTTACCGTGGCAAACGTCATCAGAAACGTGGACAAGCCCACGCTGGTCATCTCCCACAACAAAACGCTCGCCGCGCAACTGTACGCCGAGTTCAAGAGCTTTTTCCCAAATAACGCCGTCGAATATTTCGTCAGCTACTTCGATTATTACCAGCCGGAAGCGTATATTCCGCGTACCGATACGTTCATCGAAAAGGATTCGAGCCGGAACGATGAGATTGAGCGCCTGCGGCTTTCCACCATGAGCTCGCTGTTCACGCGCCGCGATGTCGTGGTGGTCGCCAGCGTGTCGTGCATCTACGGCATCGGCAGCAAGGAGGACTATGAGGCCCTGGTGATTCCGTTGCGCGTGGGGCAGGAAATCTCCCGCGAACAATTTTTGTCGCGGCTCGTGGATTTGCAATACGAACGCAACGACATCGCCTTCGAGCGCGGCAATTTCCGCGTGCGCGGCGACACGGTGGAAGTGTGGCCCGCCGGGCGCGAGGACGGTTTGCGGCTGGAGTTTTTTGGCGATCAAATCGAAAAGCTGACCCGCTTCGAGCCGCTGACCGGCGGCAAAATCGAATTGCTGCAGGCCAGCATGATTTTCCCCGCGAAGCAGTTCGTGACCACCGGCGATAAAATGAAGCGCGCCATCCTGGCCATCCGCGAGGAACTGGGCACGCGCATCGCCGAATTTGAGCGCGACGGAAAATTGCTGGAGGCGCAGCGCATCAAGCAACGCACCGAGTTCGACCTGGAAATGATGGAGGAGATGGGCGTCTGCTCCGGCATTGAAAATTATTCGCGCCACATCAGCAACCGTCCGCCCGGCTCGCGCCCGGCGACCTTGTTCGATTTTTTTCCCAACGATTACCTGCTGGTCATTGATGAATCCCACGTCACGGTGCCGCAGATTGGCGGCATGTTCGAGGGCGACCGCTCGCGCAAAACCGTGCTGGTGAACTACGGCTTTCGCCTGCCGAGCGCGCTGGACAACCGTCCGCTGAATTTTCTCGAGTTTCAGTCGCTGCAAAATCAGACGATTTACGTCAGCGCCACTCCGGCGGCGCGGGAGATCGAATGGTCGCGCCAAAGCGCCGGCAGCAGCAGCCTCCGCAAGGCGGCTCAAACTGCCGAACCGGCTACCGGCCACCGGCCACCGGCAAGCCCGCCCGCGGCATTGCCCGGCGTGGTCGAACTCGTCGTGCGCCCGACCGGTCTGGTTGATCCCAGAGTCACTGTCAAGCCGCTCAAGGGGCAGATTGACGATTTGCTGGATGAGGTGCGCAAGCGCGCCGAATTGAAGGAGCGCACGCTCGTTAGCACGCTGACCAAGCGCACGGCGGAGGAACTGGCGGATTATTTGCGCGACATCGGCGTGAACGTGCGCTATCTCCACAGCGAAATTGACGCCATTGAACGCGTGGAAATTCTTCGCGCGCTCCGCAAGGGTGAATTCGACGTGCTCGTGGGCATCAATCTGCTTCGCGAAGGCCTGGACTTGCCGGAAGTCTCGCTCGTCGCCATTCTGGACGCGGACAAGGAAGGTTTTCTGCGCAGCGAAACCAGCCTGATTCAAACCGCCGGCCGCGCGGCGCGGCATTTGAACGGCGAAGTCATTCTTTATGCGGACGTGATGACCGACAGCATCAAGAGATTTCTGGCCATCACCGGCAAGCGCCGCGAGCGCCAGCTCGAATACAACCGCGAACACAACATCACCCCGCGCAGCGTGATCCGCGCCGTCGAGGAAAGCCTGGCAGTTTATGAAACCACCCGCAAAAATGCGGCGGGCGTTTTGAACGATGCCAAACTGGATGTGGACCTGACCCAGACGATTTCCGAGCTTGAAAGCGAAATGCTCAAGGCCGCCGAGAATTTGCACTTTGAAAAGGCCGCCTTGCTCCGTGACCAGATCAAGGAACTCAAGCGGATGCTCGACGGCGGCAAGCCGGAGGATAAAGCAAACCCGGTGAGCTACAAAAAACCGAGGCGGGCGCGGAGATAAACCGGTGCGAGTTGCGGCGGGGCCTGGCTGATCATCTGGCCGTGAACTCACGTCCACGGCCGCGATCAACCAGATCAACCGTGTTTAATTCCCAGCCGCGCGCCCGCTTGCGCGGCGTCCAGCCAGAGGCGGATGTGTTCCCCCAGGTTTTCCAGCCACGGCAGCACCAGTTTTTCAAGGGCGTCAGAAAGCTGGATGTTGTCCTGGGTTTCGCCGGCTTCATCCACGCGGCTCACGATGGCGGCAATTTGTTCGAGCTGCCAGCGGCGCAGTTTTTGAAACGTGGTGCCGCACCAGGTCTGGCAGAGATTTTCCGGCATGAGGCTCAAGGTGAGCACCGGTTCCTTGAGCTGGCCGGCGATGTTCCACCAGAGTTCGCGGGCCGTCTTTGGATTGTTGATGAGCACCAGCGTCAGCGAGGCTTCCACGGATGCGCGCGCGCGGTTGACTTGTTGCCCGGCGGTGGTCAGCAGCAGCAACGGCAGATCATTCAGCGGAACGGTGATGGCATCAATGCGGCGGAAGGACAAATTTTCCAGCGGCAGGGCTGGATCAATCGCATAGCCGTCCACGGCAAACTCAGCCAGAACGCGCTGGCTGGCCAGCGCGAGTGATTCAAGATAGGAGCGAATAGCTCCGAGCGAATTGCGTCCGGTGGGCAAGATCACCTTCTCACAATCCAATGTTACCAGGATTTCCCCGGCGGAACTCGCCAATTCAATATTCATGTAATTCATATCCCGCTTCCCAGTCGGAATAATACGCTGCGGCTTCAGATTTTTCTTGCAAAACTTATTCACAGACAATTCACCCTTTATTAACGTTTCACCTATTTTTTTACGGTTCAGCGCGATATTTTCAGCGGCAGTTTTGACCAGGTGATGCCACCATTGGTGGTCCGATAAAGGAAGGAATTTGACGGCCCGGTGGTGTCTGAGGTCACAAGCCAGCCATGTTTGGCATCCACGAAATCCATTTGGATTACGCTCTGGCCGGCGCCCAGGTGCAGAGTGATGGCCTGCCAGCTTTCCGCACCATCCCGGGTCATATACAGATCTGCGCCGTGTTGCATCAGAATATTCTTTTGCGAGATAAAATCACACTCGTGATCAAAATGCTGGCTGCCTAAATCCACCACCGGTTTGCGCGTCCAGGTATTGCCACCGTCCTTGGTGGCGTAGAAAATCAGAACATTGTACACATTGGGACCATTATTTTGCCACTTGCAAACAAACACCGGCAGGATGGCTTTGTCTGTGTCAAAGAAATGCGGCGGTAATGACTGCACCAACCCGTCCCCAAACCTCTCCGGCAATGGCAATGCCAGGTCCCGCCAGGATTGGCCGGCATTCGTCGAGAGGTTCAGGCGGACGACCCCCTTGGGGGTTTCGTCCATGAGATCGCCATTGGCAATGACGATGGTTCCGGACGGATAATAACTGATTGCGCTGCCATCACAGTCGCCCGTATGGATTGTGCCGGGCGTCTCGTTGGGTGAAGCGCCGCCGGGGGGAATAATGAAGGCCGGTTTCCAGGTCATGCCTCCATCATGGGTTTCAAAAAAATTGTAAACGGCCTGACACGCGCCCCCATCCAGCATTTCAGCCAGACCGTCCGTGGCATTGAAGAAACGGCAGCTATGCGTGTGTAGAAAATAGTTATGCAGGTCGTTGTCAAAGTCGCCCAACGGCGACCACGGCAGCCACGATTTGCCGGCGTTGGTGGTGAGCAGCAGGCGGGTCTTCCCGTCAGCATAGGAAATCCAGGCCATTTGTGGATTGAGGAACTGGCAGTCCCAAATCCGGTTGGTCGAGGGGTGCGGCGTGACATTTATCCAATCTCGTCCGCCGTCGGTCGTGTGCAGCACCTGCAGGCCGGCTGGATCATCCGTTTGCAGCCAGCCGTTTTTGGCATCCAGCATGTGGATTCGGGCAAAGCTATTGATCCCCGGCGCGGCGGTCACGGCCGTGCGGTTTGCGGTGGCGCAGCCATTGAACAAAGCGCCGATGATGGCGAATGCGACACAGAGGAAAAGTTGGGTTTTCATTGCCAGTGCGTTTTGACTCAATATTTATCCGGCCTGTTCACTGTTCATTTGATTTTACCGGTTTGAGCGCCGGTTGGGAACTTTGTCCCGCGCAGCACCCATTTTCCGGGAACACAATCGCTTGACCGGGCGGCAGCGAAGTGGAAGATTGAATGCATTCTTATGCTCGCAGTCAGCGATCCAGATCAGATTGTCGTCGGGTTCGGGATTGGCGGATTGGTCATTGCCGCGCTGTGGCGGCTCATTGTCTGGATTCGGGATTCGCCTGTCAGACCAGATCCGTGGGATGCCCAGGTGGAATTGCAATTGCAGGATGCCCCGGAGGCTTGTCCCCATTGCTCGACCCCCCAGCCACCCAATGCATGGTTTTGCGCCCACTGCGGCCGGGCGGTGGGGCCATACAATAATTTGATGCCCTACCTCCAGATTTTCTCGGAGGGCGAAGTTTTGCGGAACAGCGCCAACCGCCATGTCCGCCACCGGCCGGTGATTATGATCGGCTATTTTCTGATCGGCCTGGCCTTCATGCCATTTTTCCTCCTGCCGGTTTATTGGTTTTCGCTTCTGAAGAATTGGAAGCAGCCGGATGGCGCCCCCAAATCCATTCAGAAGTGAATGACTGCCGGGCGCGCGCCGTTGGCTTTTACGAACTGTCTATTTTTGACATGTCAGGTCTTTTCTAGATTTTTTTTAGTCGTATTGGTTTGATTCGGTTTGATTCGGTTTGATTTGGTCGGAGAAACTGGGGGGGGAGGGGGGGCTGAAATACCGGCTCCCCTTCGCTTTGCTTCGGCGAGGCAAGAACCCTGAAATGCTGAAAGGCTCGCCGGTGACAAGTGCATAATGCGTGGTCGTTGACCCATTTTTGACCTTGATTCATCTTGATTTAGCGTGATTTACCGTGACTGGCCATGATTGGGGCGCGGGTTTTTTCCGCGAATCCCACCAAAGTGGGGCAGGCGTCCCGTGTGCCTGAGTCGGCGAAGCCGACGCATTGCTCGCGCTGACGCTACGGGGCAGGCGGGACGCCTGCCCTGCTTTGTCAGCGATCGTGGTTCATGGCCCGGAGGCTCGTCCGCCAGCCAATTTGTTTGCACTATACGTTATCGCATTCAACCACAATTTTACACGCATCCGCCGAAAATGCCACGTAGCCGCTAACAGAATCGTTTAAACAAAGCGGACCCGTCTGCGTCCGACTTCGGCGCGGCAAGAAAGCGGGAAAGCGGAAAGCGGAACCTAAACGCGGAGAACGCCAAGGGCGCAAAGGGCGGAATGTGAGGGAAGGATTTTTTTTGCCAGGATGCAAAGGGCAAAGGTTTTAACCAAGGTGGCTGCAGAATCACTTGAAATGCGATAGCGCCTCTTTTTGGCTGCGCGTTTACGAACCGGCATCAGAATCCAATTTGGCGTGAGCCTTTTGGCAGGAGCCTTTATCTGGCTGTTTTTTGGCTGAATGCTGACAAAAAATTTCTTGCTGGAAACCCGGCCCGTTTTGCGCCAAGCTGTCGCCTTAATTTATGGATGTTAAACTTCCCAAGCTTGGTGAGGGCGCCGATTCAGGCGTTGTCGTCGGCATTTTTGTGAAAGAAGGCGACACCGTTGCCAAGGATCAGGCGATTTTGGAGCTGGAAAACGAAAAGGCCGTGGCCTCGATTCCGTCCCCGTCCGCCGGGGTCGTGGAAAAGGTCCACGTCAAGTCCGGCGACCGTGTAAGCGTCGGCCAGCGGTTGATTTCTCTTGCTGGCGGCGGCGCTGCCCCCGCCGCTGAACCCGCGCCCCAACCGGCAGCCAAAAAAGCCACGGCCAAGCCCGCATCCGCGCCGGAACCAGTCGAGGACGAAGCCGAGAGCGAAGAGGAGGTTGAAAATCCGTCGCCAGTCGCCGCGCCGGTGGCGTCGCCGTCGTTGCGCCGGATGGTGCGCGAACTCGGCATTGATTTAAGCAAGGTTCGCGGCAGCGAAGCCGGGGGTCGCATTGTTACAGGCGACGTCCGGGCATACCTGGCCAAGCTCCAGAAGGCTGCCGCCAAGCCGGCGCCTGCCGCCGCCGGGGCGGTTCCAGCCAAGCCGGCTCCGCCGCAGATTGATTTCTCGCAATGGGGGCCGATTCTCAAGAAGCCGGTCACGCCGTTGCGCAAAGTCATCGCCCGGCGCATGGCCGAAAGCTGGAGCGCCGTCGTCCGCGTCACGCAGTTTGACGACATTGATTTCACCCGGGTTGGCGAACTGCGGAAAAAATTCGCCGCGGATTACGAGCAGAAGGGCGTCAAGCTCACGCTTACGCCGTTTGTTTTGAAGGCGGTGGCGGCCACGCTGAAGCAGCATCCCATTTTCAATTCCAGCCTCGACGAGGCGGCGGACGAAATCATCATCAAGGAATACATTCACCTTGGCATCGCGGTGGATACCGAGCAGGGCCTGCTGGTTCCCGTGATTCGCGACGTGGATAAAAAGACGATGCTCGACCTCGCGAAGGAACTGGAATCCGTGGCCGCGAAGGCGCGCGACCGGAAAATCACCGCCGACGAAATGAAGGGCGGCACGTTCACCATTTCAAACCAGGGCGCCATCGGCGGCGCGCATTTCACCCCGGTCATCAATTTGCCCGAAGTGGCCATCCTTGGCCTGGGCCGGGGCGCGCTGAAACCCGTGGTGCGCGACGGCAAGATCGAAGCCCGGTTGCTCACGCCGATGGCGTTGAGCTACGACCATCGGGTGGTTGACGGCGGCAACGCCGCGCGGTTCGCGGTGGATTTATTGAAGGCGTTTGAGAATTTTGACGAGGCGATGGTGAAATGTTGATCCTCCTCGTTCTCGTCCTCGTCCTCGTAATCGTATGAATCCGAATCAAACAGCTACGAACGCCGCGCCTAGAGCGCCGGCGGCGATGTTCGATCACGAAAAGCTGGACGTTTACCAGATGGAATTGCAGTTTATCACGTGGGTGACGCCGCTGCTCGGAGAGGTCGCCAATTCGGAGGTTGGTAGAACGCGCGAAGTATGCGACCAATTGGACCGGGCGAGCCTTTCCGCCCTCCTGAATACAGCCGAGGGCAATGGCAAGCGTCAGCGCCAGGTTCGCGCCAAATTTTTTGACGATGCGCGAGGTTCGGCTACGGAGTGTGCGGCGTGTCTTGATGCCTTGGTCGCCAAGAAGGTTGCCAGCCAGGATAGAATTATTTCTGGAAAGCAAATGCCCGTCAGGATTGTTTCCATGCTTTGTGGATTGGTTGACCGATTTGATACTGCTAATGCGTTGCACGAGGAAGAATCTGAAATTCAAACCAACCGCATTACCCAGCCTGTTAGTTACTTGAAATCGAGGACGAGAACGAGAACGAGGACGAGAACGAAAAAAATTTAAAATATGGATTCAATCAAAACGGAAATTGTTGTTGTTGGCGCCGGTCCCGGTGGTTATGCGGCGGCGTTTTATGCGGCGGATTTGGGCAAAAAGGTCATTCTCATCGAGCGCGACAAGCGGCTCGGCGGCGTGTGTTTGAACCGCGGCTGCATTCCTTCCAAGGCGCTGCTTTACGCGACGCATCAGATTGTCAGCGCCCGTGAATCCGCGCATCGCGGCATCACCTTCACGGAACCGACGCTGGATTTGTCCAAGCTGCGGGCGTGGAAGGAATCCATTGTGGAAAAGCTTGGCAACGGCGTGGCCTCCCTCGCCAAAATGCGCAACGTGACGGTCATCAAAGGCCGCGCGTATTTTGAAGGCTCGCAGAAACTGCGCGTCGAGACGGAGCAGGGGCAGCAATTTGTGGAATATGACAAGGCCATCCTCGCGGTTGGCTCCAACGCGGCGATGCCCAAGGCGTTTGACCTGGGCAATCCGCGCGTGATGACCTCCACCGAGGCGCTCGAAGTGGAGGATTTGCCGGAAAATCTGCTCGTCGTGGGCGGCGGCTACATCGGCATGGAACTCGGCACGGTCTATTCCGCGCTGGGGAGCAAAATCACGCTCGTCGAGGCGCTGGACAACATTCTCGCCGGGGCCGACCCCGACCTGGCGCGGCCGGTCGTGACGCTGGCAAAAAAGGCGTTCAAGGAAATCCGGCTCAAGGCGCGCGTTGGCAAGATGTCCACGGTCGGCAAGCAGATTAAAGTTGAAATGGAATATAACGGCCAGAAGCTCACGGAACTTTACGACCGCGTGCTGGTGGCCGTGGGCCGCGTGCCCAACAGCAACGACGTAGGCCTGGAAAACACCGGCGTGCAAGTTGACGAGAAGGGTTTTGTGAAGGTCAACCGCCACCAGCAGACCGATGATCCAAACATTTATGCCATCGGCGACATTGCCGGCGGCATTCTGCTCGCGCACAAGGCGCACAAGGAGGCGCGCATTGCCGTGGAAAATATCAACGGCGAAAACGTGGTGTTTGAAAACATTGTCATTCCCGCGGTCGTCTTCACTGATCCCGAGCTTGCCTGGTGCGGCTTGTCCGAGGCCGAGGCGAAGGAAAAGGGCATTAAATTCGAAGTGGCGAAATTCCCGTGGTCGGCTTCCGGCCGCGCGTTGAGCTTTGATCGCACGGACGGTTTGACCAAGATGATCATTGATCCGGACAGCGACCGCGTGCTCGGCGTGGGCATCTGCGGCACGAACGCCGGCGAACTCATCGGCGAGGCGACGCTGGCCATGGAAATGGGCGCGACGGCCGAGGACATCGCCCTGACCGTGCATCCGCATCCCACATTGTCGGAGACGCTGATGGAATGCGCCGAAGTCTTCTACGGCCACGCCACCCATACGTTCACGCGCAAAAAACAGACGCTGCAATAAGTGTTCCCGTCCTCGAAAAGAATTCGAGGACGAGTGGCAAACCCGCGTGCGGCAATAACGGCGTATCAGCCATAGCGTATAAGCCTGTGTCACGCCGTGCCAAAGCGCCAGAGGGCTGGCGCACTCCAAGACGCTGGCGCGAATTACCACGGCCCTCATGAACGCGGAGCGTCTTGGAGTGCGGCGGCCCTCCGCCGCTTTTCCCGCGAGCGCACGACACGCTACAATTCATCACAAGACTTCGAATGCAAATGGCGTCAGACACCCATTGGCGGCGGCGCTTGCGCAGACCCCATGGGCGATGCTGCCGGCTGGGGAAACACATCATATTGGGGGCCATATTGCGCCAGATAATAAAGTGGATACGCCCGCTTGAATATCAGCACGGGCAGCAGCAACACCGTGCCCACAAACGGCAGCATCATCAAACAACACGCAATGCAACACGTCACCACAATCGCCAGCAGGACGATGACCCCGATGGCGAGGCCCAGAACAATCTGAAAAAGAATATACAGCGCGAATTGTCCGGGGTTGGCCGCGAGCAATCCCCAAAATTCCCGCCACGCAGCCGCGCAGGTTCCGTTGCGCAGAAACATGATGGGCACCACAAAATCCACGGTGAATTTGTGGATGAGCGCGAACACAATTGAAACAAAAAACAAAGCCAGCCCCAGCCCCACCGCCAGCATAACGCCCCCAAGATCCGGCTCGCCTTGCAGCACCATCCGGATGATGTCCACCGCCATGAACACCAGCAGCGGCAGCATCAAAACCATTCCCGCCAGGCACACGGCGAGGCGAAACCGAAACAGGCTGTTGGCCGCGCCCGCAAACTTGTGCCACGGCGCCTCCACCTCCGCCTTGTCCTCCACCACACAATGAAGAAACATGAACTTGCCCCGGCTGCTCAGCCACAAGACCAGCAGCCAGATGGCCAACAGGACCAAAACGACAAAGATCACCACCGGGATGAGCCAGCCCAGATTGGCCAATACATAATCGCTGGCCTGATGGTAAAAATGCCGGAATTGTTCGGCTGGCTGAGCATTGTTGTTTTGGTTGTTGAACCCATGGTTGCCGCCGAAACTGCCGCCGCCGCCGGATTCGCCCAGGCCAGCCAGCCAGGCGCAGAAACCGATGACGATCCATTTGGTGAAGTCAAACGGTTTGAACAGCATCCGCTTTACCCGATCATAGGCCGGCTCGATGATCTCGGTTACGCTGATTTCACGCCGGGGACTGGAAAGTGGTTGAATGGTCATGGTCTGATTTTTATTGTTTGGCAACCACCGCTGCCGCGATAACGTGACGCTATTTGCCCTTGCGCGTCAAAACAAAATTGGCGGGGGTTTGGCCCGATTGTTCGACCGATCTTGATTATTGGCTTGAGGCCAAATCCGTGGCATGAGAATTATCTGGCAACACAATTCTACCATGATTGGAAAAAGAGTTTTTACCCAAGGTTTGATAATCGGCCTGCTTGGCTTGGCCGCCTTGCTCAACGCGCAGGTTGAATATGTTGACCCGGCGATGGGCGGTCAGGGATTCCTGCTGCAGCCAACGCGTCCCACGGTTTCCCTGCCGAACAGCATGGTCCGGGTTTATCCGGTGCGCAAAGATCAACTGGATGACCAAATCAGTTCGTTTCCACTGACGATTATTTCGCACCGGCTGGGCGAGCTGTTCTGGCTCATGCCCGATGACGGATCGAGCCAGGCCTGGGACCAGCCGGCGGCTTATGACCAGGAAGTGGAGACGCCTTATTACTATTCGACGCGGTTTGACGATTCGTTGATTCAAACTGAATTCACGCCGACGGCGCGCTGCGGTTACTTCCGGTTCACCTTTCCTTCCGGCCGGCCCGTGGTCTTGCTGGCCAACCGGCAGGCGGGCGAATCGAGTTACGAAGGTGGCAACCATGTGTCCGGCCGGGAGTCTTTCAACGGGATGCAGGCATTTTTTTATGGAGAATTCAGCGCGCCCGTGCGGGTGGACGGCAGCAATGAAAGCACCCGTCTGAAAATTTCAACGGCCAGCGGACAAAAGGTTTTGGAATTTCGTTACGGCATTTCTTTTATCAGCGTCGAACAGGCCCGGCTCAATCTGCAAAAGGAAATTCCCGGCTGGACCTTCGACCGGGTGAAAGCCGCGGCGAAAAAACGCTGGAACGAGGTGCTGGGGCAGATTCAAGTCGAAGGCGGTACGTTGGAACAGAAGCGCGTCTTTTACACGTCGCTGTATCGCTGTTACGAGCGGATGGTCAGCATCACTGAAGACGGCCAGTATTACAGCGCCTTCGATCATCAGGTACACCGCGATGCGCGGCCCTTTTACGTGGACAACTGGATCTGGGACACTTACCGCGCCCTGGAGCCGCTGCAGACCTTGTTGAACCCGGAAATGGAGGCGGACAAACTTCAATCCTATGTGCGCATGTACGAGCAACTGGGGTGGATGCCGTGCTTCGCGGTGCTCTGGGGGAACGACGAGTGCATGACCGGCAACCACGTCGCTCCCTGGATGGCGGATGCCTGGGGCAAGGGCGTCACCAATTTTGACCTCGCGACCGGTTACGCCGGCTTGAAAAAGAATTCCCTCGAAGGCACCTGGCTGCCCTGGCGCCGGGGGCCGAAGTGTTCGCTGGACGACTTTTTAAACGAGCGTGGGTATATGCCGGCGTTGCATCCCGGCGAAAAGGAGATGGTCGCGCGCGTCCATCCGTTCGAGCGGCGTCAGGCCATCTCGGTCACACTGGCGCAAAGTTACGACGACTGGTGCCTGGCGCAAATTGCGCGGGCGCTGGGCAACGATTCAGACCGCGCGCTTTTTCTGAAACGCGCCGGCGACTACCAGAAGGTGTATCGTCCGGACCAGGGCCACATGTGGCCAAAAGACCCTGGGGGCATGTGGATTGAACCGTTTGATCCGGGCTTTTCCGGCGGGATGGGCGGACGCGATTACACCACCGAAAACAATGGCTACACCTATGATTGGGATGTGCAGCATGATTTGCAGGGGCTGTTTGAATTGATGGGCGGCCGCGCCCAGGCGGAGGCGAAGCTGGACCAGCTTTTCCGCCAGCCGCTGGGCATGAGCAAGTACGACTTCTGGCATCAGTTTCCAGACGCGAGCGGCCTGGTGGGACAATTTTCAATGGGCAACGAACCGAGCCTGCACATTCCCTATCTCTACAATTATCTGGGCGCGCCCTGGAAAACGCAAAAGCGCGTTCGCATGTTGTTGGACACCTGGTTTACGGATACCACGCTGGGAATGCCCGGTGATGAGGATGGCGGCGGGATGAGCGCGTTTGTCGTTTTCTCCATGCTGGGTTTGTACCCGGTCACACCGGGCGTGCCGGTTTATGATCTCGCAAGCCCGGTCTTTGATAAGGTAAGCATCCATCTGCACAACGGCAAAACGCTGCAAATCGTCTGCCGGAACAATTCAGAGCAAAATAAATACCTTCAAAGCATAAAGTTGAACGGGCAGGCGCAATCGCGAGTCTGGGTCCGGCACGCCGACATTATCGGGGGCGCGAAATTGGAGCTGCAAATGGGCAACGCGCCCAATAAAACGCTGGGTGCCAGCCCGGCGGATTTGCCGCCGTCGGCCATGGAGTTGAATCCGGAAGATTTTGGAACTAATCAAAAAATGCCAAACAATGGGCAATAAGTGGTAAGCGGATGATGGGGCTTTTGGCCGATTGTATGGCCGTATGGCAACCAGATCGCATTGTAAAACGTCAAAGATCAGGCTGGCAGTCCTCGCTTTTCTGCTGCTGCCCGCGCTGCTTTTCGCGGCGGACAAGCTGAAAAACGCCGATTGTCTGGACTGCCACACCGATCCCTCGAACAAGCGCACCGTCAACGGCCATGCCGAAATGATGGCGCTGTTTCCGACCAACGGCTTTGCCAATTCCGTTCACAGCCAGCTTGATTGCATTGATTGTCACGACGGCATCAAGGAGATGGTTCACGACAAGAACGTGCCGCCGCCGAACTGCACCGGCTGTCATGAAAAGGAAGGCAAGGATTACGCCACGAGCATTCACGGCATGAGCCACGCGATGGGGGCATCCGGCGCGGCGCAATGCTGGGACTGTCACGGCAACCACGAAATTTTGCCGGTGAAAGACGTGCATTCGCCCGTCTATAAGATGAATTTGCCGCAGACCTGCGCGAAGTGCCACAGCAACACCAATCTCACCAAGGAATATCAGATCGAATTTCCCGAGGCCGCCTCGCAATACATGGACAGCATTCACGGCTTCGCGCTGTTGAAAATGGGATTGATCGTCGCGCCCTCGTGCAACGACTGCCACGGCGCGCACAAGATCAAGCGCAGCATTGACCGCGATTCGCCAATCAACCACGCAAACGTCGCCAAGACCTGCGGCAAGTGCCACGTTGGCATCGAGGAAACCTACAATAAAAGCATTCACGGCCAGTTGCTCGCCAAGGGCGACCCCCGCGGCCCGGTCTGCATTGACTGTCACAGCGCCCATCAAATCGTCAATCCCACGGGCAAGAACTTTAAATCCCTGAGCGACGAGCGTTGCGGCAAATGTCACGCCGACCGGCTGGAACATTATCGCGAAACGTATCATGGCAAGGCGATGATGCTCGGCAAACCGAACGCCGCGCCGGAAGTCGCCGCGTGCTACGACTGCCACGGTTTCCACGACGTGCTGCCCACGTCAAATCCCGCGTCGCATCTCTCCACGAACAACATCCTCGTGACCTGCCAGAAATGCCATCCATCCGCGACGGCCAAATTTACCGAATACCGCCCGCACGCCAACCCGCTCGACGCGAAAAATTATCCGCTGCTGCATGTCGTTTTCCTGGCGATGACCGGCCTGCTCATCGGCACGTTCGGTTTCTTTGGACTTCACACCCTGGCGTGGCTGGTGCGCGCCGTGTGGTTGTATCTGCACGATTCCAAAACCTTCCGCGAGGCGAAAATCAAAACGCAGGAAGGCGATGAGTGGTTCACGCGGTTCCAGCCGTTTGAGCGGTTCCTGCATTTCCTCGTGGTCACCAGCTTCCTCACGCTGGTCGTCACCGGCATGCCCTTGAAGTTTTATTACACCGACTGGGCAAAATTCATTTTCAGCCTCATCGGCGGCCCGGAAACGGCGCGGATGCTGCACCGCTTTGGCGCCCTGGTTACGTTCCTGTATTTTACGCTGCACTTGAGTTCGCTCATTGGCCGGTCGTGGAAGGGCAGGGGGAATCTGCGCAATCCGGCCACGGGCAAAATTGAGTTCAAGCGTTTCTTCTCCGTGTTGTTCGGTCCCGATTCAATGGTGCCGACGATGCAGGATTTGCGCGACTTGATTGACCACAACAAATGGTTCTTCGGCAAGGGGCCCAAGCCGAACTTTGACCGCTGGACCTATTGGGAGAAATTCGATTACTTCGCGGTGTTCTGGGGCGTGGCCATCATTGGCGCCTCCGGCCTGATCATGTGGTTCCCGGAATTTTTCACGCGCTTCCTGCCCGGCTGGGTCATCAACATCGCGCTCATCCTGCATTCGGATGAGGCGCTGCTGGCGGCGGGATTCATATTCTCGATCCATTTCTTCAACACGCATTTCCGGATCGAGAAATTTCCGATGGACACCGTCATCTTCTCCGGCCGCGTTTCCAAGGCTGAGATGCTGCACGAACGGCGGCGCTGGTATGACCGGCTCATCGCGACCGGCAAGCTGGATGACTTCCGCGTGCGCGACGAATGGATCCGCTGGAAGAACATTGCCAAATCATTCGGCTATTTCTTCTTTGGCCTGGGCCTGGTGCTGCTGGTGCTGATCATCTATGCGATGGTCTCGCGGCTGGTACATTGAAGTGGCGTTGCGCCGGCAGTCCCGCCGGCGGATTCTGGCGAACCAGCGGTTCGACGAGAGCCGGTTTTGGCGCCGGCGACTTGTCAGGCCACAGTCTCATCTCAAAAAATGATTATAAATTGCCTGCGCCACCAATCTCTTAATCTCCTCGACCGGAACTGATGGAAACTCCCTTGAAAAATCATCAACCATACGTTTGGTGTCAAAATTTTGAATCCTCGCAAAGCCATCTGAATGCAAGAAATACTTCGATTTCTCGTGTGGGACAATCTCACTGACAATCCCGGCTTCAAGTTCCAGATAAACTGATTGGTCATCGGATTGCATGATGTGTGATGAGGTCTGACACGGGCGGAGAAATCAGTGGAGGGAGAGCCCTATTTCTGGAATACAGAGTTATTGCGCTGCGTCAAAAGCGTGCTGGCCGTTTTGCCGTGAGGGTAAAATTCTGCTAACGCGGCAGAACTGCGCAAGGTTCTTCGGGAATGGTTTTCGCAGTTTTCTCCTTGCCTGGGGGTTCAGCCGGCTGGTCGCATTTTTTAAGTGCGATATTCAGCTCGTCCAAGTCCACCGGTTTGGAAATATAATCATCCATGCCGGCGGCCAGACACAGTTCGCGGTCGCCCTGCATCGCATTGGCAGTCATCGCAATAATCCGCGTGCGGGGCAGCTTCTTTTCCAATTCCAGCCGGCGGATGGTGCGCGTGGCCTCATAGCCGTCCATTTCCGGCATCTGGCAATCCATCAGGATGATCTCCCCCTTGCCTTGCTTCCACGCGGCCACGGCTTCCAGTCCATTGCCCGCCAGTTGCAGATTAACAAACCCCAGCTTTTTAAGCTGCCGCATCCCGACCAGTTGGTTGATGGTGTTGTCTTCGGCCAGGATGACGGGGGTGTGGTTGGCGACGGCGGGAACAGTGCCAACTCCGGGAATCCCCTCGGAAGCTTTCGTCCGCGCGACGGCGTCCGCGGGCACGACGGGCGTTTTTTGTCTGGCAAATGTAAGCTCGAACCAGAACGTCGAACCTTTCCCCACGGTGCTGGTGAGGCCGATGGCGCCGCCCATCAGTTCAACCAGTTTGCGGCAGATTGCGAGCCCCAGACCGGTGCCGCCGAACTTGCGCGTGGTGGATGAATCCGCCTGGGTAAAAGATCGGAACAGGTTTTTCTGAACGTCTTCCGGTATGCCCAGCCCGGTGTCGCGCACGGAAAAATGGAGGGCAACTTCATCCTTATTTTCGTTGATCTGGGTGATTTCCATGGCCACTTCGCCGGCTTCGGTGAACTTGACGGCATTGCCGATCAGATTGAGCAGTATCTGCCGGAGCCGGGCGGCGTCGCCCACCAAATGGCCGTCAATGTTTTCACCAATGGACGAGGTCAGCGCCAGTTTTTTGGACTGCGCCCGTGGCAACAGCAGCGCCACGGCACTTTTCACCGTTTCCATCAAATCGAAATCCGCTCTTTCAAAAGTCATCTTGCCCGCCTCGATTTTTGAAAAATCGAGGATGTCATTAATGATGGACAGCAGGGCATCGGCGCTGTTCCGGATGGTTTTGGCGTAATCGCGCTGTTCGGCGCTCAGCGGCGTGTCGAGCAGCAGATCAATCATGCCGACGACCCCGTTCATGGGCGTGCGGATTTCATGGCTCATGTTGGCCAGGAATTCGCTTTTGGCCTTGCTGGCGGCAATGGCGCCTTCAGCCATCTTCTGGGTTTTTTCCGTGGCCAGTTGCAACAATTCATTGGCGGTAGCCAGGTCGGCATTGGTCTTTTGCAGGGCGAGGGTGCGTTCCTGGACCATGTGTTCCAGGTCATCCAGCCGCAACCGGGCCTGCTGATAGAGCCGCCATTTTTCGGTCATGGAAATCGCCAGTTGCAGCGCCTCGATGGTGTCGAACGGCTTTTTCAAAATCACCAGCCGGTCGGAATAACCGAGTTTTTTCATCATGTCCTGCCACGAATAATCCGAATAGGCCGTGCAGATGACGACTTGCAGGTCGGGATATTTCCGCCAGATGTTCGTGGTGGTTTCCACGCCATCCCAGCCGGGCGGCATGCGCACGTCCACAAACGCCATGGCATAGGGATGGTTTTCCGTGATGCTTTTTACAATCAGGTCAAATCCTTCCTGCCCTTGAAACGCGGAATCAATGTCAAATTCCGGCAGCTCCAGCGCGGGCAGATCGTCGCCAAACAAGGCGGCCTCGGCATCCGCCAGTTTGCTGGGGCCGGCGTTTTTTTTGCCAAGAATTTTCCGAAAATCCTCGTGAATCGCCCGGTTGTCATCAATGATCAGAATCCGGCGATTTTGAGTGGGATTGATGCTCATAGAATCGGTTTTTCTTTTGCCATCGGTAATTCCAGGGTAAACGTCGCTCCTTGTCCGGCCCCGGCGCTGAAAGCCGATAATGTCCCGCCCAATTGCTTGGCGGTATTCGCGCTGTTATGCAGGCCGAATCCATGGCCATCCTTGCGGGTGGTAAATCCGTGATTGAATATGCGCGTGATGATTTCCGACGGAATGCCGATGCCGTTGTCAATGATCGAGATTTTAACGCCGTTTTCCCGTTCGGTGACGCGCAACGTAATTTGTTTGTCTTCCCGGCCCGACTCATCGCAGGCGTATTTGGCGTTGCGGATGAGGTTTACCAGAATCTGCAGCACCTTGTGCTTCTCGGTCTGAATCGTGGGCACCTCGCCAAACTCCCGCACGACTTTTACTTTGTGACGGAGCATGGCGCCGCTGTTCATGCGGATGGCGTCCTCGACCAAATCCGCCGCCTTGAGCGATTCGGTGACGCCCAGGGCTTTGACGTAACTTTGCTGCATCGCAACAATCTCCTTGATGTGAACGATATTGCTCACCAGGTTGCCGATTTCCTGCAAAGCCTCCGCTTTATCCTTCTCCAACTGGGCCGCCAGGTTCGTCAGATATTCCAGCAATTGTTTCCCTTTCGGATCGTTCGTCAAAAAATTCCCCAGGTCATGCTCGTGCGCCCGCATCAGGGTGACGGCGCGTGCCAGATTCGCCACCTTGGAATTCTGCAGGGTCTCGACGATCAGTGAACTGGACACGTTGACGCTGTTTAGCACGTTCCCGACGTTGTGCAGCACGCTGGTGGCCACTTCGGCCATGCCGGCCTGGACTGATGCGTCCATCAGTTGCTTTTGCAGCCGTTCAAGCTTGGCTTCGCTTTCCTTGATGGCCGTGACATCTTTGGAAATGCCAAACGTGCCAATGGTCTCGCCCGCTTCATTTCGCAGGGGCCATTTGCCCGTCAATGCCCAGGACACATGGCCGTCGGGCCAGGATTCCTTCTCCCATTTTCCGACCACCGACTTGCCGGTGCGGATGATTTCCTGTTCATCTTCAAACGCCTCGCGCGCATGTTCATCGTCGAAAAAGTCGGCATCGCTCTTTCCGATCAATGCCTCCGGACTTTGCACGTTGAACAATTTGGCGAATTTCATGCTGCAGCGCACGAAGCGGGATTCGCGATCTTTGAAATAAATGAAATCATCCGATTTTTGCATTAATGAATGCAGCAAATTGCGTTCCTGATTCAATTGCGCCTCCGCCCGCTTGCGCTCGGTGATGTTTGTTGTAATCCCTTGTACGCCAACCACTTTTCCGTTCGCGCCAAATACCGGCGATTTAATGACCTGCAGGTATTGCCCGGTTCCATCCGGGGCTGGATAGTATTCCTCCAATTCGATGGTCTGGCCCGTTCGCATGATCTGTTGATGGTGGTCTGCCCCCAGATTCATGTAGTGCATTTCATTCTCATGCTGCGGGGCAAGGGCGTCGCTGTTGGCAATTTCCTGCGAAGTCTTGCCCAGAAACTGGTCTGCGTCCTTGCCATGAAACCGGCAAAATTCGGAATTGACCAGAATGTAGCGGCCCTCGGCGTCTTTGCAAAAAACTCCCATGGGCAGTTGTTCGACCAGCGAACGGTAGAGCGCTTGCGATTCACGCAAGGGTTCTTCCGCGCAATCTTGAATGGCAATTTCTTTCATGATCTTTTCGTTTAGAACCGCATGTTTGATATCTGCACAACGAAAGCGGCGCCAGCCTGGAGCCGGTGTTTTACATCGCGGATCCGACCGGTCATAACTGTTTCATGCGAAAAAGTTTCAGTTGTCTATCGGCTGTTGAGGCCAAAGGGTTTACCCCAATCAGCAGTTTTGCGATTAAAAAATCAATAAAAATATCATCGCAGAGTCTGAAGATTGGAAACAGATCTGTTTTTGCTTAAAACTTGACATTTATTGCCCCGGTTCTCCCAGCCCGGTTTGAACCGTCAGGTAAGCTCGTTCCATTCGCAATCTATCCGATTTCGGCTGCCAAACCATTGCCCGCCCTGAATTTCCTCTAAAAAATGACCCGCCCTGCCTGCGTCTCGTGTTGGCGCCATATTTCGTGGTCATGGGTATTGAGATCAAAGTATATGAATTTACAAATAAGCAAAACAACAAAATAGCCAACGATGCTGCGCGGCCGGCGATTTGACCGCCGCGGTAACGCACCCGCCGGTCATGCCCAACCGGCTGCCGGACCTGAAAAAGACGGGCACAATTGCCGTGCGTGACCTGGCGGCGGCAGCCCAGACCGATAAGGTTTCTGCAAACTGCAATCGTTTGTTTTGCAATAAGCAATTCGTTGGCTGTTGCATGATGAACTTGGTGCACTTTGCAAGGAAATCGGCGGATAATTCGCTCCCAGATCTGGCATGACAATCGCAGGGGATTTTCCCCAAAGGAGATCAAATAATGAAAACGACACTCGCTATAACCACCCTGGTCATGGGAACTGCCTGCCTGCGCGCCGACACGCCCCTTCAGCTCTCGCTCACGCCTGATATTGCACTGTTTCCGAGAACCACAACCGTGCGCGGGCTGTCGCTGGATATTTGGGGCGAAATCCACAAACCAGCCTGAACCTCGGCCTGATCAACGGCAGCACCGGCGAAAGCGGTGGCTTTAGCTGGGGGATTGTCAACTACGCCCAATCTTATGCGGGGTTGCAATGGGGGGCGGTGAACGTCAGTCTGGAAAACTTCGAGGGCTGGCAGAACGGTTATATTAATGTGGCGCAGGGCACTTTCAAAGGCTTTGAGTCCGGGCTGATCAATGTCTCGGAAAACACCACGGGTTTTCAACTGGGCGTATTCAACTATGCGCAAACGCTTGATGGCCTGCAAATCGGGTTTATTAATGTGGCCATGAACAATCCTGCTTTTGATGATCTTCCCGACAAGCTGGCGCCCGGCTTTCCCATATTGAACTGGTCCTTCTGACCGGCGTGGCTGGTGCAATGCCGGTTGACGAACCACCAGCAAACTGCATTCCCCTTTACTATATAAAAAACCCGGGGACGCATGTCCCCGGGCTGTGTCACCTCAATTACTTGCCTTCAGGCCGGCCTTATTGCACCAGCAACTTGAAGAAGCTGGTCGGTCGCGAGGCGGTAACCGGAATGGCGTTCGAGAAGGATCCCGTGCCATCCAGGGTGCCCGTGGTATTCGTTGTCCAGACGATCGGGGACACCAAGTTGGTCGTGGTCAGCAGGAGGTAACCGCCACCCGCCGCGCCAACCGTGCCCGTCAGGATCAGGTTGCCACCCGATAGGATGGGTTTGTTGATAACCGGCACGGTCGCTTTTGTCAGTTGCACATTGCTGAAGTCCGCTTGAATAGACAGAGCGTCCAGAACTGACAGTTCAACGGTCAAATCCCCGCTGACCGAAGCTCCGGTGGTGAAGCTCACGGTGTAGTCCTGCCAGGTATCCGCTGTGCCAGGAATCCCTCCGCCCGTGGCCAATACCGTGCCGGTATTGCTGGTGCCGTTGAGGAGCGAAATAATTCCCGGTGACCAGGATGTTTGGCTGTTGGGGGCGGTATCGCCTCGCTGTCCGATGGCCACGGTGAGTGTGTACGTCGTATTGGCCAGGAGACTGCCGACATCCTGGTAGATACCTGCAACTTGGGTCCCATTGCCATTGAATCGGTTGATCCAAAGATAGTTATTTCCACTGGCCGGGGCGGTCAGCGGGGTGGTAAAATCTGTCCCACTCCCACTATAAGTGATGCCGATATCATAATTGCCGCCGGAACCGACATTGAAGCCGGTCCAGCCGGTGGGACCATTGGGCGTTAAAACAACGGTCTGCCCCAAACTAAGAACTTGATTTTGAAAGCCGAAGTTGTTGACGGTGACGATGTTCGGAGCACTGATCACGGTCGCAATGGAACTGGTCACGGAACCAAAGGAATTGGTCACGATGACATAATAAGAGTTTGTACCGGCCACCGGAGTGAACGAGTAGTTGGTGCTCGTCGCGCCGCCGATCGCACCGCTCTGAGTGGACCACTGATAGTGCAAGGGCAGGGCGCCTTGCGCTGCAACTGACAAGGTCATCGGTTTTCCTGTGGTGACTTCCAACAGCGGCGGGACATCCACCGTCAACACTGGAGGATTGGGCGGCGGCGGCGCAATGCCTTTTTCCAAAAGAATGGCGTTGTATTGCGAATTATTGCCATTGTTCAACACAGTCAATGGCTGGTTCGTGGACTGGGCGGTAAAAGTGCCCATGATATAACCGCCCAGCGCCGGTGTGCCATTGGCAAAGGCATATTGCTGAACCGGGCTGTAGGTTATCCCATCAGTGACTTGAAACGTGCCGCCAGAACTGCGGGTATCATCCAGCACCACCAATACCGTATAGGTTTGACCAATCGTCAAGTTATTCAAGGTGCCCGTATTGGCCGATGACCCATAAACGCCATCAGACAAGATCGCGTCAAAAGCGCCATCACTCGTATCCGCGGCACTCACCAAATATTGCGTAAAAGTGCTTACGGTGCCGGCGATGCTCATGTTTCCGACGTTGGCATAATCATCAAAGTTGTAACCATTGGCCGTCGTTTCCGTACTCGAGCCGCCGAAATCCACCCCGTACACTTCATTGGCCGTGGTGCCCGCCAAAGCGAACACCGTGTTATCCACGAAGGTGCCGTTGTATGCGCCTGCCGGATACCAGGTGATCAGCGGAATCACCGTGAGGGAAGCGGAACTGCTGTAGACCACTCCCCCGCTGTTGGTCGTATTGACGGCTTGCAGCCGGTATAAAGCGGATGCGGTCGGTTGCACATTATTGAGCGTCAGCGTCGAATACACCACTCCGTTACTGGTCACATTCACCACCCCGGTGTTGATGTTATTGGTCAGCCCGCTCACAAGCTGCTGCCAATGGAGGCTGACCGGCGGCGAATTGCTGTAGGCGGCGGTGAAGACCACATTGCTGCCCACCGGCACCGTGGCGCTGAGTGGCGAGATGTCCTGAATCCGGGTTGGCAGCGGCACCACACTTGCCACTTTGGTCAGCCGCACATTGTCAAAATCCGCCTGAATTGATTGGGCTCCGACAACCGACAGCATCACGGTTAGATCGCCGCTGACCGAACCTCCGGTGGCGTAGGTGACCGTATAGTCCTGCCAGGTATCCACGGGCGGAAGTCCGCCGCCCGTGGCCAACAAGGTGCCGGTGTTATCGGTGCCGTTGACCAGTGAAATAATTCCCGGTGACCAGGATCCTTGCCCGTTGGGGGGCGTATCGTTCCGCTGGCCGATGGCCACGGTCAGGGTGTAAATAGTGTTGGGCTGCAAGGCGCCAAAATCCTGATAGAGGCCGCCGGTGGGATTGCCACTGAACACGTTGATGTAGCAATACTGGTTGCCATCGGCCGTGGGAGCGAGTGGATCGGAGACGGTGTAATCCGAGCCGCCCGCGTTCTGTGAACCGTAATCACCTACCCCTGCCTCGTTGAAAGGGGTCCAAGCGGCGGGAATGCACTCATCCGAAGTGCCGCTGGGCGTCACCTCATATTCAAAGCTCAAGTTTTGGCCGGGGCCCGTTACCACTCCCGGCGTCCCCGAGATGGAAAGATTGGCAATGCCGACATACCGGTTGCCAGTATCGCTGAAACCGAGCCTAAGACCCGAGCTGTTCAACTGGCCCAAGGTGATTGTACCCAGCGTGTTCGTGCCATTTATAAAGGTGACTTGCGAGCCGTTCCCCACGAATGCGGAGCCGGTCCCAGTCGAATCGCTGAAGATCAACGTCCAACTGGAGTTCGTCGCAAAACCAACTGTATCCCAACCACCAGGCTGGATACTCCCACCGTTATTGAACACCTGCACCCCGCCATTCGCCCGCGACAAAAAGCCAAATTGACCGGTTCCCGCCACCGGAAAACAAGGGTTTCCACCGGCTGCGGCTGTCAAGGTACACGCCCCCCACGAGGTGGGGTCGGTACTGGGATTATTTGACCCGGTTACATACATGTTGAATTGAATGGTTAAAGGCCCGCTGGCCACAGTGGCGATGTTAAGGTCGCTGATCAGCCCCGAGGTGTTGGCCAGGAGCACAAAGTTGCTGTTGGTGGCGCCCCCGGGTTGGCCGACGTCGGTTGTGTTGTTGCCGACCTGATGCTGTGATCCATACCCGGTAAAGTAGGCAGGCGCCAGCACGCCCGTCTGACGAGTGGCAAGCTGCTGATTAACATTTTGCGAGTTTGAGCTTACCATGAAGTTGTCCGTGAGGAGGACATCCGCGGAGGCGGTTTGAATAATCAATGGCAGTGAAGCTGCCATGATCAGGGGATACAATATTTTTTTCATTCTATTTGGTTTGCATTTATGGGTTTTGGGAAACAAGCGGGCTAAAATTTTGAACCTGTGTATTTTAGTTCTGCCAGGGGTGGTGGTTGCCACGTCGCCGGGCGAAGCGGCAGCCGCCTCAAAGCTGAAAGTTATGTGACGGTGATTGGGCTTGTATGGGCAATGGAGAGCGTGAACGGGACTGCCCTGCTCAACGCCAATGGTTTCGGGAATGGTCTTCTCACGATGATGCGAATTTTGACTGACTGTCGTTTTTCTCTGTAAAATACCGGGAATGCTTTAAATATAATGCATCAACCTAAAGACGCATATCCCCCAATACGGTTAAACTTTAATCACCGAAACCGGGGATACTTCATAAAACGCGAGTTGGACAAAAAATCGAATTATGCTTGCACGTAAAACAACCGGAGCCGGGATTGCTCCCGGCTCCGGCTGGCGAAAAGACAACGGCTACGCGCTCTATGGAGCGTTTGGATCGTTTAGCTGCAGCTTATAGAACGAGGCGCTGCCACCAGTGCTCAACGTGGCCTGGTTCTGGAGGCCAACAATCCCGGACGACACCGGCACCGCCGGCGACCATGGACCGGTGAGGCTGCTGCTTTGCATCAGCGTGAACAGGCTGGAGACCGACACGGGCCAGGACACGACCACTTTCCCCGGCGCTCCCTGCGCAAGAGTCAGAATGGGCGGCGTCGAGTAGGAGAACAGCAAGTTCGACACGGTCTGGACCGAAGAAATGCCGCCATCGGCTGCGGTGAAACCAATGTAAGCGGCATTGTTGCCGACCACGGCCGGCACGTTCACTGAATAGCTGCTCGTATAAGTTGCCGGCACGGTTGGATCTACCAGCAACACCTGCATGACCCCGTTCATATAGTAGAGCTGGACATAGATGCTGTCGCCGCTGGCAATATTGACCGGTGCCGTGCTGACCAGCCCCTGGCTGCTGGCTCCATTGGTGGCGACTCGAATCCCAATCCCGCCATAAGCGGAACCGGTGTAGATGTTCATCTCAAAGGCAACGCTGGGAGTGATGCCCTGATAACCAAAGGCTCCGCCGGGGGCGCCCAGAGCGCTGGGGCCCGTGGAAGAGTTTTGCAGGCAGAACGTGGTGCCATCGGCTCCGCCGGGCGACACGTAGGTAAAGGAGGCAACAAAGCCGCCAATATACTGGGCAACATTTTGGAATGCGCTGCAGGCTTCGCTGCCGTTGCCGTCGGTGAGCGACAGCACGCCATTGTTGATGGCCGGCGTGACGCTGCCGTTGTTGTTGAGCGTCCAGTCCGTATTATCCAGGACGATGAGGGGCGGGGCGTTGGTTACGCCGATCACGACTGCGGTGGAACTGACAATGCCACCGACGTTATTGGTGATGCCAACAGAATAGGAGTTTGTGCCCGGCAGCGCGATAAACGAGTAACTGGTGCTGGTCGCCCCGCTGATCTGACCGTTCTGATTGGACCACTGATAGTGCAACGGCACGGCACCCTGCGCGTTAACTGAGAACGTCATGGGCGTTCCTGCCGGAACCTCCGACAGGACGGGGGACACATCCGTCGTCAACGTCGGCGCATTGGGCGGCGGCGGCGCAATGCCGGTTTCCAAAAGAATGGCATTGTATTGGGAATTATTGCCATTATTCAACACGGTTAATGGCTGGTTCGTGGCCTGGGCGGTAAAGGTGCCCATGATATAACCGCCAATCGCCGGCGTGCCATTGGCAAAGGCGTATTGCTGAACCGGGCTGTAGGTTACGCCATCAGTCACTTGAAACGTGCCACCGGAACTGCGGGTATCAGTGAGCAGCACCATCACGGTATAGCTCTGACCAATCGTCAAGTTGAGCAAGGTTCCCGTTTCGGCCAATCCCCCATGAACGCCATCTGCCAACAGCGTATCGAAGTTGTTGTCACTCGTGAAATTCGCCGTATAATAGCCCCCAAAAGCGCTTGGGCTGCCGGCGAGGCTCATGTTTCCGGCGTTGACATAATCATCAAACGTGTAACCGTTGGCGGTTGTGAGCAAGTCCGAGCCGCCGAAGTCCACCCCATACACTTCATTGGCCGGGGTACCCGCAAATGCCAGCACCGTGTTATCCGCGAAAGAGCCGTTGTATGCGCCCGGTGGATACCAGGTGATCGGCGGCACCACCGTGAGGGAAGCAGGACTGCTGTCCACCACGCCCGCGCTGTTGGTCGCATTGACGGCTTGTACCTGGTATATGGCGGATTGGGCCAGTTGCACATTATTGAGCGTCAGCGTTGAATGCACCACTCCACCACTGGTCTGAGTCTCCACCCCGGTGTTGATATTATTGGTCACCCCATTCACAAGCTGCTGCCATTGGAGGTTGACCGGCGGCGAATTGCTGAAGATGGCGGTGAAGACCACAGTGCTGCCCACGCCCACCGTGGGGCTGCGTGGCGAGATGTCCTGAACCCGGACTGGCAGCGGCGCCAGACTTGCCACTTGGGTCAGCCGCACATCGTCAAATGTCGCCTGATAGGTGTCTGCCGGGGCGTCGGACAGCGTGATGACAAGATCGCCGCTGGGCGCAGGTCCGGTGCTAAACGTTGCCGTGTAGTCCTGCCAGGTGCCCATTACGCCAGGATACCCGGTGGTGGTGGCCAACAGTGCGCCGGTGCTGTCGGTGCCGTTGAGGAGCGATATAATTCCCGGCGACCAATCTCCAGCATTGTTCGGCGGAACGCCGTTATTAGTTGAGCGTCCGATCGCAACCGTCAGGGTATAGGTGGTGTTGGGCAATAAGGCGCCGACATTCTGGTAAACACCACTGGGGCCGCTGCTCGAGGGGACTGTATTTATGGCGAAATAAGTATTTCCATCGGGGGCGTTTAATCCGCTGCCAGAAGTGCCCAGACCGGCCCAATTAGGACCATCATTAAAGGCTGACCACCCCGTCGGAAGTTCCCCGTTGCCGTAGTGGGATGTGCCGCCATTCTCAAAGCTGTAGTTGTTGACCGTGACGATGTTCGGGGCACTAATCACGGACGCAATGGAACTCGTCACCGAACCGGCGGTATTGGTGATGATCACATAATAAGTGTTTGTGCCGGCCACCGCATTGAACGTGTAGCTGTTGGTGTTCGCACCGGCAATCCCGCCGTTCTGATTATACCACTGAAAGTTCAAGGGCGCGACCGTGGTGCTCGTGGCCTGAACGGACAAGGTAAACGCCTGCCCCGTGGTCACTTCCGACCGAAGCGGTTGAATGTCCGTCAGCAAGACCACGGGCGGCAACGTCCCCGTGATGGTGACGTTGTCATAACCTTCAATGGTACCGCCAGAGAATCCAATATAGCCTTGGCCCGCACCCAACTGACTCATATTAAACGTTCCAATGAACGATCCATTTGAATAGTAATCGGCCCGGGTGCCGTTACCCACGAAGGCCGAGCCGGTGCCCGCCGTGTCCGAAAGAATGACTTTGTATTGTGTCCAAGCGTCGAAGCCTGGAGCATAAGCCCCGCTAAAATCAGAATTGGCGCCTTCATTCCATAGTTCGGTGCCGCCATTCGCGCGGAACAGGATGGAGCAGACCGCGGAGTTGTTGACAAACGGAGCACCCGCCCCATTTCCAACATTAAAGGAAACCCAATCGGTCGTATCATGGGCCGCAATGTGCGAGACCAGCCCCTTGAAATCAATCTCCAAGGGGCCGGTTACGAGCGAGAAATCGTAATTGACATAGGCCGTCCCGGCGAAGGCCAGCAGCATACTGTCGCCGGAGGATACGTCGCCTGGATCAATCGGCAACGTGCCGGTATTGCCAATCTGCGTGTTTCCACCTTCAATGTAGCCCAGCGGGGCCAGCGTGCCGCCTTGGCGTCCGGGATTGGTAATCTGGTCGTTGGGCGTCTGATTTGAGGTCGCCGTGTAGTTGTCCGAGAACAGGACGACCTGGGCGGACGCGGTTTGTATAATCAAGGGCAGTGAAGCTGCCATGATTAAGTTGTGTAATGTTCTTTTCATTTTGTTTAGGTTTGTAGTGATGGGTTTTCTTGATGGGTTTTCCGTACCGGCGGGACAAAAATGATGATCTGGTATATTTTATTTTATTTGGGCTGTGTGCGGCGGTCATTACTCCGCAAGCGGTCTGTAGCAACCTCCAGGCTGAAGTTCTTGCGGGCATCGGGCTGGCGTGGGTGATGGCGGGGGTAAAAGGGCAGTCACGCTTAACGCCAATGGTTTCGACAATACTCGCCTCATAACAATTACCGGGATTTCGACTGGTTGATATTTCTGTTAAACTTGGGATCTGTTAAGAACATAATACAGCCGCCTGAACCCGCCTATCCCCAAATACGGTGATGCTTCCATCACCGAAAATGGTGATGCTGCACGAAACGCGAGCTCGCGATGCCGGGGAGCGCGCCCGCCTCGGGCGCTGTTTTCCGCGCCCTCGCGGAAAACCACGGGCGCAAACGGCGCTCCCAGGCATTCCAGCAGCAGTCTCGCACTCAGCGCCTCCTTGTCCGTGGCCATACTAAAACTTGGAACGCTAAAACCGGCGGCCTCTGTAGCGGCGGTCTGCGACCGCCGTCCCCCGCTAAAACACCATGCACT
>Ga0181520_10001794_pt1 | contig 42318 bp, 32 predicted proteins | sample PEATcosm2014_Bin_29_FD_132451 | JGI IMG/M metagenome (GOLD analysis project Ga0181520, IMG submission 132451) | Peatland microbial communities from MTU Mesocosm Facility, Houghton, MI, USA - PEATcosm2014_Bin02_30_metaG | ecosystem: Environmental > Terrestrial > Soil > Wetlands > Peat | place... | reverse complement strand
TCAAATACATTGTACTCTATTTTTTTACCAAATCCGAAAAAGTTGTATGTGTCAATTAAATAGCCATTCTCAATAGGATAAAAACCTTGCGATTTATCTAAGTACATTATTAATGCAAGGGGGTTAATTTCACCGGGAAAAAGCCACCCGCCCTTCCTGGGTTCAAGAGGCACAAAATATTCCTGTCCAATATTATATATATGCAGAACAGAATCCGTTTCCCATTTATCATAGAAAAAAAAGCTGACATTATTACCGATTTTATATTTTGAATTTCCTTTAAATACTTCCTCTATGGTTCCACCAACAATTATACATAAAGAAGGAAAGTCAGGCGGAACTACTTTTATAATATTGTTAACCTTGATTCTAAAAAAATATGCTGCCGCTACTAATCCATAAATAGGTAGTGATAATGAATCTCTTATTTTATTTAATGTTTGTGATCGCATATAAGAAGGTGTAAAAGGTCTAAAATCCAAATTTTCGCTGACTTTATATGATTTTGACATTAAAGAATTCATATAAGTCGAATAATCTTCATCCGAAGCAGAATATATTAAATTTGCAGCATGTTGAAGTTTGTCACCGGTTATTTTTCTAAAGACAGCATCAGCAGTTTTAGCTGAAGATTTATTTTGAACATTGCACAGACTATCAAAGTATTGAGTACATTCTATAATTTTAGTTGAATCTTTTCCCTTTATTAATTTTTTTTTCACCTGTGAATATATCATTATACTAAATGATTGATAAATAAGTAACCCGATAAGTATAAATTTCAACTTAAGGAATGTTTTCATATAATAACTAATATATTCAGGATTATTAAGAATAAATAAAGCGATAGTGCGTGAGTGTCTTTTCATTTCGAATCTATCAAAGTTGGGATGGTCTAATCCCAACTTCCCTGCCTGTTTGCCCATCTGGCAAACTCGTCAGGATGAAAATAAAACCAAAAATTAGATAACTTATTTTGTTCTCCCGATGGTATTTGGAAATAGAAAAATTTTCGTATATATAATCTAATATTAAAAATCAAATACCTTAAAGTCAAGAAATTTAAAACCTTATTCACGACACAATAATTTGATAGAAATAATAAAATGTAAAAATGGGTATATAGAAACAGAGGCGTTGGGAGAAGGAAATAATAATTTTTATATATCAAAATAGTTCAAATAAGTTTTATAAATTATAGCGATTTTATTCGGCATGAAAACTCTAACTGGTAAAATCTTTTCTGTAGTTTTATTAATTTTAGATAGCAATTAGTATAATTAAGAATGCGTTAGCAAAATCATGTATTCATTTGGAATTCAAAAGTAGGGTCCGGTGAACAAAGACGAAATATCAAAAGAAGAAAAAATGATTTTTCCTGATGACCAGGAAAGACTACAAAGAACTTCGTATTTTATAAAAAATAGATTTAGCTGGCGCCGTACATTTTCTTCACTTCAACATCCAAATTATCGATTATGGTTTTGCGGACAAATAATTTCCTTGTTCGGTACCTGGATGCAGGCAACCGCACAGGGCTTTCTTGTTTTTGAACTAACACATTCCCCGGCTTATTTAGGTTATGTCGGCTTTGCTGCTGGTATTCCTATCTGGCTTTTTATGTTTTACGGTGGGGTCGTTGCTGACAGATTACCTAGACGGACAGTAATCATTTACACACAATCCTTAATGATGATTCTTGCATTTATATTGGCTATTTTAACTTTTTCACACGTAGTGCAGGCATGGCATATAATTGTTCTGGCTTTTTTTCTCGGATTAGCAAATGCTTTTGATGCTCCTGCAAGACAAGCATTTCTCCTTGAACTTGTGGATAGAAAAACTCTGGTAAACGCAATTGCATTAAACTCAACAATGTTTAATACCGCCAGGGCATTAGGGCCTGCAGCTGCTGGCGTGGTTTATGCAGTCTTCGGTGCTGCATGGTGTTTTATACTTAACGGATTGTCTTTTATCGGTGTAATAGCTGCTTTGACTAAAATGGAATTAAAACCACCGCCAAGACGAATTCAGAAGAAATCAGTACTCTTAGAATTAAAGGAGGGACTGCAATATTCCATGTCGAAGCCAATAATAAGGACTTTAATGCTGTTAGTAGCAATCATAAATCTTTTCGGAATTTCATTTGTTACCTTAATTCCTGCCTGGGCAGTTAGTATTTTACATGGAAATGCAGCAACTAACGGTATTATGCAGTCTGCAAGAGGTTTTGGTGCCCTTATGACAGCATTATTTATAGCATCGCTTGGAACTTCAAAATATATTTATAAGCTACTTACAATTGGAATATTAAGCATGCCGGTGTTATTATTACTTTTTGCGTTAATATATTGGCTTCCGTTGTCTCTTCTTATGCTGGTAGGAAACGGTATCGCTCTTATATTAATATTTAATTTATCCAATGCTATAATCCAGAATATAGTACCTGATTCCTTCCGCGGGCGTGTTATGAGTATTTATTCATTTACCTCATTTGGATTTTTACCTCTTGGTTCATTACTAATCGGCTTTTTAGCGGAGCTATTTAATGAACCCATTGCTGTCATTATTTGTTCTGTTATTACTTTGTTTTTCTCTGTTCTGATTATAATGATGATAAGAAAAATAAAATTGTAATCAATCGATAACTTTTTAGGTTGACCGCAACAGATATATCCTTTTAAAAATATTAATGTAAAATATTATTTGACAGTACTGTTTTTTGATTATAATTTAACACAGAGAATTATTGGTGAGAAACATTATTATTTATGTTTAAATTTCTTCCATTAGGCGGTGCCGGTGAAGTTGGTGCAAACAGTTATTATCTAAATATTTCCGGTACGGGTATCATCCTCGACTGTGGTGTGCACCCGCAAAAAACGGGACTGGAAGCTTTGCCCGTCTTTGATTTAATAAATGATTTACCCGTCGATTATGTGCTTATCTCACATGCTCACCAGGATCATCTTGGTTCGCTGCCTTATCTTGTTAAGAAACACCCGTATATTAAGATCATTGCTACTCCTCAAACCAGAGCACTTGCGGAACTTACGCTTCACAATTCGGTCGCAATACTAAAGCAGCAGTTAAAAGAAGAAGATAAAATGCAGGTATATACTCACGAAGAAATCGACTTATTAGTACAATCAATTGAGTACAAAGCATATGGAGAGATTTTTTTTCTACAAGGATATATTAACAGCAATACTAATCCGGTGAAAGCTAAGTTTTACGATGCAGGACATATTTTGGGTTCCGCAGGAATTTATCTGGAATATAATAATTATATAATATTTTATACGGGAGATATTAATCTTGATAGCCAGGCTCTTCTTCCCGGCGCAGAACTTCCAAATTTAAAAGTAAATACTTTGATACTCGAAACCACTTACGGCGGAACCGACTCTTCGACCCTTTTAAATTGGAAGGAAGAATCACTTCGTTTTGCATCCTCAATAAATAAAATAATTATTGCAGGCGGCTCAATATTGGTTCCTGTATTCTCACTAGGGAAGATGCAGGAATTATTGACAACTATCTGGAATTTAATGGAGAAAAAGAAAATTGTACAAACGGATATTTATACGGGCGGTTTAGCCGGCAAAATAAGTTGCGTTTACGATTATAACCGGTATGTGGTTAACAGGATTGATCCTGAATTTGAGATCAACAATATTCCCCAAAAGGATCTTTATGAAATTGACCTTGTCGAAAAATTTTTTAAGAATCCATGTATTGTATTGGCACCAAGCGGGATGATGATTGAAGGAACCGCATCATATAATTTAGCCAGGCGCTGGCTGCACCAAAAAGATTCTGCAATTTTTACAGTTGGTTATATGGAAGATAATACTCCCGGATTTAAATTTGCCAATTCCCAAAAGGGAGATAAAATCCTTCTTAATGAATTTGATGAGCAGGAAGTTGAATGTACGATTGAGCAATTCAGGTTTTCTTCGCATTCAAGAAGAGAAGAACTTCTGGCAATTGTAGAAAAATTAAAGCCGGTAAAAGTCGTTCTTGTGCATGGCGGCCCGACCGGGATTGATTGGATTGGAGCTTCAATTCTGAAAAAATATCCGAGAGTGAAAGTTTTCAAGGCTGAACCAGGTAAAGAAATAATTCTCTAAAGTTATAGAAGTCTATAAAGTGGTTAAAAATAATTGGAACACTGAACTTTACGATAAAAAATTTTCTTACGTTTTTAAATTAGGTGAAGACGTCTTAAGTTTATTGAATTCTAAACCCGGAGAAACAATTCTTGACCTGGGATGCGGAACAGGGCATTTAACAAACTTAATTTCTGAATCAGGTGCTTCAGTACAGGGGATTGATAGTTCTCCTAAAATGATTGAACAGGCGAAATTGAAATATCCAGCTATAAAGTTCGAAGTTATGGATGCTACAAATTTTGCTTTTGAAACGAAGTTTGATGCTGTGTTTTCAAATGCAGTATTGCATTGGATACCCGAAAAAGAAAAAGTTATTGATTGTGTATATAATTGCTTAAAACAGGGAGGGAGGTTTGTCGCTGAGTTCGGCGGTAAAGACAATGTTAAATGTATCGCTACATCAATAAGAAAAATTTTGAGAATAAACGGATATTCTAAAAATACAGAATATATTGATTGGTATTTCCCTTCAATTGGTGAGTACTCTTCCATTCTTGAAAAATACGGCTTCAGGGTAACTTCGGCACTCCATTTTAACCGTGATACATTTATGGACAAAGGAGTCGATGTTATAAATTGGCTTGAAATGTTTGCGAAAAAGATTTTTGATGGAATAAGCGCAGATAAAACAAATGAGCTTATTAGACTGATTAAAGATGACCTTAGTTCAACAAATAAAAAAGACAATAAATGGTTTATTGATTATAAACGCTTGAGAATTGCTTCAGTTAAAGAATAATTTTTAGCCGTCGTTATCGATTTCAGAAAGTAGACTTAAAATATCTAAAGGCTTGGTGGTAATTTGCAAGTGACCTTCTTCGTCGATTGGCCATTGATCAAGTGAACGGTCAGAGTAAAGCTCTACGACATTGCCGTCGGGATCTGTTACGTAGACTGATTCGGATACGCCGTTGTCGGAAGCGCCTTCTATGCTATAATTAATTTCATAAAGCCTTTTTAACATTCTTGCAAGTTCCTTCCTATCGGGGAAAAGTATAGCAAAATGATAAAGTCCCGTATGCCCCGGCGGCGGCGGTGTAGCTTCCTTACCCTGCCAAGTGTTTAAAGCTATATGCTGATGATATCCGCCGGCAGATAAAAATACAGCAGAATTTTCATAAGTTGAAGTGATTTCAAAACCGAGAAGATCACGGTAAAATTTTAGTGAACGGCTGAGATTTGAAACGGTTAAATGTACATGACCAATCCTTACCTCGGGATGAATTTTGTTTTTTATGGTAGCCATTTCTTTTGTATAATAAAATATTTTTAAACTGATAAAAGTTACAACAAAAAATCATTTGATTAAAATAATATTGTTGGGAAATCTCAGTATCAGATTTCACCGTGTAAATAAGCTTTCCGTTTATTATCAGGATATTTTTCTATTGCATACCGTAGCATTGTTCTCGGCATTTTTTTATACCTGTCTTTCAAAAAATCTTCTTCGGTTTTTAAGTCTCTTTTGCCTATTTCCCTAAGCATCCAACCAACCGCCTTATGAATTAAATCATTCTCATCATACAAAAGTATTGCAGCGATAATCAATGCCGTATCAAACTCTTTCTCTTTTATAAATTGGAATGAAGCCAGCATAGAAATTCTTTTTTCCCAAAGATTTTTTGATACGGCAAGCTTTTTAAGAATATTTTTATCCTTCTCAATTAAATATCCGCCGACAATTTGCGGCGCTGAAAGATCGACCAGATCCCAGTTATTAATATATTTTGTGTTTTTAAGATAAAATTTATAGATCTTTTTCCTTTCTTCAGGCTTGCTTTTGGGAAAGCGGGTTACAAGAATCATCAGGGCAAACATTCGCTCTTCGTGTACCGGTGAAATAATTAATTGCTGAAGTTCGTCTGATGTAAGATTCAAATACTGCTTTGCTAAACTTCTAAGAGCAGGAATTTTTATGCCAAGAAAAATGTCGCCTTCGCCGTATTCACCGGGCCCTGTTTTGAAAAACCTCTGAAATATTTTTGCCTGTCTTTTATTGGCGCATGCTTTAAGAGAAAAACGGAGATCATTTAAACTCATAAATTTTTTCCCTTCTAAAAGTAGTTGTTTAAAGACCTTTGACTTCTAAATCATTATAAATTATTTTATAAACAATCTTGTTGATTTATAGGAACAAAGCTTCAATAAAATTTATAATGTTATTTTCAATCACAAATAAGTAATTCTATTCATGGTAAATTATAATATCAATCAATAAATTGAAAGGAAAAGGATAATGAAAAAAAATCTAATGGTTGTATTTACCTTTATTATTGCTCTTTTTTTGATTTATTTCTCAAATGTTTCTGCAAAACAAAAGATGAGTAGCGCTAAATATAAAGCAGAACTTACTGCAAAAGGATTGGCTTCTTACGGAAAAACAAAAGCAAAGGGACATGCAGAATTTGTTTTTAGCAAAGATGGTAAAGAATTAACATATAAACTATATGTTTATGGAATAGATAGTATTTCGATGGCGCATATACATCATGGTCCGTTTGGTAAAGAAGGTCCAATTGTTGTTTGGCTTTATAAAAAACCAATCACAAGTAAGGTTAACGGCTTACTTTCTAAAGGGACAATAACAGATAAAGACACCAATTTCGACAGCCTTCGTATTTGGATGAGTACGGGTGATACTTTTGTATTAGTTCATACGCAAAAATTCCCCAATGGAGAAATCGGCGGTAAAATTCAATAGCATTTTGTGATGCAGCATTATTTACGGCTTTTTAATGCTGCATCAATAATTTTCTAATTCTTTATGATCTTCAAAATCCAGTCGCATATTGTTTGAAGTGCAGTTGGTGAAATAGTCTCTTCAATTTTCATATATTCTGCCGGACTGCCCGTTTCTGCAGTTTGAAATAAATGATTTAAACCCTCTAATTCTTTAACCTCAAAATTTTTATTCCCGCCTTTTTCCATTGCTTTCTTTATTCCGGCAAGATTTTCAGTAGGCAGTACCTGTAAATCTTTAGAACCGTTTAATGCAAGCATGGGGCACTTCACTTGTTCCAAAGCAGGAGCGGGATCATAACTTATAAAATATCTGAACCAAGGACTCATTATTGATTTCAGTTCCCCCTCGAATACTGCTTTAGGGTTACGGATTTCAGATTTCTCTTTTTTATCGAGATTATTATAATGGTCTAAGTATATCTTTTTAAGTGCTTCAGCAATCTTAGTACTATCACCTCCAGTTTTAATTGCGTTGTACATTTTTTTATTTATTTCAGTACTCTCTTTTATTCTTTCTACAGGATAACCTTCAGCTTTTGCCAGCGCTTCACTTTGCAAACATAAAAGCTCATCGCCGGGCAAACCCGGGCCTGCCATTAATACGATGAATGAAACGTCATGTGTTTCTGATGCAACCATAGGGGCAATAATACCCCCCTCACTGTGACCTATAAGACCGATTTTTTTTGAATCAATTTCTTTCCGGTTTTTTAAATATTCTATACTTGTCAATACGTCTTTAGAAAAATCTTTAGTTGTAGATGCAGCAAAATTTCCGGTCGATACGCCAATACCTCTTTTATCCACACGTAAAACTGCAATGCCTTTGCGGGTAAGATAATCTGCTAGAACGAGAAATAGTTTATGCCCCGAAAGTTCCTCATTGCGGTTATTCGGACCCGATCCTGCAATTAAAATTACTGCCGCAAAAGGTCCGCCGGATTCCGGCATTGTTAATGTACCGCCGAGCTTAATTCCGGCCGTCTTATTATCATAAATTACATCTTCAATTTTATACGGAAATGGAGGCTTAGGCTCTTGAGGGCGCTTAATTTCCTCAACCTTATCAATTCTTTTTATTGCTAACGGCAATGTTAATCCGCTCTGGTGCCAGTTTCCATCAAAAGCAATACTGTCTGGATTATATTTCCCTTCATAAAAAGCGGAAATAATATTGACTTCAAGCTTTAAATTACTACCATCAAAGTTTACAATATCTACATGCAGTCCCTTAACTCCCTGATCAGGGCTGTCCATTTCGGCTTTTAAATCACCGCTTTCATGTCCTGAGATTCTAAAAACTACCCGAATCGAACCGCCGTTAAATTTCAGCGTCCCCTGCCATATTCCTTTAATTTCAACATTGGAAATTGATGCTCCTAAAGCGGGCTGAGAATATGAAATTAGAACACAAAACACAATAATAAAGCTTATATAAAATAATTTGAGAAATGATTTCATAATAATTACCCCATTATGGATATCTGATTATTACAAGAAGTTGTTAAAAGAAAGAAAATATTAATTAAAAGGCTATACTATAATAATTTATTTTTTAACATTATACCACATCCTGGAGACAATTTTCTTTAAATGACAGTCGCCTTGCTTAATTTTCAAATTAATTATTCTTAATTTTATAATAGTTGATAATTAGAAATTTTTAATAATCAAAAAGTAAAAGGGCAATTCATGAAAAATTTTATTGCTTGTTTATTAACAACTGTTTTTATTTTATCTGCCTCCGCGTCTTTTGGGCAGGATGAGAATAAGTCTAAGGGTATATTTGTTGAGCCTAAAAATGAATTCTACGATGAAATCCTGAAAACTATAGACGAATTTAGTAAACAGGAAAAAACCGAAGATAAAACTTTCAAGATGGATTTTGCCGGTTTGAATCTTCCAAACTCTTTGGATGAATTTAAATCATTCTGGCATAATCCTCCTATATCACAGGGTGAGACCGGCACCTGCTGGGATTTCTCAACCACTTCTTTCTTTGAGTCGGAAGTTTACCGTATTCATAAAAAACAATTTAAATTCTCTGAAATGTATACGGACTATTGGGAATATACGGAAAAAGCTAAACGATTTATTGAGGAAAGGGGAAATTCTGCTTTCGGTGAAGGTTCGGAAGCTAATGCTGTTCAAAGGATTTGGAAAAAGTACGGTGTTGTTCCCGAAGTAGTTTACTCTGGAATGAAACCCGGACAAATATTTCATGACCATAGCAAGATGTATGCAGAAATGAATGATTACTTGCAGAATATTAAGAAATCAAATTCATGGAATGAAGAAGAGGCTATTTCCACAATAAAATCCATTATGAATCACTATATGGGTTTGCCGCCTGAAAAATTTACTGTTGAGGGAAAAGAATATACACCGAAGGAATATTTTGAGAAAGTCGTTGATTTGAATATGGATGACTATGTAGATATTTTTTCCTTGCTGGAAAAACCTTACTGGCAAAAGGTTGAATACCCTGTTGAGGACAACTGGTGGCATAATAAGGATTATTACAATGTCCCGCTTGATGAATGGCTTAACGCTATTAAGAATGCAGTAAGAAAAGGTTATACAATGGCAATCGGTGGCGATGTTTCCGAGCCCGGTTACGAATCGCATGTACAGGTTGCAATGGTCCCCACATTCGATATACCGTCTGCTTATATAGATGAAAATGCACGCGAGTTCCGTTTTAATAATCATACAACCACAGATGACCATGGTATTCATCTCGTCGGTTATGAAAATAAAGACGGTAAAGATTGGTTTCTGATTAAAGATTCAGGTTCCGGCTCAAGAAATGCAAAGAACAAAGGATATTATTTTTATCAAGAGGATTATGTTAAACTGAAAATGATGGATTTTCTTATTCACAAGGATGCTGTAAAAGACTTGTTAAGTAAATTCAAAGATTAACCCTCTGTAAAGCTGAAACCGGATCTCCTCAATATTTGGGACAAGGTAGCAGAAAGAAACAGCTCGATCTCTAACTCTTGATTTTTAACATAACAGAACTGGAGATTTTGTACCTTTTTCAAAGTCCCTCTCTTCGTATGAGGGGGATTTTCCCAAAGGGATGTCTTTGGCAAGGGTAAGTTTATGGACCCGAACTTAATGGTATCCCCCTGCTAATGGGAGATAAATTATATAGTATTTTCTAATCTTAATTAAATAAAATTAATCGATTTGTATAAACTCTATTGGTGCACCGTTGTCGATTATAAATGCTACCTTAATTCCTTCTGAGGGTGAATTCGGTTGTATTATAATCTCTTTTCCTGCAAGTTCTTCTTCAAGATTATCCACTTTAAATGCGACATGGGGAATTGTTTTGACCAATTCTGGTAACGGCGAATCCGCTTCATACCTCATCCATTCAATTCCATATGGACTTACTTTAAATCCTGAAACATATAGTTTAAATTCTTTAAGATATGTTTCGTTTTCCTTCTCTATCGAAGTCGGTATCCCCAAATGATGATATTGTTTCATAAAAATAATTCCGATATATAATTTTACAATTTTTTCAAATTTTAATTCTCTATTTCTCCACTACCCTGCAATAAGTGAAATAAAATTTCAATAAATTTAACTACTTTGAATTTTTCAGAAAATCATTAAGCAGTTCAAAGTATTTATTTTTTTCTTCTATGTAAGGGTTATGCCCGCTCTTTTCAAACATAACAAATTTTGCCTGTGGAGCATATTCCTTATATTTAACTGAGAAACGCGGAATTGCTACCCGGTCAAAACGTCCTTCAATAATTAACACAGGCATTGTTAAACTTTTCAACTTTGTTCTGAAATCTAACTTTGCTACATCACCGCCTATGATGAAGTCGCCGTCATATCCAACTATTGTATAGTAGACCTGTGGATTGAAACCCGAATCATTTGTCATTTTATCTGCATTCGAAGCATTATAAAAATATAGCAATCCCGATGGTACGCTGTAAGCAGCTTGGTGTTTGGGTGCACTTGAATTAAATCCTTCTTCTCTAAGCTTCTCTAATTTACTCCAGACTTCTGGGTACTGATTTTTAATTTCATTATTTGAGTTATCATCATTTCCCTGCCACATTTCTCCGCTGTAAAATGTATCGGATAAAATGAGCTTCTCGACTGATTTTGGATATTCTAGTGCATAAGCCTGAGCGACCATTCCACCGTATGAATGTCCGATAACCGTCCATTTATCAAATCCCAGTGCTTTGCGCAGCCCTTCAAGATCTTCCACATCCCGCTTAAAAGAATATTCAGCGGAATCTTTTGCTCTGCCTGAATTACCTCTGCCGAATGCGTCGTAATAAATTAATCTATGATTCTTTGCCAGTTTATCAAACCATGGAATTAAGTAAAGATGGGAATTCCCCGGTCCGCCGGGTATTAAAACAATTGGATCGCCGCTGCCTTTTATTTCGTACCAAAGTTTAGCCCCGCTTACGTTTGCATATGCCCCGGTTGAAGTGTCGACAGTTTGAGGAATAATTTCTGATTGCATATTAAAAACTAAGAACGAAAACAAAAAAATAAATGTTAAGAGTTTCCTTACTGCTTTATTTGTAACAATATTTTCCATAATCTTTTCCAGGTATTAACTTTGATATAAGACGAATCTATTCAATTATAGTATTCCGAATAAACTTTAAGAAAGTTTCCTATTAAAATGCAGAATAAGTTAATTTAGTTCAAATTAATATCTTGATATTGTGTTGCATTAGTGCTACACTTAATAATTTAAGCATCTATGTAAGTAGGACCGCAACCGGACATTCCAGAATCAATGAAAAAGTCAAAACAAAAGCAGACAGAATTCTTTATGCTTTAGTAATAAAACCTTACGATGCAAATGATATGTATTACCGGCAGATTATTTTTTGTTCAGGCATCCCGTTTAGTATTGTAATACCAAATAAAAAAACTCATCGTGCAATAGAGGAACTTGAAAACGGTAAAGATTTAAAGTCATTTAAAGATGAAGATGAATTATTTACCGATTTGGATGGCTAATGTAAATTATTAAGATAACTTCGGTATTTAAAACTGATTATAAAAAAGCTTTAAAACAAAATAATAATATTAAAAAATTAAAAGAAGTTCTTATAAAACTAAGCAAAAAAGAACAACTCCCTCCAGAATGCAAAGATCATCCATTATCCGGCAAATATAGGAAATATAAAGATTTCCATATTGAACCCGATTGGGTCTTAATTTATGAAATAAATGATGAAGAATTATCACATATCAGGCTTGGTCCGCATTGCGGGTTATTTGAATAATAAAGAATCATTTAATCTTAAAATATTTTTTCATAGGAGTAAAGTAAAAATCTTTCCAGCCTTGCTTATACGTATCCTTTTGCCCTGCGGGAATGTCGCTGTGTATGAGATTAAGTTTTGTGCCTTTGCCTGATTTCTCAAGTAATATTTCAAGCCTTGAATCTTCGGCATCCTTTGGAAAATCTGTTGAGCGCCATGATTGAACAATTTTCTTGCCCGGTTCGAGTTCAAGGTTTTTACCCCACATATATCCCCCGCCTGCTGTAAATGCGCCGCCTTTCTTTGAAGAAGATTTAGTTTTTTCTCCTGTAAATGCTGTATGCTCTTTACCGCTTAACCATGCTTTGTAAATAATATCGGGAGAAGCAGGTAAAGTAACGGATAATTTTATCTTTTCTTTCATAGCGTTACTCCTAATTATATATTAAATAAAAAAATATGCTTTTAAAATACTAATTGGAAAATCTTATGTTATGCTTTCAATCATAATAAAACATCAGAAATTTCGGATATTTTTCTCAAAATCTTTTTAGCGCCTGTAAAATCGCAGCTCTTAGTTAATTCCGTAGGAATAACATAGCAGCAAATTCCTGCTTTTAATGCGGCTTTCAATCCCCTCTCCGAATCTTCAACTGCTATGCACTCTTCGTTATGAAAGCCGGAAATTTCAACCGCTTTAAGATATGGATCGGGGGCGGGTTTCGATTTTATGTAATCACCGGATGCAACCACAATATCAAAATATTTAAGCAGGTCTGTATTATTATGTATTATTTCAAAATGTTTTTTTTGAGAGCTTGTTACTATCCCCATTTTAAACCTGTCGTTAAGCTTTTGTAGTGTTTCTTCAGCGCCGTCAATAACTCTCATTTCGGTTGAAAGTAGATGACTGTAAAGTGCGTCGCGTTCAAGGTGAAACGCAGCTATCTGTTCTTTAGTAAATCCCTTAGCTTCTGCAAGATGCCATGTTCCAAACCCTTTCTTTAGAAAAAATTCAATATATATTTCCTCCGAAAGTTTTATCTCCATTTTGGCAAATATTTCTTTATTTGCGCGGTAGTATAGTTTTTCTGTATCTACAAGAACTCCGTCATTATCCCAGAATATTGTTTTTATCATATATATTTTTAAATAAAGAATTTCAGTTTATGCCAGAAAAAGTTATAAGGATATTTTGGCTTTTGGCAAATAGTAATAATAATATTAGTTTCATACGGCATTGCATAATTGCTCTTAATTTCTCCTACCTGCCTGACGGAATCGAACCATTCCATGTTATCTTTAACATTGCTTCCTATTACGATTAGGATTTTCCGCGTTGTATCACCGTAGCCCCAGAACCAGTAATTATTATGCGCTGAAACAGCAGGCGGCAGCGGGTATTTCCCTCTGAAAAAATCAATAGCTCCTGCTTCACCGTAGTTTTGTCCGAATACGACAGCTTTTTTTTGTTCATCGGGCGGAAGTGAAACATAAACTTTTGAAACTACCGCTGCCATATTTTCCCACCCGAACATATCTGCATAAAATTGCGGCAGTTCTTCCAGATCTAAGCTTTCCTGCGTAGACGGTCTTTCGCCTAATGCTTTTGAATATTTAATATACTGCTCAACTGGCAAAACAGGAAGTGCAAGCGGCGCAATTATTAACCCGCTTAATGCCAGTAAGAAAGGAAGTGCAAACCTGATCCAGCCGAAGCCTTTATGTAATGTAATCTTTTCGACCATTACTGCCCCTGCAGCATATAGAATGGGGAAAGCAGGCGCAATATACTCGGCTTTTGAATGAAAGTTTATTATTAGAATTATAAATACAATAAGGGAAATATACCCGGCAAGTTTGTAAACTTTACCTTCTCTATGAAAGAATAAAAAGAAAATTCCCGCAATCCATAAAATTGATGATACGGGGTTCAATGATTGAAATGTATCATTTATAAATGTTCCGGGATTCTGTGATGAATATTTTAAAGAAGAAGCGTTGTGAATAAATTCTAAGGTCGCAAAGCTATGAGTAAAATTCCAAATTATGTAAGGGCTAAAAATAACAAATGAAATTATCCCTGCAAGATAAGGCGATACTGTTTTTAAGTATTTTCTTTGTGGTGCAAGGATTAATCCAATCAGCAGACCGGCTCCGAACCAGAGCACATCAATTTTATTCAGCAAACCAAAACCTAATATAACACCTAACCAAATCCACAATTTTTTATTATTTTGATTCAACTTTTGAGGAGCCTGAATAATAACAATTACAATATAGTAAGCCAACACCCAGTACAGCCAGTCGAATATGTTCATAGAATAAAATGTGCCGGTGCCAAGGAATATTGGCGCAAGGGCAACTGCAAGACAGGCAAGGGTTATTCCTGTATATCTTCCATTTAATCTCCGGGTGATTATTCCAGTAATAAATACAATAACCGCAGAAACAATTGCCGGCAGAAGCCTTAATGCAAAAATTGATTTGCCTAAAATTTTAATACTTAAAAACAATATAAAAGCAGACAACGGCGGCTGATCAACATACCCTGCGGCAAGATGGTTGCTGCATGCGGTATAATAAAGTTCATCCCTGAAGTAGCCGTAACCTGCAAAAGCATTTGTATAAAGATGTAACAGAAGCTCAAAGAGAAAGAAACCAAGTATCAGGAACAAACTATTCCGGTTAAATTTTCCTTTGCTTGTTATTGAATCCACTTTTTTACCTCGTGATGATTTTAACTTAAAGCTTTTTCTATTCGGATATTTATCCTGCTTGTTAAATGTCATTTTGTATTAAACCATATATCAAAAAATAGTATGTAATATCTTTACCGGCAATATTTTCTTTGAAAATATTTTTTTATAAAGTTGCAAAAGAGTTTTCTTTATTCTTTCTTTAAAAACCTTTATTTCACAATTAAATTTATTTTTTAGCTTTAAGATAATTATGAATATCCCTTTTACTATAGCAAAAGAACTCAATATTAAAAATGAACAGGTTGATTCTGTTATTAAGCTGTTTATAGAAGATGCAACTATCCCTTTTATTGCCCGGTACCGTAAAGAGCATACCGGCGGTCTGGATGAAGATATATTAAGACAAATAGAAAACAGGTTAAATTATTTAACGCTTCTTGAAGAAAGAAGAGAGACCATACTTAAAAGCATAGAGGAACAGGGAAAGCTTACCGGTGAACTTAAAGCAAAGATAATGGAATGCGAAAAACTCCAGGAGCTTGAGGATTTATATCTGCCTTATAAACCAAAGAGAAAAACCCGCGGAACAATTGCAAAGGCAAAAGGTCTTGAACCGCTGGCGCTTTTTATCCTGGAAAATCCGGATTATGACGGCAGCTTTGAAGACAAATTGGCGGAATTTATAAACATGGAACTCGGGGTTGCCTCTGCTGAGGAAGCTTTGCAGGGTGCAAAAGATATTATTGCTGAGATGATAAGTGATGATGCAGAAGTGCGTAAAGTTGTTAGAGAATCCTTACTTGAATCATCTTTAGTGAAATCTGAAAAAACTAAAGAGAAAGTCGGAGATGAACATATCAGTGAGAAACAGAAATTAAAAGATAAAAAAGAAATTTATCAGGTTTATTATGGTTTTCAAATAGAGATTACAAAAATAAAGCCTTATCAAACACTGGCGCTTAACAGGGGCGAAAAAGAAAAAACGCTTAAAATAATTTTAAGCTATGAGCATCCCGAATTACTGAAAAAGATGAAGAATAAATTCTTTCAATATAAAGAATCCGTCTTCATGGAAATACTTGATGCTGCTATTGAAGATTCTTTTTCAAGGTTGATCTTTCCATCAATTGAAAAAGAAGTGCGTAACTTTCTTACGGAAGCCGCTGATATTCATGCAATTGAAATATTTGCTGCAAATCTCCGCCAGCTCTTGCTTCAGCCGCCTCTTTTAGATAAGATAATTATGGGTATTGACCCCGGTTTTGTATCGGGTTCCAAAGTTGCGGTAATTGATAAAACAGGAAAATATATTGAAGGTTCAACTATTTATCCTCATCCCCCGCAAAACAAAACCGCCGAAGCAGAAAAGATTGTTGTTAATTTAATAAACAAATTTAAAGTTGAGATTATTGCTATAGGAAACGGAACTGCAAGCAGGGAAACCGAATTCTTTATAGCCGGACTTATAAAAACTAATGGATTAAATTGTAAGTATATTATAGTAAATGAAGCGGGTGCCTCGGTTTATTCCGCATCCGCAATTGCAAAAAAAGAATTCCCTGATCTTGACGCAAGCCAGCGCGGGAATATTTCCATAGGTAGAAGACTTCTTGACCCTTTGGCAGAATTAGTAAAGATAGACCCTAAATCAATTGGCGTCGGACTTTATCAGCACGATGTGGATCAAAAACTCCTTGCAGAAAAGCTGGACGATATTGTCGAAAGCTGCGTAAACTTTGTCGGTGTGGATGTAAACACTGCCTCGGCTTCACTTCTTACTTATGTATCGGGTTTGAATAAGAGAACTGCAGAAAACATTATTAAATACAGAGAAAAACACGGGAAGTTTAATAAACGTTCTGAATTAAATGAAGTAACCGGTCTTGGAGAAAAAGCATTTGAACAAGCTGCAGGCTTCTTAAAAATAAGAGACGGAGAAAACCCTTTCGACAATACGTTTATTCACCCGGAATCCTATTCTACTGCTCAAAAGTTTCTCGCAAAACTGAATTTAACTGTCGATAAAGTGAATGACTCAGGCACAATGATAAAACTCTTTATTAAGCAAAAAGGGACAAAAATTTTAGCAGATGAATTAGGAATAGGCGAACCTACTTTGATAGATATAATAGAAAACCTTGAAAAACCAGGGAGGGACCCTCGTGAAGATATACCTAAACCAATTCTGAGAAGCGATGTTCTCAAAATGGAAGATTTGAAAGAGGGTATGAAGTTAAAAGGCACAGTAAGAAACGTTGTGGATTTCGGCGCTTTTGTTGATATTGGCGTTAAGCAGGATGGACTACTCCATATTTCTCAAATTGCGGATAAATTTGTTAAAAATCCGCTTGAAATTATTAACGTAGGCGACATTATCGATGTCAAAATACTGGGAATTGAAATAGAAAGAGGAAGGATTTCCCTTAGTATGAAAATTTGAAGTTTTATATACATATTTTCTCCTTTTTATTATAAGCTAAAATTTATATATATTCACAAAAACGTCTCCATTTTTTATGATTTATGAACATCTTCTAAATATTATTTCTGCCAAAGGTGCCGCATACCTGGTTTTACTCGACCCTGATAAATTAACAGATGAAAAATTATTCCCTTTTATAATACATTGTGAAAAAAGCGGCGTTGATGGGTTTTTAGTAGGAGGCAGTTTAATAATAGACGGTGATATAAAGGTTTTTATTGAAAAAATAAAAAAGACTACTTCACTTCCTGTAATTATTTTCCCTGGGGAAGTTAATCAGGTCTGCAGTCAAGCCGATGCAATTCTCTTCCTTTCTGTAATCAGCGGAAGGAACCCGGAACATTTAATCGGGAAACATGTTCTGGCTGCCCCGTTAATAAAGAAAAACAAAATTGAACCAATATCAACCGGCTATATTATTGTAGAATCAGGTTCTTTGACAACCGCTGTATATATCAGCGGAAGCCTCCCCGTTCCTCGAAATAAGCCCGAAATTGCTGCTGCAACGGCTCTGGCAGCACAGTACCTCGGAATGAAATTAATATACTTAGAGGCAGGTTCTGGAGCTTCTCAACCCGTTCCTAACGAAATAGTAAAAGCGGTTTCCGAATATTGTAATATCCCCGTAATTGTCGGCGGAGGAATAAAAAGTCCTCTCATTGCCAAAGAAAAAGTTAACTATGGTGCTAAAATTATTGTCACCGGCAACTTTTTTGAAAACGAAGATAATTGGGGATTAATCAGAAGTTTTGCCGAAGCAATTCACTATAAATTAGCTGTAATTGCATGACAATTATTTTCTTAATAACTCATGCTAGGCAAAAGATATTTAAAATTACGCCGGGGTTTAACTCAGAGAAGTGAGCCTGAGCCGAGTGTTGCATAACTCAAAGTACTTTTTAATAACCCCGACTTTTAAATCGGGGTATAGCAAGGCATCCACAAATTCTGGACTTTAGTTCAATCTTTGGTACATTTTTTTGGCATTGCTTAATATGAGTTAATAAATAAAAATATCTAAAGGTAAGACAATTGGATAAAAAAAAGTTTGCTATAGAATCATTATCGGAAAGCGCCGAAACTAAAATTAATATACAGAGCCATTGTGTTGAGGATATAATCTCTGCCGTGGATCTTATAGCTGAAATGTATAAAGACGGCAAAAAACTATTATTATGCGGTAACGGTGGAAGCGCCGCCGACTGTCAGCACATTGCAACTGAATTTATGATTAGATTAAGTCATAAAATAAACCGCCCTGCTCTTGCTGCAATTGCATTAACTACAGATACCTCAAACCTGACGGCAGGCGGTAATGATATTGGATTTGACAATATATTTGCACGTAATGTACAGGGACTTGGAAATGCCGGCGATGTTCTTTTAGCTATTTCAACAAGCGGAAACTCACCGAACATTATTAAAGCAGTTAAAATGGCTGAATCAAAAAATATTAAGACGGTCGGTTTTTTAGGCGGTTCCGGCGGTAAATTAAAATCTTTAATTAATATTCCAATAGTTGTCCCTTCAAATAATGTTCAGAGAATGCAGGAGGGGCATATAACTATTGCCCATATTATTTGCGAATTAGTTGAGGAAGAATTATACGGTAAAAATTAGTTGCCTGTGCTGTCTATTGATTCGGGTTTGATCTAGTCCTTATCCAGGTTACCTTATCTCCAACTTTTATATTGTGCCTGTCGCAAAATCCGGCATCTACTTCAATAACATATTGAGCCGGTGCCGTTGATGAGTAAGTCGAGTCGGATAATATTTTTGTATTTTTTTCTATAGTAACAATTATTTTATCAGAGTCAACAAAGATCATATCAAGCGGTATAAAAGTATTTCTCATCCAAAATGTTTGAATTACAGATTTTGGAAAAACAAACAGCATCCCCTTGTTTTCATCCATTTGTTTCCTATACATTAAACCAAGTTCCTCTTCAAATTCATTATCGGCTATTTGAATCTCCGCATTGGTTTTAATCACGCTGGCAGAATCGTAAAAACTTAAAATCCCGTCTTTCCTGAACATATATTCAGTATCCTTTTTATCCTTATTTATAAACACCGAAAAAATATAAAAAACTACTACGGCAATAATTAAAATAACAGGTAATATTTTAATTAATATTTTCCCCTTTGCAGGTTTTTGAACCTGTACATTCTTTATAAATTTATGAACATTTTTTTTCGCCATATGCACCTATTAAACTTTATATTTTATTCAATGAAATTTACAAAAGTAAAATCTTATTCAAAGCATATAGGTTTATAACTTCATGTTTTTTTTACTTTAAGACCCGATATTAATTAAAAGGTTATAAATTTATTTATTATAGGCAGATTCAGCATATTGGCGAAACAATCCTCTTAATATAATTCATTTTGTGCGTTATCCACTGGGGAATTCTCTGATTGTTAAAATAGCATGAAAGTTTTTAGTTCGTTCAATAATTAACTTTTTTATTAAAACTGTATCACAGTAGTTTTCATTTGGTGTATTATTAATTACACTAAATAAATTAAACTCCTTCAGTATCTATTTTGCCAGATACATAAGCCATAATAATAAAATTTTTATTTTACCTGAAATAATTAAGGATTTATTAATTCAAATTGCTTTTATTGATCACGTTATTTCCTAAATACATTAAACCTTTCAAATTTAAATATTTAATTTCAAAAGAGAGCATCTAATAAACATTTTTACTTTTTATAATAATTTTAGTTGACCGTTGAATCAACTATAAAAAGCGAGTAATAAAATGCCTATAACTGAAACGGATAAAAGCAATTATTTAATAGGATTTTTAATTCTAATCAGGCATACAGGAACATTAACCGAATCAAATAAAATTATAATCGAGAATTTGGCAAGTATTTTAGAGTACAACCATTATTTTGTCGAATACTCAATATATAAGATCCTTGCGAATAAGAACCTGATTGAGAATCCACCGAAGTTTTCCAGCCATACATTTGCAGAAATTTTTATTAGAGACAGCATGAGACTTACTTTTAATAAAAATATTCTTCATTTAAATGCAATCAGGTGGCTTTTAAAAGTCACACAAATAAACAATTTATCAAAGCAATGGTTCTATCTGGAAATGGTTCTATCTGGAATTAGAATATTTTTTAGATAATTATGATTCGGATTCAAATAGCGGTTTCGAAATACAAAAACATGTTAAGAGGGTTTATAACTAAGATAATATTATTAAAAACAATTTCTAAAATATCCCACCGGATAATACACCAGAATGCAAGAGATATTTCTTTTCAGGGTATTTCACCAACTACTACTTTCCCCTATCTTCTCTGCTTGCTACATCACTTCAAACCCTCAGAATCGGTCGCTTTCTTGTATTTATTTATTAAAACGATTATTTTGATGAGTGAATTTAATGAAAACGCTTCCATAAAGCGTCTTTTAAGATATTGGGAAAAAGGTTAATTAAATGTGTAAAACCATTTGGAATGGTTTTACTTGGGACTGACCCATTTGTTAAAAAAGCAGACGTGATTTAATAAATATTAACAAATTTTTAAATCGACGCAAAAAAGGTACCTCAAATGAATAATGATAAATCACAAGAATATAAGGATATAGAAACTAATGAATGGTTGTATTCATTAGATTATGTGTTGGAACATAGCGGGCCTGAAAGAATTAAGGAGCTTTTACAGGACCTCCTGATACGAGCTTATAAGGAAGGAGTTGCAATCCCCTTTACAGCTAACACACCATATATAAATACAATACCGAGAGAAAAACAAACGCCGTTCCCCGGTGACAGGGAAATTGAAAGAAGGATTAAAAGTTTAATTCGCTGGAATGCTATGGCTATGGTTGTTAAAGCTAATAATTTAGAACATGGCATAGGAGGGCATATATCAACATACGCTTCCGCTGCAACACTTTATGAAATCGGCTTTAATCATTTTTTCAAAGGAAAGGGAGATGATTATGATGGAGATCAGATTTATTTTCAGGGACATGCTTCACCCGGTTTCTACGCCAGGGCTTTTCTTGAAGGAAGAATAACAAAGCAACAGATGGATAACTTTCGCAGGGAACTAAAACCCGGTGGCGGTTTATCTTCATATCCGCATCCTTGGCTAATGCCTGACTTCTGGGAATTTCCTACGGTTTCCATGGGGCTTGGTCCTATTATGGCTATTTACCAGGCAAGGTTTAATCGCTACCTTGAAGACCGTGGGCTAAAAAAAACCAGCAGCCGTAAAGTATGGGCTTTCCTCGGCGATGGCGAAACAGATGAACCGGAAGCCCTAGGCGCTATTAGCCTGGCGGCAAGGGAAAAACTTGATAATTTGATTTTTGTAATAAATTGCAACCTGCAAAGACTAGATGGCCCGGTCAGAGGTAATGGGAAAATTATTCAGGAACTTGAAGCTAATTTCAGGGGCACCGGGTGGAATGTTATTAAAGTAATCTGGGGAAGCGATTGGGACCCTGTGCTTGCAAAAGATGTGAACGGCAAGCTAATTAAACGTCTTGGCGAAATTGTCGACGGACAGTATCAAAAATATTCAGTTGAATCAGGCAAATATATTAGAGAACACCTTTTCAGTGTTGATCCTGAATTATTGAAAATGGCGGAGGATTTATCGGATGAACAATTACGAAAAATGAAACGCGGCGGTCATGATCCTGAAAAAGTCTATGCTGCTTTTAAAGCCGCTGTTGATAATACCGGTTCTCCAACTGTAATTTTAGCAAAAACTATTAAGGGATACGGATTGGGAGAAAGCGGTGAAGGTAAGAATATAACTCACCAGCAGAAAAAATTAAATGAAGAAGAATTGGCTGAATTCCGTACAAGATTCGGCATTCCAATTTCAGATGAAGATGTTGCAAAAGCCCCTTTTTACAGACCTCCTGAAGATAGTCCTGAAATTAAGTACTTAAAGGAAAGAAGAAAACTCCTTGGCGGGTATGTGCCTGTGCGAAAGACTTCAATCAGCCCGCTAAAATCGCCGACGGAAGATATTTTTGAAGAGTTTTATAAAGGAACCGAAGGCAAGGAAGCTTCTACTACTATGGTATTTGTACGCCTTCTTGCAAAGCTTTTAAGGGATAAAGAAATCGGCAAGCTTATTGTTCCTATCGTCCCGGACGAAGCAAGAACTTTTGGTATGGAAGCGCTTTTCCGTCAGGTGGGAATATACTCTCATGTGGGGCAGTTATATGAACCTGTGGATAAAGAAACACTCCTTTACTATAAGGAAGCTACAAACGGGCAGATTCTTGAAGAAGGTATTAACGAAGCAGGCGCTATGTCTTCGTTTATAGCAGCAGGTACTGCTTATGCAACACATGGTATAAACATGATACCGTTTTTTGTCTATTATTCTATGTTTGGGTTTAATAGAGCAGCCGATTTAATATGGGCGGCAGGCGATATGAGCTGTAAAGGATTTCTCGTAGGCGGTACTGCCGGGCGTACTACTCTTGCCGGTGAAGGATTGCAACATCAGGACGGCAATAGCCATTTAATGGCTTACCCTGTACCGAACCTCGTTGCTTACGATCCGGCTTTTGCTTATGAAATTGCGATTATTATTCGCGATGGCATCAGAAGGATGTATGAAGAACAGGAAAAAATCTTTTATTATTTAACCGTAATGAACGAAAATTACAATATGCCCCCAATGCCCAAGGGAGTAAAGGAGGGCATTTTGAAAGGTATGTATAAATTTAAAGCTTCTTCTAAAACATCTCTTAAGCTTAAAGCTCACCTCTTCGGAAGTGGAACAATTCTTAATGAAGTTATTAAAGCCTGTGAAATTCTTGAAGAAGATTTTAAAGTTTCTTCCGATGTATGGAGCATTACAAGCTATAAAGAATTAAGAAAAGATGGGCAGGATACTGAAAGATGGAATATGCTTAATCCTACTGAGCAGCCTAAGTTATCTTATATTGCCCAAATGCTAAAGTGTGAAGAAGGAGTTTTTGTTGCGGCGTCAGATTACGTTAAAGCTCTTCCCGACTCGATTGCAAAATGGTTCCCAGCGCCTCTAATTGCGCTTGGCACCGATGGTTTCGGAAGGAGTGAAAGCAGAGCTGATTTAAGAAACTTCTTTGAGGTGGATGCAAAACATATTGTCGTTGCAACCCTGTATGCTCTTGCTTTGGATGGCAAAATTAAAAATGAAGTGGTTGATAAGGCAATTAAAGAATTCAGAATTGACTCTAATAAGCCTAATCCAATTTATTTATAAATTATGTTATGCAAAAAAAATTTTTAAGGTAGAAAATGTCAACAGAATTTAAATTACCTGAACTTGGCGAAAATATAGAAACTGCCGGTGTCCTTAATGTGTTAATTAAAATGGGGGACAAAATTGAAAAGGATCAGGGTGTAATTGAAATTGAGACCGATAAGGCTACTATTGAAGTTCCGTCAACTATTTCCGGCATTGTTCAAGATGTTCTAATAAAGCCAGGTGATAATGTTAAAGTTGGACAGACACTAATGGTTGTTCAGGAGATAGGTAATACAGGCATTGATAAACAACCAGCAGGTGTAAACTCAGTTAATGAAGATAATAAGCAAAAAAAATCTGTGCAGGAAAAAGCTGAGACAAAAGTTCTTTTTTCTTCAAATGACAGCACTTCAGCGGCTCAACTTTTAGAAATGAAATTGCCGGAACTTGGTGAAAATATTGAATCGGCAACTGTTCTTAATGTGCTTGTAAAAGTCGGCGATGTAATTGAAAAAGACCAGGGCATTTTGGAAATTGAAACAGATAAAGCAACAATAGAAGTGCCCTCAATTTTAAGCGGTAAAGTAATTGAAGTGCTTATAAAAACCGGTGAAAACGCTAAGGTAGGACAGACTTTAATAAAAGTCGTTTCCGCTGTTTCAAGTGGATTTGTACAAAACGATGATGCTGTGAAAAAAGAACCTGGACCGGCGCCGATAAATCAACCTGCGAAAAAAATAGTTAGTGATCAAAAAGTTGAAGCCAAAGGCGAACGCGAAAGCATTCTACCTTCCGAAATGACCGATCAGCCGCCTATTCAAAAGGGCGTAGCGCCTGCGGCGCCTTCTGTAAGAAGAATCGCCAGAGAACTTGGTGTAGATATAAATAAAGTCCCCGGAACAGGTCCCGCTGATAGAATCTCAATGGATGATGTTAAAAGTTATGTTAAAAGGTTAAATGAGGTGAAATCTTCTCAGTCTTCTGCTGGGGTTAAACAAGAATCCCTTCCCGACTTTTCAAAATATGGCAGCATAGAAAAGAAGTTTATGAGTAACATTCGTTCTAAAACTGCCGAACATTTGAGCTATGCCTGGTCTGCCATTCCTCATGTTACTCAGCATGATAAAGTGGATATAACAGAACTGGAAAAGCTCAGGAAACAGCTTAATCCTAAGATTGAAAAGATGGGCGGCAAATTAACCGTTACCTCAATTTTACTAAAGGTAATCTCATCGGCGCTTAAAGTATATCCGCAGTTTAATGCCAGCATTGATTTCAAGAAAAAAGAAATTATATATAAGAATTTCTTCAACATAGGCATAGCTGTAGATACCGAGAATGGATTAATTGTTCCGGTAATTAAGAATGTCGATCAAAAAAATATTACGGAGCTTTCTATTGAACTTAATACAATTGCAGAGAAAGCAAGAATTAGGAAAATTTCTCTCGAGGAACTCCATGGCGGATGTTTTACTATTACTAATTTAGGGGGTATTGGTGGTACTTCATTTACTCCTATTATCAATTCGCCCGAAGTTGCAATTCTTGGTGTCTCTAAGGGCAGATTAGAACCTATTTTTATCGATGGTAAATTTGAAGCCAGATTAATGCTGCCCTTGTCTTTGTCTTACGATCATAGGATTATTGACGGCGCTGATGCAGCCAGATTTTTAAGATGGGTTTGCGAAGTTCTTGAACAACCCTTTAGGATTTTATTCGAAGGTTGATAACTCTAATTATATTAAAAGATTGGTAATAAATATGGAAAAATTAAAACTTATGGTTATCGGCGGCGGGCCCGGCGGATACGCAGCGGCATTTTATGCAGCCGACCTCGGAATGGAAGTAACTCTTATTGATAAAGAGAAAAACCCGGGTGGTGTTTGTCTTTACCGCGGCTGTATTCCTTCAAAGGCATTACTGCATGTGGCAAAACTAATTAATGAAACCGAAGAAGCAAAGAAATGGGGAATTGAATTTTCCAAACCCAAAATCGACCTTGTTAAACTAAGAGCATGGAAAGACAGTGTTGTTAATAAACTTACCGGCGGGCTGGGCATTCTTTCAAAGCAGCGAAAGATAAATTTTATTCAAGGTACAGCAAGCTTTATTAATTCGACTGCATTAAAAATTGAAAAGGCGGAAGGCGGTGTTGAAGAAAAGATAATTGATAAGGCAATTATTGCTACAGGTTCTGTTATTGCAACAATTCCCTTCTTAAATATTGAAAGTAAAAGAGTATTAAATTCAACGTCCGCACTTAATTTACCTGAAATTCCCAAAACTCTTCTAATTATAGGCGGCGGATACATTGGGCTTGAACTCGGCTCTGTTTATAGTGCATTGGGCACAAAAGTTTCTGTCGTTGAAATGCTGCCGGGGCTTCTGCCGGGCGCCGACAGAGACCTTGTTTCATTCCTTGCAAAAATAATCAAGAGTAAGTTTGATAAGATAATGCTTAGCTCAAAAGTCCTATCAATTAATGAAGTAAAAAATGGAATCAGTGTTAATATTCTGGATGAAAGCGGCAAAGTTACCGAACAGGTTTATGATTATGTTTTAATGTCTATCGGACGTAAACCTGAGACTAAAGGCTTGGGGCTTGAGAATACAAATATAAAGATTAATGATAAGGGATGGATAATTGTCAATCCTCAAATGCAGACTGATGATCCTGATATTTATGCAATAGGCGATATCGCCGGAGAACCGATGCTGGCTCATAAAGCTTCGCATGAAGCAAGGGTAGCGGTAGATGCAATATTGGGTCATAAAACAGCTTTTGAACCTCGTGCTATTCCTGCTGTTGTTTTTACAGACCCCGAAATAGCTTGGGCAGGATTAACTGAAGCTAAAGCTATAGAATTGAACATCAAGTCCCAAATTGTGAAATTCCCATGGGCTGCTTCAAGCAGGGCTGCTACTATGGATAGAAGCGACGGTGTCACTAAACTTATTATTGAGCCGGAAACAGGTAGAATTCTTGGCGTTGGTATATGCGGCCCCGGTGCAGGAGAATTAATTGCTGAAGGTGTGCTTGCAATTGAAATGGGTGCTAATGCAGCTGATCTTAAGTTAACAATTCATCCTCACCCTACTCTTTCAGAAACTCTGATGGAAGCCGCAGAAGTATTCTTTGGACAGAGTACGCATATATACAGACCTAAAAAATAATAATATTACGGCTCGTTTAAATACGAGCCTTTTATTCTTTTTTCCGGCTTAGAAAACCGAATTTTTTCTTTTTATTCTCCGCCTGAATTTTTGCTTCGGGTTCCTTTAGGTATTCATTTGAATTTTTATTCACGGAAACTTTTTCTTTATTAAGTGCGGAAAAAATATATTTCCAGATGTCGTTTCCCGGCTGAATTACCTGAGGAAGCGAATCAAGACTTTTTTCTATAAATGCTCTCTCATCCGAAATTCCCCCCGGTGGTTTCAGTAATTTGTATGCTTTTTGCAGGTGTTCATTAACATTCTCCTTTGTAAGAGAAAGAAGATCGGCTATTTCATCAATGGTATATTTTTCTATATCATGCAGGACAAAAACAAAACGTTCTTGGTGCGGCAAAGACTGAATTTCGGCTTCAAAAAAGTCTGCATTTTTTTTTCTTAAACTGCTTTTTATGTTCTGCAATTTACTTTGATCCGGATTATTCCCGAAACCTCCATTATTTCTAATCCATTCTAATATTGTGTAAGTTGTAATACCGGTAAGCCATGAAGAAAATAGCGTATCTTCCCTGAATAAAGAAATATTACGCCAACATGTCAAAAATACTTCTGTAGTTAATTTTTCAGCAAGAGTCGTATCAACTGTAAGTCTAAGACAAAATGCATATACTTTTCCCACATTCATCTGAAATAATTGTTCAAATGATGAGTTACTGCCGTTTTTTACATTCTGAATGAGAGATCGGACTAACTTATTATTCTGTACCAGGATTTTCCTTCAAGTAATATCTAAATTATATTTATCCATAATAAAACCGGACAAATTTACATCTTAGAACTGAAACTATCCACAGTTCTGTGAATTTTGCTCGAAATTTTTACCACTAACCCCAGCATTTATACCAGGGTATAATAAAACCTACAAATTTTGGACTTTAGTCTATTTTTAAACTAATTTTTTTATCTAAAGTCTAAGATTCTTAAGCTGTGTATTGTATTACTAAAAATATTTCAGTTACTCAGGCACTTGCCTGCCGGCTTATCTATTTGGTAAGTAGGTCTATGTAGGGGACTGCTAATTAGAATACATATCTGGCTTTAACAACAAAAATATTAAAATTACCCCGAGTTTTAACTCGGGGAAAATAAATGCTCACTATTAATTGACTTTAGATACAATAATAAAGTTGTTTTAGCTAAAACCCGAAATTTAGTAGTATATGTAGCCCACGACTTAAAATGTTGTAGTTATTAAATTATAAAATTTTTGTAACCTGAGTCAGTAATTTTTCCAAATCGCTTTTAGAATTAACAGGCGCTTTGCAGGAAAGGTTAGTACAAACGTATACTGTTGCTTTATTTTGAACTTGTTTTTGGCATTTTATGAAAGGCGAAATTATTTTTAATTCATCATCCTCGGAATTTAGAACTACAACTTTATTGGGTATATAATTTTCATTCAGCGTTTTCAGCATTTCTTTTGTATCATCTTTTTCTCTTTCTCCGCAAATAACAATTTCATAGGAAGGCCCGTAAACAAAATCCAATGCGGTAAGAGCCTGAGTATAACTTGACGGCGTAGAAGATAAATTTTTTGAAATCACATTTATAATTTTATATGCTTTATTTTCATATTCGAAGTTGCCTGTAATTCGAGCTAATCTTATAAGATTCAGTATTGATGCTGAATTACCGGAAGGAATAGCGCCGTCATATATTTCTTTTGAGCGAATAATTAGTGCTTCCGCATCATCAGAAGTAAAGAAAAAACCCCCGTCTTTTTCATCCCAGAAATGTTTAATGAGTGCATCGTTCATTACAATTGCATTTTTCAAATATACGGTTTTGAATGTTACTTCATAAAGATCTAACAAAGCGGCAATTAAGAATGCATAATCGTCAATGTTTGCATTCAACCCCGAATCTCCGTTACGGTATCTATGCAAAAGTTTTCCTTGCGATGTTCTCATTTTTTCTAAGATGAAATTCATAGCCTTCTCAGCGGATAGCATATAAGCCCGGTTTTCAAATACCGATGAGGCTCTTGACAGCGCAGAAATCATTAAGCTGTTCCAATCGGTTAATATTTTATCATCTTTGAATGGATGAATTCTTCTATCCCGGCAGGCAAATAAAAGTTCTCTTGCAGAATTAATTTTATCGCAAATTTCAACTAAAGAAAGACCTGATTCATCTGAAAGTTCTTTTAAACCGTTTTTAAAATGAAGGATGTTTGAATAAGAAGAGTAATTATGATTATTATCTGACCAATTCTCGCTGCTTTTAACTCCGAACATTTTAATTATTATTTCTGAGTCAGCACCTAAAATTGATTTAATTTCATGCTCGCTCCAGACATAAAATTTTCCTTCTTTACCCTCACTGTCTGCATCTTCAGCACAATAAAATCCCCCGTCAACTGATGTCATATCCCTTAGAACGTAAGAAATAATTTCTTCTGCAGTAGTTTTATATAATTTATTTTTTGTCGCCTGGTACGCTTCAGTATAAATAATAGAGAGTAGAGCCTGGTCATACAGCATTTTTTCAAAGTGCGGAACAATCCATTCTCTATCGGTCGAATAACGGTGAAAACCAAAACCGACTTGATCATAAATCCCGCCTTTTCTCATTTCAAATAAGGTTTTTTTGACCATGTTCAAAGCTTCATCATTCTCTTTCCTTTTCCAGTACCTTAAGAGAAAAGTCAGGTGATGAGCTGTTGGAAATTTCGGCGCTGTCCCAAAGCCGCCATATTCTGAATCAAAATTACGTTTAAGTTCATCAAATGCTTTTTCAAAAATACTCTCGTCAATTTCTATCGCTATGCGTGGAGTTGCAGCCTGGGTTAATGAACGGGAAATATCTTCGGCAGATTTTAATATTTCTTCACGCTTAGAATTCCATAATTCTCTTATTCTTGAAATAAGCTGACTCATTCCGATTTTTCCCGTTCTGCTTTCTTTTGGAAAATATGTTCCCGCAAAGAATGGCTTTTTATCGGCAGTCATAATTATGGTCAAAGGCCAGCCGCCGCTGCCTGTAAGCATTTGGCAGACAGCCAGATATATTTGGTCAATATCTGGGCGCTCTTCTCTGTCCACTTTTATTGATATAAACACTTCATTCATCATTTCGGCAATGTTATTGTCTTCAAATGATTCTTTTTCCATAACATGACACCAATGACATGTGGAATATCCTATAGAAAGAAATATTGGCTTACTCTCGCTTCTTGCTTTTGTAAAAGCTTCTTCTACCCAGGGATACCAGTCAACGGGATTAAAGGCATGTTGTTGAAGATATGGGCTATTTTCTTTAAATAAATGATTCGGAGTATTACTCATCATCAACTCATTTTTACATTAAAACTCTTAAAGATATAAACTAAGAAATATATATTGCTATTTTAAGGAAATAACAATAATAATCTATTGAACTATAGCAAAATTAGGTGTATTCTGCTGCTATAATGCTGTAAAGCAAACTTCTTTAAACTTTTAATAATTCTTATCGTTTTTTTACTTTACTTCATGTATTTTTATATAAAGGAACTTTGAACTTTGCGCTGTGCCCTTTGCGCTTTAGCGGGCTATATTTACCTAAAAAAACCGGATAATTAATTATGACAAAACCTCAAGTATGGATAGCGGCGGTATTAGTATTGTTTTTCTTACTATTTTTTTTAGAAAAGAACACTCAAAGGTCGGACGTACAACAAAAAGGCCTTCCGGATATGAACACAGGAACGGATCAATCATCAAAAATCAAAACACCCGCTGAGCTTGTCTCAAGTTTAGGCTGTACAGGCTGTCATGGAAGTGATCTAGCGGGTACAAGAATGGCTCCTGATTTGCATAACCTTAAACAAAATTGGTCCAGGGATGAATTAATTAATTATCTTCGTAATCCGTCTTCCTATATTAACTCGGAGAATTTCAAAAACCTTAGGTCTATGTATCCAAATTCAATAATGCCTTCATTCAGCAATATTGATGTAAAGGAATTAGGAAAAATTGCCGATTATTTGCAGAGCCTTCAAAAGTAGAAAAATTGCTCAATAATTAAAAAAGCCCCGATATAAACTATCGGGGCTTTTTTCCTTTTGAGAGTTATTACTAACTAAGCAATAGTAATCTCTTTTTCAAGATAAATATCCTGAATTGTATTCAGAAGTTTTACCCCTTCAGACATAGGACGCTGAAATGATTTTCTTCCGCAGATTAGTCCCATACCGCCTGCTCTTTTGTTGATAACAGCAGTTTTAGCTGCTTCGGCAAAATCGTTCGCGCCTGAAGCGCCGCCGCTGTTAATTAATCCCGCTCTGCCGGCATAATTGTTCAGTACCTGATAGCGGGTTAAATCAATTGGATTGTCTGTTGTTAAATCGGTGTAAACTTTTTTGCTTGTTTTACCAAATTTTAATGCTTCAAAACCCCCGTTGCATTCGGGTAATTTTTGTTTAATAATATCCGCTTCAATTGTAACGCCTAAGTGATTTGCCTGTCCCGTTAAATCGGCTGCTACATGATAATCTTTTTCTTTTGTCTTGAATGCTGGGTTTCTCAGATAGCACCAAAGTATTGTAGCTAATCCTAATTCATGAGCAAACTTAAAAGCCTGGCTTACTTCAACAATTTGCCTTGTAGCTTCATCTGAACCGAAATAAATAGTAGCGCCAACTGCGGCTGCGCCCATATCATAAGCCTGTTCAACGCCGGCAAACATAATCTGGTCAAATTTATTAGGGTATGTTAATAGTTCATTATGGTTAATTTTTACTATGAAGGGAATTTTGTGAGCATACTTTCTGGAAGTCATACCAAGAACGCCGAGGGTCGAAGCTACAGCGTTACAGCCGCCTTCTATCGCAAGCTTAACAATATTCTCAGGATCGAAATACTCCGGGTTTGGAGCAAATGAAGCGCCGCCGGAATGTTCAATACCCTGGTCTACCGGAAGAATTGAAACGTACCCGGTACCCGCTAATCTTCCGCAGGATAATATCCATTGCAGATTTTTAAGTACATTAATATTCCTGTCGGTTTGTGCAAATATTCTGTCTACGAAATCAGCTCCCGGCAGGTGCAATTTTTCTTTTGGATATTTAGCTTTATAAGTTAATAACGTTTCGGCTTCCGCGCCTAATAGTTCTTTAATTTTCTCTAACATTTTAACTCCAATATTTTAATTTATTATTCATAATAATTCAATTATTCTGCAACAAAAATAAGCTTAAATCATATTGAATTCAATTTAAAAAAGTAAATAATATGGAATTAATAAGGGATGGGAATAATAACTGGTATGTAATTCAATAAGTTGTAAGATATTATATTTATCCTTCTTTAAATTTCCAGAATATATATCTATGAATTATACTTGCAACTAATATCTAGTACGGCATGCCCTTTTCTATTGATTCTCCTGTTTTTAGCTGCTGCATGCTTTGCAGCTTCTATATAATTTGTTTTCTTTTTTAAAAGTTTTTAATTGAGCTCTATTCATTGTTTTCATAAGATTTAAGCAGTTTTTCCCCTTCTTTATCCAATATTTCATTTTTATCATCCTAATAATTTTTTGTCGTTTTTCTACTTGGAGTAATTGTTTTGAGAAATATTTTCTCATCATCTTCAACAAAAAACACTAAATCGACTATATTGTGTGTCTATAGTCAATATCAATGCTCGATTGAGCACATTTTAAAAACAGTTTTCTAATTTTTCGACGCTGAAAAAAACAAATAATTATTAGGAAGAAAACTGTTGTAATAGTTACTACTAAACCACCTTCCATACCGAATGTCCCGCCGGTAAATAATGATGGACCATGCAAAGAAAACATTCTCCAGCCTCCTCCTAAATCGCTTTTACCGCTTTCGGTTAATCCAAGTACCGGCCCTAACAAAACATCCCATAAAAAGTGGATTGCAATTGGAAGCCACAAATTATCGGTTAAGATATAAGAAAGACAAAATAATATTCCTGCAGTAAATACATTTATCACCGGCAGCCACTCGCCCTTAAATGCACCGGCATGATAGCCTGCAAATAATGCAGCCGAAACCGATATTGCAATAACAATATTAGACCGACTTCTGATTGTTTGAAAAATAAATCCGCAAAGTAACACTTCCTGAGCGAAAACATTAAAGAACATAGCAATTGTGGAACCCGCTAATACTGGCCCGGAAAAACCGGACGTTGGTATAGGCGAAGCCCAGCCAAATGCCCAAATTATTCCGACAGACGCCCCTAACCATGTACATCCAATAGCGGCTCCGATTAAAAAATCTCTAAAGACGCGATTAAATGCAAGTCCGATTGTTAGAAATGGGCGATGATCAATGAACCGGGTCATTACCCATGTAGCAGCCAGTATTGTAACAACGGTTATAATATCGCTATATAGCCGCGCTTCAATAGGAGATGCATGGTACCACTTAGTAAATCCTAAACCGAACGGCACAAAGAATACGGCTAAAAATATCGCCCAGGTAAGATAAAACAGAATCATTCTCCAAAGGATTTTCCAGGTCGATTGCAAACTGCAAATTATTGCTGCCATTTAAAAATTCTTATTTAATTATAAAATAAGTGTCTGAAAAATTATTAAATAATTTTATGAAAGCTTAACTTTTTATCCATCCATTCTTTATCTTTCATAATAAAAATTTTGAGGCTAACATGAGTTTTAAACGTACTGCAGGAATTTTATTGCACCCGACCTCGCTGCCGGGCAATTTTGGTATTGGCGATCTCGGAAATGAAGCATATAATTTTGTAAACTTTCTTGAAGCTGCTGGTCAAAAGCTTTGGCAGGTTTTCCCTCTCGGTCCCACCGGGTATGGAGATTCACCATATCAGTGCTTTTCTGCATTTGCCGGGAATCCTTTATTAATTAGCCTTGAAAAACTTTTAGAAAAAGGTTTTCTTACTCAAAATGATTTAAACGGCGTTCCGGTAACCAATCCTCACCAAATTGAATTCGGACAGATAATCAATTATAAAAAAATTTTATTAAAAAAAGCTTTTGAAAATTTCAAAAATATTAATAATGGGGCTAATACCTCTTTTGAAGAATTTAACAATGCGAACAAAGATTGGCTTAACGACTTTGCCTTCTTTATGGCTGCGAAAGATTTTCACGGCGGACAGCTTTGGACAAACTGGAATAAAGATTTAGTCGTTCGCAAAAAATCAGCTTTAAAAAGCTGGGAGGAAAAATTAGCTGATAGTATTTTGTACCATAAGTTCGTTCAGTATCAATTCTTTTTACAATGGAAAGAATTAAAATCGTATGCAAATTCAAAAGAAATAAAAATTATAGGGGATATGCCTATTTTTATTGCGTACGACAGCGCCGACTTATGGGCACATAAAGAACTTTTTACTATTGATAAAGAAGGTAAACTTGAAACGGTTGCAGGCGTTCCGCCGGATTATTTTAGCGCAACCGGGCAGCTTTGGGGTAATCCGCTTTACAACTGGAATATTATGGAAAAGGATGATTTCCAATGGTGGAGGCGGAGATTTGCAAATCTTCTTGAAACTGTAGATATAATTCGTATCGATCACTTTCGTGGTTTTGATGCTTTCTGGGAAGTTCCCGGCGAAGCTGTTACCGCTGAAAAAGGAAGGTGGGTTAAAGCGCCGGGAGAAAAATTATTTAATACGGTAAAAAAATATTTGGGCGATCTGCCTATTATAGCCGAAGACCTCGGTGTTATAACAAAATCCGTTGCAGAGTTAAGGGATAAATTTAATTTCCCCGGAATGAAGATTCTCCAGTTTGCCTTTGGAACTAAGATGGAAAGGAAATTCCTTCCTCACAATTATATTCATAACTGTATGGTATTTACAGGTTCGCATGATAACGATACAACGCGTGCGTATTTTGAAAAAGCCAAAACAGAGGATAATGATATTTATCGGCATACACAGCGTTACTTAAATTATTACGGTGATGATATACTTAAAGAATTGATTAGGGCTGCTTATTCCTCCGTTGCTGATCTTGTAGTTATACCTATGCAGGATATTTTGAATCTTGGTGGAGAATCAAGAATGAACTTCCCGGGTAAACTTGGCGGAAATTGGACTTGGCGTTTTACATGGGATCAGGTGCCGGATTATCTTGCAGGATATTACAAAGAACTTGCAGACCTATATGAAAGACCGCCCAAACCCGAAATAGAAATTGAAATAAAAGAAGAAGATTAATATGTAGTTCAGGTTGCCAACCTGACCAGCTACCACATTAAATCGCGCGGCATCATTTTTCAGGAGACTCTATATTAATAAACTCAAAAATGGAATTCTGCTTTTTATCTTGGTTTCAATACCACTTTCCTTTTCTTGTCAAGCTCAAAGCCAATCCTCTGAAACCGTTTCTTATAAAGAAGGTTTGTTTGCTCTCCAATTCGGGATTGCCGGAAACTTTAGCCTCACATCATTCCAGGAATCCACAATCGGCGCCCAGTATCAGCTTTCAGAGTGAAATGCCATTCAAGGGGAAATAGCAATTAATGGTATCACTAACAATGGGCCCGGCTCGTCTTCCAGATCAATCGGAGATACTAGCGCCGGTACTGTTCCCGGAATCACTTCAACGAAATTCGCAGCAGTTACTTTTGTTTTCCAATACTTGTGGTATATAAATCCACATGGCCGTGTCCGTTTATATTCTGGTCTTTATAATGTAAATAACCGGGGATACTGGGTGCAAGTATCATACGAGTCCAGCTCTACACAATTGGCAGTTGGTGTAGCGGCTGTTTCTGGTGCCGAATGGTCTGCATGCAGATGGTTATCCTTTCATGCAGACTGCAACAAAGGCATCCAGTATCAATTGCATTCATCGGTATCAAACGAGAATTATGTTTCTTCGACATAACTTAATTATATACCTTTAACTTTAAATAGTGGAAGCATGAAAACTTCTTTATATTATTATCGATTCCACCATTAAAAATTATATTACTTCTGTGCCATGAGAGCCTGCCCCTGCTAAATATAACCTTCACGGTGCAGACCTTTTATAAATTGCATGTATAATTTAATCAGAACATCAAATTCGCTTCGCTATTGGAAATAAAATCAATAACCCTTAAAGTATTGATTTTTATAAGATGTATATAATTTTTTTTTCAATAGGCAGTATTAATGAAAATTCTTATTTCTTGAATTATTACATGAGTTTTAGGTTGATACGAAAAATAAATATCTGATCGATTTGCATGGGGTGTTGCTTAAACGCAGACAAAGATAATCTCCGTCATACAAAATGAGAGAAATAAATTTTCGCAAGAAGTACTTTTATCGAATATAGGATTTATTAAAACGGAGAGAATAGCGTAAAATGAACTATTGAATGAGAAAAAGTGATAGACGTATTTGGAAGTTTAAGAATAGAAAATTATAGTTTTTTATTGTCCTTAATTTTATAAGTAGCTAAATTTGTCAAGAAACTAATTTTGAAACTGCGTCTCTATATAATTGAGAACAATTACCTGAATAATATTTGAGCGTACTTATTCAAATCATTATTAAAATAACTTTGAGTATTTTAAATAAAAAAACAAATGTAATTGTTCTTTCAAATGGAAGAATTGATTCCACTGCAAGAATATATTTTTATCTGAAAAATAATTTTTGTGCTATAGCCGTGTTTATCGAATTTGATCAATTAGCGCACAAGCAAGAATTGCAAGAGCTAAAAAATATTGCGAAGTTCTGCATGGTGGAAAAGAAATCAAAGATGAATTCGTAATTGGCAGGAACAAGTTTCTACTATTTTCTGGCTTAATGAATTTTAAATATAAATGCGGAGTAATTGCTATTGGTTTTCATTGGGGACCTAATTATATAGATTGTGACCAATATTTTATAAATAAAATGCAAGCCATATTTGAAGATTATATATATTATTATGTATTGCAGAAAAATATCAAAATGCCGAAGGGGTAGAAATAGAAGCTATCTTTAGTATAGTTTATGACATTAAGATAACAAAACAAAAGAAATAATTATACAATATTATTACAAGGAGAATTTTGTTATTTTTAAACATAATTAGAACTTTACTCCGTTTAAATATTTTACTCAACACTATTGAATAATATAGAATGCGGGATGTAAAATTCTTAAGTTTTGTACAATAAATTTTTTCTTTATTTAATAATATATTCTATATTTAAAAATGATTGGCTATCTAACAGGAAAAATAATATCATCAAAACCAACAAAAATTTTACTTAATGTAAACGGGGTTGGCTATTTGGTAAACATTTCTATAAATACTTTTGAAAAGATTTCAGGCAAGGACTCTGCATCCCTGTTTATTCATACCAGTGTAAAAGAAGATTCAATTACACTTTTCGGCTTTTCAACTGAAACGGAAAAAGAAATGTTCGAACTTCTTATTTCGGTAAACGGAATAGGTCCCAAAATTGCGTTAAGTATCCTTTCGGGAATTAAAACCGACGATCTTAAAAGAGCGATTCAATTATCCGATATATCACGCATAGTTGCCGTTCCCGGTATAGGTAAAAAAACAGCAGAGAGATTAGTACTTGAACTAGGGACTAAAGTAAGCAATATTGCTGGCGGTGATACAACTGAAATCTCCCACAGTATTAAGAATGAAGCTGTAGCTGCTTTAGGAACACTTGGATATAATTCAAAAACGGCGGAAAATGTGGTTAGGGAAATTTTAAGCAGCAGCCCCGACAGCGCCCTGGAAGAATTAATCAAAAAAGCGCTAAGTTCTTTAAATAGATAAAAGCGGTATTCATCAAAATGAACCCTGAATCTTGGCAAAATATCTTCGTTTTAATAAATATTGAATATAATAAGTTACACATTAATCAGAGAGAATCCTGGAAATATATTCTCTAATATGCTATAAAATATTTAAATTACCGTACAGTTCAACTGGACTATATCATTAATTTTAGCATACAGTTTATCTCCCTTTTCCACTTTACCAACCCCTTTGGGTGTGCCTGTAAAAATTAAATCGCCTTCTTCCAAAGTCATAAGTGATGAAATGTATTGTACCAATTTTGCCGGTGGAAACAACATCATTCTTAATTTTTCACATTGCCTGTTTTTATCATTGATAACAAGAGAAATTATTTCGTTTAAGGTTAAAGTATAATCATTTTTCAAAATAAAATCAGAAAGTACTGACGACGTATCAAAACATTTGGCTATTGTCCAAGGATGTCCATTTTTTTTCAATTCACTCTGAATATCTCTTAAAGTCATATCCAATCCAACGCCATACCCGGCAATTGCCTCTTCAGAGTCTTTTTCATCAGCATCTTTTGTTTTTTTCCCTATTAAAAGAACCAGTTCCACCTCATGATGCATTTCATTTGAAAAAGCAGGATAGATAATTGCATCCCCAGAATAAATAACCGAAGAAGGTGGCTTTAAGAATACTACAGGTTTTTCAGGAATTTTATTTCCCAATTCTTTTGCATGCTCTGCATAATTTCTTCCGACACAGACAATTTTTCCTATAGGAATTTGTCCCGATGAATTTTTAATTCTTGTCTGTTTCATAAATGCCATTAGTTTATGTTAAATATTGAACACAATTTAAGTTTTCTGTTTCTTCGGCTTAGCCGCTGGAAATAAAATATTATTTAATATTAACCGGTAGCCAGGCGAGTTTTTATACAAAGACAAATCGGTCGGCGGATCGCCTACAAGATGCTGATAGGCTTCAGGATCATGACCGCCGTAAAACGTAAATGTTCCCCTGCCATAATCACCGTGAATATATTTTACCTGGTCTGTACCCTGTCGTTCAGCTAAAATAATAATAGATTTTTTAATTATCGCTTTGTGAAAGCCTGTAGTTTGTCCCATAAATCCTTTTATTACATTTACGTGATCCTGTGTAAGCATACATGGAACCGGATCGTATTTTGCAGAAAAATCAAACAAAGTAAAATAATCATTAGCCCTGTCTCCAATTTCAGTCGGTTGAATATTGATATCACTGAAAGAATACACATAGGGATTCATTTCAAGCTTAAAATCCTTAAATGCAAGTGTATTTGAAAAATCTAATTTACTTTGCGCATCAGGATCGGCAGGGTCACCATCAAACATTTGAGCGCAAATATCTGTATGCTCTGCAGCTAAAGCAATATCAAAAGAATCGGTTGCCGAACACATCGCAAAAAGAAAGCCTCCTTGTCCAACATAATCTTTAATATCCAACGCTACAGCTTTCATCATTTCAGATACTTTCTTAAACCCGTTTTTCTTTGCGTCAGATTCATATTCAAGCTGGCTGTCTATATACCATTGTGCATTACTGAAGCTCGCATAAAATTTTCCATACTGACCTGTAAAGTCTTCATGATGCAGATGAATCCAATCATACTTGGATAAATCACCGCGGAGGATTTCATCATTCCAAATTTTTGTATAAGAAATTTTCGCATAGTCAAGGGCAAGAGTGACGGCATCATCCCATGGATGAAAACTTGGCGGAACATAAACAGCAATTTTAGGCGCTTTTTCCAATCTCACAACATCCATATTGTTATCATCTCTTTGAACGCTAAAATATATCTCGGCTGCTTGTGATGTTTCCAGCAGATCGAAAGCTACACCCTCAATACGGCATTCATTCGCCGTCCTATCCGAATAATCAAGCATGAAAGAACCACCCCTGTAATTTAAAAGCCAGTCGGCTTTCTCCCCTCGTTCCAAAATATGAAAGGTAACTCCGTACGCTTTTAAATGGTCAGTCTGCTGAAGATCCATATAAATTAAAATTTTTGATTGGGTAAAAACAAAAATTGGAAGGAAAAAATAAATGCAAAAAATCTTTTTCATTTATTACATCTAAACCATATAAATAAATTTTTGAGAGTATACCCCCTTAAACAATTTTTATTGCAGGGATATTTTTACGCGGCAATATTAAGCTGATTTTCTATCCGACTCAAGGTAAATCGGTTCGGCGCTAAGCTCAACTACATCTTTAGTAACAATGCACTTTTCAATATTTTCCCGGCCCGGCAAATCATACATAATATCAAGCATGAAGTCTTCCACAATTGAGCGAAGTGCCCTAGCGCCTGTCTTGCGTTCAAGTGCCCTAGTAATTATGGCGTCTACAGCCAAAGGATCAAACTCTAATTCAATACCTTCCAGCATAAATAATTTTTTATACTGTTTTAGAATAGCATTTTTTGGCTCGACTAAGATGCTCTTTAATGCCTGTTCGGAAAGAGACTGAAGAGGAGCTATAATGGGGATTCTTCCAATTAATTCCGGAATTAAACCAAAGCGGAGTAAATCATCAGGAAGAATATGTTTCAGCATATCTTCATCTTCATTTTTACTTTTTACTCCTTCTGCAGCAAAACCCATCCTATTTTTATTTATCCTTGCAGCAATAATTTTATTAATTCCTTCAAATGCGCCGCCTACAATAAATAGAATATTTTTAGTATCAATATTTATCAGACTTTGTTCAGGGTGCTTTCTTCCGCCTTTTGGAGGAACGCCGGCGACTGTACCTTCTAATATTTTTAATAATGCCTGCTGAACCCCTTCACCGGATACATCCCTGGTAATAGAAGTGCTCTCACTTTTACGTGCAATTTTATCAATTTCATCAATGTATACTATTCCCTTTTGGGCTCTTTCAAGATTATAGTCCGCTGCTTGTAACAGATGCACAAGAACGGTTTCTACATCATCGCCAACATATCCGGCTTCGGTTAATGTTGTAGCATCCGCAATAGCAAATGGGACATCCAGTATTTTGGCAAGAGTTTGAGCAAGGAGAGTTTTTCCTACTCCGGTTGGACCAATTAATAAAATGTTGCTTTTTTCGATTTCAGTATCATCTAACTCAAAAAACGAGGATTTAGTGTTAATTCTCTTATAATGATTATAAACAGCAACGGAAAGTACTTTCTTTGCCTTATCCTGTCCGATTACATACTCATCAAGTGTTTTTTTGATTAAAGCCGGAGTTTGAATAATCGAATTTTTTGATTTATAAGTATAGGCTGCCAGATTGTTTTTTAAGATATCCACGCTGCTGCTTATACAAATATCACATATATAAACATCGGGTCCGGCAATCATACTGCCCACTTCACTTCCATCTCTGCCACAAAATGAGCATTTTACTATTTTTTGATTTTGTTTCTTTGCCATTATTCTACACTATCGACTGTTTTATCTCTTAATTTAATTATTTCAGCCCTTGCTTCTTCAAGATATAATGAGTTTGGGAATTTCGCAAGCAAATTTTCATAAGTTTCAACTGCTTTTGTCTTATTTTCAAGATCATACTGCAATATTTTCCCAAGCAAATATAATGCTTTATCAGCAAAAATGTTATTATTTACATCATCGGCAATTTTTCTAAATCTGGAAGATGCACTGTCTATATTATTCTCAGCAAGATCCATTTCAGCTACCCTTAAATCTGCTAAATTTTCAAGCATAAATTTTTGAGGTTCCTCAGCTACAATTTTATAATTTTTAGCAGCTTCCTCGAAACTACCCTGTTCTGCAAAAAGTTCAGCCTGTGCAAATATCACAAGGTTAGACGAATCATTTATAGAAGTGTTCAATAAAAGAGAAAGCGATAATGCATCATTAGCAGAATTATTTCCAAGATTATCAAGAATTTCGTTTAAGTATTCTTTTGTTTTTTCAAATTCGCCTTTATAGAAATATACCCGGGCAAGTCTGTATAATGTAAAATTCTTTTTTTCAATTGAAATGCTACTATTTGCAATAATTTTTAAATAGTTCGATACGGCTCCATTTAAATTACCTTTAAAAACGGAAACCTTTGCTAAATTAATATATGCATCTGCAGCATATTGAGAAAGCGGAGAGTAATCAATCAAATTTTGAAAATATTTTTCAGCTTCTGTCACTTCGTTCTGTTTAAGCTTAAATTCACCTATCCTCAATAAAGCTTCATTCGCTGTTTCTGTATTGGGATAAATTCTAATTATTTCCAGATAAGCTAAAATTATCTTCTCCACGTCCGGAGAAGTTTCAATTCCGATTTTATAGAAAGGTTTCCAGGAAGAAATTCTTGCAGTATTTTTTTCTTCCATAAGAGCCTCAAGAGTTTTGGCATAACCTAGCTTTGCTATTGATACTAAAGGTGAGCCTGGAAAATTATTTATAATTTTCTCGTAAACCTCTGAAGCAGTTTTAAAGATTTTGTCACCGAATAAAAATTGAGCAAAATGTAATAACTGCGCCCCCTGTGCTTTCTGTAATTCATCTATATCGATATAAAGTCCATACGCTTTATCATATAATTTATTTTGCACATATAGCCTTGCAAGCAGAAATTTAAAATTAATCCCTCCCCCGTTTGAATATTTTTCTACAACCGGAATAGAGGTTTTAAGCGCACCTGGTTTAGAGATATAACTTAATATTTTATTTTCTATTAAATCAAATTGTTCATTGTTGCGGGCTAAAATCATACAGTACTCTTCGGTAGCTTCTTTGTATTGCATAGTAATA